>Ga0207955_1000004_pt1:117500-131708 | contig 131708 bp, 115 predicted proteins | sample CryBogCBE29Jun09_FD_184563 | JGI IMG/M metagenome (GOLD analysis project Ga0207955, IMG submission 184563) | Freshwater microbial communities from Crystal Bog, Wisconsin, USA - CBE29Jun09 (SPAdes) (version 2) | ecosystem: Environmental > Aquatic > Freshwater > Lake | place... | reverse complement strand
TATTAAGTGCGAAAACTGGTACACTTTTGTAAATGCGTATCATTCGTTTTCATTTGGTGGATTCTATAATTCTTTAGGAGAAATTAATTTTAAAGTAATTACTATTTTAATCTATATATTTTGTGTAATTCTACTCATATGGAATTTGAAAAACGTGAAAAAAAAAAAGAAAAACTTCCAATTAAAACTAAATACTTTTTTTTATTATTTAATCAGTATTCATTTCTAGAAACTTTTGTTCTTGAAGAAATGTTTAGAGAAAAAACCAGTCATTATAATCTTATAAATAAAAACTCAGATACTTGGGTTATTTTTCAACCATTATTTTTAAAAAGTATATACAATAAAATTATAGAAAATACTAATTATTTTTTTATAAATAAAAAACTAATTCAAGATAAACAAAATAATTATTTTGTAATCGTTATTACACGTGATTATGATTACGTATGCTGGTTAAAGCTTCGATTAGGTTATTTTGAACCAGTTTTAATTCCAAATTATCTAAAAAATAATACGAATTTATTGATTCCTGATATTTCTACTTTGGATGATCAAAATAATGTTATAAATTCTGAATCTATAAAAAAAGAACAAGATATTTTATCTTCCTATACAAATAAAGGAAACAAGATTCAAATTGATGGTATTTATGGTCAAGCCAATAGGGAAGATTTACCTAAAAAAACATCTTTTTTAAGTTTTGAAAAAGGATTAGAAAATAAATTTCACCCAGATTTATTAGAGTTGCATTATTCTTTATTTTTAAAAAGAATTCAAATATTAGCTAAAATAAAATAAAAATTAAAAAAATGAAGATATTAGAATTATTTAACTTCATTTTTTAAAATATATAGATTAAAATAGTAATTACTTTAAAATTAATTTCTCCTAAAGAATTATAGAATCCACCAAATGAAAACGAATGATACGCATTTACAAAAGTGTACCAGTTTTCGCACTTAATATAGTAACTCCAACCATAGGTGAAGCAGATTGGGGATGAAGTAGAAATGACAGAAGAGTCCGGTTTGCTCTATAGCGCTAGATAGGAAAAAATAGTGTAAAAATTTCATAAATATCTAATTTATTAAATTAGATATTTAGTAATTATTTTAAAATTAGTTCGATTAAAGTAATGCTGCTTCAATTAAAGTTGATAAAGGACCTTGGGGCTTGAAAACACAATTGATATTATCGATTCCATCTGCTGTAGCTGAACAAACAGCCGAACCACTATAACACAGCGCAGCCAAAGGTGGACAAGCAGTTAACGTTAAATAAGCAACTCCTTGAAGCCCTAAACTAGTACATCCTAAACTTGCAGCTCCGCAATTTAAATAAAATGATGGATTGTAATATCCACCAAATAAAAAAGAACGATATATTTTACTAATACGGGAACCAGTTTTTACACTTAATAGAGTAACTCCAACCATAGGTGAAACAGATTGGACTAAACAAGATAAATTACCCATAAGAAATGACGTATTACCAGAACCAACGGCAATACCCTCACAAGCTGCATTTGCAGCTTGAGGTACAAAACGAAAAAACGAATAGCTAAAAGGATTATACCATGACACAATTAACTAGAAGATGGAATACTTTTCTTAATTAAGAAAAAGATATTATATAATGCCCAAGATGCTGCTAAAAGAATAGGAGTAAAAGTTAAAAATAGTTTCATAATAATTTTAATTGAAATTTAATTCATATATCGAATTCTATTATAATCAATTTTTATTAAAATTCCATTATTATTTGCTTTTAAAAAGAATTTATACATTAAAATATTTTAAAGAAATATTCTATTAATTTTAAATAGAACATTATTTATTGAAATAAATAAACTTGTAATAATAGAAATTTAATTAGAAAATAATAAAATAATTTTGACTGCATTTTTTATATTACAATGGAATATTTTTTTTTTAAACAAACTTAAATTGACAAAGATTGTAATTGAGTTTAGACTAAGATTAGCGAATGTGGCGAAATTGGTAGACGCGTTAGACTTAGAATCTAATGAAAAACTTCGTGAGAGTTCGAGTCTCTCCATTTGCATAAATAAATAAAAGAACCATTGTAACTTTCCAGTACAAAGAAACGATATATTATTAGAATAATTAACACCATCACAAAATGAAAAAAAAGTATTCCATTAATACAGAAATTATAAAACCAGATTCGTTTTCCACATAGTTCCACAAGGGCTTAACGGACGTCAAACAATTAGAACATGCCTAAGACCGAAATCCAATTTCAATCCAGCAAGACTAAAACAAGTAAAAATGATACCAAAAACCAGGATTGTAGATGATATTTAATGATTTTACGAGTTACGAATTTTATTCCAATAAATGGAAGTGTGAGTCGATGACCCAATGAACGAATCATTCAATTTATAAACAAGAGTTGTATGATTACCAATATACCCTTTGGATATAGAATTGACATAAAACGCTTATAAATTACTTTTCGTTTTTTAATCAATTTCATTGTATTTAAAATTGTGATCATAAGTTTTTATCAAGGTTAAATAAAAGAAAGGGTTGTCTTAGAATCTGAAGCTATGAATTGTATTTCAAAATTAAATGGATTATAATTGAAATTCGAAGTATGGATTCTACTGTGAAAAGATTCAATTCAAAAAAAAGAAGGTTTCTAAGTTGAGTTCGACTCCAAAAAGATTGGAAGTGGTAAAGAATGAGTTTCTAAAAAAAAATTGAAAAAAGAGAAAAACCCTATGAAATATGCTATTACTCATACATCAGGAAAACAATTTTTGCTAAAACCAGGTCAATGGTATGATATCGATTTAATAAAAAATGGCAAATTAGGAGATTTCATTGCGATGAATAAAATTTTATTTTTTCGTAAAAACAATCTGATCCAATTAGGAAAACCATTTTTAGGAATGAGTCAAATTCCAGCAAAAATTATACAGCAAGTAAAAGGAACAAAAATAATCGTGTTAAAAACAAAACCGAAAAAAAAATATACCAGAACTCGTGGTCATCGACAACCGTATACTCGTGTTCAGATAGATAGCTTGAATTAAGAAATTTGTAAAAAGAGGAAAAAAAAATGGCACATAAAATGGGAGCTGGTAGTACACGAAATACGCGTGATTCTCAAGCAAAACGTTTAGGAGTAAAATGTACAGGTTTTGCAAAAGTAAAAAATGGTTCAATTTTAGTACGTCAACGAGGAACAAAATTTAAACCAGGAATAAAAGTAGGTTGTGGACGAGATCATACTTTATACGCCCTATCAGATGGAATTGTGAGTTTTACACATTCTGGATTTGTCAATATAATGGAAGAAGAAATGGAATAAACGGAACAGTGTTCCGTTTATTCATCATCTCCTAAATCTTCAGGAGGTTCTTCTTGCTGAATTTTTTTCTTATCTCCCTTTTTCGGTTTGCGAACTCGAATTTTTAACCAAAAAGCAACTGAATCGGTTATCCAACTCAACAACCCTGGAAGCGTTGCAACTTTACCTTGTAGGGCAGTGATATATAAATAGAAATAAAGACCAACAAAAACCAAAAAAGTACCAAAATAAACTAGAATCCCTATTCGTACATCGGTATGAATCAAAATCCCTTTATCAAAAGCCCATTTGGCTGCTGAAGCTACAACTTCCCGATTAAATAAAAGATCCCAATACAGCAGGACTAAGCCTTGTAGCATTAATAAAGAAAAAATAAGTAAGATATAATATTTTATAAATTTTGAAAGTTTAAAAAGAGATCTGCTAATCATTAATTCAAGGACAAGATAAGAAAGAAAGAAAGATTTTTCTGGGCTAGCCCAATATTGAAAAAAAGAAGAGTTAAGAATCCAATACAAAATAGGCCAAACAGGGACTAAAATTGCTGGAAAGCCACCAAGAGCAAAAACACTTGTTAAAATGGAATGACAAAGATCTACAAAAGCAAAGAAAAAAATAAAAGATAGCTGAATGGTCACCATAATTCGCTCGGATGTCTTAGGATATGCGTTCCGAAAAGCAAAAATAATGTCATATAAATTTTGAAAAATTGGTTGAACAAGATTTTGGAACCATTTTACTAAAAAGAGTATTCTATCTATCATAAGCTTTGATATGTAATTTCAAATAAATTAAAGAAAAAAAAAATGTTATACATACTATTATGATAACATGATATTAGCAAATAAGAATAGTCTAAAAAAAGTATGAAAAAATTTCTTTCAGAGATAAAAGCCGCATTCACTAGAGTGACACTAAAAAGTGAAGAAGAACTGGCAATTGAAATTGAAAAAATAAAAAAACGTTTATCAAAAACTTCCTTAGAAACCATTCTTCCAGAATGGTTTGGAATAGTTCAAGAAGTTTCTTCGCGAAAAATCGGATTCAAACATTTTGACAGTCAATTAAAAGCCGGTTTTTTCTTACATCAAGGAAAAATTGTAGAAATGAAAACGGGTGAAGGAAAAACATTAGCCTCAACATTACCAGTCTCGTTAAATGCTTTACTGAAAAAAGGAGTTCATGTTGTCACTGTAAATGACTATCTAGCAGAAAGAGACCAAAAATGGATGGGAAAAATTTACGAAGGATTAGGATTAACAGTTGGTTTAGTAAAAAATACAAGTTCATTTGATCAAAGAAAAAAAAGTTATTTTTCAGATATCACTTATGTTACTAATTCCGAATTAGTTTTTGATTATTTACGAGATAGTTCCGCCTATAAGTTTTCTAAAATTGTTCAAAGATCTTTTCATTATTGTGTAATTGATGAAATAGATTCAATTTTAATTGATGAAGCAAGAACACCTTTAATCTTATCAAGCCCACAAGATAAATTAATTCTTACTAAACTGGCTATGGCAAAAAACATTGCAAAATGTTTAAAGAGAGAAGTTGATTTTGAGATCGATGAAAAACGGAAAGAAATTCAATTAACAGAAACTGGGTATCGTAAAAGCGCTGAAAAACTTGCCCAAAAAACCTTATATGAAGAAGGAGAACCATGGATTCTAGATATCCTGAATGCATTAAAAGCAGAATATTTATTTAAAAAAAATAAAAATTATATTGTTTTAAATAACCAAGTACAAATTATAGATGAGTTTACTGGACGTATTATGTCCGACCGACGATGGAGTATGGGAATTCATGAAGCTATCGAAAGCAAAGAGAAGGTGGAAATTGGAGGAAGGTCAAAAACACGAAGTTCAATTACCTATCAAAATTTTTTCCCTTTATATCCAAAATTAGCGGGAATGACTGGAACAGGAAAAACAGCAGAAAGAGAATTTCAAGAGATTTATAATTTAGACGTAGTAGTAATTGAGACGTCAAAACCAATGATTCGAAAAGATTTACCTGATCTGGTTTATCAAAGCGAATTAGCAAAATGGAAAGCTGTTTTAAAAACGACAGAAGATTGTTTTCAAAAAGGTCAACCGGTTTTAATAGGAACATCAAGTGTCGAAAAATCTGAATTCTTGTCAGACCTTTTTAAAATTTCAAAAATTCCACACCAAGTTCTAAACGCAAAACCAGAAAATGTTCAACGTGAAAGTGAAATCATAGCTCAAGCAGGTAAACCTTCAGGAGTTACCATTGCAACTAATATGGCAGGAAGAGGAACGGATATTATCTTAGGTGGAAATCCACTTTTTGAAGTAAAACAAAAAATGTATGAAACTCTTCTGGAAAATAGAGAAGCAACGTCTCTTAAAGAAATTATTTTGACGGAATATAAAAAATTAGAAAAGTTAGACCAACTCGAAGAAGATATTAGAAATTTACCCTATTCTTTAGAAGTTTGTTCTCCAAGTTTTCAATCTTGCTATCAAACATTCTATCAAGAAATCTTAATAAAATGGAAAAAAAATAATTCAATTGTAAAATCACTTGGAGGATTATTTGTAATTGGGACAGAAAGGCAAGAAAATAGACGAATTGATAACCAACTACGTGGTCGTTCAGGTCGACAAGGAGATCCTGGTGTTTCTCAATTTTTTATTAGTTTGGAAGATGATTTAGTCAAAGTTTTTGGAGGAGAAAGTCTACAAAAATGGGTGAATTATCTAGTTCAAGATAAAGATATTCCACTCGAGTCAACTTTTTTAACAAAAAATTTAGAAAATGCTCAAGAAAAAGTGGAATCTTACAATTATGACTTACGAAAAAATATTTTCCAATATGACGAAATTTTAAATCTTCAACGTAAACAACTATTTAAGGTTAGAAAAGACCTTTTATCCCAAAAACTAAAAGAAGATTTCTTTTTACGATATTTAGAATCTTTTTTTGATGAAGAAATGCAACCCTATTGGAAAAGAAAAACGAGCCAAGATTCTTATGAATTAGAAAAATGGTTTCCCAATTATGCCGATTTTGACAATCATCAAAAAACACAAACACAGAATTCCGAAATTTGGATTTGGTATGATCTCCGATTAGCGGAAACAGACTGTTATGAATTTGGATTTTTGAAACATAATAAACTAATTCAACTTCTAACCATCATGGATTGCTCTTGGACTGACCATATCGAGCGAATGAATTCAATCCGTGATACAATTAGTTGGCGAGCTTATGGACAACAAAATCCATTGACAGAATATAACAGGGATTCATTCAAATCCTTTAAATTAATGTTCGATGAAATACGTCTATGTATGATATACTTTCTTTTCAATAATCCAATAAACTAAAAAAACAAATGACAAAACATACTTTAAATGGACGTCGAAGAAAAGTGATTAAAACATCAGGTTTTCGAGCACGTTTAGCAACAAAAAGTGGAAGAAAAATATTAAAAAATCGTAGACGTAAAGGGCGTTGGAAATTAACAATTTAAATATGTTAATTTCCTTATATATATATTAACATCTTTTTAACAATGAAACTTTTTTCAATTCAAAAATCTTTGAAACTTTTTACTGGTGTCAAATTCGCAATTTTAATCTTGGCTATGATTGGTATAGCTAGTTCTTTGGGATCATTTATTGAACAAGACGAATCGATTCTATTTTATCAAAAAAATTATCCCACTAGTCAACCTTTTTTTGGGTTTATAACATGGGAATTCATTCGTGAATTCGGGTTAGACCATGTTTACCGAACATGGTGGTTTTTTGGGTTACTCTTTTTTTTAGTTTTAAGTCTAATAAGCTGTACTTTTACAAGACAATTTCCTATTTTTTCGAATTCAAAAGAATATTCATTTCGACAAAATAAAAAATCTTTTTTAACTTTACCTTTTTCTATAAAATTGAAGAAGATTTTTTATTTAAAAGAAAACATTATCTCAAAACTCCAAAACTGTAATTTTTATCTTTATCAAAAAGAAAATTTGATTTATGGATATAAAGGATTAATTGGAAGAATTAGCCCAATTTTAGTCCATTTTAGTCTAATACTAATTTTACTCGGTTCTTTTTTAAGTAGTTTTCAGAATTTAAAAGCTCAAGAAATTTTGCCAAAAGGAGAACTTTTTCATATTCAAAATTCAATTCAACTCGGTTGGTTGACTAAACTTCCAACAATCACGACTCGTATCAATGATTTCTGGGTGGAATATGAAGAAAATAGAATTCACCAATTTTATTCCAATTTATCAATTTTTGATAATTTTGGTAATGAACAAAAACAACAAACTATTTCAGTAAATCATCCTTTACATTTTCAAAATCTTGATTTTTATCAAAGTGATTGGAATCTTTTAGGAATTCGATTTGAAGATATCAAAACGAACAAAATCTATGAATCACCTTTTTTCCCTTTAGAAAAAGCGTCAAAATCTTGGATCACCTGGATTCCAAACTCAGAAATCAGTCTCATCTTTGATCAATTCCAAAATACTTTTTTGCTTTATGATAAGATGGGGAATTTTTTAGAATTACAAAATATTGGGGATAAGATTGGAAACCAATTTGTAATTATTGATATCCTACCTTCAACCGGATTACAAATTAAATATGATCCAACCATTTCTCTAATTTATTTTGGATTTGGAATTTTAATGATAACAGGCTGTTTAAGTTTCTTACCTTATACCCAAATTTGGATGTGTCAACAATCTCTTTATTGTCGATTAGCAGGTTCGACCAATCGAGGTAAAATTCAATTAGAAATTGAATTTGAAAACTTGCTACGAGAAATTGAAACCAAATATAAAAAAGTTTCTTTTGTCAAGAAATTAATCGAAAACTAGGTATTTAGAAATAGAGACATAAATCAAATGAACTTAATAAAAGGGGAAGAAAAAAGTTGATAGAAAAATACAATTTTACTAAAGACTTCCCCTTAGACCTTACTTAGTTAAGAATTAACTATGCAATAACTTTAAACATTGATTTTTTACAACTAGCAAATTACCCCTACGCTAGATAAATTAAAACTATGAATATGCCCTATATTATCACCATTAAATCTTTCTCAAAAAGACCTCATTTTGTTTTAAGATTTTTAGGAATACCTTCTCCCAATAATCAAATTGGAAGATAGTAACAATCGTATAGTCACCTTTTTTTAAAAGAAATTCTTGCTCTCCTCAGGTTGGTATTGAACCAACGACCTATCGGTTAACAGCCGACCGCTCTACCACTGAGCTACTAAGGATAAATTTTTGTCTTTTTGAGTTTCTTTTAGAAAAAATTTTGTCTTCTTGAACGAAGACAAAATTTTTTGATGATTAAAATTAACCAACAATAACTGGAGCTGTAACAGCTAAGTCTAGAGGGAAGTTATGTGCATTACGTTCATGCATTACTTCCATACCTAAATTAGCACGATTAACAATGTCAGCCCATGTGTTAATTACACGACCTTGGCTATCAACAATAGATTGGTTGAAGTTAAAACCGTTTAAGTTGAATGCCATTGTACTAATTCCTAAAGCAGTTAACCAAATACCTACTACTGGCCAAGCAGCTAAGAAGAAATGTAAAGAACGAGAGTTGTTAAAACTTGCGTATTGGAAGATTAAACGTCCAAAGTAACCATGAGCAGCTACGATGTTATAAGTTTCTTCTTCTTGACCAAATTTATAACCATAGTTGATTGAATCTCCTTCAGCTGTTTCACGGATTAAACTAGAAGTAACTAGAGAACCATGCATTGCAGAGAATAAAGATCCACCAAAGACACCAGCAACACCAGCCATATGGAATGGGTGCATTAAAATGTTATGTTCAGCTTGGAAAACTAACATAAAGTTGAATGTTCCAGAAATCCCTAAAGGCATACCATCAGAGAAACTTCCTTGACCGATAGGATAAATTAAGAATACAGCAGTTGCAGCTGCTACTGGAGCAGAGAATGCAACAAAAATCCAAGGACGCATACCTAGACGGAAACTTAGTTCCCACTCACGACCTAAGTAACAAGCTACACCTGTTAAGAAATGTAATACAATAAGTTGGTATGGACCACCATTATATAACCACTCATCTACAGAAGCTGCTTCCCAAATCGGGTAGAAATGTACACCAATAGCGTTTGAACTAGGAATAATAGCACCAGTAATGATGTTATTTCCATACATTAAAGAACCAGCTACAGGTTCACGAATTCCATCAATATCAACTGGCGGTGCCGCGATAAATGCAATAATAAAACAAGTAGTAGCTGTTAAAAGTGTAGGAATCATAACTACACCAAACCATCCAATGTATAAACGGTTATCTAAACTTGTAATCCAAGAACAAAAACGTTCCCAGATGCTTAGGCTTTCATATCTTTCTAAAGTTGCTGTCATAGTCGTCTCCTCTTCCAATAAGAATTTATTAATGGAGAAATTACATAGAAAACCCAAATCAAAAAATAAATTGTATAGAAATTTTAATTAAAAAATGGAATTCGTCTAGTTAAGTAAAATTAAGACTTGATTTTCGAATTCGAGGAAGATGTCACATTTTCTTCTTTCTTTAGAACAAAAAAATTCTCTATCGACTTTCCCAATTTGCTGACTCTCATTATCATCTTTGCTAAAGTAAGTAATAGATTTTGGATAAATATTATTAAGCCAATCTATTGAATAACGACATACTTGAAATACAGCTATTTTTTGAACCAGTCCTTCTTGTAAACAATGGTTTTACTGATACTTTCCTGAAAGATTACCAGCTACCATCCGTAAAATAAAAGGCAGTAATTGAGAAAAAAAGATAATAACTAAAAATAAATTAATTAATTTTACTGATTTCTTAGCCTACCTCTTTTTTATGTGGAATACAAACTTGAATAAACGCCAGCGTTGATTTAAGCTTATCACTTCTTTTCATGTTTTAGAACTACTCTTACAGGGAAGAATAAAAACAGAATTTAAATCTTTACTACTGTATAATAGTTATGAGTTAATAAAAAGTAAAAAAAAAAGAGATGATGAATCTTTTCATGTTTTCAGATTATAAATTTCCTGTGATTGCTTGTTTTTTTTTGTTTTTTGCCATGATCTCCTACTGGATAAGTTTAGCCTTTCCTAAAATCAAGTTTCTTTTTTTTGGAAGTCAACTTTTAGTCCTTTTAAGTAATTTTCTTTTTACTTTAACATTATTTATTCGATGGAAAAATGAAAATTATTTCCCATTAAGTAATCTATATGAATCTTTAATTTTTTTAAGTTGGGCAATTTCAAGTATTCATTTATTTTTAGAAATTCAAACCAAAAGTCGATTAATTGGAGCTCTTTCTACTCCTCTTCTATTTTTTTTATCGGGTTTCTCAAGTTTAACTTTACCTACAGAAATGCAAAAAGCTTTGCCATTAGTCCCTTCTTTACAATCAAATTGGCTGATGATGCATGTAACAATGATGATGATTAGTTATGCCACCTTAATTTTAGGTTCTTTACTATCTTTACTCTATTTAATGTTTCTTTTTTTTAAAAAGAAAAAAACAGAAAAACTTATTGGGGATCCATCCAATTCTTTAATCTTGGAAACGAAAAAAGAAGAAGAAAATCTTTCCAAATTGGCTCTGCTTCAAACCGTGGATATTTGGAGTTATCGAATTATTGGATTAGGCTTTCCTTTTTTAACCATTGGAATTATTTCAGGTGCCGTTTGGGCAAATGAAGCTTGGGGTGCTTACTGGAGTTGGGATCCTAAAGAAACATGGGCTCTAATTACCTGGTTAATTTTTGCTATTTATTTACATTCTCGTTTATTAAAAGGTTGGCAAGGTGAGAAAGCAGCGCTTTTAGGTTCAGGCGGCTTTTTTGTCATTTGGATTTGTTACTTAGGAGTCAATTTTTTAGGAAAAGGACTTCATAGTTATGGTTGGGTTTTTTAAACAAATTTTTGGTTCTTCAAAAGAACCAAAAATCAATAATTGAAAAAATTAATAAGCTAACCCCATACTGCGAGTCGTTTCCCCACCAAGATAAACACGAATACTTAAAAAATCAGTTGGACAAGCTGATTCACATCTCTTACATCCAACACAATCATCTGTTCTTGGAGCAGACGCAATTTGACCAGCGCGGCAATCTTCCCAGATTACCATTTCTAGAACATCGGTAGGACATGCTCGCACACATTGCGTACAACCAATGCAAGTATCATAAATTTTTACTGTATGACTCATAAATTTTCTCCAAAAGTTTCTCATTCTATACTCTATTATAGAAAATTTTTTATAAATTGACTAAAATGAAATTTAAATTTTGACTTAAAAAATAACCATAACAATTATAGAATATAAGCTTTTTATAATCTTAACCTTTGATGGAAAAGAAAAACTGAAAACTCCTGGGACTAATTTAGGATTCTACGTTAAAAAAATATTTGAATAAAGGAAAAAAGAATTTCAATCGCTTAAAATTGATTATAGAATTTCGGCATTGTGCTATTTTCCCAAAGGACTCCTCCTGAAGTATCGTCGCCGCAATAACGTTTCACAGTTATGTTCGGAATGGAATAACGTGGTACCATCATGCTAAAAATACCGAAATTAAAAGTTTAGAACTAAAATTGCTTAAAAATATGGTTTATTAGTACATCTTGGCTGAATCTATTACTAGACTTACACCGGATGCCTATCAAGCGGCTAGTCTTGCCGCAACCTAAGAGTACTCATCTTGAGGACGGCTTCCCACTTAGATGCCTTCAGCGGTTATCCTAACTATACTTGACTACTCAGCGTCTACCGTTGGCACAATAACTGATACATCAGAGGTATATCTTTCTCGGTCCTCTCGTACTAGAGAAAGGTCACTCTCAATACTCTAACGCCCACGCCGGATATGGACCGAACTGTCTCACGACGTTCTGAACCCAGCTCACGTGCCGTTTTAATGGGCGAACAGCCCAACCCTTGGGACGTACTTCCGCCCCAGGATACGACGAGCCGACATCGCATTAATGTTAATAAAATTCAACATATACAAAAGTTGAAAATTTATGACTAGAAAAAATCTTTCATCCCGTTTTTTCAAATCCTTTTAGTCGCCTAAAAGATCAGACTATATCATCAACTTCAATTAAAGAAGTTGTTCGGCGTGTAGTCGTTGAGGGGTTATAGAACTTAATTCTAAACTTCCCTGCTGATTGTCCGCACTTAAAGATTTTTACTTTGAAAGATTCAAGAGTACTTTAAGATACTTTATCATTTTTAATGAACGGAGTTTCCAGCATATAGCCAAATTGTCACATTTTATTACTAATAAATGTGCCCCCTATTTGAGGTGCCAAACCTCCCCGTCGATAGGAACTCTTAGGGGAGATCAGCCTGTTATCCCTAGAGTAACTTTTATCCGTTGAGTGACGACCTTTCCACACAGCATCGTCAGATCACTAAGACCGACTTTCGTCTCTGCTCGACTTGTTTGTCTCACAGTTAAGCTCCCTTTTGCCTTTGCACTCGAAGATCGATTTCTGACCGATCTGAGGGAACCTTTGTACGCCTCCGTTACCTTTTGGGAGGCGACCGCCCCAGTCAAACTGCCCACCTGAAACTGTCTTTCAACCGGCTTACGGTATGAAGTTAGAATTTTAATTTTCTCAGAGTGGTATCTCACTGGTGACTCCTCGAATTCCGAAAAACTCGTCTCAATGTCTCCCACCTATTCTGCGCAAAAAAAATCGAAATCCAATTTCAGGATACAGTAAAGCTTCATAGGGTCTTACTGTCCAGGCGCAGGTAGTCCGCATCTTCACAGACATTTCTATTTCACCGAGTCCCTCTTTGAGACAGCTTCCAAATCATTACGCCATTCGTGCGGGTCGGAACTTACCCGACAAGGAATTTCGCTACCTTAGGACCGTTATAGTTACGGCCGCCGTTCACCGGGGCTTCAGTCACTAGCTTTGCTTACGCTAACCAACTTCTTTAACCTTCCGGCACTGGGCAGGCGTCAGCCCCCATACGTCGTTTTACAACTTTGCGGAGACCTGTGTTTTTGCTAAACAGTTGCTTGGAACTTGATATTGCAGCCTAAAAGGCACTCTTTCTTCCGAAGTTACAGAGCTATTTTGCCGAGTTCCTTAAAGAGGGTTCTCCCGCGCTCCTTGGTATTCTCTACCTACCTACCTGTGTCGGTTTAAGGTACAGGTGAAATTGATTTATGGCATAGCGAGCTTTTCTTGGAAGTATGACATCAACTACTTTGATTATTAAAATCGTGTATTCGTTTCTTAGCTCAGATTATTTTCTCTAACCTTCAATACCTTGAAAACTTAAACCAGTAACCCATATCTGGCTAGCCTAGCCTTCTTCGTCCCTCGTTACCAATCAATCCCAGTATAGGAATATTAACCTATTGTCCATCAACTACGCTTTTCAGCCTCACCTTAGGACCTGACTAACCCTCCGTGGACGAGCCTTGCGGAGGAAACCTTAGGTTTTCGGAGCATTGGATTCTCACCAATGTTTTCGCTACTCAATCCGACATTTTCACTTCTGTTTCGTCCATGCCCGCTTTCGCTAACACTTCATCCTACAACAGAACGCTCCCCTACCGATAAAAATTTACTTTTATCTCACAGCTTCGGCAAATGACTTAGTCCCATAAGTTTTCGGCGCAGAATTGCTAGACCAGTAAGCTATTACGCACTTTTTAAAGGATTGCTGCTTCTAAGCAAACCTCCTGGTTGTCTAAGCCTTTCCACTTCCTTTATCACTTAGTCATTATTTAGGGGCCTTAGCTGGTGATCTGGGCTGTTTCCCTCTTGACTATGAAGCTTATCCCCCACAGTCTTACTGGTTAACTATACACGT
>Ga0207955_1000004_pt1:17500-112500 | contig 131708 bp, 115 predicted proteins | sample CryBogCBE29Jun09_FD_184563 | JGI IMG/M metagenome (GOLD analysis project Ga0207955, IMG submission 184563) | Freshwater microbial communities from Crystal Bog, Wisconsin, USA - CBE29Jun09 (SPAdes) (version 2) | ecosystem: Environmental > Aquatic > Freshwater > Lake | place... | reverse complement strand
TGGTGTGGAGCCATGACATTATTTGAAGTGTCTCATTTTATTCCAGAAAAACCTTTATATGATCAAGGATTTATTCTTTTACCTCATTTAGCGACATTAGGTTGGGGAGTTGGACCTGGTGGAGAAATTACAAGTATTTATCCTTATTTTGTAGTTGGTGTTTTGCATTTAATTTCTTCTGCTGTTTTAGGTTTTGGTGGAATTTATCATTCCTTATTTGGACCAGATACCTTAGAAACAAATGCTCCTCTATTTGGATATGATTGGCGTGATAAAAATAAAATGACAACGATTTTAGGAATTCATTTATTTTTATTAGGAATTGGAGCTTTCTTATTAGTTATTAAAGCAATGTACGTTGGTGGAGTTTATGACACATGGGCACCAGGTGGAGGAGATGTTCGTTCGATTAAAAATCCGACATTAAACCCACTTGTTATCTTTGGCTATGTTTTCAAATCTCCTTTTGGAGGAGATGGTTGGATTATCTCAATTAATAATCTAGAAGACTTAGTTGGTGGGCATATTTGGGTAGGAATTCTATGTATAACAGGAGGAATTTGGCATATTGTTACTAAACCTTTTGCTTGGGCAAGAAGAGCTTTTGTTTGGTCTGGAGAAGCTTATTTGTCTTACAGCTTAGCTGCTTTAGCAGTAATGGGATTAACTTGCTCTGTTTTTGTTTGGTATAATAATACAGCTTATCCTAGTGAATTTTTTGGACCTACTGGACCAGAAGCATCTCAAGCCCAAGCCTTTACTTTCCTTGTACGTGACCAAAGACTAGGAGCTAACGTAGCTTCAGCACAAGGACCTACAGGATTAGGAAAATATTTAATGCGTTCTCCAAGTGGAGAAATTATTTTCGGTGGAGAAACAATGCGTTTCTGGGATTTACGAGCTCCATGGTTAGAACCATTACGTGGACCTAATGGATTAGACTTAAATAAAATTCGAAATGATATTCAACCATGGCAAGAAAGACGAGCTGCTGAATATATGACACATGCACCTTTAGGATCTTTAAATTCCGTTGGTGGAGTAGCAACTGAAATTAATTCAGTAAACTATGTCTCTCCTCGTTCTTGGTTAACATCAGCTCATTTTATTTTAGGATTTTTCTTATTAGTAGGTCACTGGTGGCATTCTGGAAGAGCTCGTGCAGCTGCTGCTGGATTTGAAAAAGGAATTAATAGAGAAACAGAACCAGCACTTCAATTAAAACCGATTGATTAAAAGTTCTATTACAAAAAGGTAAATAAAAAAATTTAATTTATTGAATTTTTGACCTGAAAAATTGAAAGAACGAATTTTTTTCGTTCTTTCAATCCAATCTGAAAAAAGCTTTTTATTTTAACTTTTACCATGACTTTTTTTTTTTCTTTTTTACTAATTTTTTCTTTATTAACTGAATCGGAAATTCAAAAATGGAACAACGGAAAAGTCCTTTTCACCCAAAACTGCTTACCTTGTCATACTGGAGGAAATAATATTATTCTTCCAGAAAAAAATTTAAAAAAAGAAAGTTTAGAAGCAAATGGAATGAAAAATCTAAAGGCAATTACCTATCAAATTTTAAATGGAAAAAATGGAATGCCTGCCTTTGGGGGTCGTTTGACAGAATCTGAAATTGATGCAATTGCTCTTTATGTTTTCGAAGAATCCGATATGGATTTTAAAGACACAAAATAATTTTGATTTTATCTTTTTTTTTGTATACTTTCTAAAACTACATAAAAGGCAGTTAGCTCAGTGGTAGAGCGTCTGCCTTACAAGCAGAGGGTCACAGGTTCAAATCCTGTACTGCCTAAATTCTGGCTGCCTAAAAAAGGCCGAAATTCGATACTTTTTTCGAAATTCGACCTTTTCTATGAGTTTTTTTTTTCTAGATTAGAAAGAGCTTATCGTCTAATGGATTAGGACGGAAACCTTCTAAGTTTCTAATGTAGGTTCGAATCCTACTAAGCTCATTTTAAATTTTGACTACGGAGAAAATACGTTGAAAAGTTTGTTGAATTTTTTCACCTGAATTGACCGATTCCATTGGATCTCGACGTAGACGATGTCTTAAACATAAGGAAATAGTTCGTTGAATATCTTCAAGAGTAACTTCCATTCGATTTTCCAAAGCAGCCATCGCTTTAGCAGCACGAGTAGACACGATATCTCCACGTAAACCTTCAATTTCTAATTCACTACAAATTTGTGAAATTTTAAATTGAAAATCGGAAGAAATTTGAACTTTACTTAAATATTGCTGAGCACGAATTAATTGATTTTGAATTCCTTCCTGTTCTTTTTCATATTTCTCAAACCAAAGTTGAGGAGATTGATCAAAACTCATTCTTTCTTCTACAATCTTAACCCGTAACTTCGGATCTCGAATTGTCCGAATTTCAGCATGCATGCCAAAACGATCTAATAATTGAGGTCGTAATTCTCCCTCTTCTGGATTCCCTGATCCAATTAAAATGAATTTAGCTGGATGTTTAATCGAAATTCCTTCTCGTTCGACTGTATTCCATCCTGAAGCAGCCGAATCTAATAGAACATCGACTAAATGATCATCTAATAAATTAATTTCATCTACATAAAGTAATCCACGATTAGCACGAGCTAATAAACCTGGTTCAAAAGTGTTTGAACCACCAGAAAGAATTTCTTTTAAATTGATAGTTCCACAAACTCGATCTTCGGTCGCACCTAAAGGTAATTCAACCATCGGAATTTGAATTTTCTCAGTTTCATATTGTTGTTCGGTAGAGATGCTTTTTGGATCAGTATTAAAAGGATCATTTTTAATAATCTCAATTTCTGGTAAAAGATCCGCTAAGGCACGAATGGTTGTCGATTTCCCTGTACCTCGATCTCCCATAATCATAACACCTCCTATTTTGGGATCAATGACATTGAGTTGTAAAGCAAGTTTCATTTCAGATTGCCCAATAATTGCAGCAAAAGGAAAATTGGTGAAATTTTTTAAAAATGTCATAAAAAGTCTTTTTGAAAGGTTTTCAGAAAAAATTGAATTGTCTAATTCGATTGAGATAAAGCAATCCCTAATCGAATCGAGAGCGTTAAAAGAATAAAACCAAGAAACAGAGCAAGATAAATATTAAATTCAGTAATCATAAAAAGTTTTTTTGGTTAATCGAAGAATACTAATTGACAATTATTATAGATCGAATCGAGATTGAAGAGTAATTACTGTGCTTCTTATTTATTTTCAATCTAATTTCTTTTTTTAAAAAGTACCTGATTTTTTAATAAAAATAAATAACTTAGATTCACAATTACAGATATTAATCCAAAATCTCATAAAATTAAATTTTCTTGTTTCCTAAAGTTCTTCTTTTCAATAATAAAGAATTTTCTAATAAAGTTAAATTGATGATTTTTTTTACTCATAGATTATTGTTTGTTTAAGAAATTTAAATGCTATTTATAAAAAGAGGGGGGAAAAAGTTTGTTTTTCAAATTGGGAATCTTTTCTTTCTATAATAATTATCATACCAAAGAAAAAATTCACAAAAACTTTATAGAAAAAAGTATGATTGATGTTATTAGTTTAGGTTGGGCTTCTTTAATGTTTATTTTTTCATTTTCATTGGCTTTGGTAGTATGGGGAAGAAATGGATTTTAATAGTTCTTTCTAAAATTAGGAATATTCAAAAACATGAATTCGAAATATTAAACAAAATTAAATAAAAGAAAGTATGGGAGAAATAGTAACTGTGGCAATTTGTTGTTTTTTTATCACTCTTTTTGGCTTAGCTTTAGGATTTGGTTTCTTGCAAATCCAAGCAAGTACTTAACGTCTTTTGATTTATCATCCAATTTTAAAAATTGGATGACTCAAATTGATTAAAAAGGAGTAAGCCAATGTTTGAAATAAGTCCTTTTTTAAATTTTCTTTTAGTAGGAAATAGTCTTCTAACCATTCTGTTGATTTTTAATCAAAATGAAACTGGAAAAGATTCGACAATGAATCCAAATTCGAGTTCCATCCCAAATCCATTGGAACAATTCACATGGGTTTGTTTAGTTGTCGAATTAGTTCTTTTATTAATCCAAATCAAAAGCAATGATTTTTGAAGTGAAAAAAGTTTTCCTTTGTCCAGTACCAGAAGATCAAAAACCAATTACGGAATATCTTCTTCTAACCAAAAATTCATTCTTTGCGTATCCAAAAAAAAAGGCAAGAAAATTAAATTTTTTCCCCATTTTTTTTGGATTTATCGCTCTTTTTCCTTTTTTTTCCCTTCAACAAAAATTCAAACAAAGTCGTTTTTTTTACGAAGAAAATTCTTGGTACCAAGCCGAAATTTGGGAAAAACCATTTCTTGTAATCAAAAATGACCATTTGCTTAATAACCAAAGAATTAGTGAAAAACTCACAAAACTTTGGATTCTTTTTTTCTTAACCTTGTTTTTTTGCCTTCATTTTCTTTAAACTATAATTTATGGAATTCGAGCGGGGTAGAGCAGCTTGGTAGCTCGTCGGGCTCATAACCCGAAGGTCAATGGTTCGAATCCATTCTTCGCTAAACCAATAAATGGAAGAAAAATAACGAACAATATTCAAAAAGCTTTTCTTAAAAAAAAAATGAATTCAAATAATCTTTATTTTCCGGAATTTGGTGGAAGTACTGGAGGTTGGCTAGAAGCAGCAGAAATTGAAGAAAAATATGTTATGACTTGGACAAATGAAAAAGAAGGTGAAATTCTTTTTGAAATGCCTACAGGTGGAGCTGCCATTATGAAAAAAGGTCCAAATTTAGTTTACTTTGCTAGAAAAGAGCAATGTTTAGCCTTAGGAAAACAACTTCGTACGAAATTTCAATTGAATGATTATCGAATTTTCCGACTTTTACCGAGTGGCGAAATTCAATTTCTGCATCCAAAAGATGGAGTCTTTCCAGAAAAAGTCAATGAAGGTCGTTCAGCAGTTGGAACAAGACAATTTTCAATTGGAAAAAATCCAAATCCTGCTTCAATCAAATTTACTGGAACTCCTTCGTACCAGTCTTAAGAAAGTAAAAATAAATAAAATACAAAGGAAAAGAGAATCTCTTTTCCTTTTTGGAGAGATGGCAGAGTGGTCTAACGCGTTTGACTTGAAATCTAATGAACTGTAAAAGTTCCGTGAGTTCGAATCTCACTCTCTCCTTGTTTTTTGGAAAAATTCAAAAACACCAAAATAAGGCTTTTTAATTGATTTCTAAGTTATTACAAAAATAAATAAACAATTTCTGTTATTCCATTTAACTCAACAAAGTAAATATAAAAAAATAATTAAGACCGTTTAAGAAAAAAAAGCTTAATAATTAGAAAAAATCCATTTTTTTCTTTTCTAATTATTAAGCGGGAAAGATTTAAGAAACATCAATTACTTTTTTTGAAGAAGGATTTAGTTTACTGTCAAAATAAGCAAAGAACAAATAAATCGATGCTTTTTTTGTCAATTTTCCAAATTTTTTAAGAATAGAATCAAATTTTCCTGATTTATAAGAATATTTAATTCCATTTAAAACGGATTCAATTAGTCTGTAAGCAGGAGTATGACTAATATTTTGATTATTTTCTAAAAGAGATTCTAATTTAGCAATTAAATTATCAATTTCATAACTTACATTAACAAAAGATTTTTTTGATTTATCCAAAAGAGCATTTTCTTCAGCTTCTTTTACCATTTTCGAAACTTCCTCTCGAGCTAGAACAGATGCTCCTTCAATTTTAATTGATTGTTCCTGACCTGTTTTTTCTTCACGAGCTGAAACAGATAGTAAACCGTCTACATCTAATTGAAAAGTCACACTAATTTTAGGAACACCACGGGGAGCTAAAGGAATGCCTTTTAATTTAAAAATTCCTAAACTTTTATTATCTTTTGCAAATGGACGTTCTCCTTGTAAAACATGAATTTCTACAGTATCTTGTTGATCCGAACCCGTTGAAAAAACTTCAGATTGTTTTGTTGGAATAGAAGCATTTCGATTAATAATAGTTGTCATTAAACCACCCATGGTTTCCACACCTAACGATAATGGTGTAACATCAAGTAAAATTAAATCTGTAATTTCACCCGCAATAATTCCTGCTTGAACTGCTGCCCCCATTGCAACAACTATAAGAATTAACTTATTAGTGTTATAATATATAAAAGTAGTCTTTTTGCTATATTAAACGATTACTTATACATTTTTTATATTTTAAGATCTTTATTTTATGAATCTAAGGAATTACTGTTTACGAACAGGTGCTTATGTTTTAATGGATACATTAGTACAAAATGGTACAGAATTTATTTTTGGATATCCAGGAGGAGCTATTTTACCTATTTATGATGAACTATACCATTGGGAAAAAAATAATTTAATTCAACATATTCTTGTAAGACATGAACAAGCAGCTATTCATGCTGCTGATGCTTATGCCCGAGCTACAAATAAGCCAGGAATTTGTTTTGCTACTTCTGGGCCTGGAGCAACAAATTTAGTAACAGGAATTGCCAATGCTCGAATGGATTCTATTCCATTAATAGTTATAACTGGTCAAGTTGGACGTACTTTTATTGGAACTGATGCTTTTCAAGAAACAGATATTTTTGGAATTACATTACCTATTGTTAAGCATTCTTACACACTTCGAAATACTCATCTTTTACCAGAAATAATGATTGAAGCTTTTTTTTTAGCACAAAATGGGAGACCTGGGCCTGTATTAATTGATATTCCAAAAGATGTAGGATTAGAAGAAACAAATGAATACTCGTATAAAAAAATAGAAGATTTATTTAAAAAAGTAAATTATCGAACAGAACATACGATAAAAAGAAAAATACTAGGCATTTTTCTTTCTAAAATATCAAGTTCTTACCAACCTTTAATTTATGCAGGAGGTGGAATTATTCGTTCAAATGCTTTTAAAAGTCTTCATCAATTAGCAAAAATTTTTCAAATTCCAATTACTACAACTTTAATGGGAAAGAGTTCTATAAATGAAAAAGATAATTTAGCATTAGGTATGCTAGGAATGCATGGAACAGCATATGCTAATTTTGCTGTAAGTGAATGTGATTTATTACTTACTTTAGGAGCTCGCTTTGATGATCGTGTAACAGGAAAATTAGATGAATTTGCATGTGATGCAGAAATTATTCATTTTGATATTGATCCAGCTGAAATAAGTAAAAATCGATTTCCAAATTTAGCTATAGTTGGTGACTTAAAAAAAAGTTTATTAGAAGTTTTTAAAAAATTACGTTTTTATTCTTATCAACAATTAAATTTAAGTTTAGTATGGTTAAAACGTATTTATAAATGGAAAGAACTTTATCCTTTATTCTCAATTAGTTATAATTCAATAAAATTATCACCACAAGAAAGTATTACATTAATTGGAAAAAAAAATTGTGATGCTTTTTTTACTACTGATGTTGGTCAACATCAAATGTGGTCAGCTCAATTAATTAATTGTCAACCGAAAAAATGGATTACAAGTTCAGGTTTAGGAACAATGGGATTTGGTTTACCTGCAGCAATAGGAACAAAAGTAGCGAATCCTAATCAAAATGTTGTTTGTATTAGTGGAGATTCAAGTTTTCAAATGAATATTCAAGAATTAGGAACAATTGCTCAATATCAATTAGCCCTAAAAATTTTTATAATAAACAATGGGTGGCAAGGAATGGTTAGACAATGGCAAGAATCTTTTTATGGAAACCGTTTTTCAAACTCTTATATGAAAAATGGAATGCCTAATTTTGCTCAAGTAGCTGAAGCTTATGGTTTACCTGGTTATCAAGTTAATAGTGTAATAGAATTAGAAAATTTTTTAGAAACTAAAACTGGAATGTTATTAATTGATATTAATGTAATTGAAAATGAAAACTGTTACCCAATGGTTGCACCAGGTAAAAGTAATTCACAAATGATTGGTTTACAAAATAAACCAATATTACTAGAATCGAAAAGAGACTAATTGGGCCGAGTAGGATTCGAACCTACGAAGATATAAATCAACGGATTTACAATCCGCTCCCATTAACCACTCGGGCACCGACCCAATACTTTAATTATATCAATTTTACTTTTTTTTTCAAGTAAACACAATTAAAATTTTTTCTTTTATAATAAGAATCAAAAAGCTATATTTATAATTTTTATCTTCTTTAAAAACTTCACATCAAACTTGAATCCGATGTGTAGTTGGATAGTTAATTATTAATTTTAACATAACTTGAAATATGATTACAACTCCACAAGAAACACAAAAAGCTAAAAAAGTACAAGTACTTGTTGATTTAGATGTAGTTGAAACAAGTTTTGAAAAATGGTCAAAACCAGGACATTTTTCGCGAACTTTAGCAAAAGGACCAAAAACTACAACTTGGATCTGGAATCTTCATGCGGATGCTCATGATTTTGATATGCAAACAAAATCTTTAGAAGAAGTATCGAGAAAAATTTTTAGTGCTCATTTTGGACAACTTTCGATTATTTTTTTATGGCTAAGTGGAATGCATTTTCATGGAGCTTATTTTTCAAACTATACGGCTTGGTTAATTAATCCATTACAAATTAAACCAAGTGCTCAATCAGTTTGGCCTATTGTTGGACAAGAAATTTTAAATGCTGATGTAGGTGGTAATTTTCAAGGAATTCAAATAACTTCAGGATTTTTTCAAATTTGGCGAGCAGAAGGAATTACAACACAACAACAACTTTATGCTACAGCATTAGGAAGTCTTGTTATGTCCGCTCTTATGTTATTTGCTGGATGGTTCCATTATCATAAAGCAGCACCAAAATTAGAATGGTTCCAAAACGCAGAATCAATGTTAAATCATCATCTTTCTGGGCTTTTAGGTTTAGGTTCTTTAGCTTGGGCTGGTCATGAAATTCATATTGGTAATCCAATTAATAAATTATTAGATGCCGGAATGGATCCAAAAGATTTACCTGATCCACATGAATTTTTAATTAATCGAGAATTAATTAGTACATTATATCCTTCATTTAAAGAAGGTTTAGTCCCATTTTTCTCTTTAAATTGGTCAAAATATTCTGATATTTTAACATTTAAAGGTGGATTAAATCCAACAACAGCAAGTCTTTGGTTAACTGATATAGCACATCACCATTTAGCTATTGGAGTTTTATTTATTATTGCTGGACATATGTATCGTACAAATTTTGGAATTGGTCATAGCATCAAAGAAATTTTAGAAACTCATAGAGGTCCATTTACAGGTTCTGGTCATAAAGGATTATATGAAATTTTAACAACTTCATGGCATGCTCAATTAGCAATCAATTTGGCTATGTTAGGATCTTTAACTATTATTATTGCTCATCATATGTATGCAATGCCTCCATATCCGTATATTGCAATAGATTATCCTACACAATTATCTCTATTTACACATCATATGTGGATTGGAGCATTTTGTATTGTAGGTGCTGGAGCACATGGATCTATTTTTATGGTACGTGATTATGATGCAAGTTTAAACTATAACAATTTATTAGATAGAGTAATTCGCCATCGTGATGCAATTATTTCTCATTTAAATTGGGTATGTATATTTTTAGGTTGTCATAGTTTTGGATTCTATATTCATAACGATACAATGCAAGCTTTAGGAAGACCCCAAGATATGTTCTCTGATAAAGCAATTTCATTACAACCTATTTTTGCTCAATGGATTCAACATCTTCATACCGTTGCACCAGGTACAACGTCACCTAATTCATTAGCCACTGCGAGTTATATTTTTGGAGGAGATCCAGTAGTTTTAGGTTCAAAAATTGCCTTAGCACCAATGAATTTAGGAACAGCCGATTTTATGGTTCATCATATACATGCATTTACAATTCATGTAACAGTTTTGATTTTATTAAAAGGTTTATTATATTCACGTAATTCTAGATTAATTCCAGATAAATCAAATTTAGGCTTCCGATTCCCATGTGATGGTCCAGGTCGTGGTGGAACTTGTCAAGTTTCTGGTTGGGATCACGTTTTCCTTGGATTATTCTGGATGTATAACTCGATTTCTGTTGTTCTTTTCCATTTTAGCTGGAAAATGCAATCTGATATTTGGGGTTCAATTACACCACAAAATACAATTTCACACATTACTGGTGGAAATTTTGCTCAAGGTTCTTTAACTATTAATGGTTGGCTAAGAGATTTCTTATGGTCTCAAGCATCACAAGTTATTCAATCATATGGATCAGCATTATCTGCGTATGGACTAATTTTCTTAGGAGCTCATTTCATTTGGGCCTTTAGTTTAATGTTCTTATTTAGTGGACGTGGTTATTGGCAAGAATTAATTGAATCAATTGTATGGGCGCATAATAAATTAAAAGTTGCACCTTCTATTCAACCAAGAGCTTTAAGTATTACACAAGGTAGAGCCGTAGGTTTAGCTCATTATTTACTTGGTGGGATTGGAACAACATGGGCCTTCTTCTTAGCACGTATTATCTCAGTAAGTTAAAAATTTTTAAAAATTGTTGAATCAATTCTATCTTTTCAAAATTCTTATTTATTTAAATAAAATAGAACCTAACGGAGTTTTCTAAATGGCAACAAGATTCCCTAAGTTTAGTCAAGTATTAAGTGAAGACCCGACAACACGTCGTATTTGGTATAGTATTGCTACTGCACATGATTTAGAAAGTCATGACGATGTAACAGAAGAAGCTTTATACCAAAAGATTTTTGCTTCTCATTTTGGTCATCTGGCAATTATTTTTCTTTGGACCGCAGGAAATCTTTTCCATGTGGCTTGGCAAGGAAATTTTGAACAATGGATTTTAAATCCTTTAAAAGTTAAACCTATTGCTCATGGTATTTGGGATCCTCATTTCGGTGAAACTGCTTTAAAAGCTTTTACAAGAGGTGGAGTTATTTATCCTGTAAATATCGCATTATCAGGTGTTTATCAATGGTGGTATACAATTGGATTAAGAACAAATCAAGATTTATATGTAGGTTCTATTTTCTTACTTGTATTAGCCGTATTATTTTTACAAGCAGGCTGGCTACATCTTCAACCTCAATTTAAACCTAATATTGCTTGGTTTAAAAATAATGAGTCTCGTCTAAATCATCATCTTTCTGGATTATTTGGATTTAGTTCAGTAGGATGGACTGGACATTTAGTTCATGTAGCAATACCAGAATCGAGAGGAATTCATGTTGGTTGGGATAATTTTTTAACAACATTACCTCATCCTGATGGATTAAGACCTTTCTTTACAGGTAATTGGAGTACTTATGCTGAAAATTCAGATGCGTCAACTCATCTTTTTAATACAGCAACAGGAGCAGGTACAGCAATTTTAACATTTAAAGGTGGTTTTCATCCAGAAACTCAATCTTTATGGTTAACTGATATAGCTCATCATCATTTAGCTATTGGAGTTTTATTTATTATTGCTGGTCATATGTATCGTACAAATTTTGGGATTGGTCACAGTATTAAAGAAATTTTAGAAGCACATCGACCACCAGGTGGACGATTAGGAAGAGGTCATATTGGGTTATATGATACTATTACTAATTCTTTACATATTCAATTAGGATTAGCTTTAGCATCTTTAGGAGTAATTACTTCTTTAGTAGCGCAACATATTTATTCTTTAAATCCATATGCTTTTCTATCTCGTGATTATGCAACTGAAGCTGCTTTATATACACATCATCAATATATCGCAGGTTTCCTTATGGTAGGAGCATTTGCACATGGGGCAATTTTCTTTGTACGTGATTATGATCCAGAATTAAATAAAGATAATGTATTAGCCCGAATGCTAGATCATAAAGAAGCTATTATTTCCCATTTAAGTTGGGTTTCTTTATTTTTAGGATTCCATACATTGGGCTTATATGTTCATAACGATGTAGTTGTAGCTTTTGGACAACCAGAAAAACAGATATTAGTTGAACCAGTATTTGCTCAATGGATTCAAGCTGCATCAGGAAAAAATTTTTATGGATTTGATACATTATTATCTTCTGCAACTAGCTCAGCATCTGTTGCTGGTGAAAAATTATGGTTACCTAATTGGTTAGAAGCAATTAATAACTCAAAAAATTCTCTGTTTTTAACAATTGGACCGGGAGATTTTTTAGTTCATCATGCAATTGCTTTAGGCTTACATGTTACAACTTTAATTTTAGTTAAAGGAGCTTTGGACGCTCGTGGTTCGAAATTAATGCCAGATAAAAAAGATTTTGGTTATAGTTTCCCATGTGATGGTCCAGGTCGTGGAGGAACTTGTGATATTTCAGCATGGGATGCTTTTTATCTAGCAATGTTCTGGATGTTAAATACAATCGGTTGGACAACCTTCTATTGGCATTGGAAACATATAACACTTTGGCTAGGAAATCCAGCTCAATTTGATGAATCTTCCAATTATATTATGGGATGGTTAAGAGATTATTTATGGCTAAATTCATCTCCATTAATTAATGGTTATAATCCGTTAGGAATGAATAATCTATCAGTTTGGGCTTGGATGTTCTTATTTGGACATTTAGTATGGGCAACAGGTTTTATGTTCTTAATTTCATGGCGTGGATATTGGCAAGAGTTAATTGAAACTATTGTATGGGCACATGAAAGAACTCCATTAGCGAATTTAATTCGTTGGAAAGATAAACCGGTTGCATTATCTATTGTTCAAGCACGTTTAGTAGGTTTAGCCCATTTTACAATCGGTTATATTTTTACATATGCTCCTTTCGTAATTGCATCTACATTAGGAAAATTTGGTTAAATATAAAACTTATGTTATATTATGTGTATAAAATTTACTTTTATACACATAATATAACGTATGGCAAAAAAAAGTATGCTTCAACGTGAACTGAAGCGTAAAAATTTAGTAAAAAAATATTTTCAAAAAAGAAAAGAAATTTTATCCGAATTGAAAAAAGCTTCTTCTTTAGAACAAATTTTCTTCTTTAGTGCAAAATTACAAAAACTACCAAAAAATAGTGCAGCAACTCGCTTAAGAAATCGATGCTGGAAAACCGGAAAGCCTAGAGGATATTATCGATTTTTTGGTTTATGTCGAAATTCATTAAGAGAACTTGCTCATGAAGGTTTATTACCAGGTGTTACCAAAGCAAGTTGGTAAGAAAAGAAGTTCGATTTTTTAAAATCGAACTTCTTTTTACAATGTTAATTCATTTCCTCGTTTAAATTGAAGATATGCAGCAACAAAAAGACCAAAAAGAGTTACGGTAATTAAACCTAATACAATTCCTGTTAAAAGTGGTTCAACCATTATAGTTTCGTATTATCTAAAACCAACACTAGCTTGCCAAACAAAAGCTAATAAAAAAAATAAGACAGGAATTACAGGTAATATATCTGTTAATGGGCTAAAAATAGCAAAAGCTCCAGGTAATTTGCTAATTAAAAATGTTTCCATATTTTGTATTTTTTAATTTCTAAGTATTCTATTTATACACTATTATAGAGAATACTTAATGTCAACTTAAAATTTAATAGAAGAGCTGATGAAGAGAATTGAACTCTTAACCTGCTGATTACAAGTCAGCTGCTCTACCGATTGAGCTACATCAGCTTTTGAAAAAGATTTACAAAAATGTATTATAAATAATAAAAGAGAAATTACAAAAGTGGAATTCTTTTATAATGTCATCTTTGTAAGTTCTCTTTTTTTATTTAAAAATAAAGGTGATAAACGTGATTTTCTTTCAATTAAATTAAAAACAGATAAATCATTGAAAGCAATTAAAGATAAAACTTTTCTATCTAAAAATATAGAAATATTTCTTAAACAACCAATAAAAATTGAATAAATATTCAATCGAGCTCGACTCGCGGCATTAATTCTATAAATCCAAAAACGTCGAAAATCTCTCTTTTTTAAACGTCTTCCAATATAGGCAAAATTTAAACTCTGTTTCATTTGTTCCCCTGCTAAGACTGCAAGTTTGGAATTAACCCCAACAAATCCTTTTGTAAAACTTAAATACTTTTTACGTCGTTTTGACGCGACATTTCCACGTTTAATTCTAACCATAAATATAAAAAGGAAATTAAAATTTTCCTCGTTTAGATCCTCCTTAAGTTCTCGAAAAATTTTTAAATATAAGGCAACATTAATTGAAAAGCATTAACATCTGAAGAATGAATTTGGCTAGATTCAGATAAACGTCTTAATCTTTTCGAGTTTTTTTTTCTTAATAAATGACCTTTGTAAGCTTTTTTACGAGCAAAACAATTTTTTTTTTTTTTTACTCTTTTGCTAGCTGATTTACGCGTTTTTAATTTCATTTTGAATTACTCTTGAAGAAAACATATTACTTCAATACAATTTCATTATAAGAGTAATTCAAAAAATAGTAAAGTTTATACGATATTAAAAGATTAACGTGGTTAAACAGGATCTGCCCAAATATAATTTGTTTCAATAGCCGGTATTAAATAAAGTTGAACTAAATTCCAAGCCAGAGTTAAAATTGCCGGTAATTTTTTAAAAAATTTGAAAACAGATAAGGTCTCTTCTTTCTCAATGTCTATTAAGATTTGATTTTGTTGAGAACATGCATCTAAAAGTGGAAAGAAATTGGGATGATCTAAATCATAAATAACTGGAAAAACTGTAGCTGAACTTTGATTTGTTTTACGAATTACATGAATATCAAATTTTTTAGCATCTAATCCAATAGTTGAATAAAAATCTAAACGTTGTAAATCATTTAAATACATGGTAACAAAAACTGATAATAAAAAGAATTTTGACCACAGACGTGCTTCATATGTATTTAATAAAGGTTTTTGAGATTTAAGCAAAGCAGCAAAAAAATCACCATGTCTATTTTCATCTTGACACCAACTTTCAAAAAAACGAAAAAGAGGATAAACTCGATATTTTGTATTTTTTTCTAAATGACGATAAATAGTAATATAACGCCAATATCCAATTTTCTCTGATAAATATGTTGCATAGAAAATAAATTTTGGTGCAAAGAAAGTATATTTTCTAGTTTTTGTTAAAAAACCTAAATCTAACGAAACATTAAAATCACTCATAGCTTTATTTAAAAAGCCTGCATGTCTTGCTTCATCACGTGACATAAACGAAAATCCTTCAGCTAATAAAGGATTATATTTTTTTAAATTTCGAGAGATTTCTTTATATAGAAGGAATCCAGAAAACTCAGCTGTACAAGAACGTTCTAAAAATTCTATAAAAATTTTTCGAGTCGCATTATCAAAAGAATCCCAACTTTTTAAAAATTCTTTATCACGAATAAAATGGTCTTTATTGTAATCCTTACGAAGTTCTTCGACAATACATTTAATTTCATCTAAGTTTGAACTTATATCTAATTCAGAAATTTCTTTAAAATCTGTGGTATAAAATCGTGGTGTTAATAAAGTTTCTTTAGCTATTAATTTACTTTCAGTCATTGGTGTCATAATTCTAAAAATAAGGTTTTTAAACAATTATTAAAATTTTCAAACTTTTTTCGGAAAAAAAGTTTTATAATTTATTATTAATATTATAATTTTTTTTTTAATGATTTTCAGAATTCATTTTCTATAATTCTAATTACCTATTTCGAAGTAAAAAATAAAGAAATTAAAGATTCTTTAAAAAGAAAAACTTAATCTTTTAATTCAATAAAATTTTTAAAGATTAAAAAAATACATAATTCATTTAATGAAATTCATATTCATTACTTACGGTATAATTGCTTATCTAAAAACTAAATATAATCAGGAGAATAATTTTTGAAGATAACTTACCATGAACTAATTAAATAATTACACGTTTAATTTTATTTTGACATTAATTTAAGTATGGAATTTCAAACTAGGTAAAAACTAGTTTATTCAGGATTGGATTAATTTAAATTTAATACAAATTTTAAATTTTATTAGTTTCTACTCTTTTTAATTAAATTCAGTATTTTAAAAAATATCAAAAAGAAATAAATTAATTTTTCTAAACTTTGAATTGGAATCAGATTCAATTTTTAGTATTATTAAATTAACAAAGAAAGACGGTATCGCCAAGTTGGTTAAGGCATTGGATTGCAAATCCTAGATCCCCAGTTCGAATCTGGGTACCGTCTAAGAAGGGGATGTGGTGAAATGGTAGACACAACGGACTTAAAACTATTGAGCCAAACATAAATTGTTTGTGTAAGCTTTCAAATTCAGGGAAAGAAACAGCTTTTAACCCTGAGCCAAACATATTCAATATGTAGGTGCAGAGACTATACGGAAGCTACTTTAAAAAAAGTAAAGATATAGTCCAATTTTAAAAATTGAAAATCCGTTGACTAATAATGGTCGTGAGGGTTCAAGTCCCTCCATCCCCATTAAAATATATTAAATTGTACTAAAGATTTTTTAAAAACTCAGTATTAATACCTAATTGTCGTTCTAAAGCAATTTTTCCAGTTCTAACAATTTCTAAAATAAGATATCGTTTTAAAAGTTGCTGAATTGTTACAATTTTTCCAGGATCCCCCGTAACTTCAAGACTAATAGATTGATCTGAAAGATCTACAACTTTTGCTTTAAAAATTTGTGCAATCTCAACAATTTCTGAGCGAGTAGAAGGTAAAGATTGAATTTTCATTAACATTAATTCTCTTTCTACACAAGGTAATAAAGTAATATCTTTAACTTCAATCACTTGAATAAGTTTATTTAATTGTTTAATCACTTGTTCAATAGACTGATTATCACCAGGAAGTACAATAATAATTTTAGAAATCCCTAAAGTCTCGGTAGGTCCAACCGCAATAGATTCAATATTAAATCCTCGGCTAGAAAAAAGAGTTGAAATACGTGTTAATACACCAGGTTCATTAAAAACAGTAATTGCTAAAGTTTTTTTCATAAAAAAAGTCAACTAGAATAAATATTTTCATTAAATGAGAATCTTTCAATTTTTCATTTATTATTTAATAATATCAAAAAAGTAGAGCATATCAAATTGATATTTCAAAATAAAGAAATGACTTATTAAAAGTTAAACTTTTTTCTTCATTATATTTAATATTTAAAATTCAATTTACAAAAAAAAGAAACTTTTTTTACTCTTGAATTTTCATCGTGACTATCTTATAATCATTATGTTTCCTAATTCTAAATTTAAACAAACTTAAAAAACTTTCTTACATGAATATTACTTCGGAACAAATCAAAGAATTAAGAGAAAAAACTGGAGCAGGAATGTTAAATTGTAAAAATGCTCTTATTGAAAATAATGGAGATTTTACAAAAGCAATTGAATTTCTTCGTCAAAAAGGCTTAGCCTCTGCAGAAAAAAAAGTAACTCGACAAACAAAACAAGGAGTTATTACAAGTTATATCCATACCGGATCAAAAATTGGGGTATTAATTGAAGTCAATTGTGAAACAGATTTTGTAGCACGTCGAACAGAATTTACCAATTTGGCTCGTACTTTAGCTATGCAAATTGCTTCTTCCAATTCAGTAAATTACATTTCTTTAAAAGATATTCCTCAAACAATTGTGGAAAGTGAACGTCGAATTGAATCTGATCGTGACGATTTAAAGGACAAACCAGAAAAAATACGAGAATCTATTTTAAATGGACGTGTTGAGAAAAATTTAAAAACTTATACTTTATTAAATCAAGCTTGTATTAGGGATCCTAATTTAACAGTAGAAGAGTATATTAAAAACCATATTTCTTTATTAGGTGAAAATATTCAAGTGGGTAAATTTGTTAAATTTATATTAGGTGAAGATAATGAAGAAAAAGGAGAGTAAGAAACTTGAAAATCTTACCTTCCTTTAATTTTTAATTAAAAATCTAATTCTGCTGCTTGAACTTTCTCAAATTGTTTTTTCTTAAAGACTAAAGCAGATTGACTTAAAATAATTGAAAAACAGAAAAGAATATAAGCATAGATTCTCCCTGGATTTTGCAGAACAATTTCTGTTTCTGTTTGTCCAAATCCACCGACATTTGGATTTACAGTTAAAGGACTATCTTGTTGAATAATTTCATTTTCTTTCACCACAAGATCTAATCCTTTAGGAATAACTTGAGTTTTTAACTCTCCTGAAGCCGATAGAATAGTAACCTGAATATCTTTTAAATTTGTTTGAATTTCTTGAATTTTACCCGATGTAATAGCTGTAAACAAATTATTATTTGTTTTTTCTCCACTTGGATAAATTTGACCACGTCCACGATTTGCTCCTACGTAAATAGGATATTTAATATAGTAAACATTTTTATTTTTTTCTGGATCTGGAGCTAAAATAGGAAATATTATTTCTTGATTTTTCTCACCATTTACTGGACCTACGACAAGAATATTTTCTTTTGTTTTACTATAAGGTGAAATATAAACCCCTTTTGTTTTAGCCACTAATTCTTTATCTAAACGTGTTTTTGGTGCCAATTGGAATCCTTCAGGTAAAATAACAAGTGCACCTACGTTTAAACCACCTTTTTCACCTGTTCCTAAAATTTGTTTTTTAGACAAATCATAAGGGATTTTTACAACTGTTTCAAAAACAGTATCAGGTAAAACTGAAGTAGGTGCTTCAAATTCTGTTGGTTTTTGGGCTAAATGACAATTTGCACAAACAAGACGACCATTTGCTTCACGTGGATTTTCATAAGCTTGTTGAGCATAAATTGGGAATCCAAAACTTATAGACGGAGAAAAGAAAAAAAGAAAAGAAAAAAATGTTAAAAAATGGAAAAAAGAGGTTTTTAGTTTTAACTTTTGAATCATATTTTATTAGAAAAAGTAAAAATTTGAAAAAATAAAAAATTTTTCACGACTAAATTAGGATTTCTGTTTCAATTACAAAATTTTTAGTTCCCACAAGATAAGTGTAAAGATATAAAAAAATTCCAATAAAAATAAAATTAATTTGAGTTGGAATATCGACTGTTGGAGTAATCATAGCTGCTGCAACTATGACAAAAAAGTTAACAGTTTTCAAATTATTCGGCAAATAATTTGAATAAAACTCTTCATAAATTTTTCCTAAGGCTATAACCGGAATTTGAAAAACCCACAGAACAGCGTAAACTAACGTTGTTTCAAGTTTTTGTAATTCTTCATAAATCCAAAATTCCTGAACAAAATTGAGAGGATTATATTGAAATAAAGACTCAAGACCTATAGGTAATACACTTAAACAAGCAAAAGTAAAACCTAAATGAAATAATATTAAACTAATTTTTCCATCTTGAGATCGATTTAAACGACGTAAAGCTTTTAAACCTATTTTAAATTCTGCATCATCTTCCAAAGGTGCAATAAAAAGAAGTGTTGTAGTAATTGAAAGAAGAATAAAAGAACTTAAAATTAAACTAAAAAATAAACCTTGACGAAGTTGAAAAACTTTAAGTTCTACTAAAAAAGCTCGAAAAAAATCTTCAAATGGAAATGCTCCTAAAAGAGAAAAAATAAATCTTTCTAGCCATGGAATTTGTAACCGGTAATAGGGATAACAGCGCAAGGATTTACTAAAATGGAACATTTAGTTTTCCCCTTTTAACAAACATTCAAAATAAAAAAGGAAAAACTACAGCTTATTTCAATTCTTTTATTGTAAGAATAACTTTTCTTAAAAATTCAACTTCTTGTTTTAATAATAAAAAACTTGTCGTTTTTAGCAATTCGTAAGAAACTGATTTTTTAATATTTTGTTCGTCTTTTATGGTTTGTTCTTCTTTTAAAAGAAGATTTGATTTTTGTTCATATTCTTTTGAGATTTGATCTAGTAACAGTTTGGTTTGTGAATTAATTTCAATAATTCGTTTTCCATATGCGTAGACAGCTGTTTCAATATCAGGATTTGGAAAATTAGCTGAAATTTTATTTTTTGTTGAAACAACAAAAATCCCATCTTCAACTAAATATTTTCGAGTCTCAACTTTATTATCAAAATTAGTTTCAAATTCAACTATATTATTTTCAATGGTTCCCATTAAATCTTGATGATCTGAAAAAATTTCTGCTATTCCACTTTTCAAATGAACTCGTATTTTGGTTGCTTTGGTTTGAAGAATACTTGACTCCGGTGTTGCTAAAGAAAATAACATAATAAACAATCTGACAATAAAAAAATACGAAAAGAAAAAAGAAAAAAATTATTTCTTTCTTCAATGAATTTCGGTTCAAAATAAACTTTTGAATTTTTTTATTTATGGTAAAGAGTTACATTCTCATCTCCAATAATATTAATAAAATCTTCAGGCGTTAAACAAGAAAAGTCAGCTAAATTTAAATTTATTAAATCTTCATATTTTAAACTACCTTGTCTAATTAATGAACTCTCTACTCTTGTGGCTTGATATGACAATAACTGATTTAAAAAAATTTTGATGGTTCTTACATTTGCAAAAGTTGGAAATTTAACTAATTCTTTTAAGTAATGAATTAAGGCATCTAAACTTCCAGGAGCAAATTTATAACGATTTTCATTATTTAAAACAAATTTTGTAATTTCCGTTAATTCTTCTACCGTATAATCTTTGAAATTTACATGGTTTCCAATACGGGAAGAAACACCTGGATTACAGTTATAAAATGTTTCTAATTTTTCTTTAGGACCAGAAAAAATTAAAATTAAATCATCACGTTGATTTTCCATAACTTGTAATAATAACTCAACTGCTTCAGAACCATAATCTCGTTCATTCTCCGGTTTATATAGATGATGAGCTTCATCAATAAAAAGAATTCCACCTTGAGCTTTTTTTAATTGTTCTTTAGTTTTTGGAGCCGTATGTCCAACGTATTGACCTACTAAATCTTCACGTGTCACATTTGTTAAGTGACCTTTTGTTAAATAACCTAAATTTCGTAATACCAATGCTAATTTAGCAGCTACTGAAGTTTTCCCTGTTCCAGGTCTTCCTGTAAAAGACATATGAAGACTTGAATTTAATGTTCCAAGTTCTTGCAATTCCCGAATTCGGTCAAATAATAATACAGATGAAATTTCACGAACTCTTGTTTTAACATCTTGTAAACCAACTAATTCTTGATCTAACGTTGTTAAAATTTGTTCAATACCTGTTTTTACATAACAATCACGAATATCAATACCACCAGTTGTATTTGATAAAAAATCTTTTAAATTAATTGAATTTAATAGTTTGCACATATTGAGTTTACCTTTAAAGATAAAAAATGACTAAATAATAAAAAAAGAAATTAAAAATAAAACTTACTTATATTAAAAGTGCATATCAACCATATAAGGAGATATGCAATTTTAATACTTTGTCTAGTTTTTAATTAGTATTAGTAACGAGTTGTTTCAGCGCTAGCTTGAACAGCATAACTTTGTAATGTATAAGCAATTCTTCTACCTTCTTGCTCATTACGAACAAGATAAAACCCTGGTTCAAATGATGGACGTTGAACAATGAAAGACATTGCTGTACTTTCTACACCACGGGCATTATTAAAAGCATTGATTTTAATATATTGATTTGGGTATTGTTTACGAGCTTCATTTAACTCATAAAGAATAGCAGATGAGTCAGAAATATCAAAAAGAGGAAGACCCCACATTTCCCAATAACAGTTACGAGGATGAGGATCATCTGTATACTCAATAGAAACGGCATAGCCTTTTTTAATTGCGTATTCAATTTGTTTTTTAATTTGACTATCTGTTAAATCTGGTAATAATGAAAAAATACCTTGTGTAATTCTTGCCATAATAACTCCTTTACTTACTTTATTAAAATTTTGAAAAAGGTAAAACTCGTACTAAATACTTAAGATAAATAAAATTTGTAAATTCAAAAACAGATTAATTTACTTACGAAGCTGATCTTGTAGGTGTGCTTTCGTAGTCTAATGTATCTGTAGATGAATATTCAAATGTAATAGATTTCCATAAATCTAAAGCTACTTGTAAAGGACGACAATCTTTTGCAGCATCTCTTAAAATTTGTGGTCCTTCTGCTAAATAGTCACGACCTTCATTTTTAGCTAAAAGCATAGACTCTAAAGCTACACGATTTGCTGTTGCACCTGCTTGAATTCCATCTGGATGTCCAATTGTTCCACCACCAAATTGTAATACAACGTCTTCTCCTAAAAGATGAGTTAATTGATGCATTTGTCCACAATGAATTCCACCAGATGCTACTGGTAAACATTTTCTTAAAGAAGCCCAATCCATATCAAAGAAAATACCTAAACTACGATCTTCTTTTAAAGCCGTAAGTAATAATGTATCATAGAATCCTTTAACTGCATTTGGATCTCCTTCAAGTTTTCCTACAACAGTTCCTGCATGAATATGATCAACCCCAGACATTCTCATCCATTTACAAATAACTCGGAAATTGATCCCGTGGTTTTTTTGACGTGTATAAGTTGAATGACCTGCACGGTGTAAATGTAAAATCATATCATTTTTACGTGCCCAATAAGCCATTGTTTGAATAGCTGTATATCCAATAACAAGGTCAATCATGACAATTACGGAACCTACTTGTTTTGCATATGCTGCTCTTTCATACATCTCTTCCTGTGTTGCTGCAGTAACGTTAAGGTATGAACCTTTTGTTTGTCCTGTTTTAGCCACAGCTTTGTTAATTCCTTCCATACAGTATAGGAATCTTTCACGCCATCTCATAAAAGGTTGAGAATTAATATTTTCATCATCTTTTAAGAAATCTAATCCACCTTTTAGACCTTCATAAACAACACGACCATAGTTTTTACCTGAAAGACCTAATTTAGGTTTTACAGTTGCACCTAAAAGAGGACGACCAAAAACATCCATTCTTTCACGTTCTACAATTACTCCTGTTGCAGGGCCTAAGAAAGTTTTTAAATAAGAATATGGAATACGCATATCTTCTAAACGTAAACATTTTACGGCTTTAAAACCAAAAACGTTTCCAATAATCGAAGCTGTTAAATTGGCAATTGAACCTTCTTCAAATAAGTCACACTCGTAAGCAATAAATGCAAAGAATTCCTCAGGTTTATTTGGAACCTCTTCAACAAAATATGCTTTAGCTCTGTAAACATCACAAGCAGTTAATAAATCTGTCCAAACTACAGTCCACGTTGCTGTTGAGGATTCTCCTGCAACTGCAGCTGCAGCTTCGATTGGATCTACGCCAGGTTGTGGTGTAATACGGAAAAGACATAATACATCAGACTCTTTAACAGTATAATCAGCATCCCAATAACCCATTTTTTTATATGGAATTACTCCAGATTCATAACGTTCTGATTTAATACGTGTTCTTTCTGTTGCTTCGCTCATGTGTATTCCTTAGCCTGTTTAAAATTTAGTACATTGGTCTCTTCAAAACTTAATTTAATAATGTTTGAAGTACAAGATTTAGAAGTAAACAACATTCACTTCAACCTCATTTCTATCTTTTTTAAGTTCAATACTCAAAAAAGATAAAAATTAAAGGTAAATAATGATGAAATTTAACGAGAATAATATTCGACTACTTTTAGTTCATTGATTCGAACTAGAATATCTTTACGTTTTACAGTAGATAAAAAAGTTCCTGTTAACGTATCACTTTGGACCTCTAAATGAGAAGGTAGTAAACTTTGAGAACGATATTTCGTTAAATTAATTCTTTTAATACGTCTTTGAATTAAAGTTCTTTTTTGTTGTTGAATTTGTAAATTTGTTCCAATTAGTTTTTTAGAATTTTCTTTTTCTCTAACAGTTAAAATATCACCTTCTTTACAAATAAATGAAGGAATATTAATTTGTTTTTGATTAATAAGAATATGTCCATGATTAACTATTTGACGAGCACTTGGAATAGTTGGTGCAAAACCTAATCGATATAAAACGCAATCTAATCTTGACTCTAATAATTGCAAAAGAATATTTCCAGTAGAACCAGTTTCACGCTTAGCTTGTTTGTAATAGGAAATTAATTGTTTTTCAGTAACTCCATAATTAAAACGCAATTTTTGTTTTTCTAAAAGTCTTTCACAATAATCATCAGATAAAGATGATCGTTTTGTTTTTGTAAAAATAGGTTTTCCATGCTGACCTGGTGTTGTTGTTCGATTTTTAATTATTTTACGTGTTAATCCAGGTAAAAGCCCCAATCTTCTTATAATTCGTATTCTTGGACCGGTATATCTAGCCATTTTTTTTTTTTTTTGATCTAATCACCCTATGGAAATATCAATTAATATGAAAGGAGTCAAAATGTTTTTTGGTTTGAAAAAGTATTAGGTAGTATCTAACAAATTTTCTCCTTTTTTTTAAAGCTATAAAAAGACATTAGATACAAAAAAGAAATCATTTTTAGGGGCACCTATTCTAGTTTACTTAACGCAAAAAATAGAAAGATTTAGGGAATTATTAAAAAAATTTATTCAACTTTTTGGGAAAAAGGTTAAGGTAGAATGTTTGGTAGAATCTTAATTTAATATTAAAATAATTAATTTATATTTTGGGCGAACGACGGGAATCGAACCCGCGCATAGCGGAACCACAACCCGCTGCCTTAACCACTTGGCTACGCTCGCCATTTAAAATGTCTTTTTCTTTTGTTAAATTTAGTTTAGACCTAATATACCATATTTGATTAAATAAGGTATATGAAGTCTAAACTAAATTTAACAAGAATATTTTCTTTTTATAGGCTTGGATTTCATGCTTCTAAAAGTATCATCAGAAATTAAAGTAAAAATATCGACTTCAAGAGCTGATTTAATTAGATTATTACGAAATAAACTTACACCATAACGAAATTTAGCCTCATTTTCCATTAAATTTTCCAGTTCGTAATCAGATAGTTCTAAATTCATTAAATAAGCAAAATAATGTTGATTTTTGGGAATAGTTTTTTTAAGATTAAGCTCTTTTTTATAAAGTCGTTTCAATAATGAATAACGAAAAAGTAACCAATCTTTTTCTAAAGGCAAAAATTTTTTTATTAATCGATTAGCCTTAGTTCGCTCTTCTTCCATTAAGGTAATCAAAAGAATTTCAGGACTAATAATCGGAGTTTGAAAACGCTCAATTGCATTTTGACTAGCTTTTTGAAAAATTTTATGAACTTCAAAAGAATAAGGTAAATCATATATAATTGGTTCTCTATTAAAAAAATAAGAATTTAATTTATTAAAAATCTTTACTTTTGATAAAAGGAATTCAACAACTGATTTATTTTCGATTATTTCTTTTGAAGTAGATTCAAAAATGATAGTTGCAACTTTTTCTTGGTCTAGAGTAGATTCTTTTAAAAATTTTGTAATATCACAATTAGAGTAAAAAAAAGAAAGAAAAAGAAAATCTGTAGTAACTGCTTTTTGATTTGTTAATTGAGCCAAAAATTTGGCATATTTAGTAATTTTAAAGCTATCTAATGAAAAATAATCGTAATAGGTATTTAATGCTAATAAATAATCCAATGTACGATAAACTTGATTTCGTTTTCTTTTTTCAATTAAAATTTTTTCTTCTCTAGTTTTTAAATTGGGAATTAAATTATCTAGAGAATTCTGTTCGTAATTTACTTGTTCTTCTTTTTTCCAAAAAGATAATTTTGTAAACTTCTCCAATATATTTTGGAAAATGACTAGGCTTTTGTTTTTGAAAGAATCTATTATTTGAATCATAAAAAAGTGATATAAAATAAAAATTAAGTATTTAGTTTTGTTACTAGATCTAGCTTCGATATGTCAAGAAGAGATTTAAAATCTATTTTAAATTGGAAAAAGAAAAATGTCTAGTTTTACACAGCCCTTTCCTTAATGTTCAATATTTCTTATTATTCTTAAGAAATTTATTTTCATTTTAAAAAAAAAAAAGATCTTATGAATACTATTCAACAATCAGACATAAAAAATCCTGGAAAAAAAGATTTAATTCATTATGTCGAATCCAACTATTTGAAAAAAAGAACTGACAATAATTTTGATTTTTTTAATCTTAAAGTTGGTGATATTATTAGAATTGGATATTTAATTCCAGAAGGCGAAAAAGAAAGAACTCAATATTATCAAGGATTAATAATTGCTATAAAAAATCGTGGAATAGGAAAAAGTCTAATTCTTCGTCGAACAGTTCAAGGGATTGGAATTGAACAAGTTTTTATTCTAAATTCACCAAAAATCGTCTCAATTATAAAAAAACAAAGTTCCAAAGTTCGTCGTTCAAAACTCTACTTTATTAGAAAACTTCGTGGAAAATCGACGAGATTAAAAGTTAAAATTGAATAAAAGCATCTGACTGGATTCGAACCAGTGTTGTTCTTACGAAAATGGATTATGAGTCCACTGCCTTCAACCACTCGGCCACAAATGCTAATTGGTTGGAGCTTGCGGGATTTGAACCCGCGTGCATTAACTTATATTAATGTCGAATCCAAAAAGCCCCAAAAAGTCGATTTTTAAAAATCGACTTTTAATTTAAATTAAAAAATTTATTTTGGTAAATTATTACCTTTTTCAATAACATCATCAATATTTCCTACTAAATAAAAACATTGTTCTGGTAATTTGTCAAATTCACCTTGTAAAATTCTTTGAAAACCTGTAATTGTGTCATTTAAAGCAACATATTTACCTTCTAATCCTGTAAAAACTTCAGCTACAGTGAACGGTTGAGATAAGAAACGTTCTACTCTACGAGCTCGACTAACAATAAGACGATCTTCTTCAGATAATTCATCTAATCCTAAAATAGCAATAATTTCTTGAAGTTCTTTATATTTTTGTAAAGTTTGTCTAACTTTTTGAGCAGTTTCATAATGCGTTTCACTTACAATGCCTGGTTGAAGCATAGTTGAATTAGATTGTAAAGGATCTACAGCAGGATAAATTCCTTTAGCTGCTAATTCACGAGATAAAACAGTTGTAGCATCTAAATGACGAAAAACTGTTGAAGGCGCAGGATCCGTTAAGTCATCTGCAGGAACATAAACTGCTTGAATTGAAGTAATTGAACCTTCTTTAGTAGATGTAATTCGTTCTTGTAGTTCACCAACTTCTGTAGATAAAGTAGGTTGATATCCAACAGCAGATGGCATTCTTCCTAATAATGTTGAAACTTCAGAACCTGCTTGAACAAAACGGAAAATATTATCAACAAATAATAAAACATCTTGTTTATTTTTATCACGAAAATATTCAGCAATTGTTAAAGCAGTTAAAGCTACACGCATTCTAGCTCCAGGTGGTTCATTCATTTGTCCATAAACTAAAGCTACTTTGGAATTTTCAAAATTATCAGCATCAATTACTTTAGACTCTTTCATTTCAGCGTATAAATCATTTCCTTCACGTGTTCGTTCTCCAACTCCTGCAAAAACGGATACACCTCCATGTTCTTTAGCAATATTATTAATTAATTCCATAATTAATACTGTTTTTCCTACCCCTGCTCCTCCAAATAATCCAATTTTTCCACCACGTCTATAAGGTGCTAATAAATCAACAACTTTGATCCCTGTTTCAAAAATACTCGGTTTTGTTTCTAATTCAATAAAACTAGGAGCGGAACGGTGAATAGAAAGATATTCTGTACTTTTAATTGGTCCACAATCATCAACAGGTTCCCCAAGAACATTAAAAATTCGACCTAATGTTTCTTTTCCTACTGGAACTTTAATTGATGAACCTGTATCAACTACACTATCTCCTCTTTTTAATCCATCTGTAGAAGTCATACAAATAGCTCTTGCTTTATTTTCTCCAATTAAATATTGAACTTCAGCAACAACAATTTCTCCTGTTTTTTCATTAGTAACTTTTAAAGCATTATAAATTTTAGGAATAGCTCCTTCTGGAAATTCAACATCAATTACAGGACCAATAATTTGGCTTACGAATCCTTTTACATTTTCATTTATCATAAAATTTTTTAATAAGTTTGGCTTACAAGTAAAAAAAGAGAATTAACCGTATTTCATCAAAGATTAAAAAACTCGTTTTTTTAAAGTTTAATTCGACGAGTTGTTTTTAACCAATTCCATGCTTCAATATAAGAATTTGGATCTAATTTTACAACTTTGGTCCAATAAAAAGTTGCTTTTTGAAGTAAAGATTCAGATAAAACAAAACATTGTTTTTCAGCAGCTTTAATTCCTTGATAATGATAAATTACAGCAATATTATTTAAAGCAGATGTAAATCGTGGGTTAATAAAAATCGAAAAATAATAATATTTTAAGGCTTTTAAATAGTCTCCATTTTTAGAATATATTAAACCAATATTATATAAAATAATACTTCTATCGTATAAATCTTCTTCAATTTGTAAAGCTTGATAATAATTATTTAAAGCTTCTGCGTATTCACCTTCATCTTGAGCCGATAAACCATTAAGATAAAAAGAAAAAGCTCTCTTTTCTTGTTGACTTGCTGGGAAGACTCGTAAAAGAATATCTGCTAGAATTGTAAACGTTTTATCAATAAAATTATTATTACTTCTTGCTTTCCTCATATTTAAAGATTTACATTACAAATAAAAGGAATTAGCCCTAAAGCTCTGGATTTTCGAATTGCTTTTGCAATTTGGTGTTGTTTTTGCAAACTAATTTTTGTTTTTCGACGTGGGCGAATTTTTCCATATTTGGTTAAAAACGCTTTTAATAATTTAATATTTTTATAATCTACAATGTTGTGATATTTTTTTAAGAGAAATAAGTATTGTAAACTTTTTTTAAGTTTTTTTGGTTTTCTTGGTTTACTATTTGGATTTGATCGTAAACTTTGATTCCAATTTGTACGCTTTTTATCTGAATTTTGTGAAGTTTTTTTTTGATTCCAATAATTCATTTTTAATTTATTTAGTTTCTTTATGAATAGTATGCTTATTACAATAACGACAATATTTTGAAAGTTCTAATTTTTCAGATGTATTTCGTCTATTTTTTGTAGTAGAATATCGAGAAACACCTGGGGAACGCTTTTCGGTACTTTTACGACATTCAGTACATTCTAATGTAATTAGAATTCGTGGTCCTTTGTTTTTTGCCATAATGAAAAGATAAATAGAAAAATTAAAGTTTTTATTTTTTTATTAAAATACCCGAGAAAGTATATGGTATATATTATACCATAAATTTATTTTTTTTATAGTATAACAAATTTATTTAATAGAAGATTTTACATACTTATGTTATCTTATAAGTAAATTATAAAATGTTAAAATTAAACATAAAAAATGAATAAAAAACAAAAAAATCGAAAAATTCAAAAACAAACTAAGCGTAATCGTATGATCAATCGTAGATATAGTTCTACGGTAAAAACTTTATTGAAACTTTTTTTAAAAAAAATAAAAGAAATTTCTTTAGAAACTAATTCAAAAGAATCTGAAAGTTTTTCAGAAAATCTATTTAATATCCGTAATAATTTATATAAGATTATTGATAAAGCAGTAAAAAAAGGTGTTTTACATAAAAATAATGCAGCTCATAAAAAAGCTAAAGTTCATAAAACTTATAAAAAACTAAATCAAATTTTAAAAGTTTAAACTTTTAAAATTTGGTTTTTTAATTCTTTTCGAATTTGAAGTATACTAATGGAAACAATTAATGAAATCAGAAAATGAAATTATGAACAATCTATTTGTAAATAATATTGGCGATTTGTCAGAATTACAACGAGCAAGCTTTTATCGTTTTTTAATTTCAGGAATTAGTGAAGAATTATTAAATTTTCCTAATCCTTTTTTTGCTAAAATTAAAGTTTTTGGAAAAAAAAAGACATCTTGTTTAATTTATTTCTATCCAAATGAAATCAAATTAAAAGGACCAAATTTTAATTTAAATACTTGTATTCGGCGTGATTTAACTTATTCAATTCATTTTTTTATTCAAAGTGAATATTCTTATTACCTGGATTCAAAAAATAAAATTGTTGGACAACATGAATTTTTAGATTTTTCAAATCTAGAAAATCCAACTTCTTTAATTTTTAAAAAAATACGCGTGAAACAAGATATTTTTTTTGGAGAAATTCCATTAATGACAGAGGAAGGTACATTTGTTATTAGTGGGTGTGAACGAATTGTTATTAGTCAAATTATTCGAAGCCCTGGAATTTATTTCCGAAAAGAATTTGGACTTACTAGAAAAATTAACTATACAGCAACAATTATTTCTAATAAAGGATTATGGACAAAAGTCTTTTTAGATACTAACACAGATAATACCTCTGTTTGTTTTACAAAAGATCGAATTTATTTGAAACTAAGCGATTTTCAATATAAAAAAACGCTCAATCGCGAAGAAAAAAAAATTCAAAAAAAAGATATTGAGGATACAAATAAACTTTTTATTTTAGATTTAATTAGTTTTTTTGGATTAAATCGCGAAGAAATTTCAGATAGTTTAAAATATCCACTCTATTTAACCGATCAACAAATTGGTAGAATTTTTGAAAAAAATGAAAAAGATTATTTAGCTTTTATTAAAAGTTTATTTTTAAATCAACGTTCAGGATGTTTTTCAATCGGAGAAATTGGTCGTTATAAAATTAATAAAAAATTAGGATTAAATTTACCTAAAGAAATTACTTATCTAACAGCTCATGATTTTCTTGGAATTATTGATGGTCTAATTGAACTGAAATATTATGATAAAATGAGTGACGATATTGATCATATTCAAAATAAACAAATTCGTTCTGTAGGTGAACTTTTACAAAATCAAATTCGAATTGGATTTTATCGTATAAAAAAGAGTTTATCACAAAAAACCTCATTTCCAAATTCAGAAAAATTAAATTTTGATTTGGATTCCGCTTGGGAACCTGAAGATTGGATTTTAGATCCACGTCCTTTGACTAATGTAATTAAAGAATTTTTTAAAACAAGTCAACTTTCACAATATATGGATCAAATCAATCCGTTAGCTGAATTAACACATAAACGAAGAGTTAGTGTTTTTGGTCCAAATGGGTTAAAACGAGATCATATTAGTACAGTTATTCGAGATATTCATCCAAGTCAATATGGACGCCTTTGCCCTATTGAAACCTCAGAAGGACAAAATGCCGGTTTGATTATGTCAATGGCTTTATATGGAAGAATAAATTCTTTAGGCTCAATTGAAACCCCTTATTTTTTATTTCAAAATGATAAAATTTTTTCAGAAAAAAGTCCCATTTATTTAAATCCAGAACAAGAATCGGATATCCAAATTGCTTTTGGAGATTTAACAATAACTAAAAAAGGAAAAATTGAAAAAGAATATCTTTCAGTAAAAGATAATTACTTATTTTCAATGATGAAAAAACAAGAAATTCAATTATTAACAACCACAACTTTGCAAGTGGTTTCTTTAGCAACTGCTTTAATTCCTTTTTTAGAACATGATGATGCAAATCGAGCTTTAATGGGTTCCAATATGCAACGTCAAGCTGTTCCACTTTTATATACTCAAAAACCTTTAGTTGGAACAGGATTAGAAAGTGCAGCAATATTAGATTCAGGTTTAGTAATAAAAAGTTACTGTGAAGGAAAAGTTGTATTTTCTTCATCGAGTGTTGTTATCATTCAAGATTTTTTAAAACAAAAAATTACTTATTTTTTACGTAAATATTCTCGTTCGAATCAAGAAACTTCGATTAATCAAAGACCAATTGTTTGGACAGGAGAAAAAGTATTTTCTGGTCAAATAATTGCTGATGGCCCAAGTACAAACGATGGAGAACTCTCGTTAGGTCGAAATTTACTTATTGGGTATATGCCTTGGGAAGGTTATAATTACGAAGATGCAATTATTTTAAGTGAAAGAATTTTGGTAGAAAATTGTTTAACGTCAATTCATATTGAAGAATGTGAAACTCAAATAACCTATGGAGTTTTAGGAAGTGAAAAATTAACAAATAATTTACCTTATTTAACAAGTTATATTCAAAGACATTTAAATTCTGATGGAATTGTTAAAATAGGTTCGTATATAAAAGAACATGATGTTTTAGTAGGCAAACTAACACCTTGTGAGGAAGATTCTTCTCCGGAAGCTAAATTATTACGTGCCATTTATGGAAAAAAAGAACCAAATCTTCAAGATACTTCTTTACGAGTTTCTCATGGAACCGAAGGAAGGGTAATTGATGTACGTATTATTTCCATGACAAATTTAAGTAAAGAAGAACTTTCATTTTCAACATCCTGTGAAATTATCCGAATTTATATTGCAAAAATGCGAAATTTACAAGTTGGTGATAAACTTGCAGGCCGTCATGGAAATAAAGGAATTATTTCTAGAATTCTTTCACGTCAAGATATGCCTTATTTACCTGATGGAACCCCATTGGATATTTTATTTAACCCTTTGGGTGTACCTTCGAGAATGAATGTTGGTCAAATTTTTGAATGTTTATTAGGTTTAGCAGGAGAAAAACTAGGAAAACGGTATAAAATTACCCCTTTTGATGAAGTCTATGGACATGAAGCTTCAAGAATTTTAGTTAATCAAAAATTAAAAGAAGCAGCTTTAAAAAATAATTTAGATTGGTTATTTAATACATATTCACCTGGAAAAATCTTTTTGCGTGATGGGCGAACAGGTGAATATTTTGATAATCCAATTACAGTTGGAAAAAGTTATATTTTAAAATTAATTCATTTAGTTGAAGATAAAATCCATGCTCGAGCAACAGGTCCTTATTCAATGATCACCGAGCAACCCTTAGCAGGAAAATCGCAAAAAGGAGGGCAAAGATTTGGTGAAATGGAGGTTTGGGCTTTAGAAGCTTATGGCTGTTCAAATACTTTACAAGAATTATTAACAATTAAATCAGATGATATCGATGGTCGAAATGATATGTATGAAGCTCTTTTAATGCAAAATAGAATTGAAAAACCCACACCTTCATTACCAGAATCATTCATTGCTCTTATTCGTGAATTAAATGCACTTGGTCTTGATTTTTCGTTTAAAAAATTTTCTGGAGGTTTTCATTCTACGACAAATATTAAAGAAATGGAAAAAGATCTTTTTTTTGAACTTGAAAATCGATTAAAATTACGAGCATTATTGGCTCGAAAAAAAGCAGAACATTTTTCAGAAACAATGACACTTGATCAAAAGAATAAAAAATTTGAGTTTGAAAAAAACGAAGAAAAAAAACTTCTTTTTAAAAAATTTAAAACTCTTAGTTAGCTAATAAAAAATATTGAAAGTAAAAATGGAAAAAAATTTGAAAAGTTTAGAAGAAATTAAAGAAGTTGAAAAAACTTTACTCAAATTAGGAAATTTAAATGCTTCTTTTGATTATTTACAAATTCGAATTGCATCTCCAACTAGAATCCGTAATTGGTCAGAAAAAATATTACCTAGTGGCGAAGTAATTGGAGAAGTTTTACGTGGTGAAACGATAAATTTTCGTACTCATCAACCTGAATTAAATGGATTATTTTGTGAAAAAATTTTTGGACCTGTCAAAAATTGGAAATGTAAATGTGGAAAATATAATGGATATGTGCATGATAAGATTTGTGAAGATTGCCAAGTTGAAATTATTGAATCTCGAGTTCGTAGATATCGAATGGGTTATATTGATTTAACTTGTCCTATTGCACATATTTGGTATTTTAAAGGCGTACCAAATTATTTAAGTGTATTATTAAAATGTTTCTCCAACCAATTAAAGATTACACATCTTGAAGAAATTATTTATTTTCAAGAAGGAGAATACATTCTTTCTACACAAAATCCTCTTTATCCTTTTTTTCGAGCTCCGAAAACTGCAGAAGAAAATGAATTAGAAAATTTATTGGGTAATCCTTTTGATCCAGATTACCTAGATCCTTTTAATAAACGAAAAGTTAAAAAACGTTGTGGTGCAGAAATTTTAAAATTAGCTTTAGAAAGCATTGATCTAAAAAAAGAAATTACAAAATCACGAGATTCTCTTATTCATTGTCATTTAGGACATTTTATCGATTCGGTTAATTTATCTGAAAAAGTACGTTTAGAAAATAAGACATTAATTCGTCGAATAAGGATTTTTGAAAGCTTTTTTGCAACGAAAACAAATCCAAGCTGGTTAATTTTAACAGTTTTACCTGTTTTACCACCTCATCTTCGACCATTAGTTGAATTAGATAATGGTCGATTAGTTGCAGCTGATGTTAATGAAATTTATCGAATTATTTTGACGCGAAATGATCGATTATATGATTTTTTCTATAATTTTATTCCACCTGATTTAATTACTCTTCATGGACGAAAATTATTACAAGAAGCTGTCGATTCTTTAATTGATAATAGTCGCTTAAGTAAAGAAAAAGCTCTTCATTTAAATAATAAAGCCTTAAAAAGTTTAACAGAAATTTTGGAAGGAAAACAAGGAAGATTTCGCCAATCTTTATTAGGAAAACGTGTGGATTATTCAGGTCGTTCTGTTATTGTTGTAGGTCCAACATTAAGATTAAATCAATGTGGTTTACCGTATGAGATGGCGAAAGAACTTTTTCAACCTTTTTTAATTAATGAAATATTAAAAACTAAAACTCAAATTGTTACTCAAAATACAAAGATTGCAAGACTAATTATTAAAAAAAATAAACCCTTTCTTTGGAGATTATTGGAATTTTTGACATTAAATCATGCAATTCTTTTAAATCGAGCACCAACATTACATCGTTTTGGAATTCAAGCTTTTGATCCTTTACTTGTTTTGGGTCAAGCCATTCATTTACATCCTTTAGTTTGTACAGGTTTTAATGCAGATTTTGATGGAGATCAAATGGCGATTCATGTTCCATTATATGAAGCGAGTCAATTAGAAGCTCGTACAATGATGAGACCTTCTTATAATGTTTTATCACCATCAAATGGTGAAGTAATTTTAAAACCAACACAAGATATGGTTATTGGGAGTTATTATTTAACCTTAATGATAAATAAAACTAAATTTTCACTTCAAAAATGGTTTAGTAATGAACAACAGGCTTTATCTGCATATTATCAAAAAAATTTGAGTATTCATACCAGTATTTTAGTTCGATATGATCAATCAAATTTTCAAATTAAGATGGAAAAAGATCATTTTGAGTTTATCGATTTAGAAAATAAATTAAAAACTTATCAGAAACCTATTTATATTCTTAAAGAATACAAAGTAGGGAAAAATATTAATAAATTCTATTGGATAACTACAATTGGGGTATTGATAGGTTATTTAAATGAAGATAAAACATATAACTTTACTACTTTATTTTTAGAAACAACACCAGGAAGATTATTATTTAGTATTAATTTTAAAAATTCAATAAAAAAAAGACAAGATGGTTTTAACTCGAACTTTAACAAAAAAAAATTTAGAGAGCTTAGTTTCTGAAACCTTTCTTCAATTTGGAAATTTATCTTCATCCTCTTTATTAGATTCCTTAAAACTTTTAGGTTTTTATTATGCCACAGTTGCGGGTATTTCAATTAATATTGAAGATTTAAAAACTCCGGACGTTAAAAAAACATTTCTAAAAAATGCTAATGAGGAAGTTAATTTAGTAAGTTTACAATGGCAACAAGGATTAATTTCTGATACTGAACGTTTTCAAAGTATCATGAATACATGGAATGTTGCAACAGAAGCTTTAAAAAATCGAATCATTGATTATTATCAAAATTTTGATCCGACTAATAATTTATATATTATGGCTTTTTCGGGAGCTAGAGGCAATATGTCACAAGTTCGACAATTAGTTGGAATGCGTGGGTTAATGTCAGATCAAGAAGGTAAAATTATTGATTTACCAATTCAAACTAACTTTCGTGAAGGTTTAAGTTCAATTGATTATATTATTTCTTCATATGGTGCACGAAAAGGAATTGTAGATACGGCTTTAAAAACAGCGGATTCGGGTTATTTAACAAGAAGGTTAATCTATATTGCTCAAGATTTAGTTATTCGTGAACCTAATTGTGGAACAAAAAAAGGAATTTTATTTTTATTACATCAAAAGTCTGATATTAAAAATCTTCTTGGTAGAAGTTTAATTTCTATTCAATCTTCTAAAAAATTTTCATTTTTAGTCGACAATTCTAATTTGCTTTTAACAGAATCTTTTTTAAACTCTTTAAAAAAGAAAGAAAATTCATTAATTTTAAATGTTCGTTCTTCTTTAACTTGTGATTCTAATAATTCGATTTGTCAGAAATGTTATGGTTGGGATTTATCACAAAATCAATTAATTGGGTTAGGTGAAGCTATAGGTATTATTGCTGGTCAATCAATCGGTGAACCTGGAACTCAATTAACTATGAGAACTTTTCATACTGGTGGTATTTTTACTGGTGAAATGAGTAATCAGATTTTAGCTCCTTTTTCTGGTAAACTCTTTATTCCAAAATTTCTAAAAACCCTGTATTCTCGAACAAATCGAGGTCAATTGGTATTAAAATTACAACAAGAATTATCATTAAAACTTCAAAATTGGAAAGGTTTAAAAGAAACAATTTCATTAAATGTAGGATCTTCTTTGTATCTTTCTTCTACAGGTTTTGTGAAAAAAGGTCAATTAATTGCAGAATCTTCACTTCATTCTTTAAATTCTGGGAAACGTCGTCTAAAACCAATTTATACATTATTAGCCGGTGAAATTAAATATGAAAATATTATTGTTCGAACACTAAGTTATAATAATAGAACTTTAAAAATTAATCAAGAAAATGGTGTAATTTGGATTACTTCGGGAAAAGTCTTAATTGTTCCAAAAGAAATTGAGTATCAATTCCAAAAAAATTTAAATGATAAAAAATCTTTTGGTAAATTAAAAATAATTACTCCTTTTTCCGGATTTATTCAATCTTCAAATAATTTTATTCGAATTGTTAAAAATGATCAAATCCTTGAACTTGATTTAACAAGTATTTTACCAAAAGTACAAAATTGTTCAATAAAAATTTCCCTTTTTTTCCAAAATTATCAATATGTAGATGCACATACTGTTGTAGGTATTTTAGAATTTTATCCTTCAGAGAAAGGTATTATTTATTCAATACGTAAAAAAGTATCAACTCATTTTCAAGTACTTTTTTTTATTTTAGAATCAGATATTTGGAGATTACATTCAGATGAAATAACAAATTTTTCTTATTTACGTAATAAACCAACATACATTCGATCTGGTAACTTTCTTAATTTAACTACTCAATTTAGTCGTTCAGGTTTTTTTTTAAAAAAAGATGGATTTAATTTTGTTTTTCAAAAAGCAATTCCTATTTATTTAACACAAGGAACAATTCTTAATTATAAACAAGGTGATTTTGTGCTTGAAAAAAAAATTTTTGCAACTTTACGAATTTCTACTCAACAAACTGAGGATATTGTTCAAGGTTTACCTAAAATTGAAGAATTAATTGAAGCTCGAAAGCCAAAAAAAAAAGCCTGCCTTGCGTTAAAACCCGGAATTTTTTTAGATTTTTATCCTGAAGAAAATACATTTCTGAAGGAATTAAATGTAATTTTTACAAACAAAGGTATTTTTAAAGTAGGGAAAGAAATAGAAAATTCGGAAAAGCCTTTTCTTAGTAAAACCGAAAAAAGAAATATACAGGCAAAATTAGCCAAAAGAAAACGAAAACATCAAATCTGTTTATTTTGTCAGAGTATTTGGTTTAAAAAAACTTTAATTTTATATAATCAAAAACCTTTTCATTTAATTCCTATTCCTAATTTTTTTAAGCTTTCTAAAAAAGATAATACAAAGACTGATAAAAAAAAATCAAATAATAAATATTTTCAGTTTGATCGAAGAGATGATGTTTCTATTTTTGGAAGAAAAAAACCTTCATCTTGGATAAAAGTTGAAAATGTTCAAAAACAAACAAATGAAATTTTTATAGCCAAATTTTTTAAGTTTCAAGAAGGAAAAGTTTTTCCATGGCTAAAAATAAAAAAAAATAAAAATGATTTTCTTTTTAAAAATCAAAAAAATGATTATTTAGTTAAAAGAAGTGATGGAAGTTTTTTTCTGTTAGAATCTGTAAGACCATTAAGTGAATATAAAATGAACTCCTCTTCTACCATTTTGTATAAACCGGGAACTTTTGTTGATATTGGAGAACCTTTAACAGAAGGTTTAATTGATGCACATGATTTATTAAATATTTTATTTAAATATCATTCTTTTTTAGATGGAATGGCAAAAGGAACTGAAAAAAGTTTAACAAAATTTCAATTACTTTTTACAAATTCGATTCAATCAATTTATCAATCGCAAGGAGTTAATATTGCAAGTAAACACGTTGAGATTATTGTAAAACAAATGACAGCTAAAGTTTTAATAAAAGAAAGTGGTGATACTCCATTTTTACCTGGTGAACTTATTCGTTTTTCTTTAGTTAAAGAAATTTGTAAAATTTTAGAGTTTAATGAATCTACTCATAAATTACCCAAATATGAACCAATTTTATTAGCAACTACCAAAGCATCTTTAAGTAAAGATGGCTTCTTATCTGCAGCAGGCTTTCAAGAAACAAAACGGGTATTAACAAAAGCTGCCATTGAAGGATCATTAGATTGGTTACGAGGATTGAAAGAGTGTATTATTATTGGTAGACTAATTCCTGCAGGGTCCACATTCTTAAATTATAAGAGTTATTTGGATAGTATCCATTTATTTAAAACGAAAAAAGAAAATTCCTTAAAAGATTAAAAAACTGAAAAAATTACTCATGTCTGAAAAATTAAGTAAAAAAGAAATTGCTAAACAATATGTTAAAGCATCGGTTCATTATGGTCATCCTCCAAAGGAATGGAATCCAAAAATGGCGCCTTATATTCTATATGAAAAATACGGATATCATATTTTAGATTTAGTAAAAACGTCAAAACTCCTTCGTTTAGCTGGAAATATTTTACAAAAAAAAGCAGAAAAAGGTGGTAAATTTCTATTTGTAGGAACAAGTAAAATTGCAGCTTCTATCGTTGCAAAACAAGCAAAGCGTTGTGAGAGTTTTTATATTAATTATCGTTGGTTAGGAGGAATGCTAACAAATTGGTCCACTGTGCAAAAACAAATTGATCGATTAAAATTACTAGAGGAACAAGAAAAAGATGGTTTATTTGAAAATTTATCTAAAAAAGAATTAAGTAAAAAAAAAAAAGAAATTGAAAAATTACGACGTCTTTTTAATGGAATAAAAAATATGGCTTCTTTACCAGATGTAATTATTTTTACCAATCAATTAAAAGATACATTAGCTATTCAAGAGTCTTTGCGTTTAGGGATTCCAACAATTTCAATTGTTGATACAAATTGTAATCCAGATTTAATTCCATATCCAATTCCTGCTAATGATGATTCAAGTTCTTCAATAAATTTTATCTTAAATTATTTAGTGAATAGAATTCAGGTTGGGTATAATAATAGTGGAGAACATAATTTAACTGATTTAAATGAAAGTCTTAATTTTTAAATTTTTTTAATTTTCTATAAGAAATTTGTTTATTCTTTTGGTCCAAAAGAATAAAATTTTTTCAATGTTTTGAAAAAGTTTTTATTTCTTAAAAAGTCATTCTTACCAGAAAACAATATGTTTACTTTTCTTTTATCTAATATCGAAGTTGGATCTCATTTGTATATTAACTTTGGCGAAAATTTACATTTGCATGCAGAAACACTTATTATTTCAACTCTTGTAATTTTTTTAATTAGTGTTTTATTAATTGTTGGTGCAAGTAATTTAAATAAAAAACCTAACTCTTTACAAAATTTTCTCGAAGTTATTTATGATTTAGTAAAAAGCGTAGCAATTACGCAAATGGGTCCATCGTATTACTCACAATTTTTACCTTTTATTGCAACTCTTTTTCTTTTTATTTTAGGTGCAAATTGGGCAGGGGCTTTAGTTCCATGGAAAATTATTGAAATTCCAGAAGGAGAATTTGCTGCTCCTACAAATGATATCAATACAACAGCTTGTTTAGCTATTTTAACTTCTATTACTTATTTTGGAGCAGGTTTTAAGATTAAAGGAATTGGTTATTTTGCAAGATATATTAAACCAACACCTTTATTATTACCTATTAATATTATTGAAGATTTTACAAAACCACTTTCTTTAAATTTCCGTTTATTTGGAAATATTGTTGCTGATGAATTAACAGTAACAGTAATATGTTCGGTTGTTCCTCTTTTTATTCCTGTTCCAATTATGATACTTGGACTTTTTGCAAGTACTATTCAAGCCTTAATTTTTGCAACCTTAGCTTCAGCTTATATTGGAGAAGTGATTGAATAAAAGGTATTGAACGAAATTTGTTAATTCTTTGCGTTTTAGTCTTAAGATTTTTAGTTTTATGGATTCTATTGTTTCTGCTGCTTCTGTTATTGCTGCTGCTATTGCTGTTGGATTTGCTGGTATTGGGCCTGGTATTGGACAAGGAAACGCTGCTGGTCAAGCTGTAGAAGGGATTGCACGTCAACCAGAAGCTGAAGGTAAAATTCGTGGTACTCTTTTATTAAGTTTAGCTTTTATGGAGTCCTTAACAATTTATGGTTTAGTTGTTGCTCTTTCTTTACTTTTTGCTAATCCTTTTGCAGGATAAAAAAAGAGTTCCGCGATTTTCTGCTAAATATAAGAAAGTCAAAAGCGGAACTTTTTTTTTTTAATTATTAAATAATAAACAGAAATCTATGAGCTTGTTAGATACATTTATTTTAAGCAAAAGTGGATTATTCGATTTCGATCTCACTTTTTTTACTGAAACGGCTGAATTTATTTTCTTATCTTTTATTGTGACTTTTTTCTTTATTTCGCCAATTTCTAAACAATTAGATGAACGCGCTGAATTTATAAATAAAAATTTACGCAAGTCCATGTTCTATATTACATATAGTTATGAAAAAATAATTTTTTCTGTTGGACTTTTAACATCTGAAATTACAGAACTGACACGTCAAGTTAAACTATTGAAAACATACTCGTATGAAAATTTAGAAAACGAAGTTTTTATAGTGCAACAAGAAATCGGAAAACTTTTAAGTAAATTAAAAGGAGATCTTTCAATTCAATCTGCCTATTTGTTTTCAAATCTGCTGAATGAAGTTGTTTCTTTAAGTGATATGTTTTATTCTAAAAAATTTAAAATATAAATTTATTTTTTGATTGAAGTTATGAATTGGAATTTTTTTTCATTTTTTTTAAGTGAGGAAGGAGAGAGTTTTTTACAATTTAATCCGAATCTTTTAGAAACAAATCTCTTTAATATTTTAATCTTAATTGGGATTTTAGTTTATGCCAACAATGTTTCGTTTAGTGTTACATTACGTCAACGTCAAACCGAAATTATTCAAGCAATTGAAAATGCTCAAAATGATGTAGTCAATGCATCTAATTACTATTATGAAATTGAAAAAGGTTTGACACAAAGCTTATTTTGGCTACAAACATGGAAAGTTTTTTATCAAAAAGAAAAAATTGATATAATTGAAAGAAAGTATGAAATAATAAAAAAAGGATTAAAAGAGACTTTTTTAACTACTGATCTCCTTATTTCAACGTTAGAAAAAAAAGCTTTTTTATCTTTACAACGTTATGTTTTATATTTGACAGTTAGTACAATTTTACAAAGATTTTTAGTTTTAACGACTTTTGAACAATCCCGACTTATTGAATTAATTTTATTGAAATTAGGGGGGAATAAAAAATGAGTTTTCCAAAAAAAGCAGTAACTACATATGCTAAATCTTTTTTCTTCACTATTCAAAATTTTCAACCAAAAGAAGAAAGAAGAGTTTTATTTGATGTCTCTAATGTTTATATAAGAGATGAATTTTCTTTTTTGCCCGATATTCATTCAATTGGTGAAGAATTAATTCTTTTACGTGCCATTCTGTTAAGTTCAGTTGTCATGAAAGATTATTTTAAAAATCCCACTTATTCGGATAAACAAAAATTAAAATTATTATTTGTTATTTTTCCTGGACTAACTATTCCTGTAAAAGCTTTTTTAAAAATTTTAGCTGAACGAAGTGTATTAAATTTAATTCCTGAAATTGCTGAAGAATATGGAAAAATTTTATTAGACTTAAAAGGAATTCAGACAGTTAAATTAGTTGTTGCTAGTCCGCTAGATGAAAGTTATGGTGCTCTTCTACTTTCAACTTTAAAAAAAATTACAAAATCAAAAACTATCTTACTAAATGTTTTTCATAATCCGAAAATTCTAGCTGGATTTATTATTGAATATAAATCAGTTTTACTAGATTTAAGTATTTTAAAAGATTTTAGTCTATTAATTAATGAAGTTTAATTAAAGATAAAAAATAAAATTTAGACTTATTGCCTTACAGTAGATAATTCAAACCTAAAAATGATTAAGTAAAAAAGTAATTATGAACAAAGTAAACCAATTAACTAATTTCGTCGAAAATAAGTTGAATGAATATACACAAACTACAACAAGAACAGCAGATGTTGGAGTTGTTTTACAAGTTGGAGATGGGATTGCCCGTATTTTTGGATTAGAAAATGTTTCTTCGGGTGAACTATTAGAATTTGAAGATTTAACTCTTGGAATTGCTTTAAATTTAGAAACTAGTAATGTTGGAGCTGTACTTATGAGTACTGGACGTACTATTATGCAAGGAAGTACAGTAAGAGCAACTGGAAAAATTGCTCAAATTCCAGTAGGAAATGAGTTATTAGGACGAGTTGTAGATGCTTTAGTTACACCTATTGATGGAAAAGGAAGCATTTCAACAACAGAAACTCGTTTAATTGAGTCTTTGGCTCCCGGTATTATTGCTAGACAATCAGTTTGTGAACCTCTTCAAACTGGGATTGTTTCTATTGATGCAATGATTCCTATTGGACGAGGTCAACGTGAATTAATTATCGGAGATCGTCAAACAGGTAAAACATCAATTGCTTTAGATACAATTTTAAATCAAAAAGAAGAAAATGTTATTTGTGTTTATGTAGCCATTGGTCAAAAAGCTTCAACAGTTGCTCAAGCTGTAGATGTTTTAGCTGAACGTGGTGCTTTATCTTATTGTGTTATTGTTGCTGCGAATGCTAGTGATCCTGCAACGTTACAATATTTAGCTCCGTACACTGGTGCTAGTATTGCTGAATATTTCATGTATAAAGGAAAACATACGTTAGTAATTTATGATGATTTAACTAAACAAGCTCAATCTTATCGTCAAATGTCTTTATTATTACGTCGTCCACCTGGGCGTGAAGCTTATCCTGGTGATGTTTTTTATTTACATTCACGTTTACTAGAACGTGCGGCTAAATTAAATGATAGTTTAGGAGGCGGAAGTATGACTGCACTTCCAATTGTTGAAACAGAAGCAGGGGATGTATCTGCGTATATTCCTACGAATGTAATTTCAATTACAGATGGACAAATCTTTTTATCAAAAGATCTTTTTAATTCCGGTATTAAACCTGCAATTGATGTAGGTATTTCGGTTTCTCGAGTAGGTTCTGCAGCCCAAATTAAAGCAATGAAGCAAGTTGCAGGGAAATTAAAATTAGAATTAGCTCAATTTGCAGAATTAGAGGCGTTTTCACAATTTTCATCAGATTTAGATAAAGCAACTTTACAACAATTGGCACGTGGACAAAGATTAAGAGAACTTTTAAAACAACCACAAAATTCTCCTAAATCAGTAGAACAACAAGTTGCTCTTATTTATGCGGGTACAAATGGATATTTAGATAAATATCCAGTTCCGGTTGTAACAAAATTTGTTAGTTTATTACAAGACTATTTAATAAATAAAGAAACTGAGTTTGTTTCTTTAATTAAAGAATCAAAAAAATTAACACCAGAAGCCGAAACAATTTTAAAAAATATTATTACTAAAGTAGATCAAGAAATATCTGCTCTTTAAAAAAATGTATTCTCTTCTTCGAAAGAAGAAGAGAATACATTTTGATATCCTTCTTTATTTAAAGTATTTATTAATTCTTTTTGTCCTGTTTTAATTATTTTACCATTGATCATAATATGAACATGGGTTGGAGTTAAATAATCTAAAATTCGAGGATTATGAGTGATCACCAGAAGAGAAGATTTTGGACAACGATTTTCTAAAATAATCTCATAAATCATTTTAATTCCATCAATATCTAATCCAGAATCAATTTCATCTAATAAAATAAAATCCGGATTTAATAATAACATTTGTAAAATTTCATTTCGTTTTTTTTCACCCCCAGAAAAACCTTCATTTAAATTTCGATTTAAAAATTCGGTTTTCATTTTTAATTTTTTTAATAATTTTTGAGTTAATTCCATAAATTCTAAAGGATCTAATTCCTTTAATTGAAAATATTTTTGTTTTTCATTATAAGCAAGTCGTAAAAAATCGAAATTAGTTACACCTGCAATTTCTACTGGGTATTGAAAAGCTAAAAAAAAACCTTCATGAGCTCTTTTTTCTGGTGTCATTTCTAAAAAATTTTTTTCTTTAAAAAAAATTTCTCCAAACTCAAGATTATAAGCTGGATGACCTGCTAAAATTTTGGATAAAGTGCTTTTTCCCGAACCATTTGGACCCATTAAGACATGAATTTCATTTTCTTGAATTTCTAATGAAAAATCATTTAAAATTATTTTTTTTTCAATTGATGCTTTTAAATTTTGAATGTGTAAAAGTTGTTTCATTAATTAACCTACTGTTCCTTCTAATTTTAATGATAATAATTTATCTGCTTCTGTTGCAAATTCCATTGGTAAATTGGTAAAAACTTCTTTACAAAATCCACTAATTAACAAACTAATCGATTGCTCCATATTAATACCACGTTGTAAAAAATAAAATAATTGATCTTCACTTATTTTTGAAATCGTAGCTTCATGTTCTACAATTGATGTGGAATTTCGAATATCCAAATAGGGATATGTAGATGCCATCGATGAGGAACCAATTAAAAAAGAATCACATTGGGAAAAATTTCTAGAAAATGAAGCGTTTGAATTCATTTTTACTAATCCACGATAAGAATTTTTAGAATGACCACAAGAAATTCCTTTTGAAATAATTTTACTTTTTGTTTTTTTACCTAAATGAACCATTTTAGTACCTGTATCTGCTTGTTGATAATTATTCGTTAAAGCAACTGAATAAAATTGACCTGACGAATTTGTCCCAACTAAAATGCAACTTGGGTACTTCCAGGTAATAGCAGAGCCAGTTTCAACTTGGACCCACCTTACTGTTGAATTTTTTCCTAAACACATTGCTCGTTTTGTTACAAAATTATAAATTCCTCCAATTCCTTGTTCATTTCCACTATACCAATTTTGAATCGTAGAATAATTAACTTTGGCATTTTCAAAGGCGATAATTTCAACAATTGCTGCATGGAGTTGATTTGAACTAAATTGAGGAGCTGTACAACCTTCTAAATAATTTAAAAAACTATTTTTTTCCGCAATAATTAAAGTTCGTTCAAATTGACCTGATTCTTTATCATTTATTCTAAAATAAGTCGATAAGTCTAAAGGACAAATAGTATTTTGTGGAATGTAACAAAAAGAACCATCACTAAATACGGATGAATTTAGAGCTGCATAAAAATTATCATTAGGTGGTACAACAGAACCTAAAAATTTATTAACTAAGTTTGGATAATATTCAATAGCTTCAGAAATTGAACAAAAAATAATACCTGATTTTGCTAATTTTTCTTTAAAAGTTGTAGCAATAGAGACACTATCAAAAACAGCATCAATAGCAACATTTGATAATTTTTTTTGTTCATCTAATGAAATTCCTAACTTTTCAAATGTTTTTAAAATTTCAGGATCCACCTCATTTAAAGAATTTAATTTTTTTTTTTTTTTTGGTTGAGAATAATATGTAATTTTTTGAAAATCAAAATCCTGAACTACTAAATTGGCCCAGTTAGGAAGATCCATGTTTATCCATTTTTTAAATGCCATTAATCGAAAATTTAAAATTGAGGCTGGTTCATTTTTTAGGCTAGAAATTAAAGAAATGGTTTCTAAATTCAAACCCGACGGAAATTTTTCAGTTTCAATTGCTGTTTCAAATCCATATTTATAGGGTTGATTAAGAACCTGAGTAATTTCAAATTGTGTTTTTTTTTTGTTACCTGTCATAAAAAAGTTAAAAAATTTGAAGAATTTATTTAAATTATATAAAATTAGATACAAAAATTCATAAAAGTCATTATTTTTGTATACTTATGCTTTAAGAAAGGGTAAATGGCGAAATTGGTAGACGCATCACACTCAAAATGTGACAACAAATTGTTTTAAGGGTTCAAATCCCTTTTTACCCAAATTTGAATTTTTTTTAATCCTATAATAAAATGTGTGGTATATAGTTTTATTTTTAACTTAGTGAATTTTTTATGAAACAAGTTTTTCAAAAGTTTCTTTTTTTTATCAGTTTTATTTTTCTGTCTTTGACTTCTGTAAAAGCAATTGAATTAGATGATGCTATTCGTACAGTTCCTTTAAACTCTACAAAAAATGTAATTTTAACACCTGAACAAGTTAAACGTGGAAAAAGACTTTTTATTAATACATGTAGTATTTGTCATGTAGGTGGAATTACAAAAACAAATCCAAATGTAGGATTAGATAGTGAAGCTTTAAGTCTTGCAATTCCAACACGAAATAATATTGAAGGAATAGTTGATTATTTAAAAAATCCAACAACTTTTGATGGTTTAGAGTCAATTGCTGAAATTCATCCAAGTATTAAAAGTGCCGATATTTTTCCAAAAATGCGTACTTTAACGGAAGATGATTTATTTGCAATTGCTGGCCATATTTTAATTCAACCAAAAATTGTTGCAGAAAAATGGGGAGGTGGAAAAATCTATTATTAAATTTTTAATAATAGATTTCCGTATTTTATGGATTCTTAAAAACTCAAGAATCCATTTTGTAATTCCATTATTCAAAAAACAAATTTCTCTAAATTACATTTCTTTAATTTTTATAAAACTATAAAATGGATACTTCATCTCCTTATCTTTTTATTTTTAATTTTATTCTAATTTGTTATCTTAATGTTCTTTTGTATGCTATTTTAGGGTTAAAAGTTTTTAGAGTACTTTGTTATTCGAAATTAACTTTTGATTGGTTTCCATTGATTAATCCGTATATTTGGCCACAATCCATTTTAACCTCTCTTACTCAACCTTATTTTAGATTTTGGTCTCGACTTTTACCTGCGATTAATTTCGAAAAAAGTTCGGTTAGAATTTCTTCTTTGGTTGCCTTAGAAATTTTAAATTCTCTTCTATTTCTTTTTGTCCGAATTTCAAAACTTATTATCTTGTTATTATTAGAAAATGAAAAACTTTTAAATCCTTTATAAATTTTAAAAAATTGAATATAATATTAGCGAGTATTCGAAGTAGAAACTTGTTTCCTTTCTTTAGGAATCTATATTAGTTATTTCTCGATTTCAAAATTTATGTTAAAAATTCGGTTAAAAAAATTAGGACGTAAAAAAAAACCATTTTATCGTATTGTTTTAATGGAAAATTTATCAAAAAGAGACGGAAAAAGTATTTTAGAATTGGGTTATTATGATCCTATTACCAAAGTTGTAAACTTTGATAAACTTACTTTATTTAAATATTTAAATTTTGGAGCTTATCCTACAGCTAGAGTTCGCCATTTAATTCTAAAAACAATTAAAGAAACTTAAATCTAAAAACTTTTAGATTTAAGTTTCTTTTTATTAAAATTATTCACTTGTAACAATGGTTGACACAAGAGATAATGAATTCCAAAAACTTGCTCGAATAACTTTAGCTGAATCAATTAAACCTGTTTCAAAGGTATGAACTATTTCTTTTTCTAAAAAATTATAAGCATATGGATATCCTTTTTTTAATAAGGTTTCATGTAATAAAGAATATTTATTTTCATTATTTGTATTAATACATAATTGTTTAAATGGTGAAAGCAGTGCCTCCATAACAACAAAATTGGCTAGAATTTCTTCTCCAATTAGATTTACAGAACCCCAATTTGATAGCTCTTCACGCATAAATAAATAGAAAGACCCTCCTCCAGGTAAAATACCTTCTTCTAAAGCAGAGCGAATACTTTGTAAAGCATTTTCAAGTTTTGTACGTTGTTCTTCAATTAGATATTGATTAGAAAAACCAATTTTTAATTTTGTTATATTGCCTGATAATCTAGCAATTCGTGTTTTAAAAATAGTTTTTTCGTAGTCAGTTTCACTATTTAATAATTCCCGATTTAATTCATTAATTCTTCGTTCACGCAAAAATTTAGAGAATTTTGAAACTAAAAATGTACTTTTTTTACGATCAATAAAAACTTTCTCAGCATATCCTAAATCACTTATTTGAAAATTTTTTCGTACTTCTTTTATTTTAGAATCGGAAGGTAAATAATTGGAATGTGTTAATAAAGATAAATCTTCTAAAATATTTGTTTTTTGAAATTGAATACCGGTATATTTAACAACTACAACTTGAAATTTTTTTTGTAAATGATTTAAAATTAAAGTTGAAAGAATTTCTTTTTTTATATCTTCTGCCACGATAACTAAAGGTCGATTTACGGATTTAACAAAATCAATAATATCTCGAATTTGATCAATTGATTCAATAGGATTACTTGTAACTAAGAGGTAAGGTTTTTCAAAAATAACTTGAAACTCTTTAAGGTTAGTTACAAAATAAGAAGAAGCAAAACCTTTTTCTAATTCTATACCTTCAATAAATTCAATTTCATTTTGATCAGACATACTATCTTCTAATAAAATAAGTCCATCTCTTTTAAGATAAGAAATTGAGTTTTCTAATAGGCCAACTAAATCTGAATTTACTTTTTTTCCTAAACTTGTTTTTAATAAACCTAATAGTTGGTTTTTATTAGAAATAGGACTAGAAAATTCAACAATTTTTTCTAAAAAGTAGGATGCAATTCGTTTTAAGCCATTACTTAAAAAAATAGCATTATAACCATTTTCTAAAAGTTTTAATGAATTCTCTAAAAGTTCACAACATAAAAGAATAGTTATAGTTGAACCATCTCCACATAAAAGACTTGTTTTTGAACTACTTTGTTGCAAAAGTTTTAATAAAATATTTGAATTTTTTAATGGAAATTCCAAAGAATTTAATAGAATTGAACCAGTACTTATAATTTTTAAATTTCCTTTCTCATTAGAAGAAATTCCATTTTTTCCAGTTGGACCTAAGGTAATTTGAATCGAATTTTTAATTTGGGCAAGAGTTTTAAAATGGATTTCTAATTGTTGAAAAAGGGAAAACTGTTGTTTCATATCGTTTAGGTTAAAAATAAAAAGAAATAATAATACTACAAGTTTTTACCTTTAAATATAGTACTTTTTTTAAAGAAGTAAAAATTTTCAATTTGTGATAGATTTATAGTATAAGAAAGGGCATGTAGCTCAGTGGACTAGAGCACGTGGCTACGAACTACGGTGTCGGGGGTTCGACTCCCTCCCTGCCCATCTTTTCTTTTTTATTTTTAATTATGGGATGTAGCCAAGTGGTAAGGCAATGGACTTTGACTCCGTCATTCGTAGGTTCGATCCCTCCCATCCCAGTGTATTTATAGTAATATAATTAATACTATATTTGGAAAACAAAAACTTTAATTTATGAATGAAAAAATTAATAAAATGTTTGAATTACAATTTTATCCAAATCTTATAAAATTTAATCCACCTTTAATTCGATTAACTAAATCAATGAATGGGGAAACTGGTACTGCCACGCTTATATTTTTTCAATTTCAATTTCTAATTGAATTTAAAAAAGATTATGAGTCTTGTTTAAAAAGTCTTATTTTTATTTCGGACAAAAAAAGTATTGAAACAACAGATATTACTTTATTTTTTCGTAATGGAAAACCTTTTTTTATAAAAGCAATTCTAGTATTAAAAAATCCAAAAGAATGGTTTTATTTTTTATATTTTATGAATCGTTATGCAAAACAAAATGAATTATCTTTTTTAGATGAAAGAAATAACTCTTTAAAATCTTTTTAATAGAATCAAAAATTAATTAAAATCTTTTATAAGACATTTAAATCTTTAATCTAAAAAGAAAAAATATAATTTTATATATAATGATCTTGAAATGTTAACGATTACTAATAACATATTACAATCGTTTTAAAAATCTTAAAAAATAATATAATTTTATTTATATAATTTTTACTCTCTTTCAAAATTGTTAATAGTTTTTTGACATAAATAAATTTTTACATTTTTTAACAAAATTTTTTAAGTGTAAATAACTTCTTATCTAATTTAAACTATTATTTTAAATAATACTATTTTATTTTTTACTTTTTCAATTTAAAATTTAAAACTATTAAATTATTTAATTTGATCTTAAATAAGAATCTTATCAAACTTTTAAACCTAAATTTAATTATTCTTTCAATTCCAAAAGAATAATGATTTGTTATTTTTAAGTCTAAATTTTTTCAGTTATTAGTAATAAATTTGAACTTAATGAAAAATAATAGATTTTTTTTATTAACTTAAAATTAATAAATTTATTCACTAAAAAAATTTTGAATACCCTAATACTCATTTTTCTAAAATTAATTTTCATTTTTGTTAAAAATTAAAAACTAGGCTGTAGAAAACTCAAAAAGACTCTCAAGGAGAAGTAAATATTACTAAATTGCAATAATTTAAAAATGTCTTTTTTTGAAGAGGAACGAACAGATGCTTTTTATGATCCTGATGAAGAAGAAAATCGTGGACCGGCTTTAGAAATTTATGGAACGGATATTACTGTTTTAGCTCGACAAGGATTACTAGAAGAATGTTTTGGACGAGAAACCGAACTTTTAGAATTAATGGAAATTTTAGTTCGTCGTCAAAAAAATAATCCCGTTTTAGTAGGAGATGCTGGTGTAGGAAAAACTGCAATTATTGAACTATTTGCAACCAAAATAGTTAAAAATTTAGTTCCTTTTGTTTTAGAAGGTAGAAGTATTGTAAGTCTAGATTTAGCTAGAATTGTAGCCGGTTCACGTTATCGAGGAGAATTTGAGTTACGCTTTCAACGAGTTATTGATGAAGTTATGGAAGAACCTCATATTATTATTTTTATTGACGAAATTCATAATATTACCGGAACAGGTTCAGCCGAAGGTTCAATTGATGCAGCAAATATTTTAAAACCGGTTTTATCTAGAAGTGGATTTCAGTGTATTGGAGCAACGACAAATAATGAATATCAAAGAATTGAAAAAGATCCAGCCTTAAATCGTCGTTTTCAACCCATTCAAGTAAAAGAACCCTCAATTTCAGATACAATATCAATTTTATATGGTTTAAGACCAAGTTTAGAATCTTTTCATAATGTTGTAATTTTACCAGGTGCCATTCATTTAGCAGCGACTCTAGCAGATCGTTATATTTATGATCGTTTTCTTCCTGATAAAGCTATTGATTTAATTGATAGAGCTGCGGCAAAAGAAGTAATTCGAATGACAAGTGTTACTCAAGGTTCAGTTATTCAAAGTTTTGCCAATGCTTCGTTAATTGCGGTTGGAAGATTAAAATTAGAAGCTTTTCGACGTGGTGATATTATAGCTGAATATATTCTACAAGAAATTGAAAATTCTTATCGAAATTTTATTTTAACTTGGTTAGAAGAACCTCTTAGTATTCCGGATACTCCACCAGGTCTTGTAGTTTCACCTGTTTCTGTAAAAATTTTTAATAAAATGAGAAATAGTGTTTTGAAGCGAGTTGATGAATTACTTTTTGCCTCATCCAATAATAGGTATAAAAAAGTTTTCACACGTCCACTTTTATCTTCTTCAAAAAATAAAGAAATTTTAGGAGAAATTACAGCGGCAATGGATAACGGCTTAGAAACACCTGTAAGTCTTTATCGTATTTCTTTGATCTTATTTACATTATGGATTGAAAGAGAAGAGAACGCCATTGATTATGAAGCCAATAATTCAAGTGAAGAATATGAAATCATTTTACCTATAAAAAATATTAAAACTTTAACTATACAAGATCTTTCAAAAATTTTCCTGAAATATTTAGTTAAAAATTTTGGTTACTTGAATCATATTAACTTACAAAAAGGAAAAAATTTAACATTTTCTAATCTATCTATTGAAGATTTCTTAGAAACGGATTTTGAAATACAAGAATCTTCAGAAGACTCATTACCTGTTTTACCATTAAAAGAAGAGGTAGAAGAACCAGAAGGATCTGAACAAGATTTATCTGACAAAATTTTATCTGAAAAAGAAGAAAAAAAATTATTTATTTATAAAGAATATATAGATGGCTTAGAACCTTTAATTAGAAAAAGTCTAATTCAAAGTTTACAAGCTAGTGGTGGTATTCCTTTTGTAAAAGAAGATTTAGAAAATCTTTATGCATTATTCGGTTTTTTAGATGGGGAAGAAGGAAAAAGTTATTTAGAAGATCTTGAAGATCCAGATTTACTTAAACGAGCTCGAGAACTTGGAGATTTTACAGCTTTAAAAACAACTATTAATCAAATACAGGTTAATAATTTATTATCAAGTATGACTGGAATTCCGATTCAATCTATTTCAGCAGATGAATCAGAAAAATTGTTAAAAATAGAATCGGTTCTTCATCAACGTGTAATTGGTCAAGAAGAAGCTATTACTGCTATAGCAAAGGCTATTAGACGATCTAGATTAGGAATTCAAAATCCAAATCGTCCTATTGCAAGTTTTTTATTTTGTGGTCCTACTGGAGTTGGAAAAACAGAGGTAACAAAAGCCTTGGCTGTTTCTATGTTTGGAAGTGAACAAGATATGATTCGTTTAGATATGTCTGAATTTATGGAAAAATTTACAGTTTCTCGTTTAATTGGATCTCCACCAGGGTATATTGGGTATGAAGAAGGTGGTCAATTAACAGATGCAGTTCGTCGAAAAGTTTATTCAGTTGTTTTATTTGATGAAATTGAAAAAGCGCATCCAGATATTTTAAATATCTTACTTCAAATCTTAGAGGATGGTCGTTTAACAGATAGTCAAAAACGTTTAGTACCTTTTGATAATACCGTTATCATTATGACATCTAATGCTGCTGCTGAAGAAATTCAAGATATTATTAATAATACAAAAGAACAAACAGATATTGAAATTGAGGAATCAGAAAATAAAGAAAAAGAGGAAAAAGAAGAAAATTTAAGCAAGAAAAAAACAGAAACTGAATTGCTAAATTCAGATGCAGCTGAATTAAACGCCTTTTTCAGAAATCCAATCGAGACTGAAGAAGAAGAAGAAAGCTCTACAGAAAATCTTATGTTTAAAACTCTTAACGATAAATATTCGGGAAATATTGATTTCTTATTATCTTCAGTTAACGAAAATTTTTTCCTTGATCTTAAAGATAACTTTAACACTAATCTAGCCTTTGCATCACGAGATTATGAACAATTGTCAGCTGCTGATGAAAAAATAAGAATAGATAGAGAAATTGAAGATTCAGATAAAGAAAGAAAACAAAAAGTAGTCGATAGCTTAAAATCGGCAGTTTCAGAAAAATTAAGTAATATTTTTCTACCTGAATTTTTAAATCGATTAGATGATATCATTATTTTTCAACCTTTAAAATTGGAAGAATTAAGAAAAATTTGTGATATTATGGTTAAACAAGTAAGGGATCGCGTTAAATCTAAAAAAGTTAATCTTTTAGTTGATGATAAAGTTAAATTAAAGTTAACTCGTGATGGTTATAATCCAGCTCTTGGTGCTCGTCCATTAAGAAGATTAATTACAAAATATGTAGAAGATCTTATTTCTGAAAATTTACTAAGATATCCTTTAAATAAAAAATCACGTGTAATTCAAATTATTCTAGATATAGATGACATTATAAAAGTAAAAGATCCTCAGAATGATTCAGATCTAGAAATTATTGTTGAGCCCGAGGAATCACATTTTGATCAAGTTATTGATGACCAAGCCCAAGGGTATAAGGTTCGACTGAATGAAGATCCAAATAAAGAAATTCCTTCTCAACCACAATTAAAAAAATCTTCTTCTTCTAAAGATGTAAAAATTGTAAGACCACAAGTGCCAAAAAAACTGGATACAATTGACAAAACGGATTAAGAACAATTATACTAAAGAGAAAAGAGAAAGATTAAATCTTTCTCTTTAGCCAGGATAGCTCAGTTGGTAGAGTAGTAGTTTGAAGAACTTCGTGTCACCAGTTCAAGTCTGGTTCTTGGCAGTTATTTAAAATTTTGAAATTGTGTATAAGAAGGTGAAAATAATAATTTTGCTGTACCAAGAGGACCATTTCGATGTTTAGCTACAATAAATTCAGTAATTTGTGTATCAAGTTTATTCTCATTATAGTAATCTTCACGATAAATCATGATTACAATATCTGCATCTTGTTCAATTGAATTATGAAAAAGGATATTGTTTAAAAGATAATTATGATAAATTGGAATAACTTTGTCATATACAAATTGGATTCCGTGGTATTGAATATGTTGAACTTTTTGATAAAAAATTTTTTGAGAAGGTAATTCTATAGACTTTTGATCTTTTCGAAAATAACAAATTTCTGTTTTTGTTGAAATTTGAGAAATTTTAATCCAACCTTGCCGACTTAAAATTTTATGATTTGCAGTAATTTGAAATTTAAATCCATTTTGAAAAAAGATTAAAAAAGTTGGTTTAAGCCCTTTTATACGAAAAGGAATTTTTTTTGAAAAAGAAAGAATTTTTTCTGAATTCCAAGAATTATAGTTTGTTAATGAAAATTGCTTTGGATTTCCTAAACAACCACTTTCTCGTAAATCTGATAGCATAGGTCGCTTATTTATTCGAGATTCAACATTTCGACTTAATTGAGATAATAAAATGATAGGGATATTAAATTCTTTTGCTAAAATTTTTAGACTTCGGGTCAAATAAGAAACTTCTTGAACTCGATTTTCCAATTTAAATGGAACTTTCATTAATTGAAGATAATCAATGATAATTAAACCATTTTCATTATTATTTAGGAATATTTTTTGAATTTGAGCCCGAATGTCATTAATCGTTAAATTAGGATTATCATTAATATAGATAGGTAATTCAGCTATTTTTTTCATGGATTTACTTAATTCTTTCCATTCATCAGAAGTCATTTTTTTTGACTTCAATCGATTATTATTAATTTTTGCATCGCTAGAGATAAAACGATACATAATTTGTTCTCGTGACATTTCTAAACTAAAGATGATTAAAGGTATTTGATAATTTTCAACAATATTTTTTGCTAAATTAAGGGCAAAAGCTGTTTTCCCCATTGATGGTCTACCTGAAATTATAATTAAATCCGAGGGTTGAAAACCTTGAAGAATAGCATCTAAATCTTTAAAAGAGCTTTCGTAGCCAAATTTATCTTTCTTTGTTTTTTTAGATCTGATTTCTTCAAAAATTGTATCAATAATTTCAGTAGCAGTATAAATTTTTTTTAACTCTTTTTTTTGATTAAGTTTATAAAGAGAGTCATTTAAGTTGGCTAAAATATCTTCAAAAGATAAAGTATTTTCAGAACTCCAATTTATAAGATTTTTTCCTAATTCAATTACTAATCTTCGTAAATATTGTTCATTCACTGAATCGATAGAGTTTTCTAAATTAGAAAAAGGATCAAAATAATTAATAATTGAAATTAATTTTTTTGGACCTCCGATTTTTTTTAATATATTTCTATCATTTAATTTAGTAAGAATACTAGTTAAATTAATTGGGTTTCCTTTTTCTGAAAGCTCAATTAAAGTTTGATAGATTAATTTATGTGGCTCATGATAGAATGCATTTTCTTTTAAAGTTAAAATTGTAGTTGGCAAAAAACTAGGATTAGTTAAAAGAATATTTAAAATACTTTGTTCGGCAATAAAATTATTAGGTAATTCCTTCATTTTTTTAATATTCACTAATTTAAGTCAAGGGATTTGCTATTTTATAACAAGAATATTATACTAAATATGTTCCTATAAAATTTTATAAAAATTTTATTTGCGTCCTTAGTTCAGTTGGTAGAACGCAGGTCTCCAAAATCTGGTGTCGAGGGTTCGAGTCCTTCAGGGCGCGCTTTTTAATGTGTGGTTTGAAAATATAGTTAATATAAAAAAACAAAAAACAAATGGCCAAAAAAATTAAAGCTTTTGTAAAACTAGCTTTACCGGCAGGTAAAGCTACACCAGCTCCTCCTGTTGGACCTGCTCTAGGGCAGCATGGAGTAAATATTGCAGGTTTTTGTAAAGAATACAATGCAAAAACAGCTGAAAAGATTGGATTAATTATTCCAGTAAAAATAACAATTTATGAAGATCGTTCTTATAGCTTTGTTTTAAAATCACCTCCTGCTTCCGTTTTATTAGCTAAATATGCTGCAATAAAAAAGGGTTCTGCTCAACCAAATAAAGAAATGGTAGGAAGTGTGAGTTTAGCTCAAATTATTGAAATAGCTAATATTAAAATGAATGATTTGAATACAACAGATCTAGAGAAAGCTATCCTTATCATTAAAGGAACAGCAAAAAATATGGGAATTCAGGTTCAAATGCCTTCTTAATTACAAGTAAATCAAACTGAAATATGAAAAAAGAGTCTAAACGAAGTAAAACTTTAAAATCCCTGATTACAAAAGAAATTTATTCTATTGAAGAAGCAATTCCTTTATTAAAAAATTTAGGAACGGCAAAATTTATTGAATCTGCTGAAGCTCATATTTCATTAAATATTGATCCTAAATATGCTAATCAACAATTACGTACTAGTTTAGTTTTACCAAATGGAACGGGAAACAGTTTACGAATTGCTGTTTTAACAGAAAGTGATTATGTAACGGAAATGCTACAAAATGGAGCTAGTATTGCAGGTTCAGATGATTTAATTGAAGATATTAATAATGGTAAATTAAATTTTGATTTATTAATTACAACACCTCAGTTAATGCCTAAATTGGCTAAATTAGGTAAAATTTTAGGACCAAAAGGTTTAATGCCATCTCCGAAATCGGGAACTGTTACGCAGAATTTAAAAGATGCAATTAATGAATTTAAAAAAGGTAAAGTTGAATATCGAGCTGATAAAACAGGAATCGTTCATTTAAGTTTTGGAAAAACTTCTTTTTTAGAAAATGAATTAAAAGAGAATTTAGTTGCTGTTTATAATTCTTTAGAAAAAAATAAACCGAGTGGGGTTAAAGGAAAGTATTTTAAATCCTTTCACATTTGTACTACAATGAGTCCTTCCATTGCACTTGAATTAAATACATTTAAAAAATAAAGATTTCTTTTTTGAAAAGATTTTGTTATGATTTTCTTTAAAAGCTTTCAAAAGTAAAAAATAAGATTTAAAAAATTAGAAAAAACTATGAGTAATAAAATCCCTAATTTAATTGAGGAGTTAAAAAGTTTAACTCTTTTAGAAGCAGCTGAACTTGTGTCTGAAATTGAAAAAGTATTTGGAGTTGATACATCGATTTCAGTTTCAACTGCTAATATGAGTTTAGCATCAACACCGGTAGCAGCAGTTGTGGAAGCTGTTGAAGAAAAAACACAATTTGATGTAATTTTAGATAGTGTTCCAGCTGATAAAAAAATTGCTATCTTAAAAATTGTTCGTAATGTTACTGGTTTAGGCTTAAAAGAATCGAAAGATATTGTAGATAATGTTCCTAAAGTATTAAAAGAAAGTATTTCAAAAGAAGAAAGTGAAACAATTAAAAAAGAAATCGAAGCTGCAGGTGGTAAAATTTTACTTAAATAAATTTATGCACTTCTATAAAATTAAAAAAGAAAAATCTTTTTTAATTTTATTCTTTTGGAGTTGGATATAACTCACCAATTTTTTGACGTTTTTCTAAAGCTTCGAAATCAGGTTCAATCTTAATAAATTCTTCCATTTTTCCTTCAATTCCAATTAAGACTTCATAAATAATATCAAAAAGATCTTCTACTAACTTAATTTGACCCAATTTATCTGTAGGAACAACTGTACGTGTTGTTTGAGAAGCATTTTTAAACATTTCTTCAAGATACAAAAGCATTGCTACGATATCAACAGAATCCGCATCATAATCTAAAACAAAATCAGATTCTAATGTAACTTCCGAACGAGCAATTTCGTCTAATTGTTTTGTTATTACTTCTACAATTACTTCAAATAATTCAGGAAAAGTTAATGATTTTAATTCCCAATTTTGTTTCCAACGTTTTAAAAAAGCCATATATCTTTTTTTTAATGTCCATCTTTTAATTCACTCTTTTACTTTTTATTTATATTAAAAACTAGTTTATCAAGATTTAATTAAATTGACAAAATTAAAGATATATTTATATAATATTGTTCATATAGAGTACTTATACGGGATGTAACGCAGTTTGGTAGCGTGTCTGCTTTGGGAGCAGAAAGCCACAGGTTCAAATCCTGTCATCCCGATTTTTATTAAGTTTTAATTATGTTCTAGATTAAAGAGAACTATTTTTCTAAACTTATAAATATATATTTATATATTGATTACCCCCAAGGGAATTCGAATCCCTGTTACCTCCGTGAAAAGGAAGCGTCCTAGGCCACTAGACGATGGGGGCTTCTATTTATTAATTTTTATAATAAAAGCATACCTTATTTCTTCTATTTTGTCAAGTTTTGAAAGTTAAGAAATAACTTCTTATATTATTCTATAATCCTTTATTTTTTATTTAAAATGTGTACTGAATTTTTTTTAGCTTTGCTTTATTTTAGTATTCTTTTTTGTGTTAATTTTTTTTTATTTCAAGTAGTAAAAAAAAATTGGAATCAAATTGCTTTTTTTTTAAAACAAATTCCTCTTTTTAAATATCTTAAGAAAAAAAAACCAAATAAAAATTTTTTTTTGTTATTTCAATTTTCAAATAAAGACATAGATATCAAAAATTTTTTCCTATTTAACAAATCAGAAATGTTTGTGAAAAAGGAAGATATCTTTTTTCTAGGAAATCTATATAAATTTTGTTATTTTTCTTTAAAACAAAATAAAAATAAAGAAAGACTCTATTTTTTCTTAGTAGGAAATCAATATTTATCTTCTCAATTTGGGTCACCTGGGAATTGAACCCAGAGCTTATCAGTTAAAAGCCGAGTACTCTACCATTGAGTTAGTGACCCTTACAATCTCATTATAAGGGATATTTAGATTTTTAAGAGTGTATTAAAAGATGAAACCCTATTTTTCTTTCATGAATTTTAACGTAATTAGTCAATTATTTTCTACTTTTATTATTGTTTCAATTGGTCCTGCCATTATTGCTTATTTAGCTTATAAAAAAGCCTTATAATTTGATCGTTTTTAGTTATAATATAAATTAGACAGAAAATTTCAGAAATATGAGAATATATAGATAGTTTGAATCAAGTGAGAATTAAGAAAAGATTTATTGAATTTAGTAAAAAAAAAAAAAAATTATGGCTTTACCTTGGTACCGTGTTCATACTGTTGTACTCAATGACCCAGGAAGATTAATTGCTGTTCATTTAATGCATACTGCTCTAGTTTCAGGATGGGCAGGTTCAATGGCACTTTATGAATTAGCAATATTTGATCCTTCTGATCCTGTTTTAAATCCATTATGGCGTCAAGGTACGTTTGTTCTACCATTTATGGCGCGTCTAGGAATTACTGAATCTTGGGGTGGATGGACAATTACTGGAGAAAGTTCGACAACTCCAGGAATTTGGAGTTTTGAAGGAGTAGCTTTAACTCATATTGTTCTTTCAGGACTTTTATTTTTAGCGGCAATTTGGCATTGGGTATATTGGGATTTAGACTTATTTCAAGATCCACGTACAGGTGAACCGGCTTTAGATTTACCTAAAATTTTTGGAATTCATTTATTACTTTCTGGTTTTCTTTGTTTTGGATTTGGAGCTTTTCATGTAACTGGTTTATTTGGGCCTGGAATTTGGGTTTCAGATGCATTTGGATTAACGGGTCATGTTCAACCTGTTTTACCTTCTTGGGGACCTGAAGGTTTTAATCCGTTTAATCCAGGTGGTGTAGCTTCTCATCATATCGCGGCTGGAACTTTAGGAATAATTGCTGGAATTTTTCATTTAACAGTTAGACCTCCTCAAAGACTTTATCGTGCATTACGAATGGGTAATATTGAAACGGTTTTATCAAGTAGTATTTCTGCTGTCTTTTTTGCAGCTTTTGTTACATCAGGAACAATGTGGTATGGTTCAGCAACAACTCCAATTGAATTATTTGGTCCTACACGTTATCAATGGGATAGTGGCTATTTCCAACAAGAAATTGAAAGAAGAGTAGAAACTTCGATTCTTCAAGGAGTTTCTGAAACAGAAGCTTGGTCTCAAATTCCAGATAAACTAGCTTTCTATGATTATATTGGAAATAATCCAGCAAAAGGAGGTCTTTTCCGTTCTGGTCCAATGAATAAGGGAGATGGAATTGCTGAAGCTTGGTTAGGTCACCCAATTTTTAAAGATCGTGAAGGTCGTGAATTAACAGTACGTCGAATGCCAGCCTTTTTTGAAACTTTTCCTGTTATTCTTGTGGATAAAGATGGAATTATTCGTGCTGATATTCCATTCAGACGTGCCGAATCAAAATATAGTATTGAACAAGTAGGCGTTACTGTTAGTTTTTATGGTGGAAAATTGAATGGTCAAATTTTTAAAGATGCCCCAACTGTTAAAAAATTTGCAAGAAAAGCTCAACTAGGTGAAGTATTTGAATTTGATCGAACAAGTTTAGAGTCAGACGGTGTATTTAGAAGTAGTCCAAGAGGTTGGTATACATTTGGTCATGCCAATTTTGCTTTATTATTCTTTTTTGGTCATTTATGGCATGGTGCTAGAACAATCTTCCGTGATGTATTTACTGGAATTGGTCCAGAAGTTACAGAACAAGTTGAATTTGGTGCATTTAGAAAACTAGGAGATAAAACAACTCCACGTAAAGGTAGTGTTTAAAAATTGAATTAGTAATTTGTTGTTTCAGTTATAAATGAAAACAACAAATTATATTTTATAAAAAGAAAAAAAATTTATGGAAGCTTTAGTTTATACATTTTTATTAATTGGTACCTTAATGGTTCTATTTTTTGCTGTATTCTTTCGTGACACACCAAAAATTATTCGTTCTTAATAAAGTTAGTTTAGTTTGCATTTAATCTTCATCTTCTTCAAAAGGATCGATTAAATTTTCTGAACCTGGTCCAAAAGAACTATAAATAGTTAATATTGTTACACCGATTGCTAAAGAAGCAATTCCAAAGGCTAAAAGTGTAGTATCGAAATTCATAAAAATAATTTTAAAAATTAAATTGACTTTTTTATTTGTATTAAAAAATCTATGGCATTAAAAACTCGTTTAGGTGAAATTCTAAAACCTCTAAATATTGAATATGGTAAAGTAGCACCTAATTGGGGTACTACTCCAATTATGGCACTTTTTATGGGTTTTTTTTTAGTTTTCCTATTAATTATTCTTCAAATCTATAATTCTTCTTTAATTTTAGAAAATGTAGATGTTGATTGGAGCGCTTTGGAAAGTTCGTAAAAATGAAAAGAAAAATTCTTTTCATTTTTACGAACTAATTACTTCAGCGAAGGAAAAATTATTTGTATTTGTTCCACTATAATTAACAGAATCAAATCGAACTACAATTGGATAACGAATTACTTCGGATTTTTCGACACTAATTACTGTTCCTACTTTATTAAACCAATAAGATTCTTTCCTTAAAATCTTAACTTTTGCACCTTTTTTTAACATAAATTTCTTTAATAATATATTTCTTCTTTTAATATTTTTACTTAATATTATATTCCATTTAATTTCATTTTAGTAAAAGATTTTTTTATAATAAAAAAGTAATGTTTTGATTCGTTAAAATAAAAAAACAGAAAATTTCGTTTGATATTCTAAAAAAGGGAAATCAAGGCTTATTTTAAAATTCTTAATAAAAAAAAAAATGAAAAATTTTGTACTTTTTTTAACTCTAGTCGAAAGAATAAAAACAATAGAATTAACAGATTTAACTGGAATCGGAAATTTTTTAAATGAAAAAAAAAGTGAAATAGAACTTTTAATTTTAGGGTTTCTTTTTTTTCTATTTTTAGTAGATAAATTCATTTCACGAGTTGAAATGGCATGGGATAATGACTTAGAAGATACTGTTTATGATTCGCCTTTTGATTTTGAAGATCCATTTGCAGAATTTACTGGTTTAGATGAGAATATTGTTCAAGTTATTACAGATACTCAAATAACTTTTGCAGATGTCGCAGGAAACGAAGAAGCTAAAGAAGAATTAAAAGAAGTAATTCAATTTTTGACTAATCCTGATCAATTTGGAAAACTTGGGGCAAAAGTACCTAAAGGTGTATTACTTGGAGGTCCACCTGGAACAGGAAAAACCTTATTAGCAAAAGCTGTTGCTGGTGAAGCTGGTGTTCCTTTTTTAAAGGTTTCTGGTTCTCAATTTGTAGAGTTATTAGTTGGAGTAGGAGCTGCACGAGTCCGTGAATTATTTGAAAAAGCACGTTCAATGCAACCATCTATTGTTTTTATTGATGAAATTGACTCTATTGCAAGAACCCGATCTTTAAATAATAGTATGGGGGGTGGAAACGATGAACGTGAACAAACCTTGAATCAGATTTTAACAGAAATGGATGGTTTTGAAGTAGATAGTGGAATTGTTGTTATGGCTGCTTCAAATCGAATTGATATTTTAGATCCAGCAATTAAAAGAGCAGGTCGATTTGATCGACAAATTACAATTAATAATCCAAATTTAAAAGAAAGACAAGAAATTTTAAAAGTTCATATTCGAGGGAAAAAAGTAAGTCCTTTAGTTTCTTTGACACAAATTGCTCAACGAACAATTGGTTTTTCTGGTGCAGATTTAGCTAATTTACTAAACGAAGCCGCAATTTTAGCTACCCGTAGACGAAAAAGCTGTATCACTATGGATGAAATTAATTTAAGTATTGATCGACTTATTATTGGTTTAGAAGGAAAACAATTTTTACGTATAAAATCAAGGCAATTAACAGCATTCCATGAAATTGGTCATGCTCTGTTAGGAAGTTTAATTAATGAAGAAGATGGACTTGAAAAATTATCTTTAGTTCCTCGTGGAGAGATGCAAGGAACGACTTGGATGACACCTTCTTCAAGCCAATATAAATCACGAAATACTTTTATTAATGATATTTTGATTGGAATAGGTGGAAGAGCTGCAGAGGAGGTTTTGAATGGATCTAGTGAGTGTACAGTTAATGCTCAAAATGATTTAGCCCAAATTACAAGAACTCTTCGAACTATGATTTTACAATATGCAATGGCTCGATTACAAGAAATAAAACAAGAAGCTCAACAAAGAAACTTATTCCTTTTAGGAAGTGATGTAAAAACAGAACTCAATAATATTATTGATAATTTTACAACTAGTTTCATGGATATTATTTATTATGAAATTCTTTCATTTCTTAAAGTTATTCGTCCTGGAGGAGAACGTTTAGTCGACGAACTTATGGTATCTGAAGAATTAACAGCTAAAGAATTAAGAACTCTTGCTCGTGAATATATTTCAACTTTGAATTCTTTAGAACTTTTATATGAAAGTCGTAAATCTTCTTTATTTGATTTTCTTGTACCAGAATTTAAAAAATTTGTTTCTGAGACAGAACTAAATTAAAAAAAGGGTAAAATACCCTTTTTTTAAAAACTAGGAAAAGTTAATGGATCCGGATAAACATAATTAATGAACATTATAAAAGCTGACGTAATTCCTAACCAAGCAGTTAAAAGAACTGGGGCTGTTGAAAGATATTTTAAAAAAAAATTCATAATTCAAATATTGGTTTTGATTGTTTAACGAGGTGATACAGTTACATCATCTTCTGCTGCAAGCAAATCTCCACTTGTTAATTCCTTCCAAGCTTCAACTGGCCATAAGAAACCAGAATTCATTAATGTAATTGCAACTGGAACATTGATAATAATTTCATTTTCAAATGAATTTTCTGTTTGACTGGCATAACGAATATATTTTCTTCCTACCCAACCAATCCAACCAGTGATATAAATAAATAATAACCCAGGTATTACAAATTCGTTTGCATGATCCCATTGACCACTTGCAATAATGCGAGGCAAACCTTCTTTTCCACAAAGTAAATTTGAACTTCCATAACGCGTGAATCGATTTTTTGTTTTTTCAATTTCATGAGTTAAAAATTTCGCTTCTTTACTATCAGGAGTATAAAGTTTTAGACGATTTTCCAGTTTCTTTACCGCTGTGTTTAAACGTTTTTGAAATGGAGCTGATTCTTTGCAAGGTGTTAAAGCACTAAAATCGGCTTTAACTGGAGTTTGAAAGTTAAAAATAATTAAGCTAGAAAAAAGTAAAAAAAAGATTCTTTTTTTAATTGTTGTGAAAAAAGAAAACATAATAGATTTATTGTTTTGAGAAATTATTGCTAATAGATGTATATATATATTATTATAATAAAATATTTTATATACGGGATTGACGGGGATCGAACCCGCAACTTCCGCCGTGACAGAGCGGTGCTCTAACCAATTGAACTACAACCCCTAAAAGGAGAGAGAGGGATTCGAACCCTCGGTAGAAAAAATTTTCTACAAAAGATTAGCAATCTTACGCGATAAGCCACTCCGCCATCTCTCCATTTTGAACTTAAATTAAAAAATTAAAAATGGCTCCGGCTGGAATTGAACCTGCGACCTAAGGCTTATGAGTCCCTCGCTCTAACCAACTGAGCTACAGAGCCATCTTTAACTTTATGTTACAATAAAAAAGTAAATTTTTCTAATTTTTAAAAAAATCCTAAACTGATTGCCTTATCAATAGGCATAGCTGCACCAAATCCTAACCAAATAGCTACAAATGTCCCTACTAAAAAAACAATTGAAGCTACAGGTCGGCGGAAAGGATTTTGAAATTTATTTACATTTTCAATAAAAGGAACTGTTAATAAACCTAAAGGAACAGCTGCCATTGAAGCTAAACCTATTAATTTATTAGGTAGAACACGAAGTAAGTTAAATGTAGGGAATAAATACCATTCAGGTAAAATTTCTAAAGGAGTAGCAAATGGATTTGCTTTTTCACCTAAGCCTGAAGGTTCCATTACAGAAAGACCAATTACACATGCAAATGTTCCAAAAATAACAACAGGGAAAATATATAAAAGATCATTTGGCCAAGCAGGTTCCCCATAATAATTATGACCCATTCCTTTTGCTAATTTAGCTCTTAATTTTGGATCTGAAAGATCCGGTTTTTTAATAACAGACATAAATTTTATTTTTAAATTAAATATTAAAAGATTTCAAATTGAGAAAAATTGGGAATAAAATTATAACGGTCCAGAAATTCCTTGTTTTCGAATCATTAAAAAATGAGCTAACATTAAAACAGCTGTAATTAATGGTAGAACAAAAGTATGTAAACTATAAAAACGAGTTAAAGTTCCTTGACCAACACTAACACCACCACGTAGTAATTCTACAAGACTACTACCTACAACAGGAATAGCATCAGGTACTCCTGTAACAATTTTACATGCCCAATATCCAACTTGATCCCATGGTAATGAGTAACCTGTTACCCCAAAAGAAACCGTAACACTAGCTAAAATTACACCTGTTAACCATGTTAATTCACGTGGTTTTTTAAATCCACCAGTTAAATAAACTCGAAACACATGTAAAATCATAACTAAAACCATCATACTAGCAGACCAACGATGAATTGAACGAATTAACCATCCAAAATTTACTTGTGTCATTAGGTATTCAATTGAAGCAAACGCATCTGCTACAGAAGGACGATAATAGAATGTCATTGCAAAACCAGTAGCAACTTGTACTAAAAAACAAACAAATGTAATTCCACCAAAACAATAAAAAATATTAACATGTGGTGGAACATATTTACTTGAAATATCATCTGCGATAGCTTGGATTTCAAGACGTTCTTCAAACCAATTATAGATTTTTCCCATAAACTTTAGTTGTTAAGAATTTGTAGTCACAATTGAGCACATAAGAATTTTTCATTCTTGTAATTTTTCTTTAATATTCAAAATATTTTTTAAATATTACTTGGATTACGTGAACTATCACTTGATAATAACCCAAAAACAGCAATCGTTATAAAAAAAAAGGCTGTAGTATAAACAAAAAGTTTTAATGCTAACATTTCAATTTCTAAATTTTTTTTTACTCTTATTTACGATTCAAAAATTAATTGAGTAGAAGGGGGAGGGGTTTTTGAATTTTAACATTTAAGCGAAAACTAGCATTTTTTAAAAGTCTTCATTAAGTAAACGTCTAATAATTTCTCGTTGTCTAATTAAAATCCAACAAAAAGAAAGAGTGATAAAAATAAGCAAAACCTGACTAAATAATAAAATAGGGTCTAATCTCCATCCATGAATAAATAAAATTGAACTGTAAACTAAACCTAAGGTTGTAATAAAAATATCCCATTCACTAGCTAATTCTGGATTCACAAAACGGAGTGAATATAAACTCAACATAACAATCGCAAAAGTAACTCCTATAAGGAGTGCAGGTTCAACAATTATATTTATCATTTTAAACTTCCTCGCGACTAACAGGGTCTAATCGACTAACAAGAATAAGTGCAGCAGTAATAGGTAAGATTACAATAATGCTTCCTAAAAAAAGACTTCCTAAAAAATTTGATAATGATGGTGTCATAAGTTCTTTCTCTAATATATATCTAATATTATATGTTACGTTAGAAATTAACTTAACTTTAATTTTTTGATAGAATTTGTTGATTTGAGGAAAATTCATTTGTGGATGTTAAGAATAACATGCAATGGCACTCTTTTCGTTCTCTCATTGGAACACAAGGGCAATTCCAATAGGCTAAACTAATTTCTTCAAATTTGTCATCATAATAGCGACAAGGACAAAGAGGAGCTCCAAAGATTTCTTTATTCTTGGTTAATCCTACTAAAACAGACTCAGTCACTTCTGGATCAATACAAAAAAAGGTATTTGTTGTTTTAGCATAATTTTCAGCAAATAATTTCATTGATTCTATCATTTTTGAATTGATTTTATTTGTCATTTGAAAATGTCTATTATTGTTATTCATTTTTTATTCTCAAAATTCAGTTCTTAAACTTTTTAAAGAAGAACCAAACAAGAAAATTACTACGATTTTTTAGTTTGAAATTAAATTATAATAATAAGCTAATTAACAAACAGAGGTAACATTACATGATTGCTCCTTATTTTCCATCGATTCTTGTTCCTATAGTTGGGATTTTTTTACCTGGATTAGTTATGGTTGTTTTATTTTTATATATTGAAAAAGAAAATGTGGAGTAAAATTTTTACTTCACATTTTCTTTTTCAATATATATTACTTTATAAAGAAGAACCTAATCCAGAATAAGAACCATAAATAAATAATCCTAAAATTGTTAAAACACCCATTCCACCTACTAGTGCAACAGCCCAAAGAGGAACACGTCGATTTGTATCTGCCATAGTTTTGATTGAATAAAAGAAGATTTAATTAAAGAAATAACTAGAAAATAAAACAGCCAAAACAAAAATTAGTAATAAGCCCCAATAAAGAGATGTTCGATTTAATTCAACAGGTTGTTTGTTCGGATTTGGACCAGTCATAACTTTTTTCTATTATCTTTGAATAAATTGCATTGAAGTAATGGCACCTAGAAAAAAAATAGTTGGAACGGCTAATGCATGAATAGCTAGCCAACGAAATGTAAAAATTGGATAAGCAACAGATCGATTAAAATTACGATTCATAATTGAAATAAGTTTTTTTTATTTTAAATCTTCTAATTCTTGATTTACATTAAAACGTTCATTTGCTAATGGAACTTGTTGCCTATCTTGTGTAAAATATTCGTCAGGACGCGGAGTTCCAAAAACATCATAAGCTAAACCTGTACTAATAAATAACCAACCTGAAAGAAAAAGGGTTGGAATTGTAATACTGTGAATGATCCAATAACGAATACTTGTAATAATATCTGTAAACGGACGTTCTCCTGTAGATCCACCAGACATAACTTTACTTTTTGTGAGTCAAAACTCTTCTTTTGTCACTCCTTTTCAAGTTTGAGTTTGAATTTTTATAAAGCGGGCAGAGAGAATCGAACTCTCATAATCAGCTTGGAAGGCTGAAGTTTTACCACTAAACTATGCCCGCTAGATATAAATATAGAAACAACTCTTTTTTATTAGTACTTTTGTTTTATTAAAGAATGACATTTTCTAATGGTACATTTAGAAAACGTGATAATTGAATAGCTTTTTTTTCAGTTTGACTCGGACTCATAAACATTTGAGCAGGAAATAAAGGAATTTCCCGTTTATCTTTTAAAACTAAAAAAATTGTACAACGAGGATTTAATCCTTGTTTCATTAAAAATTTTAAATTTTTAATATTTTTAAATTCATAAGATAAAAAAAGACGTTCATTTTTTCCTGGAAATCCTAATCGAATAATTCGAATCAGATTATCTGTTTTTGAAAATTCATTATATCCGCTTCCAATATTCCATAAAATCGTTAAAAAAAGGTAAAAGGATAAACCAATTGCACCAGTTCCATAAAAAAGTAATGCTATTCCTTGAGGAAAGAAAACAATTTCATTAGTATCAGTAATTTTTAAAAAATTTTGATGAAAATAACTTGAAAGCCCTGCTAAAAAAAATCCTAAACCAGCAAAAAAAAGAATAAACATTAATAGAAAACTTCGAAGATTTCGTGCCCCAACAATATTTTCTCTTAGGATAGAGTCATTCATAAAAGGATTTTTTGGATAACTTAATGAGTTAAAAATAAAAACAATTAAATTAATTTAATTGTTTTTAAGCCAATATACAATGCAGTAACAAGTCCAAATGTAAAGCTACATAAAATTAAATAATCTAGAATTAAAGTCATTTTTCAGTAAAGGATTAATAAATTTAAAAAATTTTTGATTTCTTTTACAAATATTATAGCGAAAAGAGTTTTCGAAGAACTATTATAATATATGTATAAAAATATAAAAACTTAAAAATCTTTTCTATGGCAAATAACAGTCAGTCAACACTTTCCAAAAAAACTTTTGATGTAGTTGCACCTTTTAAAAATGATCCTTTTGTAGGTCATCTTTCAACACCAATTACGTCATCAAATTTAACACGAAGTTATCTTAGTTCATTACCAGCTTATAAGGCTGGATTATCTCCTTTATTAAGAGGAATTAATATTGGTTATGTTCATGGATATTTTCTTTTAGGGCCTTTTGTTAAATTAGGACCACTTCGTAATAGTGAAGTTGCTAATTTTGTTGGACTTGTTTCAACAATTAGTTTAATTATTATTTTGACAACAGCTTTATTAATTTATGGAGCTGTTAGTTTTTCGGATAATGAGGATACAAAGAAAAAAAGTATAATTGATTTTTTAACTCCCGAAGGTTGGTATCAATTTACATCAGGATTTATTGTAGGTGGTTTTGGGGGTGCTAGTGTTGCATATTTATTATTAAAATTTTTCTCTTTTGTTTTTTAAAAAATAAAAAGAATGATTAAAAAAAAAAACGAAAGAAGAAATATAATATGATTTTTTCCTTCGTTTTTTTTTATCATTCATTCATCTTATGATACGTTGAAACAATTGATGGAGAAATTCCATTTAAATGTTTAAAAATCCAATATTTGAATAAAGTATCTAATAACACTGGAAGAGTAGCTACAAATGAAAAAATAAAACCTCTTTCCTGAGGTAAACCAAAATGTTTTAAAAAATTTTCTAATACAATTTCCCATCCATAAGAGGAATGAAAACCTACAAAAGTATCACTAAATAAAATTAATAAAAAAGCCTTTTTATCATCGGTAAGTTCAAAAAACTTAAATTTCCAGTTTTGTAAAAAAAGATTAAATTGATAACTATTTTTAAATACAATTGTAATTAAAAAAAGAAGTAGAAGGAAATCTCCAAAAATATTAAGAACTGTAAAAAGCGTTTCTTGATAATACTTATTAATAAGTTTTCTAGTTTTTATTAATAAATTTTTATATACTTTTTTCTTTAAATCTATATTTTTTTGTTTTATAAGATTCTTAGTAGAATCTAAAGCCTTTTTTTTTGTATTACTTGATTCACAGAATAAATCAAAAATAAATTTTCTTTTATAGTTTGAAAATTCTTTAATTGCTTTTTCTTTATGAGAAAAATTTAAAAAAACAGGAAAATTAACTTTTTCCCAAATAAAATGAATTGTTGGTCCAAAAACAATATTTTTTATTAAATTGGTCGCAATTAAAATTTTTAAAAAAGTTAATAAAATAAACTTTGTTCCTAAAAAAAAATCTTTTTTCTCTATTAACATTTTATTAAAAAATAGGTGCAAATTTATTGATTTGTATTCTTACTTTTGTTAGATTTATGAATTGTGGTATATTATAATATAGAATTAAATAAAGAAAAGTGAACTATCATGGTAAAAAAATACAAAGTTACATTAATTGATGAAGGTGTTGAAACAGTCATTGAATGTGCTGAAAATAAGTATATTCTTGATGCTGCTGAAGAAGCAGGTATTGACTTACCTTATTCATGTCGTGCAGGATCTTGTTCTACTTGTTTAGGTTTAATAAAAAACGGTTCGATCGATCAAAAAGATCAAAGTTTTTTAGATGAAACTCAACTGGCAAAAGGTTTTGCTTTAACATGTGTTAGTTACCCTTTAAGTGATGTAACCGTTTTAACACATCAAGAAAGTAATTTATTCTAATAAATTACTTTCTTTTAAGATTTCTATTTGTTTTCTATAATTTTTAAAGAACAAGAAACTCCAGCAGGTAATTCTGTTTTTAAAAGGATATCAATTGTTGAAGGAGATTTTGTTTCTAAATCAAGAAAACGTTTATAGAGTCTTAACTCAAAATGTTCACGTGAATCTTTATCAATATGAGGTGATCGAAGAACACAAAACCGTTTAATTTTTATAGGTAAAGAAACAATCCCTTTTAATTTGCAATCTGTTTGAATTAAAAGTTCACGTAATTGCTGAGAAGCTAAATCAATTAAATCATTATCAAATGCTTTAAAAAGAATACGAAATTTCATAATATTATTTTATTAATTATTCAATAATTTTAGTTACAAGTCCTGAACCTACCGTTCTCCCTCCTTCCCTAATAGCAAGACGCATTCCATTTTCGATCGCAATTGGTGCAATTAATGCAATTTTCATAGTTACATTATCACCTGGCATAACCATTTCAATTTTTTCACCTTCAGAAGTAAATTCGACAATTTGGCCTGTTACATCAGTCGTACGAACATAAAATTGAGGTCTATATCCTTCAAAAATAGAAGTATGTCTTCCTCCTTCTTCTTTAGTTAAAATATATACTTCAGCCTCAAATTTAGTATGAGGATTAATAGAACCTGGTTTTGATAAAACCATTCCTCTTAAAACGTCTGTTTTTTGAACCCCTCTTAATAAAATTCCAATATTATCACCAGCTAATCCTTTTTCTAATGTTTTTTGGAACATTTCTAATCCAGTAACTGTTGTAACTTTTGTTTCTCCTAATCCAACTAATTCAACGATATCACCTACTGAAACTGAACCTCTTTCAATTTTTCCTGTTGCAACAGTTCCTCTTCCCGTAATAGAAAAAACATCCTCAATTGCCATTAAGAAAGGTTTATCAATTTCACGTTCTGGAGTTGGAATATAACTATCTACTGCATCCATTAAACTGAAAATTTTATCAACCCATTTATTTTCTCCTTTTTTAATTGTTGGATTGGCCATTACAGCTTCAAGAGCTAATAAGGCAGAACCTGAAATAAATGGAATATCTTCACCTGGGTAATCATAACTTTGTAATAATTCACGTAATTCTAATTCAACTAATTCAAGTAATTCTAAATCATCTACTTGATCAGCTTTATTTAAAAATACTACTAATTTTTGTACTCCAACTTGACGAGCTAATAAAATATGTTCTCGAGTTTGTGGCATAGCACCATCTGCTGCTGAAACTACTAGAATAGCACCATCCATTTGAGCTGCTCCAGTAATCATATTTTTAACATAATCAGCATGACCTGGACAATCTACATGAGCATAATGTCGAACTTCTGTTTCATATTCAACATGCGCTGTATTAATTGTAATTCCACGAGCTCTTTCTTCAGGAGCAGCATCAATATCTTCATACTTTTTCAAAATAGCATTCCCTAAAGTAGATAAAGTAGCTGTAATTGCGGCTGTTAAAGTTGTTTTACCATGATCAACATGACCAATTGTACCAATATTAATATGAGGTTTTGTTCTTTCAAATTTATCTCTAGCCATTTTTTTTTTTTTATACTTCTATTTTTTTTTTTTTACTTTTGGCAATGTTTTTTAAAATAGACATTTTCTTTAATTAAAATTTTAATTGATTAGATAAAAAAATCTTAGTCTTTTTTTACTAAAAAATTATAAAATTATATTTAAAAGTATTTCCATTTTTTGAAACCAATTCCTTGAATTTATATCTAATAAATTTATTAATATTATTGAATATAAATTCAAGACTTTTTTTTAATTCTTTAATTAGCGTCTATTTCTATATTAGAAATTCTAGAATTTCTAATATAGTTATCTATTTTTAACTTCTTTAAATTTTGGAGAGAATTTTTAAAAAAACATTAATAGAAATAAGTAGAATATAAATTTAAGTTATTAATTTGTTATATTTGTTTTCAATAGGTTAACGAAATTGGGCAAAAGCTTTATTGGCTTCAGCCATTTTATGTGTTTCTTCTTTTTTTTTAATCGCATTTCCAAGTCCTTTAGCAGCTTCTAATACTTCATTAGCTAACTTTAAAGACATTCCTTTACCAGAACGCTTACGTGAAAATTCGACAATCCAACGAATAGCAATATTCGTTGAACGATATTTACTTAATAAAGTTGGAACTTGATAAGTTGCTCCTCCTACTCGTTTGGCTTTTAATTGAACACGTGGACTTAAATTTCGAATTGCTTTTTCTAATAAAAGAATAGGATTTTGATTTGTTCGAAATTCAATAAATTGAAATGCTTTATAAACAATTCGTTTGGCTAAGCGTTTTTTTCCATTTTTAAGAATTCGATTTATTAGTAAACTAACTAAGAAATGGTCATATTTAGAATCCTGTTCTGGAAAACGTTTTTTGGTTGATATTCTACGTGACATATACTTTTTTTTTTATTTTTTCTTTCCTTTTACAACTCCAGCGACAGGTTTACGAGCTCCGTATTTTGAACGACCTTGTTGTCGATCTTTTACTCCTGTACAATCAAGAGCACCACGAATAATTTTATATCGAACTCCTGGAAGATCTTTTACCCTTCCTCCTCGAATTAACACAATAGAATGTTCTTGTAAACTATGTCCTTCTCCAGGAATATACGCTGTAATTTCAAACCCTGAAGTTAATTTAACTCGGGCTACTTTTCGTATAGCTGAATTTGGTTTTTTTGGTGTTGTTGTATAAACCCGTATACAAATCCCTCTGCGTTGTGGACAAGCTTTTAAGGCAGGTGTTTTTGTTAAGTTACTACTTTTATTTCGATTTAAACGAACAAGTTGTTGAATTGTTGGCATAATTTCTATTTTTTACTTATAAATTTTTGAGTTTGAAGATCTTTTCCATTATATTTCTTTTCAAATTTTTCAACTCTTCCTTCTGTATCAATAATTTTTTGAGAACCAGTATAAAAAGGATGATTTCCTGACCAAATATCCACATACAATTCTTTTTTTGTTGTGCCAACTTCTAATACTAGTTTACCATCACAAAAAATTTTAGTTTCATACCATTCTGGATGTAAATCTTTTTTTGCCATATTTTTAAATTATCGTTTTGAATATTGTGAAGCTTTACGAGCTTTTTTTAATCCATATTTACGTCTTTCTTTGATTCGAGAATCACGACGAAGAAGTAATTTTTGACTTAAAATAAGTCGATATTCCGAATTTATTAAACATAAAGCTTTGGAGATAGCTAAACGAATAGCATCTAATTGTGAACTCATTCCCCCACCTTGAACTTTAATATCTAAATCATATTTATTATTTAAATCTACTAAGAGAAAAGGTTTTTTAAGAAAAGAATATTCCTCCTGACTTCCACAAAAAAAATCATCAAAACTTGTTTTATTTATTGTAAAAATTCCTGAACCTTCTTTAAGAAAAACTTTTGCTACGGATGTTTTTCGTTTCCCTATTCCTGTAATTATACCATTCATATTAGATTATTTTTATTTTGAATTGTTACTTGTTTCCAAGTTTGAGAAATATTGATTGATTCTTTAAGTTCTTTTGGTAAGTATTGTATACTTGGATCTACGTAAATATATAAACGTCTATAATACTCACGCCCTAAAACACCTTTAGGTAACATTCCACGAATCGCATGTTCTAAAATACGTGTTGGTATACGATTTTGGAGTTGTTTAAAGGTTTCTTTTTTTAATCCACCAGGACGTTTTGAATTACGATAATATAATTTTTGTTGTTCTTTTTTTCCTGTTATGTTAATTTTGGTAGCATTTGTAATTACTACAAAATTTCCTTGATTTACACCAGGTGTAAAAAACGATTGTTCTTTACCACGTAGTAATTTACTAGCTTCGGTAGCTAAGCGACCTAAAGTTTTTCCAGTTGCATCAATGATAAACCATTGAGGAACATGATATTGTTGTTTTGGAAATAATGTTTTCATAAAAGCAGATGTTTTTAATACTTTTTTATTTTATCTGATGAAATTGAAAAAAAATCTGAATTAAATAGTAAAGGGTAAAATAGTGTAAGTAAAAGCTTTAAAGATTCTTGTAAACTTCGTTTTGGTGTAATACTTCCGTTGGTCCAGATTTCAAAAAGTAAAGATTCTCTAATTTTTCCTTTAGTATCATGAATTAATTTTATTTTATAATTAACTCTTTTAATAGGCATAAATAATCCATCAATTATTAAAGTTGAAGGATTATTTCCAACAGGTTTTTCTAAATATAATTTTCGTCTTTCTTCCGTTAATTGATATCCTTTACCATTTTCAATATCAATTTCAATAAAAATCTCACTTGTATCAATTAATGTTCCAATATATTGATTGGGATTCAAAATTTGAATTGTATTTTTCGGAAATTGAAACATCCCTGCGGTTAAAATTAAAGGTCCTTTTTGATGTAAAAAACCTTGAATTGAAATTTTTTTATTAAATTCTTGAAAAGAATAGCCACTTTTTAAAACAATTTCTTTTAAATTTAATATAATTTCTAAGATATCTTCACGTAAACCCGGAATTGTAGAAAATTCATGTTTTAAATTATTAATTCTAACCCCAACAATAGAAAATCCTGTTAAATCTGATAATAAAGTTCGTCGTAAAACATTTCCAAGAGTAATACCTTGTCCAATTTCTAATGGTTCAATTAGAAAACAACCATAATGGGTATTATCTTTTTCAATAAAATTTTCAATACATGTTATTGTACTCGTAAGTTTTCCCTCCTATTTTTATATTTTTTTAAAGTCTTCTTTTCTTTGGTGGACGACAACCATTATGAGGAATAGATGTTTTATCTTCAATTGATAAAATATTTAATCCCGCAGATTTTAATGCTCGAACAGATGTCTCTCGACCATTACCTCGGCCCTTAATCACAATTTCAATTTTTTCCATTCCTAATTCCAATGCTTTTAAAGCTGCATTTCGAGCTGCTGTTTGAGCCGCAAATGGAGTATTTTTTCGAGCTCCTTTAAATCCTGAACTTCCAGATGAAGACCAACAAATTGTATTTCCTAATAAATCACTAATGGTTACCAAAGTATTATTAAAAGTGGTTTTAATACTTGCAATTCCTACTGCAACCACTTTTTTTTGTTTTTTTTTTTGTTTTACCATATTTCAGTTGTTATTTCTTTTTAATATATAAACTTTGACGTCGCGATGTTCGATTATTTGTTCGGGTGCGTTGTCCACGAACAGGTAAACCTTTTAAATGTCGTCTTCCACGGAAGGAATTTATATCAATAAGACGTTTAATATTTAAACTAATTAAACGCTTTAAATCACCTTCTAATTTAAATTCTTCAGTTTCAAGTAAATCTCGTAAAGATGAAATATTTTCTTCTTTTAAATCGGAAACTTTAATATTGGGATCAATTTTTAATTTTTCTAAAATTTTTTTAGATGTTGGAATTCCAATCCCATAAATACATGTTAAAGCAACATAAATTTTTTTTTTATTAGGTAAGTTATTGCCTAGTATTCGAGCCATAAATTTTTTAACCTTGACGTTGTTTATGTTTTGGATTAATACAGATTACCAAAATTCTACCATGTCGTTTAATAATACGACAATTAACACATAATTGTTTCACAGATGGACGTACTTTCATATACAGATTAAGTTGAATATCAAATTAAATTTTTGAAGTTTGTGTAAAATTTTGTAATAGACCTTGGAGTGTTCGTTGAATTTCATATGCAACACCAGTCATAATCATTAATGATGAAAGATTTAATTCAATTAAAAAAGAGTTTGCCAGATAAGGTTTTAATAAATCATAAAAAAATAGAATTAAACATATAAAAATACCTCCTAAAAGTGACGTAGAACGGACAATATTTGAAAGATATGAAGTTGTTTCTTTCCCTGGACGAACCATTAAAATAGAAACTGATGCTTTTCTTAATTGTTCTGATATTTTTTCAGGATCCCAAAAAACGTTAGTATAAAAATAATTAAATCCAATAATTAATAAGTAAAACAAAATAGAAATTAAACTTGTTAAATTTAAATTTGTAAAAAAAGTTTGAATGAAATATGAAATAAATGGAATAAAATTTGATGCAATTATTATCGGAAAAATACCTGCTTGATTATAACGAATAGATAATCCATTTTCTTTAAAATCTTCTTTTTTTAAGTTTGCTGAAATTTTGGAATCTTCAAGATTTTCTAGAAAAACCAATTGCCTTGCTGAAACGACATCAATATTAAATCGTATCAGTTGGGATAAACAAATTAAAAAAATGATAAAAAAGAAAAGAAAAATGTCTAATATTAATGTTAAATTTGTTGGAGAAGAATTTAAAACTACACTCCAATCTTTATTAAATAAACTATTAAAGCTATTAATACAAATAAGAATCGAAGTTCCTCCTCCAATTCCTTTTTTATCAATTAAATTACTTAACCAAAGAATAATTAATGCTCCTGTTGTTAATTCTAAACTTAACAATCCTAAATACAAAAATTGATTAATATAGATATATGGTTTTAGATAAATAAGAAAAAAAAAACTTTGAAGAATTGCAAAAATAAATGTTGCTCCTTTTTTGTAATAATTAATTTGTCGTCGACCAAATTCACCTTCTTCAGTTTGTAATTTTTCAAGAGTGGGAAAAATAGTTACCAATAAATCTATCAAAATAGAGGCATTTATATATGGAATAATTCCTAATGAAAAAGGACTAAGTAATGTAACTCCTCCTCCTCCACCTGAATACATCATTAAAAGTTGACCAATTGAAGTATTTTTATTTAAATTCAAAAAAGTTTCTCGAAGTGCCTCTTGATCAATACCTATTAAAGGTATGGTATTGGCAAATCGATAAATATAAACTAAAAGCAAAGTCCAACCTATTTTTTTAGTTATTTGGACTGGATTTTTAAAATTTAAAAAAATATTTTTATCTAAAATTTTAAACATTTTAAAAACCTTTCATTATTTTATCATAAAAAAATTGTTTACGAACAGATTGATATTTTCCTAATTCAACTTTTTCATTTAATAAATTTAATGCCAGAATTGTAGCTTTAGCATTGTTTAAAATATTGCTTGAGCCAAATTGTTTTGCTAAAATATTTTGAATACCTGCTAATTCTAATACTGTTCGAACAGATCCCCCGGCAATAACACCTGTTCCTTTGGCCGCAGGTCGTAACATAATACTACAGGCACCATATGACGCTTGGATAACATGAGGAACTGAATCTTTAAAAGTTAAAGGCACATTAATTAAATTCTTTTTTCCATTTAAAATAGCTTTAGTAATAGCAATATTAATATCATCGGCTCGGCCAATTCCAACTCCAACTTTTTTTTTATTATCTCCTATAATTACTACTGCTCGAAAAGTTAACTTTTTACCACCTTTTACTACTTTAGTAACTCTTTTAATTTGAATTACTTTTTCTTCATATTTTATTTTTGAGAGTTTTATGTTTTTTTTATTTTTACTATTTTTCCAAAAATTGGTTTGTGTCATTGAATTCTCTTTCTTTATTCCATTAGGTTGAGTTTTTTTGTTTTCCATAAATAATTAAGTAATAAAAAATTTGAAAATAGCATTATATTCTATTTTCAAATTAAAAAAGTTTATAGTTTTAAAATTTCAATCCTTCTTTTCGTGCACCTTCGGCCACACTTTGAATTCTTCCATGATAAGGTCTATTTCCACGATCAAATACGACGTAAAAAATTCCTTGTATTATAGCTTTTTTTGCTAAATCTTCACCAACCCAACTTGATGCCTCTTTAGTCGAAGTTGATGAAACGATATTTGTTAATGTTTTATCAAGTGTTGAACTAAAAACTAAAGTATGTCCCTTTTTATCATCAATTAATTGAGCATACATATGTTTATGGGAACGAAAAACAGATAAACGAGGTTTTTCTGCTGTCCCTACGATTTTTTTTAAATATCGTTTTTTTTTATTTAAATAAAGTTTTTTGATTTTTTTTTTCATAGATTATTTTCCTGTTTTTCCTGCTTTTCTAAGAATTTTTTCTCCTTCATAAAGTAACCCTTTGCCTTTATAGGGTTCAGGTGGACGAACTGCTCGAATTTTAGCAGCAAAGAAACCAACTTGTTCTCGATCAATTCCAATGAGTTGAATTTTTGTATTTGATTCAACTTTTATATTTAAGTAATTTGGAATCTCAAATTCAATAGGGTGTGAAAAGCCAACATTTAAAATTAATTTATTTTTTTCTACTTGAAATCGATACCCTACTCCTTCAGCAATTAATGTTTTTGTAAAATTTTTTTCAACTCCATGAATCATATTTTGAATTAAAGCTCTATGCAAGCCATGTGATTCTCGTGATGTTTTTTGATCATTTATACGTGTTACAAAGAGTTGTTCTCCGTTAAATTGTAAATCTACATTATTACTAATTTGACGTTGTAATGTACCATGTTTTCCTGTTACCGTAAGTTCTTTTCCATTTAAAGTTACTGAAACTTCTTTGGGAATTTGAATTATTTTTTTTCCAATTCTTGACATATTTTATTCTTTACCCAATGTAACAAATAATTTCTCCACCTTTTTTTAAGGTTCTCGCTTTTTTGTGGTTCATAATACCACTCGAAGTTGAAATAATAGCTATTCCCTGTTCATATTTTAAAACATCAATTATTTTTTGGAAATTCTTATATCCACAAAAAACTCTTTGTCCTGGTTTACTAATTCGTTTTAAAGTAGAAAATAAAGGTTTTTTGATCCACCAGCCTTTGTATTTTAAAAATACTTTAATAGTTTTTTCTTCTTTTTTAATCTCTAAAGTCTGAATATAATTTTCATTTTTTAAAACCATTAAAATTGCAATATTTAACTTACTATATCGTATTTCAACTGATCGATGACGTGCTAAACAAGCATTTCGAATTCGCGTTAACATATCAGAAACTAAATCATTAGTCATTTTTTTCCCTCTTTTTTATTTTGATTTAATTTTCTTTCTTCGAAAAAGGTAAACCTAGTTCTTTTAATAAATAAAAACCTTCAGCGGGATTTTTAGCAGTAGTAACAATTGTAATATTAAATCCTCGTCTTTGATCTACAGCATCGTAATCGATTTCAGGAAAAACTAATTGTTCCGAAATCCCTAAATTATAGTTTCCATCTTTATCAAAATTGGTTGCATTTAGACCTCGAAAATCACGAATTCGAGGTAAAACTAAATGAATAAATTTCTCTAAAAATGCATACATTTTTTCTTTTCTTAAACTAACAGTTAATCCTAACGGCATGCCTTCTCGAATTTTAAAACCTGCAATAGAATTTCGTGCGGAAGTTAAAATTGGATGTTGTCCTGTAATTAAACGAATTTCTTCGGTAGCTTTTTGAAGAATAACTCTATTTTGCGCATTTAAACCTAATCCACAACTTACTTGAATTTTTTCTAATTTGGGAATTTGGTGAAGATTTTGATATTTAAACTTTTCTTGTAATTTTGGAATAACACTTGTTTTATATAATTTTTTTAAATTACTCATTTTTTAACTTTTTTTCTCCAATTTTTCAACCAAATTTCCAGATTTTTTAAAATAACGCATTTTTTTTTTTTCTACAAATTGATACCCAATTCTACTTGGTTGATTAAATTGTGTATCCCATAACATAAGATTGGAAATATGAATAGGAATTTGAATCTCAATTGTTTTTGTTTTTGTTGATTTTTGTCTTGGCTCAATACTATCAATGTAAGCAATGGATTTTTTTAAAAACAATGACGTAATTGTTCCTATTGTTCCTTTTTGAATACCAGAAATTACTTGAATTTTATCACCTAATTTAAGGTGACTTTGTTTTTTTTCTTTATTTTTATTTTTCATACAACTTCTGTAGCTAATGAAATAATTTTAGTAAAATTTTTCTCTCGAATTTCGCGAGCTACTGGACCAAAAACACGAGTTCCTTTTGGATTATTTTCAGCATTAATAATAACAGCAGCATTATCATCAAATCGAATAGCCATACCATCTGCTCGACGAATTGTATTTTTTGTTCGCACAATTACCGCTCGAACTACATTTGATCGTTTAATTGCCATATTTGGAATTGCATCTTTGACAACTCCAATAATAATATCACCTACTCTTGCATATTTTCGATTATTTCCTAATACCCGAATACACATTAATTTTTTAGCACCTGTATTATCTGCACTAATTAAGTATGTTTGAGGTTGAATCATAATAGTTTTACGTTTTCTTTATTTAAAATTTCTTTTAGAATCCATTTTTTATGACGACTATATGGAGGACATTCTTCAACTAATACCATATCACCAGTTTTACAAAGATTATTTTCATCATGAGCCATATATCTTTTTGTTTTGATTAAAATTTTTCCATATTTGGGGTGTTGATATTTAGTTTGAATTACAACAATAATCGTTTTTGCAGCTTTATTACTAACTACAATTCCAATTCGTTCTTTTTTTGCCATAGTTTTACAGTTTTTCTTTAAGTAAAGAAGATTTTTTATATTGAAGTTGAGCTATTCTTCGTCGAAGATGAATAAAAATATGTGATTTAATTGTTTGATTTGTAGCTTTTTTAAACTTTAAATCCAATACTTCTTTTGCTGCTAGAAAAATTTCTTTTTCAATATCATTTAAATCAGTTAAATTTTTTAATTCTTTATATTTCGGTAAGCTCATTTCACTACCTCTCTTATTAAGATTCGCGTTTTAATTGGTAATTTATAACAAGCAATTTTTAAAGCCTCTAGAGCTACTTCTTTTGTGATACCTGTAACTTCAAATAATATATTTCCAGGTCGAATAACTACTACCCAATAATCAACTGCTCCTTTTCCTGATCCCATTCGGGATTCTTCGGCACGAGCTGTAACGGATTTATCTGGAAAGACTTTAATCCAAAGTTTTCCAGTTCGTTTTGTATATCTACTAATAGTTCGTCGAACAGCTTCAATTTGTCGTGAAGTTAACCAGACAGGTTCCAAGGCTTGAATACCATAATCCCCACGATCTAATTTATTATTACGACATGCTTTTCCTTTTAACCGTCCACGTTGATGTTTACGATATTTTGTTCTTTTTGGACTTAACATTTTTCTCTCCTTTTTTATTATTTTTGTATGAACTAATTTTTCTGTTAGTTAACCTCGCCACTAAAAAGCCAAACTTTTATTCCAATTACCCCATAAATTGTTTCCGCTTGTTGATGAGTATAATCAATTTTAGCTCGTAATGTATGTAAAGGTACTCTCCCATCTCGTTTCCATTCACTTCGAGCAATCTCAATTCCATTTAATCGTCCAGAGACTTCAACTTTAATTCCTTTCATCTCAGTTCTTTGAACTTTTCGAATTGTTTGTTTAACTGCTTTTCGAAATGGAATTCTTTTTTCCAATTGCTCTGCAATATATTTAGCAATTAATCTAGCATCTTCAAAAGGATTTTTAATAAAGTTTAGTTTTATAGAAACAATTTTTTTAGTTTTAATTTGTAATAAACGAATAAAATCACGTACTTTTCGTTTTAAAAACAAAGTTGTTAATTGTTTAATATTTGATTTTGATTGAATTAAATTCCCTAAAGTTTTTAGATTTTGCGTTTCAAAATTTTCTGTAAAGTATTTGGGTAATTTACGAGATATTTCTTTCACACGTGGAAAAAGAGCGTTTAAAGTAATAATAATAAATTCTGTTCCTTCTCCTTCTGGTGGAATTCTATTAATTTCAATTTTTGAAATTGATAACAGTTCACCAAAAATTTGATTACTTTTTTCGCGAATGTAAAAATCTTCTTCAATTAAATTTGAATATTGGAATTTATTACTATACCAATTTGATAAATGCCTTTCAGTTGTAACTAAACGAAAGCCTTTTGGATGCGTTTTTTGACCCACAGTTTTTTCCTCTTTTTTGAATAAATTAAAATTTTTAATTATTTTTTTGAGCTACTCGAATAGTTAAATGAGACATTTTTTTTTGAATTGCAAATGCTCGACCTTGTGCTCGTGGACGCATTCGTTTTAAAATTGGTCCTTGATTTACATATGCTTCTTTAATAACTAAATTTTCTTTAATAAAATTTAAATTATTTGTACCGTTACAAACAGCAGAATAGAGTGTTTGCCAAACTACAGAACCTGCTTTTTGAGGCAAATATTTTAATATTTTTAAGGCTTCTTTATAAGTTTTTCCACGTATTTTTGCAAGAATAATATTAATCTTAGTTGGTGAAATTCGAATATATTTGACTGTCGAAGAAACGGTTTTTAGTTTTTCTATCATGTTTTTTATCTTTTAACTTTACGTTCATTTTTTTTATGCGAACGAAATGTCCGAGTTGGAATAAATTCTCCTAATTTGTGACCAACTAATTGATCGGTAATAAAAAGAGGAACATGTTTTTGTCCATTATAAACACTAATTGTGTGTCCAATCATTAATGGTAAAATTGTTGATGTTCGTGACCAAGTTTTCACTACATCTTTTTTTCCCTTTTCATTTAAAGTTTGAATTTTTTTTAATAAATGATAAGCAATGAAAGGTCCTTTTGTAATTGATCGTACCATATTTAATTTTAATTAATTAAACTCGATTAGCGAATAATAAATATATCACTTTTTTTTCTTTTTTTTCTAGTTTTTACACCTAATGCTGGTTTACCCCATGGAGTACGTGGTTGAGGTTTTCCTATTGGACATTTTCCTTCTCCACCTCCATGTGGATGATCTACAGGATTCATTACAGCTCCGCGAACAGTTGGTCTTTTTCCTAACCATCGATTTCGACCTGCTTTTCCTGAAATTACGTTATAAAAATCTGAATTACTAATTTTTCCTATAGTTGCAAAACATTCTTTTTTAAACAAACGAATTTCTTTTGACGATAATTTTAAAACAACAAAATTATTTTCTTTTGCAATAATTTTAGCTGAAGTCCCTGCAGATCGAGTAATTTGACCTCCTTTACCAGGAAAAAATTCGATATTATGAATTTCTGTACCTAAAGGAATAAATTCTAAAGGTAACGCATTTCCTAATTTAATTTCTGAATTTTTTCCTGAAGAAACAAAATCTCCAATTTGTAAATTTTCTGGATGCAAAATATAACGTTTTTCTCCATCTAAATAATTAATTAAGGCAATATTAGCATTTCGATTTGGATCGTATTCAATACTAATAACTTGTCCTTTAATATCGGTTTTATTTCTTTTAAAATCTATTAAACGATATCTACGTTTATGACCACCGCCTTTATGTCGAATTGTAATATGACCTTGATTATTTCGACCTTTTGCTCTATGGTTTGAAACTAGTAAAGATTTTTCTGGTTTTTGTTTTGATAAAAGTGAGAAATCTAAAACAGTTCGAGTTCTTGTTGAAGGAGTATAAGGTTTATAAATTTTAATTGTCATAAAAATAATTTGTTTTTAATTAAAAATATTTGAGATTGTTTCTCCTTTTTTTAGTTGAATATAAGCTTTTTTATAACGTGAACGTTTTCCAATAGATTTTCCTACTCGCCTTGTTTTCACAGGTAAATTGCAAGTATTTACACTTATGATATTAATCTCAAATAATTTTTCTAGAATAAATTTAATTTGGCTTTTTGTTAAAGTTTTATTTACAATAAAAGTATATTGAAAATTTGAGTATAAACGGCTCGATTTTTCTGTTAAAGTAGGATATTTAATTGCATTTAAAAGATTAATGACATTAAAATTCGTTTTTTCCATATTTTGATTTGATTAAATCTAGCGATTCATTTGAAATAATAATTTTTTCAGCTTTTAAAAGCTGTTCAATATTCATTGAAAAAACTGTTGTTACTTGAATGTTTTTTAAATTTCGTGATGAAAGCCAAAAAAATCGATTTGAATTTTTCAAAATGAATAATATTCGAGTTTTAGGTTTTAAATTAAAAGTAGTAAGCCATTCACTAATTTGTTTTGTTTTTATTGTGTCTAATTTAAATTGATTTTCATTAACCAAAATAAATTCTTTTTCTTTTAAAAAAAGAGCTGAAAAAATAGCTAATTGTTTTTCTTTTTTATTAATTTTTTTAAATACAATTCTAGGTTTTGGACCAAAAATAACACCACCACCAACCCATAATGGAGAACGAATTGATCCCGCACGAGCTCGTCCAGTTCCTTTTTGACGCCAAGGTTTTTTCCCTCCACCTCGAACTTCCGATTTGGTTTTTGTATGTGCTAAAAATTTTCTTGAATTTTTTAGTTGGGAAAGATAAACTCGATGAATTAATCCAATTGCTTGTTTTTTTTCTTCAGAATTTCTTAAAAATAAATTTGTTTCCATATATTACAAGTTATTGTTTTTGTATCTCAATTTTATTTAATGCCCTTTTTTCTACTAGTAATACTCACTAAATTACCTGATTTTCCAGGAATACAACCTTTTAAAACGAGAAGGTTTTCATTAATATCAATATCTATAATCTCTAATCCTGTTATTGTATTTTTTTCCATTCCGGAATGACCAGACATTTTTTTTCCAGGAAATACACGTCCAGGTGTTGTTCCTGAACCCAATGATCCTTGAGCTCGATGATGTTTTGAACCATGAGTCATAGCTCCTCGTTCAAAATTATGTCGTTTAATATTTCCAGTAAAACCTTTTCCAATTGAAAATCCTGTAACACTTACATGTTCTCCAATTTTGAAAAGTCCTACATTGAATTCTTCACCTAAGCTAAACTTATCCGATTCAATTGTTTTATATTCTTTTAAATAACGAAAAGCGGGTAAATTCTTTTTTGAAAAATGGCCTAATTGAGGTTTTGTTAATTTCCTCGAATCTTTTGATACTTCTAAATATCCAATTTGAACAGCATTATAACCACAATTTTCTGTCGATTTAATTTGAGTAACAATGCAAGGACCACCTTTAATAATTGTTACTGGAATTCTTTCTCCTTTTGAAGTGAAAACTTGGGTCATTCCAATTTTGTTTCCTAAAATACCAATTGACACAAATTACCTTTTTTTTTATTTCTTTAATTGAACATAAATTTAAAACAATTAAAAATCAAAGTCTATACTAGATATAAATTAAATAACATATTTAGTTATTAAGTCTTTACTTCTCTAACAAAATAGAATAAACTATAATTCTATATTCATTTACTAATAAAAATCAATAACTTCTTAAAAATTCTATGAGTAATACTAAACCTTTATTAAAAAAAGTTGTAGGAATTGATTTAGGAACAACAAATTCAGTTATTTCAGTTTTAGAAGGTGCTAATCCGAAAGTTATTGCAAATGCAGAAGGTGGTAGAACAACTCCTTCGATTGTTGCATATACTTCCAATGGTGAAGTTTTGGTTGGACAAATTGCGAAACGTCAATCGATTGTTAATCCTGAAAATACATTTTTTTCAGTGAAAAGATTAATTGGATGTAAATATAATGAAATTGAATCGGAAATTAATCGAATTCCTTATAAAGTTCAAAAAGATCAAAACGGAAATATAAAAATTTATTCATCTCATTTAAAAAAAGAATTTAGCCCTGAAGAAATTTCAGCTTCCATTTTAAAAAAATTAGTTAATGATGCAAGTAAATTTTTGAATGAAAATATTACTCAAGCAATTATTACAGTTCCAGCATATTTTAATGATTCCCAACGTTTAGCGACAAAAGATGCAGGATCTATTGCAGGTCTTGAAGTTTTACGTATTTTAAATGAACCTACAGCAGCAGCTTTAGCTTATGGTTTAAATAATAAAAAAAATGAAATTGTTTTAATTTTTGATTTAGGAGGGGGAACTTTTGACGTCTCAATTTTAGAAGTTGGAAATGAAGTTTTTGAAGTTTTAGCTACTTCTGGTGATACTCATTTAGGGGGAGATGATTTTGATCAATTATTAGTTGAATATGTTATTGATCATTTTAAAAAAACAAATGGCGTTGATCTTGGAAAAGAAAAACAAGCTTTACAAAGAATTATTGAAGCAGCTGAAAAAGCAAAAATTGAATTATCGGCTATTCAATCTACTCAAATAAACTTACCTTTTATTTATATTGATGGGCAAGTTCCAAAAAGTATTGAACTACAAATAGATCGTTCGAAATTTGAAGAATTAAGTAAAAATTTAATTGAAAGATGTAAAGACCCTGTTGAAAAAGCTTTAAAAGATGCTAAGTTATCAAAAGCAAATATTGATGAAGTAATTTTAGTTGGTGGATCTACACGTATTCCTGCTGTCCGAAATTTATTAGTTACTCTTTTAAATAAACCTTTAAACGAAACAGTAAATCCGGATGAAGTTGTTGCAATGGGGGCAGCAGTTCAAGCAGGAATTATTGCGGGTGAAATTACAGATTTAATTTTACTTGATGTTACACCATTATCGTTAGGTGTGGAAACCATGGGTGGTTTAATGACAACTATTATTAATCGAAATGCTTCTATTCCAACAAAACAATCTGAAGTTTTTTCAACGGGTTCGGATCAACAAGATACTGTAGAAATTCATGTTTTACAAGGAGAACGTCCATTTGCAAAAGATAATAAAAGTTTAGGAATTTTTAAATTAAAAGGCATTCCTTTAGCTCCCCGTGGTGTTCCTAAAATTAGTGTGACTTTTCAATTAGATGTAGACGGTTTACTATCTGTTTCAGCTCGTGAAGAAAAAACAGGTCAGGAACAATCAATTAAAATTGAAGGAGCATCTGTTCTAGCTCGAGAGGAAGTTTCGAAAATGGTAAAAGAAGCTGAAGAAAATGCTCTTTTGGATAAATCAAAAAAATCTTTTGTTAATGTAAGTTATGAAATTGATAATTTAATTGCTAAATTAGAATCTCTTTTAGAAAATAATCAAAATATTAGTCATACTCCTGCTTACAGACTAATTGAATCCGTTTTAAATGGAATTAAATATTCTTATAAATCAGGAAAATTTGATTCTATTCTTAAAAAATTTGGAAAATTGACAAAAAAAGCATCGATTTATTTGTTCTTTGCTTATTTTGACAGTAAACTAAATCCTTCTTCAAAAAAAGTAATTGATGTTTCTTAAATCTTTCCCGCTTAATAATTAGAAAAGAAAAAAATGGATTTTTTCTAATTATTAAGCTTTTTTTTCTTAAACGGTCTTAATTATTTTTTTATATTTACTTTGTTGAGTTAAATGGAATAACAGAAATTGTTTATTTATTTTTGTAATAACTTAGAAATCAATTAAAAAGCCTTATTTTGGTGTTTTTGAATTTTTCCAAAAAACAAGGAGAGAGTGAGATTCGAACTCACGGAACTTTTACAGTTCATTAGATTTCAAGTCAAACGCGTTAGACCACTCTGCCATCTCTCCAAAAAGGAAAAGAGATTCTCTTTTCCTTTGTATTTTATTTATTTTTACTTTCTTAAGACTGGTACGAAGGAGTTCCAGTAAATTTGATTGAAGCAGGATTTGGATTTTTTCCAATTGAAAATTGTCTTGTTCCAACTGCTGAACGACCTTCATTGACTTTTTCTGGAAAGACTCCATCTTTTGGATGCAGAAATTGAATTTCGCCACTCGGTAAAAGTCGGAAAATTCGATAATCATTCAATTGAAATTTCGTACGAAGTTGTTTTCCTAAGGCTAAACATTGCTCTTTTCTAGCAAAGTAAACTAAATTTGGACCTTTTTTCATAATGGCAGCTCCACCTGTAGGCATTTCAAAAAGAATTTCACCTTCTTTTTCATTTGTCCAAGTCATAACATATTTTTCTTCAATTTCTGCTGCTTCTAGCCAACCTCCAGTACTTCCACCAAATTCCGGAAAATAAAGATTATTTGAATTCATTTTTTTTTTAAGAAAAGCTTTTTGAATATTGTTCGTTATTTTTCTTCCATTTATTGGTTTAGCGAAGAATGGATTCGAACCATTGACCTTCGGGTTATGAGCCCGACGAGCTACCAAGCTGCTCTACCCCGCTCGAATTCCATAAATTATAGTTTAAAGAAAATGAAGGCAAAAAAACAAGGTTAAGAAAAAAAGAATCCAAAGTTTTGTGAGTTTTTCACTAATTCTTTGGTTATTAAGCAAATGGTCATTTTTGATTACAAGAAATGGTTTTTCCCAAATTTCGGCTTGGTACCAAGAATTTTCTTCGTAAAAAAAACGACTTTGTTTGAATTTTTGTTGAAGGGAAAAAAAAGGAAAAAGAGCGATAAATCCAAAAAAAATGGGGAAAAAATTTAATTTTCTTGCCTTTTTTTTTGGATACGCAAAGAATGAATTTTTGGTTAGAAGAAGATATTCCGTAATTGGTTTTTGATCTTCTGGTACTGGACAAAGGAAAACTTTTTTCACTTCAAAAATCATTGCTTTTGATTTGGATTAATAAAAGAACTAATTCGACAACTAAACAAACCCATGTGAATTGTTCCAATGGATTTGGGATGGAACTCGAATTTGGATTCATTGTCGAATCTTTTCCAGTTTCATTTTGATTAAAAATCAACAGAATGGTTAGAAGACTATTTCCTACTAAAAGAAAATTTAAAAAAGGACTTATTTCAAACATTGGCTTACTCCTTTTTAATCAATTTGAGTCATCCAATTTTTAAAATTGGATGATAAATCAAAAGACGTTAAGTACTTGCTTGGATTTGCAAGAAACCAAATCCTAAAGCTAAGCCAAAAAGAGTGATAAAAAAACAACAAATTGCCACAGTTACTATTTCTCCCATACTTTCTTTTATTTAATTTTGTTTAATATTTCGAATTCATGTTTTTGAATATTCCTAATTTTAGAAAGAACTATTAAAATCCATTTCTTCCCCATACTACCAAAGCCAATGAAAATGAAAAAATAAACATTAAAGAAGCCCAACCTAAACTAATAACATCAATCATACTTTTTTCTATAAAGTTTTTGTGAATTTTTTCTTTGGTATGATAATTATTATAGAAAGAAAAGATTCCCAATTTGAAAAACAAACTTTTTCCCCCCTCTTTTTATAAATAGCATTTAAATTTCTTAAACAAACAATAATCTATGAGTAAAAAAAATCATCAATTTAACTTTATTAGAAAATTCTTTATTATTGAAAAGAAGAACTTTAGGAAACAAGAAAATTTAATTTTATGAGATTTTGGATTAATATCTGTAATTGTGAATCTAAGTTATTTATTTTTATTAAAAAATCAGGTACTTTTTAAAAAAAGAAATTAGATTGAAAATAAATAAGAAGCACAGTAATTACTCTTCAATCTCGATTCGATCTATAATAATTGTCAATTAGTATTCTTCGATTAACCAAAAAAACTTTTTATGATTACTGAATTTAATATTTATCTTGCTCTGTTTCTTGGTTTTATTCTTTTAACGCTCTCGATTCGATTAGGGATTGCTTTATCTCAATCGAATTAGACAATTCAATTTTTTCTGAAAACCTTTCAAAAAGACTTTTTATGACATTTTTAAAAAATTTCACCAATTTTCCTTTTGCTGCAATTATTGGGCAATCTGAAATGAAACTTGCTTTACAACTCAATGTCATTGATCCCAAAATAGGAGGTGTTATGATTATGGGAGATCGAGGTACAGGGAAATCGACAACCATTCGTGCCTTAGCGGATCTTTTACCAGAAATTGAGATTATTAAAAATGATCCTTTTAATACTGATCCAAAAAGCATCTCTACCGAACAACAATATGAAACTGAGAAAATTCAAATTCCGATGGTTGAATTACCTTTAGGTGCGACCGAAGATCGAGTTTGTGGAACTATCAATTTAAAAGAAATTCTTTCTGGTGGTTCAAACACTTTTGAACCAGGTTTATTAGCTCGTGCTAATCGTGGATTACTTTATGTAGATGAAATTAATTTATTAGATGATCATTTAGTCGATGTTCTATTAGATTCGGCTGCTTCAGGATGGAATACAGTCGAACGAGAAGGAATTTCGATTAAACATCCAGCTAAATTCATTTTAATTGGATCAGGGAATCCAGAAGAGGGAGAATTACGACCTCAATTATTAGATCGTTTTGGCATGCATGCTGAAATTCGGACAATTCGAGATCCGAAGTTACGGGTTAAGATTGTAGAAGAAAGAATGAGTTTTGATCAATCTCCTCAACTTTGGTTTGAGAAATATGAAAAAGAACAGGAAGGAATTCAAAATCAATTAATTCGTGCTCAGCAATATTTAAGTAAAGTTCAAATTTCTTCCGATTTTCAATTTAAAATTTCACAAATTTGTAGTGAATTAGAAATTGAAGGTTTACGTGGAGATATCGTGTCTACTCGTGCTGCTAAAGCGATGGCTGCTTTGGAAAATCGAATGGAAGTTACTCTTGAAGATATTCAACGAACTATTTCCTTATGTTTAAGACATCGTCTACGTCGAGATCCAATGGAATCGGTCAATTCAGGTGAAAAAATTCAACAAACTTTTCAACGTATTTTCTCCGTAGTCAAAATTTAAAATGAGCTTAGTAGGATTCGAACCTACATTAGAAACTTAGAAGGTTTCCGTCCTAATCCATTAGACGATAAGCTCTTTCTAATCTAGAAAAAAAAAACTCATAGAAAAGGTCGAATTTCGAAAAAAGTATCGAATTTCGGCCTTTTTTAGGCAGCCAGAATTTAGGCAGTACAGGATTTGAACCTGTGACCCTCTGCTTGTAAGGCAGACGCTCTACCACTGAGCTAACTGCCTTTTATGTAGTTTTAGAAAGTATACAAAAAAAAAGATAAAATCAAAATTATTTTGTGTCTTTAAAATCCATATCGGATTCTTCGAAAACATAAAGAGCAATTGCATCAATTTCAGATTCTGTCAAACGACCCCCAAAGGCAGGCATTCCATTTTTTCCATTTAAAATTTGATAGGTAATTGCCTTTAGATTTTTCATTCCATTTGCTTCTAAACTTTCTTTTTTTAAATTTTTTTCTGGAAGAATAATATTATTTCCTCCAGTATGACAAGGTAAGCAGTTTTGGGTGAAAAGGACTTTTCCGTTGTTCCATTTTTGAATTTCCGATTCAGTTAATAAAGAAAAAATTAGTAAAAAAGAAAAAAAAAAAGTCATGGTAAAAGTTAAAATAAAAAGCTTTTTTCAGATTGGATTGAAAGAACGAAAAAAATTCGTTCTTTCAATTTTTCAGGTCAAAAATTCAATAAATTAAATTTTTTTATTTACCTTTTTGTAATAGAACTTTTAATCAATCGGTTTTAATTGAAGTGCTGGTTCTGTTTCTCTATTAATTCCTTTTTCAAATCCAGCAGCAGCTGCACGAGCTCTTCCAGAATGCCACCAGTGACCTACTAATAAGAAAAATCCTAAAATAAAATGAGCTGATGTTAACCAAGAACGAGGAGAGACATAGTTTACTGAATTAATTTCAGTTGCTACTCCACCAACGGAATTTAAAGATCCTAAAGGTGCATGTGTCATATATTCAGCAGCTCGTCTTTCTTGCCATGGTTGAATATCATTTCGAATTTTATTTAAGTCTAATCCATTAGGTCCACGTAATGGTTCTAACCATGGAGCTCGTAAATCCCAGAAACGCATTGTTTCTCCACCGAAAATAATTTCTCCACTTGGAGAACGCATTAAATATTTTCCTAATCCTGTAGGTCCTTGTGCTGAAGCTACGTTAGCTCCTAGTCTTTGGTCACGTACAAGGAAAGTAAAGGCTTGGGCTTGAGATGCTTCTGGTCCAGTAGGTCCAAAAAATTCACTAGGATAAGCTGTATTATTATACCAAACAAAAACAGAGCAAGTTAATCCCATTACTGCTAAAGCAGCTAAGCTGTAAGACAAATAAGCTTCTCCAGACCAAACAAAAGCTCTTCTTGCCCAAGCAAAAGGTTTAGTAACAATATGCCAAATTCCTCCTGTTATACATAGAATTCCTACCCAAATATGCCCACCAACTAAGTCTTCTAGATTATTAATTGAGATAATCCAACCATCTCCTCCAAAAGGAGATTTGAAAACATAGCCAAAGATAACAAGTGGGTTTAATGTCGGATTTTTAATCGAACGAACATCTCCTCCACCTGGTGCCCATGTGTCATAAACTCCACCAACGTACATTGCTTTAATAACTAATAAGAAAGCTCCAATTCCTAATAAAAATAAATGAATTCCTAAAATCGTTGTCATTTTATTTTTATCACGCCAATCATATCCAAATAGAGGAGCATTTGTTTCTAAGGTATCTGGTCCAAATAAGGAATGATAAATTCCACCAAAACCTAAAACAGCAGAAGAAATTAAATGCAAAACACCAACTACAAAATAAGGATAAATACTTGTAATTTCTCCACCAGGTCCAACTCCCCAACCTAATGTCGCTAAATGAGGTAAAAGAATAAATCCTTGATCATATAAAGGTTTTTCTGGAATAAAATGAGACACTTCAAATAATGTCATGGCTCCACACCAAAATACCATTAGACCTGCATGTGCTACGTGAGCACCAAGTAATTTTCCAGATAAATTAATTAATCTAGCATTCCCAGCCCACCAAGCAAATCCAGTAGCTTCAATCGTTTTATCTGTTGTTATTTCAAGATCATCAAAGCGCGTTTCCACGTGGTAATACCTCTTCTGGGAAAATATAGTTTTCATGTGGTTGATCTTGTGCAGCCATCCACAGTCTAATACCTTCATTTAATAAAATATTTTTTGTATAGAATGTTTCAAATTCGGGATCTTCAGCAGCTCGTAATTCTTGTGAAATAAAGTCATAAGCTCTTAAATTTAAAGCTAATCCTACAATTCCAACTGCACTTGCCCAAAGACCTGTTACTGGAACAAATAGCATAAAGAAGTGTAACCAACGTTTATTAGAAAAGGCTACTCCAAAAATTTGAGACCAGAATCTATTCGCTGTTACCATTGAATAAGTTTCTTCGGATTGAGTTGGTGTGAAGGCACGGAATGTATTTGCCGAATCACCATCTTCAAATAATGTATTTTCTACAGTCGCTCCATGAATTGCACATAATAGAGCTCCTCCAAGAATTCCTGCTACCCCCATCATATGGAAAGGGTTTAAGGTCCAATTGTGGAATCCTTGTAAAAATAATAAGAAACGGAAAATTGCAGCTACTCCAAAACTTGGTGCAAAAAACCAACTTGCTTGCCCTAAAGGATATAATAAGAACACTGAAACAAAAATTGCAATTGGTCCAGAAAAAGCTAAAGCGTTATAAGGACGAATTCCTACTAATCGTGCAATTTCAAATTGACGTAAACAAAAACCAATTAAACCAAAAGCTCCGTGTAATGCAATAAATGTCCATAGCCCACCAATTTTAAACCATAGAGTAAAGTTTCCTTGTGCTTCTGGACCCCAAAGTAATAAAAGAGAATGCCCCATACTATTTGCTGGAGAAGACACTGCTGCAGTTAAAAAGTTACATCCTTCTAAAAAAGAGCTTGCTAAGCCGTGTGTATACCAAGAAGTTACAAAAGTTATACCTGTAAGCCATCCTCCAAGTGCTAAATATGCACATGGGAATAAAAGTAAACCTGACCATCCTACGAATACAAAACGATCACGTTTTAACCAATCGTCAACTAAGCCAAAAATCCCTTGTTCTTTTGCTTTCTCTTGCCCAATTGTAATTGTCATATTTTTGAAAAAGAAATCGTTTTTGTTTTTTTAAGTTTTTCATTTCTGAAACACTTAAAGTTTTCCCAAATTTGAATCAAAGAATTAAGTTTTTGAAAGATTTATTTTGCAATTTTTTTTCTAAAAAATTCTTGTTCTTTTTTCTAGAAGAACCAGTCTATAGATTCTCTTCTTAATTTTTAATTCCTCAAACTGTCTATAGCTTTATTATATTCTAAATTTATCTTAATTTTTATGTTCTAATTTTTATTAAAGCAGGCTAAAAGAATGAAAATAAAATATATTTATAAGATCATATGTATAAAATGCTCTTATAAAAACTTATAGTCCGGTACTCATCAAACTGGAGAAGTTTTAATTTAATCTTTCACCAAGACTTTTTGGGAAGAAAAAACTAACTAGTTGAATTTTAAAATCCTTAAATAAACAGAAATTGAGATTCAAAAAAATTAATATAAATTCTACAGAGAGATATAATTCACCTACAATAGATTAAATTTTCAATTTCCATCT
>Ga0207955_1000004_pt1:0-12500 | contig 131708 bp, 115 predicted proteins | sample CryBogCBE29Jun09_FD_184563 | JGI IMG/M metagenome (GOLD analysis project Ga0207955, IMG submission 184563) | Freshwater microbial communities from Crystal Bog, Wisconsin, USA - CBE29Jun09 (SPAdes) (version 2) | ecosystem: Environmental > Aquatic > Freshwater > Lake | place: Crystal... | reverse complement strand
ACGACTACACGCCGAACAACTTCTTTAATTGAAGTTGATGATATAGTCTGATCTTTTAGGCGACTAAAAGGATTTGAAAAAACGGGATGAAAGATTTTTTCTAGTCATAAATTTTCAACTTTTGTATATGTTGAATTTTATTAACATTAATGCGATGTCGGCTCGTCGTATCCTGGGGCGGAAGTACGTCCCAAGGGTTGGGCTGTTCGCCCATTAAAACGGCACGTGAGCTGGGTTCAGAACGTCGTGAGACAGTTCGGTCCATATCCGGCGTGGGCGTTAGAGTATTGAGAGTGACCTTTCTCTAGTACGAGAGGACCGAGAAAGATATACCTCTGATGTATCAGTTATTGTGCCAACGGTAGACGCTGAGTAGTCAAGTATAGTTAGGATAACCGCTGAAGGCATCTAAGTGGGAAGCCGTCCTCAAGATGAGTACTCTTAGGTTGCGGCAAGACTAGCCGCTTGATAGGCATCCGGTGTAAGTCTAGTAATAGATTCAGCCAAGATGTACTAATAAACCATATTTTTAAGCAATTTTAGTTCTAAACTTTTAATTTCGGTATTTTTAGCATGATGGTACCACGTTATTCCATTCCGAACATAACTGTGAAACGTTATTGCGGCGACGATACTTCAGGAGGAGTCCTTTGGGAAAATAGCACAATGCCGAAATTCTATAATCAATTTTAAGCGATTGAAATTCTTTTTTCCTTTATTCAAATATTTTTTTAACGTAGAATCCTAAATTAGTCCCAGGAGTTTTCAGTTTTTCTTTTCCATCAAAGGTTAAGATTATAAAAAGCTTATATTCTATAATTGTTATGGTTATTTTTTAAGTCAAAATTTAAATTTCATTTTAGTCAATTTATAAAAAATTTTCTATAATAGAGTATAGAATGAGAAACTTTTGGAGAAAATTTATGAGTCATACAGTAAAAATTTATGATACTTGCATTGGTTGTACGCAATGTGTGCGAGCATGTCCTACCGATGTTCTAGAAATGGTAATCTGGGAAGATTGCCGCGCTGGTCAAATTGCGTCTGCTCCAAGAACAGATGATTGTGTTGGATGTAAGAGATGTGAATCAGCTTGTCCAACTGATTTTTTAAGTATTCGTGTTTATCTTGGTGGGGAAACGACTCGCAGTATGGGGTTAGCTTATTAATTTTTTCAATTATTGATTTTTGGTTCTTTTGAAGAACCAAAAATTTGTTTAAAAAACCCAACCATAACTATGAAGTCCTTTTCCTAAAAAATTGACTCCTAAGTAACAAATCCAAATGACAAAAAAGCCGCCTGAACCTAAAAGCGCTGCTTTCTCACCTTGCCAACCTTTTAATAAACGAGAATGTAAATAAATAGCAAAAATTAACCAGGTAATTAGAGCCCATGTTTCTTTAGGATCCCAACTCCAGTAAGCACCCCAAGCTTCATTTGCCCAAACGGCACCTGAAATAATTCCAATGGTTAAAAAAGGAAAGCCTAATCCAATAATTCGATAACTCCAAATATCCACGGTTTGAAGCAGAGCCAATTTGGAAAGATTTTCTTCTTCTTTTTTCGTTTCCAAGATTAAAGAATTGGATGGATCCCCAATAAGTTTTTCTGTTTTTTTCTTTTTAAAAAAAAGAAACATTAAATAGAGTAAAGATAGTAAAGAACCTAAAATTAAGGTGGCATAACTAATCATCATCATTGTTACATGCATCATCAGCCAATTTGATTGTAAAGAAGGGACTAATGGCAAAGCTTTTTGCATTTCTGTAGGTAAAGTTAAACTTGAGAAACCCGATAAAAAAAATAGAAGAGGAGTAGAAAGAGCTCCAATTAATCGACTTTTGGTTTGAATTTCTAAAAATAAATGAATACTTGAAATTGCCCAACTTAAAAAAATTAAAGATTCATATAGATTACTTAATGGGAAATAATTTTCATTTTTCCATCGAATAAATAATGTTAAAGTAAAAAGAAAATTACTTAAAAGGACTAAAAGTTGACTTCCAAAAAAAAGAAACTTGATTTTAGGAAAGGCTAAACTTATCCAGTAGGAGATCATGGCAAAAAACAAAAAAAAACAAGCAATCACAGGAAATTTATAATCTGAAAACATGAAAAGATTCATCATCTCTTTTTTTTTTACTTTTTATTAACTCATAACTATTATACAGTAGTAAAGATTTAAATTCTGTTTTTATTCTTCCCTGTAAGAGTAGTTCTAAAACATGAAAAGAAGTGATAAGCTTAAATCAACGCTGGCGTTTATTCAAGTTTGTATTCCACATAAAAAAGAGGTAGGCTAAGAAATCAGTAAAATTAATTAATTTATTTTTAGTTATTATCTTTTTTTCTCAATTACTGCCTTTTATTTTACGGATGGTAGCTGGTAATCTTTCAGGAAAGTATCAGTAAAACCATTGTTTACAAGAAGGACTGGTTCAAAAAATAGCTGTATTTCAAGTATGTCGTTATTCAATAGATTGGCTTAATAATATTTATCCAAAATCTATTACTTACTTTAGCAAAGATGATAATGAGAGTCAGCAAATTGGGAAAGTCGATAGAGAATTTTTTTGTTCTAAAGAAAGAAGAAAATGTGACATCTTCCTCGAATTCGAAAATCAAGTCTTAATTTTACTTAACTAGACGAATTCCATTTTTTAATTAAAATTTCTATACAATTTATTTTTTGATTTGGGTTTTCTATGTAATTTCTCCATTAATAAATTCTTATTGGAAGAGGAGACGACTATGACAGCAACTTTAGAAAGATATGAAAGCCTAAGCATCTGGGAACGTTTTTGTTCTTGGATTACAAGTTTAGATAACCGTTTATACATTGGATGGTTTGGTGTAGTTATGATTCCTACACTTTTAACAGCTACTACTTGTTTTATTATTGCATTTATCGCGGCACCGCCAGTTGATATTGATGGAATTCGTGAACCTGTAGCTGGTTCTTTAATGTATGGAAATAACATCATTACTGGTGCTATTATTCCTAGTTCAAACGCTATTGGTGTACATTTCTACCCGATTTGGGAAGCAGCTTCTGTAGATGAGTGGTTATATAATGGTGGTCCATACCAACTTATTGTATTACATTTCTTAACAGGTGTAGCTTGTTACTTAGGTCGTGAGTGGGAACTAAGTTTCCGTCTAGGTATGCGTCCTTGGATTTTTGTTGCATTCTCTGCTCCAGTAGCAGCTGCAACTGCTGTATTCTTAATTTATCCTATCGGTCAAGGAAGTTTCTCTGATGGTATGCCTTTAGGGATTTCTGGAACATTCAACTTTATGTTAGTTTTCCAAGCTGAACATAACATTTTAATGCACCCATTCCATATGGCTGGTGTTGCTGGTGTCTTTGGTGGATCTTTATTCTCTGCAATGCATGGTTCTCTAGTTACTTCTAGTTTAATCCGTGAAACAGCTGAAGGAGATTCAATCAACTATGGTTATAAATTTGGTCAAGAAGAAGAAACTTATAACATCGTAGCTGCTCATGGTTACTTTGGACGTTTAATCTTCCAATACGCAAGTTTTAACAACTCTCGTTCTTTACATTTCTTCTTAGCTGCTTGGCCAGTAGTAGGTATTTGGTTAACTGCTTTAGGAATTAGTACAATGGCATTCAACTTAAACGGTTTTAACTTCAACCAATCTATTGTTGATAGCCAAGGTCGTGTAATTAACACATGGGCTGACATTGTTAATCGTGCTAATTTAGGTATGGAAGTAATGCATGAACGTAATGCACATAACTTCCCTCTAGACTTAGCTGTTACAGCTCCAGTTATTGTTGGTTAATTTTAATCATCAAAAAATTTTGTCTTCGTTCAAGAAGACAAAATTTTTTCTAAAAGAAACTCAAAAAGACAAAAATTTATCCTTAGTAGCTCAGTGGTAGAGCGGTCGGCTGTTAACCGATAGGTCGTTGGTTCAATACCAACCTGAGGAGAGCAAGAATTTCTTTTAAAAAAAGGTGACTATACGATTGTTACTATCTTCCAATTTGATTATTGGGAGAAGGTATTCCTAAAAATCTTAAAACAAAATGAGGTCTTTTTGAGAAAGATTTAATGGTGATAATATAGGGCATATTCATAGTTTTAATTTATCTAGCGTAGGGGTAATTTGCTAGTTGTAAAAAATCAATGTTTAAAGTTATTGCATAGTTAATTCTTAACTAAGTAAGGTCTAAGGGGAAGTCTTTAGTAAAATTGTATTTTTCTATCAACTTTTTTCTTCCCCTTTTATTAAGTTCATTTGATTTATGTCTCTATTTCTAAATACCTAGTTTTCGATTAATTTCTTGACAAAAGAAACTTTTTTATATTTGGTTTCAATTTCTCGTAGCAAGTTTTCAAATTCAATTTCTAATTGAATTTTACCTCGATTGGTCGAACCTGCTAATCGACAATAAAGAGATTGTTGACACATCCAAATTTGGGTATAAGGTAAGAAACTTAAACAGCCTGTTATCATTAAAATTCCAAATCCAAAATAAATTAGAGAAATGGTTGGATCATATTTAATTTGTAATCCGGTTGAAGGTAGGATATCAATAATTACAAATTGGTTTCCAATCTTATCCCCAATATTTTGTAATTCTAAAAAATTCCCCATCTTATCATAAAGCAAAAAAGTATTTTGGAATTGATCAAAGATGAGACTGATTTCTGAGTTTGGAATCCAGGTGATCCAAGATTTTGACGCTTTTTCTAAAGGGAAAAAAGGTGATTCATAGATTTTGTTCGTTTTGATATCTTCAAATCGAATTCCTAAAAGATTCCAATCACTTTGATAAAAATCAAGATTTTGAAAATGTAAAGGATGATTTACTGAAATAGTTTGTTGTTTTTGTTCATTACCAAAATTATCAAAAATTGATAAATTGGAATAAAATTGGTGAATTCTATTTTCTTCATATTCCACCCAGAAATCATTGATACGAGTCGTGATTGTTGGAAGTTTAGTCAACCAACCGAGTTGAATTGAATTTTGAATATGAAAAAGTTCTCCTTTTGGCAAAATTTCTTGAGCTTTTAAATTCTGAAAACTACTTAAAAAAGAACCGAGTAAAATTAGTATTAGACTAAAATGGACTAAAATTGGGCTAATTCTTCCAATTAATCCTTTATATCCATAAATCAAATTTTCTTTTTGATAAAGATAAAAATTACAGTTTTGGAGTTTTGAGATAATGTTTTCTTTTAAATAAAAAATCTTCTTCAATTTTATAGAAAAAGGTAAAGTTAAAAAAGATTTTTTATTTTGTCGAAATGAATATTCTTTTGAATTCGAAAAAATAGGAAATTGTCTTGTAAAAGTACAGCTTATTAGACTTAAAACTAAAAAAAAGAGTAACCCAAAAAACCACCATGTTCGGTAAACATGGTCTAACCCGAATTCACGAATGAATTCCCATGTTATAAACCCAAAAAAAGGTTGACTAGTGGGATAATTTTTTTGATAAAATAGAATCGATTCGTCTTGTTCAATAAATGATCCCAAAGAACTAGCTATACCAATCATAGCCAAGATTAAAATTGCGAATTTGACACCAGTAAAAAGTTTCAAAGATTTTTGAATTGAAAAAAGTTTCATTGTTAAAAAGATGTTAATATATATATAAGGAAATTAACATATTTAAATTGTTAATTTCCAACGCCCTTTACGTCTACGATTTTTTAATATTTTTCTTCCACTTTTTGTTGCTAAACGTGCTCGAAAACCTGATGTTTTAATCACTTTTCTTCGACGTCCATTTAAAGTATGTTTTGTCATTTGTTTTTTTAGTTTATTGGATTATTGAAAAGAAAGTATATCATACATAGACGTATTTCATCGAACATTAATTTAAAGGATTTGAATGAATCCCTGTTATATTCTGTCAATGGATTTTGTTGTCCATAAGCTCGCCAACTAATTGTATCACGGATTGAATTCATTCGCTCGATATGGTCAGTCCAAGAGCAATCCATGATGGTTAGAAGTTGAATTAGTTTATTATGTTTCAAAAATCCAAATTCATAACAGTCTGTTTCCGCTAATCGGAGATCATACCAAATCCAAATTTCGGAATTCTGTGTTTGTGTTTTTTGATGATTGTCAAAATCGGCATAATTGGGAAACCATTTTTCTAATTCATAAGAATCTTGGCTCGTTTTTCTTTTCCAATAGGGTTGCATTTCTTCATCAAAAAAAGATTCTAAATATCGTAAAAAGAAATCTTCTTTTAGTTTTTGGGATAAAAGGTCTTTTCTAACCTTAAATAGTTGTTTACGTTGAAGATTTAAAATTTCGTCATATTGGAAAATATTTTTTCGTAAGTCATAATTGTAAGATTCCACTTTTTCTTGAGCATTTTCTAAATTTTTTGTTAAAAAAGTTGACTCGAGTGGAATATCTTTATCTTGAACTAGATAATTCACCCATTTTTGTAGACTTTCTCCTCCAAAAACTTTGACTAAATCATCTTCCAAACTAATAAAAAATTGAGAAACACCAGGATCTCCTTGTCGACCTGAACGACCACGTAGTTGGTTATCAATTCGTCTATTTTCTTGCCTTTCTGTCCCAATTACAAATAATCCTCCAAGTGATTTTACAATTGAATTATTTTTTTTCCATTTTATTAAGATTTCTTGATAGAATGTTTGATAGCAAGATTGAAAACTTGGAGAACAAACTTCTAAAGAATAGGGTAAATTTCTAATATCTTCTTCGAGTTGGTCTAACTTTTCTAATTTTTTATATTCCGTCAAAATAATTTCTTTAAGAGACGTTGCTTCTCTATTTTCCAGAAGAGTTTCATACATTTTTTGTTTTACTTCAAAAAGTGGATTTCCACCTAAGATAATATCCGTTCCTCTTCCTGCCATATTAGTTGCAATGGTAACTCCTGAAGGTTTACCTGCTTGAGCTATGATTTCACTTTCACGTTGAACATTTTCTGGTTTTGCGTTTAGAACTTGGTGTGGAATTTTTGAAATTTTAAAAAGGTCTGACAAGAATTCAGATTTTTCGACACTTGATGTTCCTATTAAAACCGGTTGACCTTTTTGAAAACAATCTTCTGTCGTTTTTAAAACAGCTTTCCATTTTGCTAATTCGCTTTGATAAACCAGATCAGGTAAATCTTTTCGAATCATTGGTTTTGACGTCTCAATTACTACTACGTCTAAATTATAAATCTCTTGAAATTCTCTTTCTGCTGTTTTTCCTGTTCCAGTCATTCCCGCTAATTTTGGATATAAAGGGAAAAAATTTTGATAGGTAATTGAACTTCGTGTTTTTGACCTTCCTCCAATTTCCACCTTCTCTTTGCTTTCGATAGCTTCATGAATTCCCATACTCCATCGTCGGTCGGACATAATACGTCCAGTAAACTCATCTATAATTTGTACTTGGTTATTTAAAACAATATAATTTTTATTTTTTTTAAATAAATATTCTGCTTTTAATGCATTCAGGATATCTAGAATCCATGGTTCTCCTTCTTCATATAAGGTTTTTTGGGCAAGTTTTTCAGCGCTTTTACGATACCCAGTTTCTGTTAATTGAATTTCTTTCCGTTTTTCATCGATCTCAAAATCAACTTCTCTCTTTAAACATTTTGCAATGTTTTTTGCCATAGCCAGTTTAGTAAGAATTAATTTATCTTGTGGGCTTGATAAGATTAAAGGTGTTCTTGCTTCATCAATTAAAATTGAATCTATTTCATCAATTACACAATAATGAAAAGATCTTTGAACAATTTTAGAAAACTTATAGGCGGAACTATCTCGTAAATAATCAAAAACTAATTCGGAATTAGTAACATAAGTGATATCTGAAAAATAACTTTTTTTTCTTTGATCAAATGAACTTGTATTTTTTACTAAACCAACTGTTAATCCTAATCCTTCGTAAATTTTTCCCATCCATTTTTGGTCTCTTTCTGCTAGATAGTCATTTACAGTGACAACATGAACTCCTTTTTTCAGTAAAGCATTTAACGAGACTGGTAATGTTGAGGCTAATGTTTTTCCTTCACCCGTTTTCATTTCTACAATTTTTCCTTGATGTAAGAAAAAACCGGCTTTTAATTGACTGTCAAAATGTTTGAATCCGATTTTTCGCGAAGAAACTTCTTGAACTATTCCAAACCATTCTGGAAGAATGGTTTCTAAGGAAGTTTTTGATAAACGTTTTTTTATTTTTTCAATTTCAATTGCCAGTTCTTCTTCACTTTTTAGTGTCACTCTAGTGAATGCGGCTTTTATCTCTGAAAGAAATTTTTTCATACTTTTTTTAGACTATTCTTATTTGCTAATATCATGTTATCATAATAGTATGTATAACATTTTTTTTTTCTTTAATTTATTTGAAATTACATATCAAAGCTTATGATAGATAGAATACTCTTTTTAGTAAAATGGTTCCAAAATCTTGTTCAACCAATTTTTCAAAATTTATATGACATTATTTTTGCTTTTCGGAACGCATATCCTAAGACATCCGAGCGAATTATGGTGACCATTCAGCTATCTTTTATTTTTTTCTTTGCTTTTGTAGATCTTTGTCATTCCATTTTAACAAGTGTTTTTGCTCTTGGTGGCTTTCCAGCAATTTTAGTCCCTGTTTGGCCTATTTTGTATTGGATTCTTAACTCTTCTTTTTTTCAATATTGGGCTAGCCCAGAAAAATCTTTCTTTCTTTCTTATCTTGTCCTTGAATTAATGATTAGCAGATCTCTTTTTAAACTTTCAAAATTTATAAAATATTATATCTTACTTATTTTTTCTTTATTAATGCTACAAGGCTTAGTCCTGCTGTATTGGGATCTTTTATTTAATCGGGAAGTTGTAGCTTCAGCAGCCAAATGGGCTTTTGATAAAGGGATTTTGATTCATACCGATGTACGAATAGGGATTCTAGTTTATTTTGGTACTTTTTTGGTTTTTGTTGGTCTTTATTTCTATTTATATATCACTGCCCTACAAGGTAAAGTTGCAACGCTTCCAGGGTTGTTGAGTTGGATAACCGATTCAGTTGCTTTTTGGTTAAAAATTCGAGTTCGCAAACCGAAAAAGGGAGATAAGAAAAAAATTCAGCAAGAAGAACCTCCTGAAGATTTAGGAGATGATGAATAAACGGAACACTGTTCCGTTTATTCCATTTCTTCTTCCATTATATTGACAAATCCAGAATGTGTAAAACTCACAATTCCATCTGATAGGGCGTATAAAGTATGATCTCGTCCACAACCTACTTTTATTCCTGGTTTAAATTTTGTTCCTCGTTGACGTACTAAAATTGAACCATTTTTTACTTTTGCAAAACCTGTACATTTTACTCCTAAACGTTTTGCTTGAGAATCACGCGTATTTCGTGTACTACCAGCTCCCATTTTATGTGCCATTTTTTTTTCCTCTTTTTACAAATTTCTTAATTCAAGCTATCTATCTGAACACGAGTATACGGTTGTCGATGACCACGAGTTCTGGTATATTTTTTTTTCGGTTTTGTTTTTAACACGATTATTTTTGTTCCTTTTACTTGCTGTATAATTTTTGCTGGAATTTGACTCATTCCTAAAAATGGTTTTCCTAATTGGATCAGATTGTTTTTACGAAAAAATAAAATTTTATTCATCGCAATGAAATCTCCTAATTTGCCATTTTTTATTAAATCGATATCATACCATTGACCTGGTTTTAGCAAAAATTGTTTTCCTGATGTATGAGTAATAGCATATTTCATAGGGTTTTTCTCTTTTTTCAATTTTTTTTTAGAAACTCATTCTTTACCACTTCCAATCTTTTTGGAGTCGAACTCAACTTAGAAACCTTCTTTTTTTTGAATTGAATCTTTTCACAGTAGAATCCATACTTCGAATTTCAATTATAATCCATTTAATTTTGAAATACAATTCATAGCTTCAGATTCTAAGACAACCCTTTCTTTTATTTAACCTTGATAAAAACTTATGATCACAATTTTAAATACAATGAAATTGATTAAAAAACGAAAAGTAATTTATAAGCGTTTTATGTCAATTCTATATCCAAAGGGTATATTGGTAATCATACAACTCTTGTTTATAAATTGAATGATTCGTTCATTGGGTCATCGACTCACACTTCCATTTATTGGAATAAAATTCGTAACTCGTAAAATCATTAAATATCATCTACAATCCTGGTTTTTGGTATCATTTTTACTTGTTTTAGTCTTGCTGGATTGAAATTGGATTTCGGTCTTAGGCATGTTCTAATTGTTTGACGTCCGTTAAGCCCTTGTGGAACTATGTGGAAAACGAATCTGGTTTTATAATTTCTGTATTAATGGAATACTTTTTTTTCATTTTGTGATGGTGTTAATTATTCTAATAATATATCGTTTCTTTGTACTGGAAAGTTACAATGGTTCTTTTATTTATTTATGCAAATGGAGAGACTCGAACTCTCACGAAGTTTTTCATTAGATTCTAAGTCTAACGCGTCTACCAATTTCGCCACATTCGCTAATCTTAGTCTAAACTCAATTACAATCTTTGTCAATTTAAGTTTGTTTAAAAAAAAAATATTCCATTGTAATATAAAAAATGCAGTCAAAATTATTTTATTATTTTCTAATTAAATTTCTATTATTACAAGTTTATTTATTTCAATAAATAATGTTCTATTTAAAATTAATAGAATATTTCTTTAAAATATTTTAATGTATAAATTCTTTTTAAAAGCAAATAATAATGGAATTTTAATAAAAATTGATTATAATAGAATTCGATATATGAATTAAATTTCAATTAAAATTATTATGAAACTATTTTTAACTTTTACTCCTATTCTTTTAGCAGCATCTTGGGCATTATATAATATCTTTTTCTTAATTAAGAAAAGTATTCCATCTTCTAGTTAATTGTGTCATGGTATAATCCTTTTAGCTATTCGTTTTTTCGTTTTGTACCTCAAGCTGCAAATGCAGCTTGTGAGGGTATTGCCGTTGGTTCTGGTAATACGTCATTTCTTATGGGTAATTTATCTTGTTTAGTCCAATCTGTTTCACCTATGGTTGGAGTTACTCTATTAAGTGTAAAAACTGGTTCCCGTATTAGTAAAATATATCGTTCTTTTTTATTTGGTGGATATTACAATCCATCATTTTATTTAAATTGCGGAGCTGCAAGTTTAGGATGTACTAGTTTAGGGCTTCAAGGAGTTGCTTATTTAACGTTAACTGCTTGTCCACCTTTGGCTGCGCTGTGTTATAGTGGTTCGGCTGTTTGTTCAGCTACAGCAGATGGAATCGATAATATCAATTGTGTTTTCAAGCCCCAAGGTCCTTTATCAACTTTAATTGAAGCAGCATTACTTTAATCGAACTAATTTTAAAATAATTACTAAATATCTAATTTAATAAATTAGATATTTATGAAATTTTTACACTATTTTTTCCTATCTAGCGCTATAGAGCAAACCGGACTCTTCTGTCATTTCTACTTCATCCCCAATCTGCTTCACCTATGGTTGGAGTTACTATATTAAGTGCGAAAACTGGTACACTTTTGTAAATGCGTATCATTCGTTTTCATTTGGTGGATTCTATAATTCTTTAGGAGAAATTAATTTTAAAGTAATTACTATTTTAATCTATATATTTTAAAAAATGAAGTTAAATAATTCTAATATCTTCATTTTTTTAATTTTTATTTTATTTTAGCTAATATTTGAATTCTTTTTAAAAATAAAGAATAATGCAACTCTAATAAATCTGGGTGAAATTTATTTTCTAATCCTTTTTCAAAACTTAAAAAAGATGTTTTTTTAGGTAAATCTTCCCTATTGGCTTGACCATAAATACCATCAATTTGAATCTTGTTTCCTTTATTTGTATAGGAAGATAAAATATCTTGTTCTTTTTTTATAGATTCAGAATTTATAACATTATTTTGATCATCCAAAGTAGAAATATCAGGAATCAATAAATTCGTATTATTTTTTAGATAATTTGGAATTAAAACTGGTTCAAAATAACCTAATCGAAGCTTTAACCAGCATACGTAATCATAATCACGTGTAATAACGATTACAAAATAATTATTTTGTTTATCTTGAATTAGTTTTTTATTTATAAAAAAATAATTAGTATTTTCTATAATTTTATTGTATATACTTTTTAAAAATAATGGTTGAAAAATAACCCAAGTATCTGAGTTTTTATTTATAAGATTATAATGACTGGTTTTTTCTCTAAACATTTCTTCAAGAACAAAAGTTTCTAGAAATGAATACTGATTAAATAATAAAAAAAAGTATTTAGTTTTAATTGGAAGTTTTTCTTTTTTTTTTTCACGTTTTTCAAATTCCATATGAGTAGAATTACACAAAATATATAGATTAAAATAGTAATTACTTTAAAATTAATTTCTCCTAAAGAATTATAGAATCCACCAAATGAAAACGAATGATACGCATTTACAAAAGTGTACCAGTTTTCGCACTTAATA
>Ga0207955_1000002_pt1 | contig 203760 bp, 175 predicted proteins | sample CryBogCBE29Jun09_FD_184563 | JGI IMG/M metagenome (GOLD analysis project Ga0207955, IMG submission 184563) | Freshwater microbial communities from Crystal Bog, Wisconsin, USA - CBE29Jun09 (SPAdes) (version 2) | ecosystem: Environmental > Aquatic > Freshwater > Lake | place: Crystal Bog... | reverse complement strand
TTTTGGTTGTTACTATCGGCGCCGCTCATAGCATGGGATGTGATATCGAAGGCGCTTGGAAAGAAGTTATGAAAACCAACTTTGCTAAAATTGATAAAGAAACAGGCAAAGTTCGTAAACGTGAAGATGGCAAAGTACTAAAACCAATTGGATGGACGCCTCCCGAATTGAAACCATTTATTACAAAGGAAAAAGATGCCTAATTTAGTGCCAATGGTAATCGAGCAAGAAGCTCGAGGTGAACGTAGTTATGACATTTACAGTCGCTTGTTAAAGGACCGTATTGTCATGTTAGACACAGATGTAAATGAACATTCAGCAAGTTTATTAGTAGCTCAACTGTTATTTTTAGAAAGTCAAGGAAATGAAGATATTCATTTTTTCATTAATAGCCCTGGCGGTGTTGTTACCGCTGGCATGGCAATTTACGATACTATGCAGTTCATCAAGCCAGACGTCTCCACCATCGTTATGGGACAGGCTTGCTCAATGGGTAGTTTACTCGCCACTGCTGGCTCTCCTGGCAAACGCAAAATGCTACCTAACGCTCGCCACATGATTCATCAGCCAAGCGGCGGTGCGGGTGGACAAGCTACAGATATGGAAATCCAAGTAAAAGAAATTTTAAAGATGAAGCAAAATCTTACCCAAATTTATGTTAATCATAATAGTAAGGGTAAGACATTTGATGAGTTCTACAATGCCATGGAACGTGACAACTTTATGAGTGCTCAAGAAGCATTAGATTTTGGCCTGATTGACGAGATCATAACAAAACGATGAAACGGTTGTTTGTTGTAGGATGTAGCTTTACACAATATTATTGGCCCACTTGGGCCGATATATTGGGCCGAGAATATGATCATTTTGAAAATTGGGCGCAACCTGGGTTTGGCAACAGAGCAATTCTTGAACGCTTAACAGAATTGGTAATGAGCAATAACATTACTAAAGATGACACTATCATTGTTCAATGGAGTGAAATTCATAGGCATGACGTTCATCATAGAATGCCTATGAGATTACATAGACCACATACTGGAGATGGATGGAACTCTCATGGAAATATTTTTCAGCATCCTGGATATACTAGACAATGGATAGATGAAAATTGGAAGGAATTTAGTTACATTTATCATTCTTACAATTTTATTAAATTAGGCAGAACTTTATTAGAATCGTTGCCATCTACTTGGCTTATGACTTCATTTAATGATTTATCTGAAGCCGCTAGATTAGATAGTGAGCTATCGATGTATATGCCTATATTTCAAGATATGCTGCCACCCATGGGTGAATTTACTTCAACCCTAGGTTATAATAAACCCTATTTAATAGACGAAGTTACACATAATAAATTCTACGATGAACACCCAACTCCTGCGGCACATTTAGATTATTTAAAAGCGTTTGTACTCCCAAAATTACAGAAAACGGTGGATGAACAATGGGTGCAAAAAGCTCAAGATTTATTGAATAATATTAAATTTTTAACAGATTGTAGAAAAGTTTATAAAGAAATTGGGTGGGACGACCATATAACATGGGTAAGAGGCATTTAAAACAATCATAAAATGCGTAGATAATTGGTAGCCGTAGTATACTATAAATAGTATTAGCTAGGAGTGTACTATGGCCCAACTACCGTTTGATTGGTCTGAACTTACCCGCAGTAATCTGTACTCTATGTTCTATTCGCTCAACAGTGAAATAGTAGGAAAAGAGCTATCTCCTAGCCAAATACAAAAACGCATTAGTCGACATGTTAAAGCCCATATACCTATAAAACTCAAAAAATGTGTTTATACACCCACAACTAAAGGGTTTGTGTTTATGGGAGGCGTTTACTATAGCAATTTGGATCGCAAAGGTATGCCAGCTATAGAAGTTAATTTTAACTTTAATCCCACAGATAGTAAGTTAAAACTTACAGAATATCGTTTTAAACGTATGGCTATTAGATTTGCAGATGTGGTATGCCATGAAATCATTCATATGCGCCAATTTCGTGCTCGTAATTTTAAAAACATTCCTGGATATCAAAGCACAGCACTATTAACCAAAGACAGAAAAAAACAAGAATATTATGGCGATAGAGACGAAATGGGGGCTCACGCCTTCAATACAGCATGCGAACTTTTGGATCGTTTTGGATATGATCCAAATACTATCGGAAAATATTTAGACTCAAATCAATGTCGTAGACATAAAAATTCAACATGGTCTGATTATTTGAAAACATTTGATTGGAATCACAATCATCCAATTATCCGCAGAATGAAAAATTTAATTATGCGTAATTTGGAAAATGCCTACGAAGGCAAACCATTTAAGACAACAAACTACTTGACATACTGATAATTACTCTGTATAATATACACTTGTACAGCTAATCATTGGAGTCAAAATGAGCGATCCTTGCTACTCAATAATCTCTTCTTTGGAAGATCATCCTAGTCGTTTGAATAAAGAACAAATCATTCTTGCTCAAGCAGAGTTAGGTAATGACGAATTTTTTGAAGGTTGCCGCCTAGCCCTTGATCCAATGATTACTTTTGGACTTAAACAAATACCGGAGAAAAAAGATGAAGACGGGACTGGGTTACCTTGGGATAGTTTTACTCTCGCTCTTACTGGCTTTACAACTCGCAATGTCACAGGCAATACAGCTCGCGACATGATTCAAACAATGATGAAGAGTGCCACTAAGAAAGAGTGGAACAGTTGGTATCGTAGAATACTAATCAAAGACTTACGCTGTGGTGTAAGCGAAAAAACAATTAACAAAGTAGTAGAGAAAAAATATGCTGATTACAGTATTCCTGTGTTTGGTTGCCAGCTTGCCCACGATAGTGCTAATCATGAAAATAAAGTCTCGGGCAAAAAACTTATTGAGGTTAAACTTGATGGGGTTCGTGTTATCACTATTGTTCGTGCAGATGGCCGCGTCGATATGTTTAGTCGTAACGGTAAGGAACTTGTTAACTTCCCTCACATAGCAGAACAGATTTCAAATGTAGTTAAGTCTAAAGGCACAGACAAAAATGTAAATGTCGTGCTCGATGGCGAAATTATGTCAAGTAGTTTCCAAGACTTGATGAAACAAGTGCATCGTAAAGATAATGTACAAGCAGGTGATGCTGTATTAAACTTGTTTGATGTTATGCCATTAGCAGATTTTGAACAAGGAATTTATAATAAGCCACAGAGTTTGCGCAGCAAGATGGTTGAGCATTGGGTAAACACCTATCAAGAATTGATTCCTAATGTAACCTATGTTGCTAATGAGCTAGTTGATTTAGACACAGAAGAAGGTCAAAAACGTTTCCGAGAAATTAATCAAAAGGCAATTAATGGTGGTTACGAAGGTATTATGATTAAGGACCCAGATGCTCCTTATGAATGTAAGCGTAGTGCGGCTTGGTTGAAATTAAAGCCCTTTATTGAAGTTAGTCTTGAAGTGGTAGCCGTAGAAGAAGGTACAGGCAGAAATGTAGGTAAACTTGGTGCGCTAGTATGCGAAGGAGAAGATGATGGAAAAAGAATCAGAGTCAACGTTGGCAGTGGCTTTACCGATAGTGATCGTGATAGTTTTTGGAATAGCCGTAGTAGTCTTGGCGGAAATATTGTTGAAGTTCGTGCAGATGCTGTAACACAAAATCAAGACGGCACATATAGCCTCAGGTTTCCTCGATTCAAAGGTTTCCGTGGTTTTACAAAAGGTGAAAAATTATAAATGTTTTTTCGTAAAAAAAAGCCCTGGGTTAGGTTTGTAAACTTCATTCCTGGAGTTGAATTCGCACATCCCATTATTAGAGCACAAGATTATCGATTTGATTGGTTCAAAGCCGCATCTTTAGATTTTAAAGAAAGAATGGCGAATAAAAAAATAACTGATCCAATGGCCGGAACTAACCGATGTCCAGGTATCAGTGATTTATTTAAAACTGGGTTTATTATTACTGCTCCTATGGATTTTGTTATTAAAACTCGAGCCGATAATCCAGTTGGTTTTGCTTGGAATATGCCACAAGGTGCGGAAGCTAATGCAAATTATATAGGACAACATTCCTACGATCAATTGGCAAAATTTTGTCCTATTAGGGAAGACTCACTTAAGAGTTTAGTTAAGGTTAATACACAATGGAGAATAACTAGTTCAGATGATATTGTATTTTTACAAATGCCGTTGCCGTATGCTGACCATAATATTTTTACAGCTGCACATGGTATTATCGATTGTTCAAAATACTACGAATTAAATATTCAACTATTCTGGCATAAACTTAATGACGATATCCTTATTGAAGCAGGTACCCCTATATGCCAACTTATTCCAATCCCTAGAAATCTTCTAGTAGATTTAATTGTCGAGCCAGCAAACGAGCACGATAGATATATGGCAAATGCGTGGGGATATTTAGTTATGAAAAATTACGTGAAAAACGTAAAATCTTTTTTCGCTTCAACAAAAAAACTTTTAAGTTAAACAGGATTATAATATGAGAAGCAATTACTGGTCATGTTCAAAATTTGCAGATTGGTTGCGTGGTACTAAAAAACTTAGTGCGGCTACTAGTGAAGAATGGGATGAGTGGCGTACCACTGCCCAAATGAAACACAACTTTCGATACTGGCTAGCCGAAGAAGCGTTAGATGCAGTACAAAATTTTGTAAACTATCCTATGGACCGTTTAAATGATGTCAGATATTACATCAACAATCGTTGGATTAGTAAGAGTCATGCTCTTACTGCCGATCCTCGTGATATCCGCCCTGGCAGTTGGTGTGACGTTGGTAATCGGTTTCTCCCTTGTCTTTTTAAAGAGCTTGTGGATTTCGTTGAAGTAGAGCAAGCGTGGCATTACTGTATGTGGAACGATGAAGAGCGTAAGAAGTTCAATGTTCCTTGGTATCGTAGTGGCTGGTTGCGCCTACGCACATGGCGCTGTCCCGAAGCTGGATTAGAATATCTAAAATGGGCAAGTACTCTTACTAACGAAGAGTTTTTGGATGATGATAAAAAATCTGAAGCTGAACCAACTTATCAAGCCAATGCCGCAAAAGAGATTATTGAGCTGTACACTTGGTGGACTACTGTCTATCGTAATCGTCCAGACCCTTATGAAGCAAGTGGCTGGACTGCGGCATGTGAAGCAAGTCGTATTGCCAACGGCGGTCGACTAAGTTTTGGTGCCGAAAAAGATCCTGTGCTTAAAAAAGCCAGCGATAAAGCTCACAAGCTACTTCAAAAGATTGAAAAGGCTTACGAAGATGAAGACGAAGCTATGATGATTCGACTTATCAAAATTAGACAAAGTTTATGGACATAATGGTAACAAATTTACAAAATATAAAAACAGATGCCGATCAAATTATAATCATCGACAATCCGTTTCCTGGATGGGTCGAAGAATATATCATATCGCAATCAAAAATTATCCCATGGGGACTTAAATACATTCCAGAAAATGATATAGAAGAATTTACATTTACATACGGAAGCTATGTACACAATCATTTTTTAGAAGATCATTTACATACTACTAAAACTTTTAATCTTGCATTTACCGATTTAATTACAAAAGAAATTCCAGCAATACACCCGTTGGTATTACAAGGAGTGCGATGGAATTGTCTTATAAAAGGAAACGATGCTAATATGCATATTGATCATCATAATAATGATTGTTTAACATGTGTTTATTTCGTAAATGATAGCGATGGAGATTTGGTATTTTACGAACCTAATCGAAATGAAGAAATTAAAAGATGTGAATTTAAACAAAATCGAATTGTGCTATTTCCAAGTAATATAAAACATAAGGCATTTGCTCCCGTAAATCATAAATTTAGAATTACATTGGCTGTTCAATTCTATATTACAGGATTATAATTAATAAATGACATTAATAAGAAAGAATTACGGATTCACAGAGTATTTCCAACGTGCGGAAGACATGCGGGATAAATTGAATACTGTTAGCCCTAGTATGTGTCTTGCTAAATGGTTGCAGGTTAGTATTAATTTGACAAACGGTACTACACAAAGTTGTTATCATCCTCCAGCCCATCCTATTCCTTTGGAAGAACTTGTAATTGATGCAAGCGCATTGCACAATACAAATTTTAAAAAACAAGAACGCAAACAAATGCTCGAAGGAAAAAGGCCTGATGGTTGCAGCTATTGTTGGCGTGTAGAAGATGCAGAAGGAGAAAATCTAAGCGACAGACATTATAAGTCTAGTGAATGGTGGGCTGAACCTCATTATAACGAAGTAATGAGTAAATCTTTTGATTTTAATATCACTCCCCGCTATGTAGAGGTTAATTTTAATCGTGCTTGCAATTTTAAATGCATGTATTGTAGTCCCCATATCAGCACAACATGGGAAGAAGAAATAGAAAAATTTGGTCCTTATAAATTCGATCACGGTGGTCATAATGATATTACTAGTCTTAAACAAAAAGGATATATGCCTATAGAGGCTGCTAATAAAGACAATCCGTATGTAATAGCTTTTTGGAAATGGTGGCCTACCATATATCGAAACTTGCGTGTATTTCGTATGACTGGTGGTGAACCACTAATGGATAAAAATACATTTAAAGTACTAGATTATGTTAATGAAAATCCGCATGGACAGTTAGAACTAAGCATCACCAGCAACATGTGTCCTCCAGATCCCAAACTGTTTGATCGGTTTATTAGTAAAGTCCAAGCTATTGAAGTTATACGTACTTACGAAGATAAAGATAACTTTAATGAACACAGTGGTAATCATTGGTATGTAGATAAAGGTTTTAAACATTTTTGGTTATACGTTAGTTTTGACGGTACAGGCGCACAAGCAGAATATATGCGTACAGGATTAAATTATAAACTGATGTTAGATAATATACGCAGATTTTTAAACACCACACGATATACAACTGTTAGTTTTATTAATACATTTAATTTGTTAAGTATACCTAGCTTGCATAGTTATCTACAACTTATACTTGAACTTAGACAAGAATTCGGAGGGCGTAATCAACAAGAATTTGAAATTGCACCAGTATCTACTGCCGAAGAACAAGCACATGGTATTATACATAAAAAGTACAAACAAAAACGATTTCAAAGAATTTTCTTTGATATTCCATTGTTAAATTATCCTAATTGGTTTGATGTAAAAAATGCTAGTCCAGAATTAATTGCAATGGTAGAAGAATGTGTAGAATTTATGGAGGCGAACGAGCAGGCTTCAGATTATGGAAAAACTTTAGAAGGGTTTAAACCTCACGAAATTTTAAAACTTAAACGTAACTTAGCCATGATGAAAGAAGGCACTAGTGATGAACAACTAATTACTAATAGAAAACAGTTTTATCAGTTTATCAAACAATACGACCAAAGAAGAAACACAGACTTTTTGACAACCTTCCCAGAAATGAAACCTTATTGGTTAGAATGTGAGAAATTAAATGGCTAGAAATTACAGCAAAAAAGAAACGTATAGACAATTTAAACTAAGAGTTATTGATCCAATTAGTGATACATATTGCGGAGCCAAATGGTACAATGCTACTATTTGGCTAGGGCACGGTCAAACTACTAGTTGCCACCATCCGCCAGCACATAAAATCGATATAAAAGAAATTGAAACTAATCCAAGTGCCATTCACAATACTCAACACAAAAAGCTAATGCGTAAGCTAATGTTAGAAGGCGAACGACCTAACGAGTGCGAGTACTGCTGGAAAGTAGAAGACATGGGTCGAGATGCTGTTAGCGATCGTGTATTTAAAACACATATCTACTCCGATGAGGATATTAAAACATCTAGCGAGATGCCTTGGGATAGCGATGTTACACTTAAAACATTAGAAATTAGTTTTGAACGTACTTGTAATTTTGCCTGTACATATTGTAATCCGGCATTTAGTACTAGCTGGGTTCGTGATATTAAAAAGAATGGTCCATACATTAATATTGTTAGTGACGGTCGCGGGCATTTTATGGACACTGCTCCATGGGCAGAAAGTCCTAAGAACGAAGACGACAACCCTTATATACAAGCATTTTGGAAATGGTGGGAAAGTGACTTAGCAGACAGTTTAGAAGAAATTCGTATCACAGGTGGCGAACCTTTAATGGCACCAAGTGTATGGAAATTGTTTGACTGGTTTAAGAACAACCCCGCTCGTGGAAAGAAAATGCGATTTGCCATTAATAGTAATCTAGTGCCTAAACAAGAAATATTAGATAAACTAATCGAACTAAGTCATAGTATTCCACATTTAGAAATTTATACCAGTAACGAAAGTGTCGGGGTACAAAGCGAATATATTCGAGATGGTATGGAATATACAACATGGTGGAATAATCTAGACAGACTGCATACAGAGGGTCGAGTAAAATCTACACACATGATGATGACTATTAATAGCCTTTGTCTTGCTAGTATCACCGAATTCATGGATGATGTTCTAGCGTTCAAACGTAAACATCAAACCACTAGTCCTACTATGAGTTTGAATATACTGAGATTTCCTAGTTTTCAAAGTGCGGCTATACTGCCAGATCATATGAAACAATTTTATAAAAATAAACTACAAACTTGGTTAGATGCTCGTCTAGCAGAAGGTGAAAAGGTTGATAGAGGTCTATGGTCCGAATCTATATTAACCATGGGAGAAGTAGATCAAATTAATCGTCTAATAGATTATCTAGATATTATTAAAACTCCTCACCGTAATACAGCAGAACAACCCAAGTTATACAATGACTTTAGAAGTTTCTATGAGCAATACGATCAGCGTAGAGGTAAAAACTTTAGAACTACATTTCCACAAGATTTCGTTGACTTTATCGATAGTATTGAACTTATCGGAGGAGAACTAGTATTAGGAGGGGATCCTGCTACTACAGAAGCTGGCTATGTTAGCGATGAAGTTGCACATGGGTGGGATATCAAAAATGATTCGCTAGGGCAAAATGTCTAAAATTATACCTATATGGGACCATGGACGTATAAATCCAAATAGTCCTAACAAAACATTTTGCATGGCTCCGTGGACTCATACTTATATTAGCCCACAAAGTGAACGCAGGCTATGTTGCGCCAGCCGTGAAGAACATAGTTTTCAAAAGCAATACATTGATAGTAGTAACGATAGCAAGTACGGCAAAGTTACTGAAAGTAAAACAGCCTTAGATGACTATAATCCAGTTAGTCTTAAAGAGCATTGGAATAGTCCTTATATGCGAGACATTCGCGTTAAGCTAATGCGTGGAGAAGAAATTCTACAATGCGATGTATGTAACAAAGACTTACTAAGCATTAGTACATATCGTCAATGGTTTACTGGAAACTTGTTCAAAGATAAGATACAACAAGCATTTGATAACACAGACGATACAGGTTATACTACTATGGAGCCAATTAGTTTTGACTATAGATTTAGCAACTTGTGTAATTTTAAATGTCGTATGTGTGGCGAACAATTGAGCAGCAGTTGGGAAACAGAAAAGAAAGTAAATGGACTGTGGAGTCCTAAAAATCAATCATTTATGATTCCTGAAATTAAAACAGCCATGGAAGACTTTCAAGGTACTGTAGTAGAACCTGAATTTAAAGATGCTATACAACGAGGTATTGTAGAAGAAATGTATTGGGTTGGAGGGGAACCTCTGATGTACGATATACATTGGTGGGCATTAGAGGAGATGGTTAATAACGGATCTGCTAAGACATGTTATATGCGTTATAACAGTAATCTAAGTCGTGTACAGTTTGGTAAGAAGAACTTGTATGAATATTTGCCTAAGTTTAAAGATTGGATGATGTGTGCTAGTATAGACGGAACTGAGCAAATCGGAGAGTATATCCGAACAGGTCTTAAATGGAATGAGTGGTTAGATAACTTTAAACAAGGTCTCGCTCTGCCTGGCGGCAAAGACAAGATGATCATAGATTTAACTATAACTGGTCCTGGTATGTTTAGTCTCAAAGAGCTGTTCGATCTAAGTCAAGAACTAGATGTCCGTATAGAAACTAAAATAATGTTTGCGTTTCATGCTGACATCATGTTTACAGCAATGGCATGGCCGCGCCCAATACTAAATGATATGATAGACGACTTGTTAGTATACATGAAACCTTTAGCAGGACACAAACAACAGACTTTAATCAATACACTAGAGTCAATGAAAACAAGACAAACTCATGAGGAAGCATATCCTAATGAATATAGAAAAGCTGCTAAGAACGGTAAGAACTGGCTTGAAAGACTTGAAACTATACGCAACGACAAATACACCATAGAAGATATATATTCTCAAAATAAAAACCTAATTAAATGGTGGAATAGTCTATGAGTACATATTGTTCACTGCCGTGGATACATTTAGCAACACATCCTGATGGTGGTGCTACACTTTGTTGTGTGAGCGATCACCGTAATGCTGCTAGCCGAGCAAAAAACTATCATCCATTGACATATCTAGACCTTAATAATAATAAAATAGATACTATCATGAATAGTGACTATTATAAAGAAACAAGATTAGAAATGTTAAACAATGTTGTACCTAAGGCATGTAAACGTTGTTTTCAAGAAGAAGCCAATGGTGTTAGAAGTAAACGCATAGAAGAAAATACTAAACTAGGGTTTACAGAAGACATGGCTCGTGCTATTACTCAAGAAGATGGCACTATACCTGTTAATTTTAAATTTATAGAATTACGTCTTGGTAATTTATGTAATCTTAAATGTCGAACTTGTAATCCTGCTAGTAGTACAAATTGGATACAGCCTTATCAGAAATTACAACAAGAGTTAAAATTTGTAACACACTATGATAGAAAGATTAATAGTGAATGGACCGAAAGCGATGAATTTTGGGATGACTTATTTGAACATAGTAAGAATGTTGAATTAATTTATGTTAACGGTGGTGAACCCACACTGGTAGAAAAACATTGGCGGTATTTAGAAGAACTTATCAAGCGCGGTTTTAATAAACAAATTACCCTATGGTACAATATAAACATGACCAATTTGCCCGACAAATTGATTGACTTATGGAGTAATTTTAAAAAGGTCCAAATAACTGCTAGTATAGATGACTTAGGTGATCGAAATGATTACATTCGTGCAGGATCTAATTGGGGTACCATTATATCTAACTTAGATAAGTTGCAATCATACTCATGGATTGAAACTAGTGTATGTCAAACAATTAGTTGGATGAATGTTTATTATGTAAACGAATTTAATAAATTTATGCAAGACAGAGGATTGCATGTTCATATGAATTATGTATACGATCCCACGTTTCTCTCCGTAAGTGTATTGCCTGATAAATTTAAAGATATTATATTAGATAGATCAACAGATTTAAATTCTTGGCAATTAAATAGTTTGTCTAGTCAATTTAAAGGAGATCCTGAGTTATTTCAAAAAGGATTAGAATATAATAACTGGTTAGATCAGAATAATCGTACATCGTTTAAAAATGTTTTTCCGGAATGGAATAATTTATTAGAAAAGGATTCTTATGGATTTAACTAGATTCAAAGAATGCAACGCTTATAAAAATTCTGTATACATCGATACACACAATAATGTTACGCCTTGTTGCTATTTTAAACATAAATTGCCGTTAAATATTTTACAAAATTGGAATTTATATAAAAAAGAATTAGAAAAATTCGATGTCGAATCGGGGTGTAAATATTGTATCGATTTAGAAAATTCAGGATCTGCAATATCCCATCGTATGAATTTTGTTGAAAATGTAATTGATATATCATTATGTGTTGATAATTTATGTAATTTAAAATGCACAACTTGTAATGTCGAAGCAAGCTCTCAGTGGATAGGCGATGCTGTAAAATTAAATTTTATAAATCCAGACGAGAGAAAAGTTTATAACAAATTGACTGAACAGGGTCCTATCAAATTAGAAATCTGTAAAAATATAATAAAAACAGCTAACAACCCTGTTCTTATAACCTTTTACGGAGGCGAACCTACTATTAACCCAGCTGTTATAGATTTTGTTGATTGGCTGACCACATTAACAAATGTAGATAATATTTCTTTGTCCTTTATAACAAATGGTACAACTGTATTGAAAAATATAAATTATTATTTTACAAAATTTAAACGTATTACTATAGGAGTAAGTATCGATAGCATTGAAGAAAAAAATGATTACTTACGTTATGGTAGCGATTGGAGTGAATTAAAAAATAATTTAATAAAATATAGTAATTTAAAACCAGAAAATAATAATTTTTATTTTTATATTCACTATACACTATCAGTAATGAATGTATATTATTTTTATGAATTTTGTAATTGGTGTAATAATAATTTAAATAATTGTACACTAGCTATGACTAAGCTGATTGGCCCTTCATACTACTCTGTGGATGTTCTGAATACTAATCAAAAATTAAAAATATTGTTGCGAAACATTAATTTAATAGATCAACTAGTGCCGTTAGGTGTTGTTAATTTGAATACAATCAAAAATGAGTATAAATCTTCTGTAGAAAGTTATTTAGAACCTAACTTAACTTCTAAAAAAACATTAACAATGTTAAAAAGTTTAGATAATATTCGAAATACAAATTTTGAAAAAACATTTCCTGAAATATTTCAAATTTTAAATTCAAATGAATAAAGAAATTTTAAATAATATTAAAAAAAATACTAGCAATACAATATGCTTGGCTAAATTTCACGAGGCTACTATTTGGCTATATGCTAGTAAGTTGGCAGGATGCCATCATACGCCTATGGTCACTCCTGGCGAAAGTTTAGTAACATTTTTTAATCCGACTGACAAACGAGATCAACAAAACAGAATGTTATCGGGTGAAAAGCCTAGCGAATGTAACTACTGTTGGAATTTAGAAGATCAAGGAATAACAAGTGACAGAGAATTAAAATCATTATCATTTAAAAATTCACTCGAAGCTAAGGATTACCTAAATCGTAGTTTTATTTTTAAACCTAAAGCATTAGAACTTGCATTTCAAAATACATGTAATTTAGCATGTAGTTATTGTAGTCCTAGTTTTAGTACTGAATGGAAAAACGATATCAATCGTTATGGGAATTATAACGGTTTAACAACAGATAAAAAATTACATTATCAACGAGGAATAGATAATAATATTCCAGTTGATATGGATTTGTTTTGGAATTGGTTTGACGAATCAGCTGATGAGTTAGAAAGTATACGGATAACTGGTGGCGAGCCGTTATTGCACGAAGATACATTTAAAACATTTGAAAAAATAAGACAAATCAATCCCAATATAGAATGTGTTATACACACAAATTTATGTCAAAAACCGACAATAATAGATAGGTTCATTAATAGTGTTAATAAATTATCAAATGTACGTATAAACATAAGTAACGAAACAGCAGGAGACGTTGCCGAATTCATCCGAGATGGCATGATATATAATCAGTGGCTCGACAATGTATCACGTGTCTGTGCCGAAACAACTGCTAATATTAGTATTAGTACAACTATAACTGCATTAGCATTGATAGGATTAGATCAATTATATATAGATATTCTTAATATTACTAAACGTCCATATATATCGATAAATTTTGCCACATATCCAGAATTTCAAAGTCTTGCATGTTTATCCTATGTCGAACGTACATTTTATCAAAAAAAATATATTAATTTCTTTTCGTCAATTGAACATAAACTAACAGACTCCGAATTGAAAGTTATACCTAGAATTTTAAATATGTTAGATCCAAAACTAACAAACAATAAACATGCCGAATATAGAAAAGATTCAGATATATTTTTTGATCAATACTGTAAGCGTAGACACAAATCAGTTAACTTAGCAATGGAAATAGGTAAAAGATGACTTGTCCTAGCAATCTATGTAGTATACCGTGGACTGGGTTTAGTAATGAACCAGATGGCAGAGCACAACCGTGTTGCTTATATAAAGGCTACATAGATAATATGTATGTGCAGACTAGCACTCCCGATGAAATATTGCATAGTAGTTTTATGAAGGACTTGCGTAATCGTTTTAGACGTAATGAACGCCCGGAAGAATGTAGTACGTGTTGGGCCGATGAGGATAACGGGTATCAAAGTAAAAGATTAATTTATAATACTAATATTCGAAAAGATCTTATAAATTGGGAGGAGGAGCCTTCGGGTGTTTCTGAACTACAGTTAATTATTAACAATAGTTGCAATTTAAAATGCCGTAGTTGTACACCAAGTCATAGCACCCAATGGCAACACGAAATTAAAATTTTAACCGGTAACAATGGTTATCCTATGCCATTAGGGCAAAGCGGGGATGAAATGGGAAAACTTTGGACCGAAAGACATAACTGGTACAGGAAACTCACTAGATTAGAAATAGTCGGTGGTGAACCATTTTATGTTAAGCAATGGCATATTATATTAACTGAATTAATCGATATGGGATACAGTAAAAATATCGACCTAACACTGACTACCAACTGCACATTATTTTTTCCCGAGTTATTAGAGAGAATTGCTACTAGTTTTAAATCTGTTGGAATAGGGCTGAGCATCGATGGTATCGGTGCAACGTATGAATATTTAAGACATCCTGGAAAATGGCTAGAAACATATCACAATATGAAACAATATTATGAATATGCCGATCGCATTAATATACAAATTAACTTTACTATAAGTTGGTTAAATGCATTAGAAGCACCCGCAGTACATGAATTAATTAAAACAGAGTTTCCAAAGTTTTCTATCTGGAATAATATAGTACACTCGCCAGAACATATGGCATTATGGTCTGCTCCTGCATCATTAAAAAAAGAGATAAGAGAAAGATGGAAAACTTACTCATGGAGTGAAAAATATAAAAATACCATGCTCGGTATTTTAAATTTTATGGATAGTCGGTCTAGTTCCAAAGAACAAATTAAAAAAAATTTGAACATGTTATATAATACAGATATATATAGAAAAGAAAGTTTGCTTAAATCTATCCCAATTCTAAGTAAATTTATACCAATAAAGGAAATAGTAGATGTTAACGTATAATCTTACACGTAAAGATAATAGCACAACTAAAATTAATGTGCAGTTATTAGATACAGATTTTGCATTAGAATGGAAAAATTATATGCTGGCATTATCTAAAAGATTGCCTGATATTGGTTGGAATTTAAGAATCGGTGGGTGCAAAGCAGTACATTACATGGATGCTCCAGTTGAACTATTGCAAGGGTTGTATGATGGATTTAATTTTTTACATAATAATCTAGGATTAGATTATACAACAGAATTATCGGATCTGAAATATTTAATTAAAAATCCAACTGAATTAAGACAATCCCATTTAAATACATGGCATCGACATTTTACTACCCAATCGACAGAGTGGTACTCTGGTAGAATGCCTGTGCCGACAGGTTTTACTAGCGAAGATACATTTAAAGCTGTAAACATATTAAATCAAAATACACACGATCTAGAAAGATCTACATATTGCTATCTTGAAAACGTTAATTTAATAAAAGGAAAATGGTTTCATTTTATTGCATGCACTGACAGTAAAGAATTTAAAAATAAAGATGCACTATTTGGTAATGGGGCCGAACTTAGATTGACTGATAGAATATTTAATCCTGAAACAAATGGGTTCCATCATACCGTATGGTTATCTGAGGATATACAGGGCAAAGATCAAATTAAATCATGGTTAGAACACGACGACCTATCTGCAAATGATTGTACTGGCAATTTATTCATGACTCCTAATATTATGTTAGATCCCCATATGATATTTGCAACTGTAATGGAAAATCCAAGCTGGACCCAACAACATTTAGAATCCGGAAAACCAGTAAATCGATTCCCGATCGGGGATATTTTAGATTTAGAATTGATAGATTGGTTATCATTAATTGATGCTACTGTAGATTCAGTTGAACTAGATAGTATTGTAATTTGGAAAAATCGATGAAAATAGCATTTGGATTATATAATCAGCTAAATCATAAATCATCTTCTTATCGAGAACATGTTAAAGATATAACTTTATTCAGTATTAATATATCGTTAAACAATAGTAGAAATAATTTCACTGAAACTATTTTAATAGAAGGGGATGATATTACTAAGATAATGACAGATGCATTGACACAGAATACCGATCATTTATTTTTAGTTGCGTTAGGATATCAGTCACATTCTCCCATGCTTGTTCATCAAATAATAAAAGAAGCACAGGAAAATAACTATGCATTTGTGGGACATATTTTAGAAGATAAACCTTCTGGATATTTTTATTTGCACGATCAAGCACTGTATGTTAATATTAAAACATGGCAGGAAATAGGATGTCCTGTATTTGGAAATTACAGAACAGCAAATTCAGAAATGTTAGCATTACCTGATCGTAGTAATGAAGATATTCACGACGATTATACCCCAACATATTTAAAACCAACAAATACAAGTCAAGTTTATAACGGTTCATTACGTCCTGGAGCAGATTTTATTTCTTCTATTTTGTCCTCAGGGCATGCTGTAGGTAATTTTAGTAGGCAAGTACGAGATCAAAAATATCATTTATATCCAGATATAGAAGATACTCGATTTGAAAGAATATTAAATGGTGAAAAAAATATAACTGTTGAACCAGTTGGCCCTACTGGCGGACAATATCGATATCTAGAAGAGACTAATTTTGATAAAAATGTAACCACACTTGTTTTTGTATTCAATAATGATCCAGTTAACTTACCAAATCTTGCATATAATCAAGATACAAAACTAGATACATTATATGCCGTTGCCGCCGGATTTAAACCTATACAAATATTAACTAAAACCGACTGGAAATCTGCTAGAGTGGTATACATTGATTATTCGCAATCTGCGTTAAATTTTAAAAAATGGTTGGTAGAAACATGGGACGGTACAAATTACTTAGAAAAAATTAACGAGTACAAACAAATCGATTCTACATTCAGACCTAACTGGTTGCCAAACAGAGATTTTACACCGGAATGGGATAAAACTATTGATATGTTTGGTGGGCAAACGTTGTGGTTAGATACATGGAATCAATATAAAAAATTGCCGCACAAGTATATGCATATTGATTTATTTGGAAATTATCGCGAAATGATAACAGATATGCAATCCCACTCTGGTAATAATTTTATATGGTTTAGCAATAGTTTTTATACTCCAGCAAGTATTAGAAATTTTTCCCCTTCAGCATTAAAATCTTTATATAAAAACTTTTTAAAAGATCTAATAGAAAACAATCAAAGTATACATCTAGGCGGATGCGATAATGCGGCAAATTCTGCTTGGACACATTACGGTGTTATTCGATGAATAATAAAATTGTAGATTTTTTTCAAGAGGCTCCTTGGACATTTGATTTTAAAAATCAAATAGTACCTAATTTTGAGGATGAGCAACTAGGGCATTGGATCATTCATAACAGTGGTTGGCCGTATCTTCCACTAGATTTGCCAAATGTTCCTTATAAGGAAATGCTTGAAGAAGCCCTTGCTATAAAAGATATGTTTATAGTACACAGGAGTCCAGATAGTTTAGGTTGGAAAAGCCTTTGTATTTACGGGGAAGAATGGAATAAAACAGATTATTATACTGCCTACCCTGAAAATGCAAATAAACGTATGGAAGATATTGAATATAAATGGACTAAAGTAGCCGATTTATGCCCTGTCACTACAGAATATTTTAAAAATTTTTTCCCACACACACCAACTCAGCGAATAAGATTTATGTGGCTAGATCCACAGGGATACATACTACCACACCGAGACAGAAGTGAACATTTTCTCTCTCCTATTAATATTGCATTGAATAATCCCAAAGGATGTATTTTTAATATGGAGGGTAAAGGATACGTTCCTTTTGAAGAAACAGGAAATTCGTGTTTAGTAGATATAGGAAATTTACATAGTGTTTGGAATAATAGCAATACTCCAAGAATTCACATAATTTCTCATGGTGCTCCTAAGTTGTTTTTTAATAAATTGGTAGCAAATAGCTTTAAAAAATTAATTAAATCTTAATTACTTACATGCAAAATAATAAAAACTATTGCCCGGATCTTTTTACTGGACTTTTTTTAGAAAAAGAAGATCAAAATACTACAAGAATTGCTCATTGTTGTGTAGCAAAATTAAGTGAACCATTATCTACGATTAGCATGGATCATTCACATTTAGAAAAATCTAGACAGTTTTATTTAAACACCGGAGAATTACCTAATGAATGTAAGTATTGTAAAGATTCAGAAAAAATAGGATCTCCTAACCAAAGAACTTCTAGATGGCCATTATTAACTGAATATCCAATCAAAGTACAATTAGAAAAATTAGATTATAACTGCGACAATATTTGTAATTTAAAATGTATAATGTGCGGAGGTCATTATAGCTCGGCTTGGTTAGAAGATGAACTTAAACTAGGCTGGAGAAACGTACAAAATACAAATATTAAAAAAACAAAAAATAATAAATTATTTGAAAATATCGATGTGAGTCATGTAAAACAAATCTATTTTAATGGCGGAGAACCTTTAATGACTCGCGATCATATTAATGTTCTTAATCATATACTTAAAAATCATCGAGATCCGTCTACTATAAGAGTGCTATATTCAATTAATGGTACTTTTAGATTCACCGAAGAGATGATTAATATTTGGAAAAATTTTTACGAAGTAGCATTTAATATTAGTATCGATGCTATTGGGGAATGTTTTGAATACACACGATACGGAGCAAATTGGTTAGAAGTTGAACAGAATTTATTAAGCTACCAAAATTCTGGTTTAAATAATATTATTCTAAGGATAGGTGCATCAATAGGCATACATAATATTCTGTATGTTGGCGATTTAATTCAATGGGGTTTAGACAATAACTATAAAGTATTCATGAATCAAAATGTATGGGGAGAACTATCGACTTTAAATTTTCCAAAACAACATTTTAATATGCTACACTCATATATTATATCATTGCCAGATTCAGATGCTAAGTGGTCAATAGTTACGTTAATTAATTCAATTATGGAAAACAACGAGACATCGTTATCGTGGATTGACAGATTAAATAAATTAGATGCTATAAGAGGCAATAATTGGCGTAAAAGTTTAAGTAGACTATACGATCTAGACCCTAAATATTTTGATCAAAATTAAGTTATTGTGTTGCAAAAACACAACACAATGAACAGTTGACTTCTTGTATCTTCGATAGTATAATATATACATGTTAAATAAAACAGGAGCAGAAATTGGCTAAAACAGCTACAGCAACTCGTTCACGGGTACCAAAAGATCATAGTCCAGTTTGGGAAGGACATGAAACTTGGACAGAAGCAGAATTTCTACAAAAATTTCATTCTGCAACTGCTTACTATCGTTTGGAGTTTTCGGGCAAAGATTTGAAACCAGCTGTGCTCAAATGGATGCAGTCGGTTGGGTGTACTAAAGAAGATATTACAGCTTTTAAGAAAACCAAAGATGGTCGTTGTAATGTTACAATGGGTGCTATTGCCAGTTGCTTACTTCGCGGTATGCCGGCTGTTCGTGCAGATTTTAATAAAGGCCGCGATGCATCTGCGTGGTTGCGTAACGAAATTGTGCAAGTAATCGAAGCAGGTAAAAACGACATCGACGAAGAAGCTAATAAAATAGCTGAATTGGCTAAACCTGTAGTAGCTCAACCTAGCATCCAAGATCGGTTGCGTGAAACAGCTTTTCGAATGACTGAAGAAATCGAAGATGCTATAGAAGGTTTCCAAGAAGATCCAGAAAACTTTGATCCAAAAGCATTTAAAATGCTTAACTTGCTCAAAGGAAAAGAGGTCAAAGCCGCCCATGCTAGAGTCATTAAAACCCTCTATACAAGGGATTTAGACGAACTACTAGAGTTAGCTAGCGGTAATGCAGATGAACAGCTTAAAGAGGGCTACAGCCATCGTACAAAGAAACAAATTCGTAATTTGATTGCATTTTATCAAGAGATTATGAGTGCGTGTGATATGTTGGCACAAGAAGCTAAAGTTAATCGCAAACCCCGTAAGACTAAGTCTGTGCCAAAAGATAAGATTGTTGCCAAATTGAAATATATGAAGAGTAACGAGCCTTTGAAATTGGTTAGTATCAATCCTACTGATATTATTGGTAGCAAGGAACTTTGGGTTTACAATACTAAGACCCGTAAATTGGGTCGATATGTTGCAGAAGAATACAAAGATTTAAGTATCAAAGGTACTACAATTACCGGTTTTAGCGAGAATCTCAGTATTTGTAAGACTCTGCGCAAACCAGATGAAAAACTTAAAGAATTCAAAGCAGCTGGTAAAGTACAACTACGCAAGTTCTTAGATACCATCAATGCTACAGATACTCGAATGAACGGACGTATTAATGAGGAAATTGTACTGTTAAAAGTACAATAACAGTTATCAAATCATGGATAAATACTCCATAAGAGAGTATTTTATCCATGTCCAAATTATTTGATATACAAGAATCTACCGTTTCCATTACAGATTTAACATTAGTTAATACTCGCGGTGATGTACAGCATAGCGGTAATACAAATATCATCGGCAACCTCGATGTAAGCTATAACCTGTCAGTAAACGGTACACTAACAGCTAATACATTTAATGTTAAAAATCTAGTCACAGACAATGGTGGACTAGCTAGTGTAGGACAATGGGTTTACAATACCGAAGCAGAATTAAACGGTAAAGGATTTAATTGGACATATGGTCTTGGACAAACTCAACTAATATATCGTCTTGGTAATCGTCTTTGGACTAATGCTAATTTAGATTTGGCAAATGGGTCGTCTTATTCTATTGACGATATTCCTGTACTATCGGCGGGAATGTTAGGCGGAAGTATTAAATCTAGTAGTTTAACAAGTGTAGGCACATTGACAAATCTAAGTGTGGCTGGCGATGCCAACTTGGGAGAATTTTTCTTTATTAATAGCGGATTAAACAGAATCGGCATAGGTACAGAAGATCCTAGTGCAAGTTTGACTATTCTCGATAATAATGTTGAAATTGGAATTGGAAGTCCTGAAATTAATTTAGCCACTATTGGGACTATTAGTAGCCACGATCTTGCAATTACTACAGATAATTTACCACGTATTACTATTAAGAATACAGGCGAAGTGAATATTGCCGGTAATTTAAATGTCGCAGGAGTTATAAGCGCAGGAAGTATCGTAACTGATAATAGAATTGATCGTACACATCCGCTACAATTTAGTGCAACTAAAGATACTAGCATTTTTGGTTTAGGGCTAGTGTGGACTGATACTAATACTACAAGTCAACTTGTTATGATGAGCGGTCCGACTAGACTATGGTCTAGTGAAAATATTGATATTAATTCCGACAAACAATATTGTATAAATGGAAAACCTGTAATAGCAGAAACTAGTTTAGGTAGTGGTATTACACATAGTAATCTTACCACTGTTGGAGAACTTGAAACACTAGTAGTGCAAGGTTCTGCACTGTTTAATTCTAGTATTGCTGTTAACATAGATGTTGCAATCGGAACTTATCGTTATACAGGCAATGGCATTGATACTACAAGTAATGCATCTATCACTGTTAATAATACTGAAATTGTATATGGAGATACAAACCAAATTAATATAGGTGATAAAACACAACAACAAAAACCTGTCAAAATATTTGGGCCTCTGAGTGTTAATATCAATAATCCTGACCCAACATTACAATTTAGTGTGAACGGTGATGTTGCATTAGGTGGAAGACGGTTCACTAATAGTACACAAATGCCAACTATTGGCACATTTGTAAAAGGTGATATCTGTTGGAATACTGATCCGCAACCTAACAACTATGTTGGCTGGATTTGTATTGTGTCCGGAACACCTGGTGTTTGGTATGGGTTTGGCATGATTGCTAGCCAATAACATTGACTTTACGCAATAAAAGTATATAATTACTATATGCGGACTAGGCGTCATCCCGCAATATAAACTCTGCCGCCATTGCTAATCTTAGGAGACAACAATGGCAAAATTTTACTCTACAAAAACTTACGGAAATGATCGCGGACTTTCATGCTGTTTTAGACAATGGCGTGCCACACACAGTCATTGCTCAACGCTACATGGGTACTCAATTGGCATCAAATTAATCTTTGAATGTGACACACTAGATGACAAAAACTGGTGCATGGACTTTGGCGGACTCAAAGAATTCAAAGCGTGGGCAGACTATATGTTTGATCACACTTTAGTTATTGCAGAAGACGATCCCCATCTTGAAACATTCAAACAGTTAAATGAAATTAAAGGTGGATTCAATGATAGCGGCTTGTGCGATTTACGTATTGTGGAAGGTGTAGGCTGTGAAATGTTTGCCAAAATGGCATATGACAAAATGGCAGACTTATTAGTAAATGGCAATCAACGCTACCCAATTAACCCAACAGTAAGAGTTAAATCAGTTGAAGTATTTGAACACGGTGCTAATTCGGCTACGTACGAAGGTTAAGTATTTTTGGCGCCTTTGGGCCAAAGCATTAGGTGAGAAAGCAGGCAACACGGACAAGGAATCGGACCGAATTGCTTGCATTCGTACCTTAATTGTGTTATCATATGTACTTACAAACACTTTTATAATCGCAGGCGTCATAAGGCATTGGTAATGAAACGTATAGGCTTCGCATGTAAATGGATTGACCATCCTCATCAGGTCAATGGTATTGGCAAAGATGACGATGCCAAACAGTATAATACAGGTACAACTACTATTTCTTGGTTAAATAAACAATCAAGAGATGTCGCGGAGCAGAAACTATGGGACCTAATGGTAGGCAATATCGAATCAACAAGGAAACTAGTCGAACGTGTCAGCACCCTTGATGCTCCTCTTAGGATGGTTAGGATTAGCAGTGACATTCTCCCTGCTTATACTCACGCTGACTTTGCTGATTATTGGCGTAAACCTGACGTTGTATCATACTGCGAAAAGCACTTTGCGCGAGTGGGCGACATTGCTCGCAATAGTAATATTCGCTTGTCTATGCATCCTGGTCAGTTTACAGTTCTGGCAAGTGATAACCCTGGCATTGTCGAGCGTTCGATAGCCGAGTTTGAATATCATGCAGATATGGCACGTTACATGGGCTATGGTAAATCCTTCCAGGATTTCAAAATCAACGTACACATCTCGGGTAAACAAGGTCCCGAAGGTATTAGACGTGCCTACAAGTTACTCACACCCGAGGCCCGCAACTGTATTACAATTGAGAACGAAGAAAACTCATGGGGGTTAAATGATTGTCTTACTATTAGTGATGTTGTTCCTATTGTCCTCGATATACATCATCATTGGATCCGAGAGGGAGAGTACATTAACGCCAACGATGACCGTGTTAAGAGGGTTGTTGATAGCTGGCGTGGTATGCGGCCTACTTGTCACTATTCAGTTAGTCGTGAGGATTATCTTATCGACCACGACCAGTCTACCGCACCTGTTCATGCCCAGCTTATTCTAGAAGGCTACAAAAAGCAAAAGCTCAGAGCACATTCAGACTTTTACTGGAACACAGCAACGAATGAATGGGCATTGAGCTTTTTAGGTACGCACGATATCATGTGCGAAAGCAAGGGCAAGAATCTAGCCAGCTTTGCGCTTTACGAGCAGGCTAAAGAACTTACTCTGCTTTAGGCGTTTTAGGCTTACGTGGTTTCTTAACAGCTGATGCTTTTTTAGCCGCTGGCTCTTTCTTAACCTTAGGGCCTTTAGCAGGTTTTCCATCAGCAATAGCAACAACTACACCAGCATCGTTTACTAGCGGTGTGCCGGCTGGAACTGGTGCAACGTCAACAACTGGTGCTGGTGCTTCTACTTTATATTCAGCAACAGATGCTTCTTGCTTTTTAAAGAAACTTTTGATAAATTTTAACATGGTATATTATCCTCCATGTTATTTATATCGCTAAATATTACACTATGTATAATTTTATTCGTTATGTTAGCCTAAATGAAGGAAAAACTCCTAAAACTTTAGAACAAACTAAATTGCCTTACAAACGCGATGCGTTAGAACCTAGTATCAGTGAGGATACTATCAACTACCATTATGGAAAATTATACAAAGGATATGTTGATCGGTTTAATAACGGCGAAGGCGATGCTGATTTTAATGAAGCAGGTGCATTTTTACACGATTTATTGTTTACTCAATATCAAGAACCTGCAAGAAGTAATGATCCAGACGGTTCTGCTGGCGAGTTTATAACTAAACATTTTAAAACATTTGACAAATTTACAGCTGATTTTGAAAAAGAAGCAATGAAAATACAAGGTAGTGGTTGGGTATACCTAGCTCGAGATGGTAAAATTAAAACTATCAAGAACCACGAAATTAAGATGGATATTGTTTTAATAGTTGACTGGTGGGAACATGCGTGGGCATTAGACTATCAAAGTGAAAAGAAAAAGTATCTATCTAATCAATGGAAAATTATCAACTGGAACGTTATTAGTTCTAGAATTGGTCTAGCGTCTTAAGACTGCTAACTGGCATATCCCAAACTTTACGTGCTTCTACGCCTTTTTCTTGGGCAAACTTTTTAGCATCGCAGTTGCCGCATACATGATAATAGTTATTATCTAAACGTTTAGGATCTATGTCTCCTTTGTCTCGTTTAAAAATTCCCTGACAACAATCGCAACTAAAAATCACAATACGTTTTTTACGAAAATAACTATGATAGTTACCGCGTTTGCTCACACGTATGTGCTGTGTTTGTTGATATTCTATGCTCAAGTACATGCTAGTATTTACATTTAATTTACATTAAGATTATAAAAAGCCTTTGATAAATAACATATCGAGGGCAATCATGATCACAATCTCTGAATCAGCAAAAGCAAAAATCAAGGATTTACTCCTTGAAGAAAACAATCCTAAATTAGCATTACGTACATTTGTACAAGGTGGAGGCTGTAGTGGCTTCAGCTACGGTTTTACATTTGACGAAGAAATGAACGAGGATGATTTTGAAATCCCGTTAGACCAATATAAAGTACTTGTAGACAGCATGAGCATGCAATACCTCACAGGTGCAGAAATAGATTATAAAGAAGATTTAATGGGTAGTAGTTTTAGTATCAAAAACCCTAATGCAACAACAACATGCGGCTGTGGTAGCAGCTTCGGAGTTTAATATATGTCACAACAATTAGTTAACGTAGGTGTACAAGGTAATGACGGTACAGGCGATAGTATTCGCGATAGTTTTACCAAAATCAATAATAACTTTACAGAGCTGTATGCTGTATTTGGTGCTGGCGGTCAAATTAAATTTAGTAACTTAGCAGACGCACCTGGTACGGCAAGTTTTAGTATTACAAATATTGTTGCTGGTAGTCCGTCTACTGGTTCTACAACTATAACATTTTCTAATCCAAATGTATTATTAAGTCCATTTACTACAGGACAAAATATTACTATTAGCGGTTGTTCGCCATCTGGTTATAATGGAAACTATTTAATTACAGCAGCATCATCTACTACTATTACTGTAATCAATAGTACCACTGGTACAGCTACGACATTAGGTGCTGTGGCAAGTACAGCTTATAGTGCTAATCAAATTATTATGGCAAATACTAGTGGTAGTGCATTATCTGCAAGAACACTAGTGGCTGGCACAAATATTACCATCAATAATTCAAATAATAGTACGTTAACTATTAGTTCAACAGCCGGCACACTTCAGAGCGATTCTAGTCCGACATTAGGAAATTTTTTAAATGCGGCAAATTTTACTATTGGGCGTTTGTCTGATCCTAGTCCAGCACTAGTAGCACAATTTAATGCGTTTTATGGCTCAGTAAATCCTAGCTTAACTACTACACTAAATCAAATGCCAGTTACTGTTGGCTATGCCAACAGTAACTTTTTACCAATTAATCCAGCAACTGGTAGTGTTATTGGGGCATTAAAAGTTCGAAATGAACCTACTACACCACAAACCAGTGATTCAGATTACGATGCAACATTACAAGGAAATTATGTAGCTACTGAAGCGATACAACGCCGTCATGCAGTTCGTCGCGATGGCGATACCATGTCTGGCACGTTGACTCTTAACGATCACCCTGCACCGCTAAACGGTAAAGGTATTGTTAATTCTTCAACCGATTTACAAGCTGCTACAAAATATTATGTTGATAGCAACACATACTATAGCGGTGTTAATTTATATGTTAGTGCAACAAAAGGTGATGATTTACAAAGAAATACACCTAGTGGAAGACAAGGTCGTGCTTGGCAATATGCCTACAAAACTGTAGGTGCTGCTGCATTACAAGCTGACAATTTAATAAATTTATCTTCAATAGAACCCGGACCGTATCGTCAAACTATTGTTTATACAATATCTCCAACCCAATATAAAAGTACAGTTCAAAGTGTAACACTAGTGGGAGGAAATAGTGGCATCCAAGGATACATGGATGCTACAGCATTATTACAAGCTAATAGATCATTCATTCAAGCTGAAACTATTGCTTATCTAAACAGAAAATATGTAAATCAATTTACATTTAGTCAAGCACGTTGGGCCGGTATTATTGATAATATTTTAACCAGTATTGGAAACGATCTAGTATTTTCTAATGGATCGGTTGCTCCTTTATCAAACTACAATAGTATTACCCAGGCTAGTTTATTATTAAACAATAATAATTCAGACATTATTTCAAATTATTATATTCAACTAGTTGATGCTATCGGTTATGCTCAGGCGCAACTGGCAACTTATTCTTATAGCATAACCAATACACAAACATACATTGGTTCAGTTATAGATGCTGTTGCATCTGATGTAGTATTCTTATCAAATTACCAAAGTATTCAAGCAGCTTTGGCATTTTCGTATGCTAATACAGGACTAACTACAACTGAAATTGTCGGAGCATTGACTAATTTATCAAGTGTAATTACAAGTTCAGCCAGTTGGAATTCTAACATTACAACTGCTCCAACTACTTCAACATTTATTGCCAACACAATAACATCGATTATTAATATTATTCAGTCTGGCAATATACCAAATCCTACTTTCCCATCAATTGCTACAACAACTACTGGTCAGGTAAGTGCTCAAAATTTATTAATTAATAATATTCCTTTCATACAAGCTGAAATAACAGCGTATATCACAGCAAATTATCCAAATGTAAGCTATAGTACATCGTTATCACAACGCGATATAAAGTATATTGTTTGGAGTTTAGTATACGATTTAATGTATGGAGGTAACAGTCAAAGCGTTTATGCAGCAAATCGTTACCGCTACAATGCTACACTACATTTAAACTCTAGCGAACAACCTGTCTGCGCAGCTGCGGTTGGATATTTAAATACCCTAGCACAAAACATTATTAACAACACCTTACTTGGTTCTGGTAGTACTACGCTGTATCAATCTAGTGTAGTTCAGTATACAAATGCAACATACCTAAACGGTGGTAGCGGATTTATCAATGGTGGCGCAACAACAATTTCGTCATCAATTGCTGCAAACATTGCAACAATACAACATGTAATCGATGGCACAAATACTAGTCCTACTGCAACTGCTCCTACATATTCTAATGGTAATAGTATATTACAAAGTATTAGAAGTATATTAACTTCACAAAAAGTTGGAGATACCTTTACAGGAAGTATTGCTACTAATACTTTAACAATTTCTGGAAGTGTTACAGGAAGTGTGCCGTTTGGTATAGGTGATACTATTAGCGGAGCAGGCGTAATCGATGGTACAATAATCACTGGCGGATCAGGATTATCCTGGACAGTTAATAATGCCCTAAATCTCAGTCTAGTTCCTATGACTACTGGACTAGTTCAAGGAGCAATCAATTATATCAATGCTACGTACTCTATTATTAATGATACAACAACTAACACTATCATTACTAATTTGTTTAGCAGCATTACCAATTTATTAAATGTAGGGGTACCTAACAGGACAGTTCCAACTTTTGTCAACCCTACAGGATTACCTTCTGCAAATAGTCAGGCACAATCAGCATTATTGGCCAATATTCTATTCTTGCAAAACGAATTTACATCTTGGATTGCTGTAAATTATTCTACAACTACTATTGATGTTATTTCTACTAAACGTGCATTAGGCTATATCATCGAAGCATTAGCTTATGATTTAACTTACGGTGGAAATACAGCAAGCAGTGCCGTAGCACAAACATTTATTGCCAGTGCAAATGCTATTGGTGCAGGATTAAACAGTTTATATGTTGCTGCATTAACACAAATTTCAACAACTATTGGTACTGTATTGAGCAACAGTCCTGCTAGTGCAAGTTTAGGAAATTATCTGTCAGTTACTGGTGTTACAGTATCAACTCCTAGTACAGGATATGTTCAATTAAATTTTGCTAGTCAAACTTCTGCTCCATTTACAATTGGCCAACAAATTACTGTTCAAGGGCTAACACCTAGTAGTCTTAACTCTACAACTGGTACATCATTTACTGTAACTGGAGTAGGAACAAATTATGTTCAATATGCAAATACTACTAATAGTACCGTAGGGTTTGTTAGCGGGCAAGGACAAATCACTACACAAGTTCAATATTCTGGTTGGAGTTCTGCCAGCGGAGTTACAACAGGAACACAAGCAACTAACTACCAAACAACTACTTCGCTACTAGGTGAAATAATTACTATTGTTGGTGCTACTACAGTAACTACTTCGACTACGAATAATATTACCACTATTTCAACAGTAACAACTACAGGTGGCGGATCTAATACAGTTAACTATACATTAACTAATCCGTTAATTAGTAACTCAGTTTATAATTCAACATACATTAATGCTAGAACATTAATTAACAATAATTATATTACAGTTGGAACAGCAACTACAACTTATCTTGCAAACAAATACACCGGTGGATTCAACTATAATCAAGCAACTTGTTCTAGAGATATTGGTTTAATTGTTGATGCCATGGTTATTGATATGCGTGTTAACGGTACATATCAAAGTATCAATGCAGGTCGAGCATATTATAAAAATGCTTCAGCACAAGGTATTGCTATTGGAACACAATATACTGAAACTATAGATGGACTAACATTTGCATTTGGTGATGGTAGCGGCAGTAATGTTGGCCTAGTATATCAAGTTTTAAATCAAACTACCAATGTTCAACGCTATCAAACACTAGTTACTCAGCAAACTAATGCTACATTAAGCACAAATTATAACCCAACTACTCCTGCCATTAATACTTACACAAGTCAATGGTACATTGCCTATAGTATTATTACTACCGGACTCGGAGCAGCTCCTGCTATAACTACTAGTACATACGGTACTGGTTATTATAGTATCACATTTAATAACGGCGGTAATGGGTATGTAGATCAAGGAACACCCGGAGATGTACATATTATACCAGGCAAGATATTGATTGGTAATTCGTCTAATGCACTTGGACAAATTATAAGTTACACTCCCGGTAAACAACCTCTTAGCACGGTTCCATATGATACAATTAACATGTATCTAACACAACCAGGATTCTTCCAAGTTGGGGAATATTTGGATTATGGCGAAACTGTTAGTAATTTAAATATTACAATTTTTGTAGAAAGCGGAATTTATTACGAAGACTATCCAATTAAAATTCCAGCAAACGTGACCATTAGCGGAGATGATTTCCGTCGTACAATTATTCGACCATTAAATCGTATCAGTCAAAGTCCATGGCGTAATGTATTCTTCTATCGAGACGGTGTAATTGATGCCTTACAAGTTGGGCCAATAAATTATGCAGGAACCGATTATGCTCAGTTATCAGCTACTGCATTAACTATTGGAGCTACATCTGGCACATTTACTGCTTCGCTTGGTAATGGAGTACAGGCCATTTCAACATGGCCAGGTCTGGTATTAACTGAAGCTGTATATCAAGTAACCAGTGCATCTATAAACACTAGCACAAATGTAGCTACGTTGACTTTCCAGACTATTCAAGGCAATTTAATGCCATCTAGTCCGTATATTGTTGGTCAAAATATTAATATTGAAGGGATGACTCCTGCTTCATATAATGGTGTGTATGCAATCAATACTATCAATGTAACAGGTGCAGGTACTAGTGGCGGAACTGCCACTATAACAGTTTACAATTACTCTACTACTATTAATGCAACTAGTTACGGTAATATTGTAGCAGGTAAGGCAGTAATTAACACAGTTAGCGGTAACGTAATTAATTGTACAACAATTTATCCATTTACAGCTACACAAACATACGCAGCAAATAGTTGGCATTTATTTGGAACTATTAATTACGGACGTCATTACCTAAGTAATCCATTAGATATTAACAGTACTCCATTGAATAATCAAAACATGGATGTATTCTTATGTAATGATGCTACACGTATTAAATTGTTGACTATGCAAGGCCATGGCGGATTTGCTATGGTACTTGATCCAACTGGACAAATTAAAACTAAATCGCCATATGGTCAAGAAAGTGCAGTGTTTAGTGCAAGTATAAACGCACAAGCATTTAGGGGCGGACAATTTGTTGACGGATTTACTGGAAGATTATTTGGTAATATAATTGGTATTGCTAGTGCCAATGGTACTGCCGGTTTATCAGTTACTATTCAAGGTACAGTTAATAGTGGTCTTGATGTTAGACCACCGCAAACACCATGCGCATTTTACTTGCAAGGTTTTAGATATCAAGTCAACAATGTTACAAGTTATAATGCTAATGCTACTATTACAACAGCTGCTTATGTAAGTGGCGGAGCAATTGGTGCAAAGACTTTAACTATTGCTAGTAATTTACTAGTGTTAGTTGGTCAAGTAATTAGTGGTACTGGTATTCCTACTGGAACTTATATTAAATCTATCAGCGGTACTACACTAACTCTTTCAGCCGCATTAACAACACAAGCTGCCGGAACATACACATTCTATGCTCCTCAAGTAACTGTTACATTAGATGTTAGTACACCGTTTAACCCTGCTGTAATTTACAGTAGTGCTGCATTTGCAAGCAACTTAGGTAATATTGTCGATGCTATTGCATACGATAATGTGTTTGGTTCAAACTATCAAAGTGTTAAACAAGGGTTGATTTATCTTGCACCTCAAAATGCTGTTACAACAACAGCTGAGTTATTTGTAATTCAAGGGCTTAACTATGCAAATTCATTAATTAATACATTGAGTTTACAATCGACTACCTTGACTACAGTAGCATCTTCTCTTGCCAATATTACTAATATTATTGCAAATGGAACAGTTAGTGTACCAACATTAGTTTATCCCGATCCTGTTGGTGTAACTAGTACTGTTAGTCAGGCTCGTAAAAATATAACTTTGAATAAGAATTTTTTACAATCTGAAATCTCAGCTTGGATCGCAAATAATTATGTAACAACTAGTTTATCAAATTATACAGCTACTAAATCTCAAAGAGATGCTGGGTATATTATTGATGCGATTAGTTATGATTTGTTATACGGCGGCAATTCATCAATTTATGATATAGCACAAACATTCTATACTTCAAATTACAACGGTACTAGCCAGTTAGGTACAAATGCACAAGTATGTATTGCAGCATATATACGCCTAAACACCGTAATACAACAAGTTATTCAAAATCAAGTTGTAACTCCAAGCAATGGTAATTTGCTAACTCAAAATCTTACAACTTACACAGCCGCCACAGAAACTTTAAGTAGTGTTGTAATTGGCTCTAGCGGAACATTTACATTTGCAACTGCTCCACGAACTTTAGTTGTTGGTCTAGCTGTTACTATTAGTGGTACTAATACTGGATCAGGTAGTGTAGCAAACGGTACATATTATATTACAACTTGCACACAAACATCATTCACTTTATCTAGCTACTCGGGTGGTGCAGCGATTTCAACTACAGCAGGTACGCCAGTGGGATTAACATTTGCGTTTAGTGTCGAAGCATTGGCTATTTCCACATTGTTTAATACATTAATTGATTATGTTGCTGACGGCGCATTTAACGATACTGTAGCAGCAACTATCACTGCTGGTAGTACAACTATTACCAATTTGTCTTATAGCCCGTATTTAACTAATGGAGTAACTGTTACAGGTACCGGTATTCCAGCAAGTACAACATTAAGTAATATTAATTTTTCAACTGGAACCGCAACACTAAGCAATGCAGCTACTGCAACAAGTGCTAGCACAGGCGGCAGTAATCAAGATGGCACTATATTATTAACTGTAGGATCTCCAGCTGTTACTCGTACACCACCAGTAATTACAGCGCAAACTACAAGTGCTATTACTGATTTTTATACATTATCTAATAATAAGATTGCTAGTGTAACCGCAACTTATTCTAGCGGTGGAGCAAGTGGTGCTAGTTCATTCACTATATCAAACAGCGCAAATACAACATTAAGCAATGTACAAGCAACTGGACTAGCAGGAACATTCACTTGTAATAGTGCAAAACTAGTACTCGGTAATACTGTTACAGTAACCGGGTCTGCAGGTGGTACTGGAAGTATTTCTGGATATACAACTGGTAATATCTACTATATTATTTCTGTAACTGGCACAACAGGATTTACATTATCTACAACATTGAATGGTAGCCCAATCACTACTACTATTGGTACATTAACCATGACATTTACCGAAACTGGTAGTGTGTCAGGTATATTGCCTGGAATGATTGTTACAGGTACTGGGGTACCTGCAGGAACAGCAGTTGCTAATACATATGTTCCAACTAGCTCAACTATTCAATTAGTTAGTGCATCAACTGGGTTACCTGTAACATTGACTGCACAGGCCGCTGGAACATACACTTTTGGTACTAGTACTATCGACATTGAAGATGCCGCTGTTAATTATATCAACGCTGGTGCCAATATTGGTATCAACATTGAAATGGGCGGTAATAAGTCAATGTTGAGCAATGACTTTACTATGGTAAACGATTTAGGTTACGGATTATTAGTAACTAACGGTGGTGCAGCAGAAGCTGTAAGTATGTTTACATACTACAACTATGTAAGCTATTGGGCATTAAACGGTGGACAAATTCGTTCTGTTGCTGGCTCAAGTAGCTATGGTGTGTACGGATTACGTTCAAGTGGTAGTGATGTAACTGAATTACCTAATGCTGTGAATTTGGCCAACGACATGGTTCAAACAGCACGTATCTACAAAGAAGGTATTTTTGCTAGTTCGCAAACAACAGCTACAAGTTTAAATTTAACTGTATATATTATTAACTACGAGTATCCTCCAGAGCCAACAAGCGAATTAGAAATTGATCACACAGCCAGTGGTGGAGTGATTACTAGATATTTAATTAATACAGTAAGCCATACTACAGTATATGTAAATGGTCAAAATGTATTGTCTCTTGCATTGAGTACTTCAGGTACAAACAGTACAACTACAACAGGTCTAGCATACCCGTTATATGACGGACAACTAGTAACTATTCGAGTATTGCAAAATATTAAATTCTACAATATCACTAACGTTAAACCTGTTCGTCCAAGTACCGCATTACAATATAGTACTAATTTAGGTTCTATCTATCGTATTATTAGTTACGGATTGACTGAAAGTACTGGTGAACAATTGCCAGCAAATACATCTGTGTTAACTACAGATAGTTCGTTTGCTTACATATCATTTAATCATGATACAAGTAGTATACAAAATGCTGACTTAGTAAATTATGCGGCTAAAGGATTTGTTGCAATTAACGGTTCAGGAAATAATACAAGCAGCACAACGCTAACAGTTAATCAAGTTAATGGTACAATTATTGCTGGACAAATTCTTGGAGGCATTGGTTTTACCAATCAAACTGTATCAACTGTTGTAACTAATACAGCAGTAACAACAGGATCTACAATTAGCAACACTGGTGTATTTACAGTTGGCACATTAGGATCAGGAACTGTTGCCATCGGTATGGTGCTAACTGGTACTAATGTTACAGGCACTGTTTATATTATATCTAATATTAGCGGTAGCGGTAGCGGTAGTACATGGCAAACAAATACTACTAGCGCAGCTACAAGCGGTGCAATTACAGGTACAAGCTATACTGTAACATTAAGCGGTGTTCCAACACTGACTCCGTATGGACCTGTAGTATTTTCAACACAATCACAAGGTTCAAAATTAGGTGATAGTAAAATTGCTGTTTTGGCATCTAGCGTATCAACAACTATTAACCAAATTAACCAAGGTACATATCTAACAGGTTGGGGTGGTAAAGTTTTCCGTGTATTAAGCTATACACAATCAAATATACCTGCCAGCGGATTATTCAATCAAGCATTAAGCACTACAGCATCTAGTACAGGTATTATTGGTAATGGGTTAGCCAGTGCAAGTATTGGAAATATTTTTACTCCGTTAAGTACTATCACAGGATCATTTACTGTGGGCATGGGACTTACTGGTTCAGGTATAACTAATAGTACATATATTACCGCTGTTAATTCAGCCGTGTTTATTGGTACTATTAGCACAACTACTTTAACCATTAGTTCAGTAACAAGTGGAACCATATCAATTGGTATGGCAATTACAGGAACTGGCGTAACAGCTGGAACATATATTGTTTCAGGTAGCGGTACAAGTTGGACATTAAATCAATCAGCGACGGGTACTCCTACGACAGGTACAAGTTATACTGTTAACATTGGTCAACTAGTAACAAGTAATACATTTACAGGTTATAGTACAACAATTTATCTAACAGCAGTTGCTGGAACAATTACAAATAATTCTCTAATAACAGGTGCTGGTTTTAATGGTACACAAAGCATTGTAAGTTTTACACAACCAACATTGAGCACAGCTCAAATTGTGTTAAATGTTGCACCAAGCGGTGTACCGAGTGGAACATTGACTATAGGAACAGCTACTAATGCGTTCTTAACTATTGATCCAAATAGTGTTTACAACTTATCAAGTATTGGCACAGGTGTTAGTGCTATGACGTTTGCTAGCCAAACACTACAACCTAATAGTACAAGTAGTAAATTTGTTACTTATAATATTCCCTACAACGCCAATGCTATATTACCACCAGTAGATAGTTATATAACAATAGCAAACCAAGCCAATACTAACTATAATGGAACTTATCAAGTAGTAGGTATTACTAATAAAACTCAAATTACAACAAGTAGCACTAGTAGTTTAACTACTGGTATGGTTGTATCTAGTATTAATACTAGTATTACTATCACCGGTATCACTGCTAGTACACCTGGTGTAGGTTATTTTACTGTAACTTATGGCACACAAACTAGTGCGCCATTTAGTATTAATAGCGTTATAGTAATTGCAGGTGTTACTGGTACTACAGCATACAACGGCACTTATACTGTTTACTCATTAGTAAGTGGAACAGGACTTACTGGAGTAGTCATTGCAAGTACAACTACTGGGTCGGCAACAGTCACAGGCGCTACTATTTCAAATCCATTTAGTTATGTTCCAAGTGGAACAATTGTTCAAAGTATTGATAGTTCAACACAATTTACTGTAAGTCCTGCTTGTTGGGTTCAATATGGATCCGTAGTAAGTAGTCAACTATTAGGAACAGTAGCTAGTGTAACTATTACCAACGGCGGTAGTGGGTATACAAGCCCACCAACAATAACATTCTCAGGTGGAGGGGTAACAAGTCCTGCGCAACAAGCTATTGCAGTTTGTACAATCAGTGGCGGAAGTATTAGCGCTGTTACTGTTGTAAGTCCTGGTTTTGGATATACCAGTACTCCAACGATTACATTAAGTTCAGTACTAGGAGGCGCAATATTGACACCGGTCATTACTGTGCCAACAGCAGTAAGTGTATCTGCTAATGCAGGTGTCAATACTATACAAGCTCAATTATTGTACTCAACTGATCCAGGCACTAGCGGCAACGCTACAGCCGTAGCAACTACTACTGCTACTATGTCATCTAGTAGTATCAATAGTAGTGGTGTGTTATCAATTGGATCTGTATCCGGCACTGTTACAAATGGTATGATATTAACTGGTGCAGGTATAGCACAAGAAACAAGTTTATCAGTTGCATCTGTCAGTACTAATACCGGTACAGTTACATTTACTGTAATTACATCGCTAACAACTCCATACGCTGTTGGTCAATTAATTACTGTTACAGGCATGGTTCCGACTGGTTATAATGGAACTTATCCAGTTACCGCTTCTAGTACAACTACATTTAGCAGCACATCTGGATTTATATCAGGTAATACATTATCATTAACTGGTACTATAACTAATAGTTCAAACATTTCAATTGGTAGTGTGGTAACTAGTGCAAATATTACTGCTGGTACATATATTACTGGTATTAATACAGCAACATTTACTAGTACTATTAGCAGTACAACACTAACAATAGCAACAATTTCTGCAGGAACAATTAGCGTTGGTATGGTATTAAGTGGTGGTACAGTGACAGCTGGAACTTATATCAGTGCGTTCTTGGGCGGGACAGGTGGAACCGGCACATACACATTAAATCAAAGTGCAACTGGAACTCCTACAACAGGTACAAGTTATACTGTTAATACCAGCCAATCGGCAGCAAGTGCAAGTGTATCAGGTACAACAACTATAGTAAGTTATACCAATAGTACAACAGGGGCATTAAGTACACCCGGTACCGTAAATAGCAATATTTACACTTACATTACTAGTGGAAGTGGAAGTACATGGCAAACTGCAACTAATATTGGTACAAACTATACTGTAAGTTCAACAACAATTACAGGTACCGACAATTTAATTACATTAAGTACTGTCAATAATATTAGCATTGGTAATCAAATTACATTTACAACACCTAGTGGTGGAACAGCATTAGGTAATCTAGTAACTGGTACTACATATTATATTACTAATGTAAATTCTAGTACAAAACAAATTACAGTAAGTGCTACACCTGGTGGAAATTCATTTACAACTGGTACTGTTGGAACTGGTTTAATGACATTCTACTGTCCAGGATATACTTATGGCAGTTCTATAACTAGTACTGGTTTTGTTAGTAAGACATATAATTCTGGTAATAACAATTATAGTATTGTATTAAGTTTCTTAACAACTACAGCACCAACAACTAATGCTTGGTTCTATGTAGCAGGTAACAGCAACAGTTTGTACAATGGTTATTTTCAATGTAGCTCAAGTAGTACTACTAGTATTACATTAACCTATCCATATGATCCTGGTATATATGGAACTACTTACACTACAACTACTACAATAACACCTGAGGTAACTAGTGCAAGTTCTACAGCATTAGGATTAAGTAAACCATTTAGTCTTACAACAAGTTCAACATTACGTTTAGGTTATCCTGCAGCTAGTTCAGGACAAATTACTGTTAAGATTTCAACTACTCGTGCTACAGGTCACGACTTTTTGAATATTGGTACTGGCGGTTACAATACCAGTAACTACCCAACACAAATTTACGGTAATCCTGCTATTGCTGAAATTTCAAGTCAGCAAATTTTAGAAGAAACTACTGGTCGTGTGTTTTATGTAACAACAGACGAAAACGGTATTTTCCGTGTGGGTCGATTCTTTACAGTTGACCAAGGTACCGGTACTGTTACATTCTCAGCATCAATTGCCTTAAGTAACTTAGACGGTCTAGGATTTAAGAAAGGTGTAGTTGTTAGTTCATTTAGTACAGATGGAACTATGGCTGAAAATGCAAGTGATGTTATTCCAGTACAAAGTGCAATTCGAAGTTATATCGATAGTCGTTTAGGATTGACACACAATGGAAGTTTAACTCCTCTGGTCAACTTAATTGGTCCTGGATTCTTGGCATTAGACGGAAGTCTAAGTATGAAAGGTAATATTAATGCTGCAGGCTTTACAGTTAGTAATCTTGCTACACCAGTGTATACTACCGATGCAGCTAATAAAGTTTATGTTGATGGCAAAGTTACATTATTCAATGCTTTAAGTAAACTAAGTGATGTGTTAATTGCATCACCGATTCAAAATAATTTGTTAGCGTACAATGGTACAACATGGGTTAATGCTAGTACTGGCGGCGCAAGTAATATTACTATAACTTATGTGGGAACTAATATTGTTGCTACAATCAATAGTAGTACTATTACTAATTCAATGATTAGCTCATCGGCCGCTATTGCTCAAAGCAAATTGTCATTAAATGTTGCCAAAGGACTAGCAACAGGAACTAGTGGAAGTGGAACAGCAGGCGCTATTGTGCAGGCAGATTTAGGATTAAGTGTTTACAACAATAATGTGTTTAATGTAAGCGCTACTGGTTTTGTCGATTTGTTAACTAGTTCTAGTTCAACTACAGGTGTACCATTAACAGCTATTACACAAATTGCTACTGGAACATTGTTGGGTAACAGAAGTGGTAGTGCAACAAGTCCAACAACTGTTACTCCTGCACAAGTAGTTAGTGATGCTGGCGGTATTGTAAACACTTCGTTTAATTCAAGCGGTATAATGACTATAACTTACAATGGTGTTAGCACAGCTGGTAATACTTATAGTGTAACACCAGTTAGCGTAAGTAATGCCGTAAGCAGTATTGTAAAATCTGGAGCTGATAAGAGTGTTGATGTTGGCAGTTTAAAAGTTTCTACTTACACAGCATTAACTGTAAGTGGAACTACATTAAATTTTAGTACACCCGGCGCAAGTACTGGTACAACATACTTTATGACTAGTACGGGTACAACTACTAGTAATACAGTTACAACAATGTACGGTGCTGTCGATCATACTAATGGTACATTACTTGCTAAAAACTTGTTTACTAATAGTACAGATAATACTGTTAAAGGCAGCATACAAGGTAATTGGCAAGTTCAAAGCGGTAGTTATATCGATTTGTATACATATGGTGGAACATTATTAAGTAGTACATTAACAACAGGTAGTGGAACTAATGCAGGTACTATTACAGGTACTTGGACATTAAGCGGAACTGGAACACAACTTCAAGCTACGTATAGCGACTTAGCTGAATGGTATACAGCTGATGCAGAATACGAACCTGGTACAGTATTAGTATTTGGAGGTGATGCAGAAACTACAACTACTACAACAATTAATGACACACGTTGTGCTGGTATTGTAACAACAGATCCGGCATATACTATGAATAGTCAACTAAAAGGAACTAGGGCGTGTCTTGCACTTGCAGGTCGTGTACCATGTAAAGTTGTAGGACGGGTGAAGAAAGGAGATATCTTAACTACAAGTGCTACTCCTGGATATGCCGTACGTGCTGCAACTCCTACTTTAGGTGCTATTGTTGGCAAAGCATTAGAAGATAAGGACTACGGCGAAGCTGGAGTCATTGAAGTTGCTGTAGGGAGAGCATAATGACTCAACAAAATATAAACATCGGCGCAACACCAAATGCTACAGGTGCAGATACTATTCGTGTAGCATTTGGTAAGGTAAATGCAAATTTTGCTGATTTATACCCGCAAATTGTGCCTACTCACAGTACTGGTAAAACAGGCGATATAGCAGGAATGGTTGCGTTTGATTCTGTATATTTTTACTACTGCACAGCATCGTATGACGGTACTACTAATATTTGGAAGAGGCACACGTATGATGCTGGAACATGGTAAATACTAAAAGAGACTGCAAATGACAATACAAACAATCAATTTAGGTAGCTATGCTAATGACGGCACAGGTGACGATTTACGCACCGCATTTACTAAGGTAAACAGTAACTTTGCTGTTCTTAATGCTGAGGCAGCAATTAGTACTGCTGTTAACTTAGGTTCTGGAACTGGAGTATTTGCCGATAAAAACGGTATTAATTTAGAATTTAAAACATTAACTAGTACAGGAAATACAGTAACAATATCAACTGATGCAAGCACAGTTAATTTAGAAGCAAAGACTATACTAATTAACGATTCAACTCCTACACTAAACAATAATTTAAATTTAAATGGTCATCATACGTTCGGTGGTGATATACAAAATACCATATATGGTCAAGATCCAAATATAGCTGCAGGTTTATTTTCTGCAATGGTTCCTACTACCAATCTTATTGCAGATTTTGGTTCTGTTACTTACCCAACTGGCTGGCAAAGAAATAGCAGAGGTTATACTGTAGATTTTAATGGAACTGGAGTATTAAGTGGTATTACTAATCCTCCAAACAATGATTATGATTTTGGCGAGTTTGGGCAAACTTCACTATCTGTAGGAGGTCATTTTTTAACTTTAGGTGTTAGCCTTACTACCGCAGGTACTAATAATATCACATTAACATCTACTGGTGTTACCAATGTAACACTGCCTACTAGCGGTATTTTAACAACTACTGCCAGTACATTAAACCAATTTGCAAATACAAGTAGTAGTCAGTTGCTGTCTATAATACCCGATGCTACTGGAACTGGATATGCTGTTTTTAATGCAAATCCTATATTGACAGGAACTACTACCGCAACTAATTTATCACTAAGCGGATATTTATATGCTTCTGGAAATTTTGCCATCAATGGTTCAGTATTTGAAATCAATGCAACTAATGGTAATGTAACTTTTCAAGATGGCACAATACAAAATACCGCATGGCCTAGTACATCCGGCACAAAAAGTTCAAATTCAACAGGTACTATTGGACAAATTTCATGGGATACCAACTACATTTATGTTTGTACAGCACCTAATACTTGGAAAAGATCACCATTAACCGGCGGTTATTAAAATGTTAAATGTTTGGACACAACCTAGCGGGTATTCATTTGGAACTCTGCAAGAACAGCAATCTGTTACGTTGGCATTACCAGTATCAAACAGCAGAGGTATTACTTTTACAATTATATCAGGAAATTTGCCCGATGGCATATTTTTAATAGGCAGTAATCTTACAGGTGCACCACTAGCAGTAGCTAATCAAACAACTTATACATTCTGTATAAGAGCATCCGATGGTATTAGTATATCCGATAGAACATTTACAATCAGTGTTTACGGTTATAATCCTCCGACATTTATAACTCCTGCAGGATCATTGCCCTTAGGGCCAAGTAAACAATTTTATACACCAGATCAAACTTATATCAATTATCAAATAGAAGTTTCCGATTTAAATGTTGCTTCAGGTGCAACTCTAACATTTTATATTGCCGACGGTGACGGCATTCTTCCGCCAGGATTATCTTTAAATTCTTCAGGTCTCATTAGTGGTTACATCGAACCTTCTCCTCAGATTACCGTCAATGACGGTGTTGGAAATTTCGACGAACAGGGTTATGACAAGGGAGTATTTGATTTTGGTTTAAGATCGACTAATGGTTTTGACAGCTACCAATACGACGATGTAATTTTTGATTATTTTACACCTTCAGTAGTCACACAAACATTAAGTTTAAATTATCAATTTAAAGTCACAGTAACTGATGGTACTAATTATAGTCAAAGAATTTTTAAAATATTTGTTACCGGAACTGATGAATTTAGAGCAGATAGTATTACACTAGACGGTCAAGCTGACGAATTCACAGCCGATTCAACATATTTGAGACGTCCAGTGTGGTTAACTGATAGTAATTTAGGAATATTTAGATCAAATAACTATATAACAATTCCTGTTGCATTATATGACAATAGAAACGTAGAATTCAGATTAGAGACCACAAATGAAGAAGTATATGCTGTTGCATATCAAATGTTAATAACTGATAATATTTTAGGTAGTACGTCTGTTACTGTTCAAGATTTATCAAGTATTCCAGTAATAGGACAATTTTTTACATTAGATAATTATATAAATTCTGCTGATAATACTATCTATACAATAACAGGAGTAACACAATTAACTCCTACTCGTTATAGATTAGCACTGTCAAGTGCATTATTAATTTCTATTCCTAATAATACTTATTTTTATATAGGAAGTTTAAGTAAACTACCATTAGGTTTAAATTTTGATCCTGTATCAGGTGATCTCTACGGACTAGTACCTTATCAACCAAGTGTTACTAAAAATTATAAATTTACTATTACAGCCAGTAGACCTGGCGATAATAATAGTGAAGTTATATCTGCTAGTAGAGTATTTAATATTACAATATTAGGAAGTATTAACAGTGTTATAACCTGGAGCTCTCCTAGTAATTTAGGATCTATACCAGCCGATTATATATGTACATTGAATCTATTGGCTACTACTAGTGTACCAGATGCCATTGTTACGTATAATTTAACGGCAGGATCTTTACCACCAGGACTTAAATTGAACGGCGATGGCGAGATTTTAGGAATTCCAAATCAGTTTGATGATCTAGTAAATAATTTGCCAGGGTTGTTAACCATTGACAGATCACAAACTACATTCGATGCTGGTAAGACAACTTACGATAGAACATATACATTTACTGTTGAAGCAGCCGATCAATATGCCTATAGTGCAATTGATAAAACATTTACTCTAACTATCACTACTCCGAATACTACAATTTACAATAATATTACAGCAAGACCATTTTTGATCCCTGCCCAAAGAGCATTGTTTAGCAGTTTTATAAACAACAGTACAGTATTCACGCCATCCAGCATTTATAGACCAGAAGATCCAAATTTTGGAGTACAAACTAATTTATCTATATTAATATACGCAGGAATACAAAATTTATATGCTTCTGCATATGTTAGTGCTATGACGTTAAACAATAAAAAGAAACGTTTTCAATTTGGAAGCATCGAGAAAGCTGTGGCATTTGATCCTATATCTAATGTTCCAGTCTACGAAGTAGTTTACATACAAATGCTAGATCCTATGGAGCCAAATGGAAAACATTTACCCTTATCTATTAAAACTAGTAGTAATGCTCCTGAAACAATTACTGTAGATAATAGTTTAAATTTTTACAAAAACGATTTAACTACACTTACTTTAGATGCGCCCGATAGTAGAAGAAATGATTACAATATTACTGTAGATAGTACAGGGTACGAAGCTAGTAATCCAAATACAGATACATATTTTCCTAGTAGTATTTCTAATTGGCAAAAGAGACTAAGCAATGCCGGAGCAACAGAGCGTAATTATTTGCCTCTATGGATGAGAAGTATACAATCCGGACAAAAAGCCCAATTAGGGTATGTACTAGCTATTCCATTGTGTTTTTGTAAACCAGGAACAGCAGACAAAATTATAACAAATATCAAATTTAATGGGTTTAATTTTAGCCAATTAGACTATACTGTAGACAGATTCACATTGACTTCTCTGTCAGGGTACAGCAACGATAAATATCTAATATTCAAAGACAATAGGATAACCGTATGACCAGCGCAATAATTACATCAACAATTAATACTGCTTACCCAGTAGCAGGACAGGATAATAATAGTCAAGGATTTCGTGACAATTTCACAGCTATTAAAACTGGATTAGCCGAAGCGGCTACTGAAATTTCAGCTTTGCAGGCAAATGGTATCAATGTTACATCTGCTACAAATTCTTTACAAGGATCAACATTAACTAACGGTTCCTACAGTCAATTTTATCCTCAAGCAGATAATTTAGGAACTATCGGCACTTCAACTACTATCGATTTAAATAACGGGTCAGTTCAATACGGAACTATCAATACATCTGGACTTACGCTAACTTTTGCAAATTGGCCAACAACTGGGTTTGGTACTATAAAACTTATTCTTAAATTTACACAAGCTGCGACAACAACAACTACACTTAGTACTACTAATTCAGGAAAACTAGTAGTAGATAGTTCATGGTCCGGCAGTGTGTTTACCCAATCGGGTGGTGTTGGTTCAAATGTACAAATTGTGTATCCTTATCCAGGTACTAATAATATGTATGTAATTGATGCATTTAGTTATGATGCAGGTAGCCACGTATATTTAAAAGTATCTGGAACTTATTCGAGTAGTATATAATGCATCCATTAGCCGGCAGTTTTGCAGAACTTAAAGATAGTGAAATCGAAGCTAAGGTTGCAGATCTCACTAACAAATATTTTATGACTTATAATACCGATGTCAAAACTCAAATTGGCATGTTGTTAGAGTCGTACAAAGAAGAACTTAGTACCCGTCGCAGATTGGCATTGGAAAAATTAATGAAATCGAGTGAGAAAAACATTGACAAATTAATTAAAGTCAATTAAAATATAGGCTATGCGCCTAGATAAATTCGGTAATCCTATTTTTAATACACAAGATATATTTAAATTCCTGTATCAAGGAAAGCTAACCAACCTCAAGGATCTTACGGTAGATTATACCGAAGAGATTAATGAGTTGGAGCAAGTTGCGGGTTTTACATTTCGAAGATTCAACGAACAATTAGAATCAATTGACATCACAGATTTCGATAGTGCATTGCAAAGCGATTGGTTTATGCCTAACGAATACAGAGATTTTGATGTAGAAGATTGGTGTATTAAAAAATGTACAACCAAAGAACAAATTGCCAGAGTAACAGCTGAAATGGCTGCTTATAAAGATCGCGGAATGATTCCATTATTGCAATGGACTAAACATTTTGTAGATACTTGCAATGAAAATGGTATTGTTTGGGGAGTCGGTCGTGGATCGAGCGTAGCTAGCTTTGTACTATATTTGTTAGGCGTACATCAAATAGATTCGGTCAAATATAATTTAGACTGGCAGGAATTTTTGAGATAAGTAGTAGTATAATTCAAGGAGAATTAAATGGGACAAACTTACAAAACAGCTCGTGGCAAAGTAATTGACATGGGCAAAATGGTTAATCAAAATGAATTAACCCCAGCTGTAGGTAACGCTAAAGTTAATGCTCGTGGTGATAAACTAGGGCCAGGTGGTAAAATTATTCAACGTAGAGAGGAAATCGTTTCACAAAATATTAGTCCGATTCCTAATCAAAATAATGTTCCTGCTGCACAGCCTGCACCCGTATCGGTGTCTGTTAAAAAAGATATTGCATCAATGGATCCGGAAGGAAACGAGTAATGGCAGAATCAAAAGGTATAGGACACGAGGGTATTAAACCTAAAGTATACGGAAAACTTATCCCTATACGCGACAACGTTCTTGTTACTGATATGGAATTTGGCGAACGAAAACTTGGTATGTTTGTACTACCAAGTGATGATGGTAAAAGCGAAGGAGTTCGCCATCGGTGGGCACGAGTTTGGGCTGTTGGTCCAAAACAAAAAGATGTTAAAGTCGGTGAATGGATTCTGTTAGAGCACGGCCGATGGACTCGTGGTGTCACGGTGGTAGAAGATGATGGCAATGAAATTACGATCCGTCGAGCAGATATTAAAGCAATTTTGATGGTTAGCGATGACAAACCAGATGAAAAATATATGAATACCTATGGCGGACATTCAAAAATACAGCATCAAGAATGGGATCCTGCGCAATTTGCCGGGCCGCAATTTTAAAATTAATTTTACCAAACAATTACAGGACTATTGACTAGTCCTGTTTTTATCTGTATAATAAAGAAAACTAAGGAATTCTATGAAAGAACTGTGGGTAGAAAAATATCGTCCTAAGACAGTGGATGGTTATGTATTTCGCGATGCTCATCAACGGGCACAAGTACAAACATGGATTAAAGAAAAATCAATTCCGCATTTACTATTCAGCGGTAGTGCTGGCATCGGAAAAACTACTTTAGCTAAAGTGCTGTTTCATGAACTAGAAGTAAATGATTTAGATATATTAGAAATTAACGCAAGTCGTACAAATAGTGTAGATGATGTTAGAGATAAAATTGTAAATTTTGTACAAATGATTCCGTTTGGCGATTTCAAAGTAGTTTTGTTAGATGAGGCAGATTATTTGAGTCCTAATGCACAAGGCGCACTTCGCGGAGTTATGGAGGAATATCATACTACAGCAAGGTTTGTGCTAACTTGTAACTATCCTAATAAAATTATTCCTGCTATCCATAGTAGATGTCAAGGATTTCATGTAGCTAAAACTGATCAAACTGAGTTTACTGCAAGAGCAGCCGAGATTCTTATTTCAGAAAATATTCAATTTGAAATCGATACATTAGATAGTTTTGTCAAAGCAACATACCCAGATCTAAGAAAATGTATCAACACTATACAAATGAATTCCAGCGAAGGTATTCTGAATGCTCCGCAAGTAGGTGATACCAATGAAGCCGATTATAAATTTAAAATGGTTGAATTGTTTAAAGCTGGTAAGATCAGTGATGCACGTAAACTACTATGCAGTCAAGCTCGTCCAGAAGAAATGGACGAAATATACCGCTGGTTATACGACAATGTTGAAATTTTTGGCGACGAAGCAAATCAAAATAAAGCTATTTTAATCATCAAACAAGGGTTAGTAGATCATACACTAGTTATTGATCCAGAAATTAATTTGTCTGCAACATTGATTAGATTAGGAAACTTATAAAAAAAGGCCCTGCAGGGCCTTTTTTAATGACTATCTAAAGTATTGCTACTTTATTCTCCATAAACCGCTAACACCTCCTTCACGGCATTATGGCGTTCGATGTCACGAGCATCGAATCGAACGATATCGATGTGCTCTAAATATTCTTTTGATTCTAACAGATTACAAAAATCAATCAGACCATTATCGCTCAATCGGTCTGCTTGTGCCAAGTCTCCTGTCACTACCATCTTAGACCCTTCTCCTAAACGGGTCAGTAGCATTTTCATTTGATTTACTGTGGCATTTTGCATTTCATCTGCTATAATGTATGCGTTCTTAAATGTGCGTCCACGCATATACGCTAATGGGCTTATTTCGATAACACCTTCCTCTAACATTTTTTCAATATCCTTTTTTTGATAATACTCGGATAAGACGTCAAATATAGGACGAGTCCATGGTGCCATTTTTTCGTTTAATGTACCTGGTAAAAATCCTAAATCTTCGTCGACTGAGACGGCGGGTCTTGTCACAACGATTTTTTCAACTAGACCTTCCTGAAACAATTTAATTCCGTATTGTACAGCCAACATGGTTTTACCCGTGCCAGCAGGACCAATAGCAAGTACTATGCTAGTGTGCTCCGCATACAATTTTGAGAGGTAGAGTTTCTGATTAGCATTACGTGCATTAATACTCACACGTTGCTTTTTTGCCGGAAGATACGGCTGGAAATCAATTATGTTAACTTCTGATGTAAAACGCTTTTTCACTCGTTGTTTACTCATTAAAGTTGCTCCTACTTTTATGAAAAAGTAAGACTTGTAGTGACCGCCTATGATAACTACAGAGGTCCTACACTATTATTTAACGAATATATAGAATAATAAAGTGATATGTTATGATTTCAAACCAGCTAAATAAGTACAGAAGCTTCTGGAAACCACAATTATGTACCACGATATTTTAGATGTTATTAAAAACATAGAAGAGTTATATGAAAATAACAGCAGTCTCGCTGTTTTAAAAGATTTTGAAAGAGTTCTAGAAGAGACCGATGTTTATGTATACGAAAATTGGGAAGAAGGCGAATTAGCGTATGGTCCTAAAGTAGATCGTCATTGGATTACAGCAGGATTCATGTGGGAAGCTAGTAAAATGCCTAACCCGATAGCTGGAAAAAGACTAACAGAATTAGGTTGCAAAGTTACCTACCAGAAAAGCCATTTAATAGAACCACGTAAAATACGTACTCCCGAGGATATTCGTCCTAATACTAAAAAAGGAAAATTAGATCGCAAGCCTATTTGGATTGTAGAAATTACAATGCCAAAGAAAGTAGCTTTTGATATCTACAAAGGCTATATGGAAAAAATGAAGCACGATTATAAAGATCAATCAGCTACACTAACTGACTCAGCTACACCTCCTGGAGGACCAGCACAACCACAAGCGCCGGCGGCGCCAGCAGCTCCAGCAGCAGCTCCAGCAGCTCCAGCAGCTCCAGCAGGAGGAGCATAAGCATGAGCCTAACTGAAGCATTACGCAAAGATGATCTTAGAGATTTAGTAAAAAAAGTCTTTGATATCGACAGTTATAAAAGCAAAATTGGCAATGATGAAGATGTTGTAGTATTGAGTTTTACTGTTGATCATCAAGATCCAGCTAAAGATCTTGAAAATTTCTTTGAAATGGGTTATAACTTTATTTTAGATGCAGATTGTACACCTGGCGAAATGGATGACGGTAAGTATCGTGTATTTGTAGAGTTAGAAAGATCAAGAAGAGTAGCTGAACAAATTTCAGAAATAGTCGAAGGTGTAATGAAAATCACAGGCTTGGAAGAGATGCGTTTTAGATATTTTAAAAATTTTAAAAGCGAACCTGCTACATTAGAAAAATTAGAAGAAATTGTTCCTAAAGACAAAAATAGTTATAAAGCAGCTACTAAAGAAACTAATTTAAATAATTTTAGCAATTTTTTTAAAAATAGTTATGCCGATACATTAAGTGTCATTGACGAAAGTATTAGTTTTACCAGACCATATAGCGGAACTGTAACATTTAAAATATTAAATAGTGGTAACAAAAAAGAAATTTACGACAGCATTAAAGGTCCTATCGTACTAGAAGGTAAGGATATGGCAGAAGTTATGTTTTTAACTAAAGTAATCGGTAATTATAATATTACTAAAATTAGCGATACATTTATATTTGAAAATACTAACTGGGCTGTTGCACTTAAAAGGATACAATAATGGCAGATTTTACATTTGATTTTAGTTTAGAAAAGTGTACAGCGATTCTACAAAATAACCCATATAGCGAACATTGGCATGAAGCATTATGCAAAATTTTGCCTGATTACGATATTAATACTTTAGAACGTGTAGCATGTTTCATGGGGCAAACAATGGTTGAAAGTGCCGGCTACAGAGCTATTATCGAAAATTTAAATTACAAACCAGAAACATTGATGAAAGTTTGGCCGCACTATTTTCCAACAATGGATATTGCTAATCAATATGGCCATCATCCTGAGCAAATTGCTAACCGTGCGTATGCTAATCGTATGGGAAATGGGCCAGAAGAATCAGGCGACGGCTGGAAGTTTTGCGGACGTGGATTAATTCAGCTTACTGGCAAAAGCAATTATCAAAAATTTGCTGAAAGTATTGATACACCGTTAGAAGATATTCCTGAATTTTTAACAACATTCGAAGGATGTGTACAAAGTGCTTGCTGGTTTTGGGAAGCTAACAATTTGAATGACCTGGCAGACAAAGGCGATGTTCTTGGGTTAACTAAAAAGATTAACGGCGGAACATTGGGTCTCAACGAACGTCAGCAACATACAAGTAATGCACATTCAGTGTTAATGGGTTAAAAAAATGTTTAGTTGGTTATTAGAGCAAATATTAGGAAATTTACCTTCATGGTTATGGCCAGCAATAGCGGGTGCAGGTGCAACTGTTTACTTTACTGCAAATATATTAGGAAATTTTCCTAATTTTAAACCATATGCATTGTTTATTAAACCAGTTAGTTTTGTTATAATTATAGCAAGTGTGTTTATGTACGGTGGTGCAGGTGTTACCGAAATATTGCAAGCACAAATTAAAGAACAACAAGCTAAAATTGCTGTAGCACAACAAGCTAGTTCAGATGCTAATACTGCTGTACAAACAAAAATAGTCACTCATACAAAAGTTATACACGACACACAAATAGTATACCAAGAAAAAATTAAAGAAGTTGAAAAACGCATCGACGCAGACTGTAAAATTGATCCAGAGGCCATTACTATTTTAAATGGTGCGGCTAAGAATCCTCTAGGAGCGACTAAATGAAAAAAATATTAGTCGCCTCATTAATTGTATTTCTGAACGGGTGTTCTAGTGTTACTGGACCTAAAATGACTATGTCATGGCCGGATACTCCGCCAGATCTTAAAACGGCTTGTCCAGATCTAAATCAAGTAGATGCTTCTACAACAAAACTAAGCGATGCGTTGAATGTTATTACAGTCAATTACAGTCAATATTATCTTTGCAAAGACCGTGTAGATAACTGGTTAGATTGGTATAATACTCAACAAAAAATATTTAACAGCGTGAAATAAATACGTATATAACAGCCAAAAGGAGCGAACTATGGCAGAAGAAAAAGACGGCGGTGGAGCAGAATGGATGCAAAAACTATGGCGTCCAGCAATGGGTTGGATGTACATGTTAATCTGTATGGCCGACATGATAGTATTCCCAGTACTATGGGCATTATGGCAAGGCATTAATCATGTACCTATTACACAATGGAATCCACTGACACTTCAAGGTGCTGGTCTGTTTCATATTGCTATGGGTGCGGTATTAGGTATTAGCGCATTTGGTCGTACACAAGAAAAACTAGCAGGTACAGCAGCCAATCCAACTTCTACAAACCAAACAATTACTAACAATCAAAATATGTCAGGCAATGTAGCTGGCGGCTTTGGTAGTGGTCAAGGCGGTATGGGCGGAGGATTTGGAGGTTCAACAGGAGGATTCGGCGGTGGAAACAACTCATCATTTGGCGGGGCTCCAGCATTTGGCGCACCTGCGGCAGGAGGATTCGGTTCCTCAACCGGCGGTTTTGGTTCAACACCAACATCTACAGGCGGCTTTGGAAGCACACCTGCAACAACAACATCCGCAACGACACCAGGAGGTTTTGGATCGGGTTTTAATAGCGGGTCAGGAACAACACCCGCAACTACACCAGCGCTAACATCATCTGGTAAAAAAGTTGTTCCATCATTTGATCAACCACCATTATAAGGAAAATAAAATGAAAAAATTATTAGCACTACTTATCGTAGCTGTGTTTGCTAGTTCTGCAATGGCTGCAGAAAAAACTAAAGCACCTGCCAAAGCACCTGCAAAAAAAGAAGTTAAACATCACAAAAAAGCCGAAGGTACAGAAATAGCTGGAACAAAACCAGATACATCAGCTAAGAAAAAATAAGCCAAAAGTTTGACATACTCCAATTAAGATAGTATAATTACTATTATTAATTGGAGTTTTTTTACGACTATGAGCGATTATTACCAAACACTAGGTGTTAGCGAAAATGCTAGCCCAGATGAAATTAAAAAAGCGTACCGAAGCTTGGCTAATAAACATCATCCCGACAAAGGCGGTGATCAGGCCAAGTTTAAAGATATTTCTGTTGCATATGAAAATCTAAGCGATCCGCAGAAGAAAGCTGAATACGATCAACAACGGATGTACGGCGGAATGCCTGGTGGCGGATTTGGTGGGACTCAATTCCACTTTAATACAGGAAATCCTTTTGGCGGAGCATTTGATCCGTTTGGGCAAGGTAGCCCGTTTGGCGATATATTTGGTCATATGCGCGGTGGTCATATGCGTCGAAATAGAGATTTGAATATACAATGTACTGTAAGTTTTATAGATTCTTATCTTGGAAAATCATTAGAAGCTAATTTTCAATTACCTAGTGGACGCAATCAAACAGTAAAAATTAATGTGCCTGCTGGCATTGCCAACGGTGATACTATTAGATATAACGGCTTAGGTGATGATAGTGTACAAAATGCGCCACGTGGCAATCTCAATGTAACTATTATAGTTCAGTCAGATCCTAATTTTGAAAGACGTGGAGATGATTTATATGCTACAGTAAATATTACTCCTATCGAAGCTATGATTGGTTGTAAAAAAACAGTCAGAACAATTACCGGCGATACAATGGATTTGGATCTTAGACCTGGTATAGAATCAGGTGTAGAATTTGCCAGTAATGGAAACGGATTTACTAATGTAAATAATGGACACAGAGGAAGATTTGTAAGCGTTATTAAAATTAAAACTCCTGCAGTCACAGATCCTGTGTTAGTAACAAAATTAAAAGAACTAAATGCTCAAATTAGTTAAAGATACAGACCCTGTTTTAAAACAACAATCTGCAGAGTGGAATTTTGAAAAAGACCTAAATGCAAAAGAATTAGAAATCGATATGGTACAAGCCATGATTACTAATAATGGTCGCGGGTTAGCGGCTAATCAAGTGGGAATACTTAAACGTGTTTTTGCTATTGCATTGGATAATCAAGTTCCATTTTGTATGTTTAATCCTAGTATACTAATAACAGATACCGAATTAGTCGATGGTAATGAAGGTTGTTTAAGTTTCCCCAACCTATGGTTATCAGTAAAAAGATACAAACAATTAACGGCCAAATACTTTGACAGAAATGGAAAAGAATGTATAATAGAATTAACCGGGTGGGATGCTAGATGTTTCCAACATGAGTTAGATCATTTAAATGGAATTTGTTTTACTAGTAAACTAAGTCCATTAAAGCTAGCATTGGCAATTAAAAAATTAAGAAAACAACAAAGGAAGAAATAATAATGGTTGAACCAAGTGATAACTTACAAGCTGTATTTGAACGTGCAATAGATACAGCTAAAAAATTACATCACGAATATCTAACAATTGAACATTTGTTATTTTCTATGTTAGCAGATGAAACTTTTAGTAATACTATAGAAGGATTCGGTGCAAATCTTGCAGAATTAAAAGATGATTTGGCCAATTATCTACACCACAAGTGCCAAGAAATTACTATTGAAGATGTTGTTGTTAAACCTAAAAAAACACAAAGTGTTGAACGTGTGCTTAATCGTGCATTTACACAAGTACTGTTTAATGGCAGACAGAAAATCGAACCTACCGATGTATTTTTAGCAATGATCGGTGAAAAACGTAGCTGGTCTTATTACTATATTAATAAAGCCAAAATAGATAAAGATAAGTTTGCAGATTACCTAAACAATGTAAATGATACTTCCGAAGATGAAGAAGGTCCACAAGATTCACAAAGTGATCGAGCGTTGAAAGCATTTACTAGTAACTTAAATGATCTAGTAGAAAAACAAAAAGTTGATCCGGTTATCGGGCGTATTGATGAATTAGAAAACATTGCGTTAGCATTAGGTCGTCGTAGCAAAAACAATGTAATCTTAGTAGGCGATCCTGGCGTAGGAAAAACTGCTATAGCAGAAGGACTTGCTTATAATATTGTCAAAGGGCATGTTCCTGATTTCCTAAAAGATTACAAAGTATATAGTTTAGATATTTCAGCTATGTTAGCTGGATCTAAATATCGCGGAGACTTTGAAGAACGTTTTAAACATGTTATCAAAGCTCTACAAAAGAAAGGTAAGACTGTATTATTCATTGACGAGGCACACATGATCTCTGGTGCAGGCAGTGCCGGAAATAGTTCTAACGATCTTGCTAATATGATGAAGCCTGCACTAAGTAAAGGCAATATTAAAGTCATTGCTAGCACAACATGGGAAGAATATCGTAAGCATTTTGAAAAGGATCGTGCATTAATGCGTCGTTTCCAACGCATAACAGTCGATGAACCTACACAAGAAATGACTTTAAGCATATTACAGGGTATTAAAAAGTATTACGAAACATTCCACAATGTTAAAATTCGTAATGATGCATTGCAGGCAGCTGTTAAATTATCTGTCAAATATCAAACAGATAAAAAACTTCCAGACAAAGCTATTGATTTAATTGATGTAGCATGCTCGCGTTTTAATCTTAAAATTGCAGAAGAACGTGTAATCGGTGAGCACGAGATTCAATTTGAGCTTGCTAAAATGATTCAAATGCCTGAAGAAAAAATTATGGAAACTGAATCTAGCAATCTTGCTACTTTAGAAACTAATTTACAAGCAGAAGTGTACGGGCAAAATCTTGCTATTACAGAAGTTGTAGATAAAATTATGGTTGCACAAGCAGGATTAAAATCAGAAAATAAACCAATTGGATCGTTTGTGTTCATGGGGCCAACCGGTTGCGGTAAGACTGAAACTGCCAAGTCGCTTGCCAAGCATCTAGGTGTTAAACTATTACGGTTTGATATGTCAGAATACCAAGAGAAGCATAGCATCTCTAAGCTAATCGGTAGCCCTCCGGGTTATGTTGGATTTGAAGAAAATGCCGGATTACTAATTACACAAATACAAGAAAATCCAAATGCTGTTCTGTTGTTTGATGAAGTTGAAAAATCTCACCCAGATGTTACAACAGTATTATTACAAATGATGGATAATGGTTTTATTACTGGTTCAAACGGTAAACGAGCAGATTGCCGTAACTTAATTCTTATTCTTACTACCAACGCTGGTGCACAAGATGCTGAAAAGAATACAATTGGGTTTGGTACACAGGATAGAGAATACAGTGATAAAGATTTAAAGAAATTCTTTACACCAGAATTCCGTAATCGTTTAGACGGTATCATGACATTTAACAGATTGGGCAAAGAATCAATGACTAAAGTTATTGTTAAATTCATGGACGAACTTCGTGCTCAAGTTAAAGAAAAGGGTATCAAGATTAAACTAGATAAGGAAAGTACTAACTGGCTTATTACTAACGGATTTGATCCTAAAATGGGTGCTCGTCCGTTACAACGTGTTATTGATAAAGAAATCAAACGTCCGTTGGCTAAATTAATGTTGTTTGGTGAACTTAAGAACGGCGGTTTGTTAAGTATTACTGTAACCGACAATAAGTTATTGTTAGTATCTACTCCTAAGGAATCAAAAGTACAACTTTTAACTGTAGATAATGCACCATCATTAGTAGATTTAAATGTTACGTAAAAAACTTACTACAAAATTGTTTAGAGGAGTATACCAGTACAAAATTGTACTGGTATGCAGTGGTTCAGGGTTCTTTCGAAATAAAGAATTTAGTGCTATTATAGATGAATTAAATTCATCTAACACAATCCCTCACCGATCTAGCTCTATTAAGACGTTAGCCGATAAAATATATGCTATTTCATTAGCTAGCGAATTATCTAAAATGGCAGATATAGATTTGCGAGTAGAAAGTCCGTGGATAAGTGTGTATTCTAACAATAAAAAAGACGTAGAAAAACTAGCTAAATTAGATGCCAGCAGGGTAAAGTATATTTGCGAACCAGCAGGTAATAATTTAACATCCGATACAATCATAATGCCTAAAATAAATTATGATTTTAGAGTTACATTGGGTAAGACTACACAACCTAACCCTGCATTTATCGAATGGGCTGATAAAAGTACAAAATGCAAGCTAACTAAAAGTTGTATCAGAGATTTACAAAAGCCGCGCAGTTGGGGTGGTACACACTTTTATATTACAGGCGATAACAACTTATTATTGGCAAAAATGCACTTGGGTAGTAGTATAAGCAAGATTGAACGCATACTTAAAGCCTAGCCCGTTGATCCTAAAAGCGATAAATACTCTAAATCCATAGCATTCTATTGGGTATGTAAAACTGAGGCCAATATGCGTATACAAGAGTTATTAGAAAACGCTCACTTTAAAGAGTTAGATTTTGTTAAAAAACAAGGTGACAAGCGTGAAATCGACTACGATCTAGTAGAAGATCTATTGCATTTTATGCACAATGATGACCATGTTTATCGTCGTTATGTGTTTCCTGTTTTAATGAAGTGCATAGATCGTATTAAAGATAAAAAACCTACAGATGCTAAAATGTTTGCAGAAACAATGCACGAATGTTATAAATTATATAAGAAAAAATTTCCTATCCGTGAATTGCCCGATATTTTAGAAGATAAAACATGTGAAGATGCATGTAAAAAACTACACGAAGAAACACGTGAACACATACAAACTGGCAAGTACAAGGATTAATAATGTTATTACGTGAATTGTTCCTCGATGTTAGGAAACCTATTCTAGAAGGTGGAAATATTTGGCCGGAATCCGAAGAATTCGATCAAGCAATTGCTGCGCATCTTGCCCAAGAAACAAACAAATATTTGCACGGAATACAAAGTAGCGTACACTTAATTGGAAGCGCAGCGACACCGACTCCTGGTAAAATGAGCGGCGATTTAGATGTTATGGTTGACTTAGGTCAACTGATGAAACAGTTTGGCACTAAAGATGGTAAAACTACTAGAGCTGAATTAGAACACTATTTGCAAGGCAAAGGTTTACAAACTAAAAAAACCGGAGTAACTGTACATATTCTTTTACCATATAAAGGTAAATTCTATCAAGTCGATATTAAAGCTGTTGGTAATGCCGAAAGGGTTCATAAATTTCACCATCATTCCATTCCACAAGGCAGTCCTTATAAAGGCGTTCACAAACAAATGATGATGAACGCACTAGCAAGTAGTCAAGGTATGTTATGGTCTCCGGACGAAGGACTTTATGCCCGAGATGCTATGGGGAAGAAATCAGAATTTATTAGTGACGATTTAGATGAAATTGCTAAACGTTTAATTGGGCCACATGCAAATGCTAAAGATTTGGGTAGTGTTGAAAGTATTATGAACGCAATCCCCGATGAAACTCGCAGAAATGAAATATTTCAATCTGCAAGCAGTGGAGCAAGTTGGCAAGCTGTTAGTCCTAAACAAATTAATGAAGCAGCAGCTCCTGCTGTAGGTCGGAAGTATCAGCACATTGAAGATCTAGTATTTACAAATGGTAGTACTGGTGGATTACATGCGGTTGAACGTCTGCGTCATATGACTAGCAAAGGTGGCACAATAGAATTAAAGTGGGATGGTAGTCCTGTCATTTATTGGGGCAGGGATGAAGACGGCAAGTTCCATATGTTCCCCAAGAACGCTTGGGATTATATGAAGCGTGGTACTACCCATACCAAGAGTGGTGTAACTACTATGATGAATGATCCAGATGACGTTGCCATGTTTGTACTAGGTACAGGTAACACACAACCTGGACAAGAAGAACAACGTCGTGCATTTGCGCAAGGCCTTGCAGATCTATGGCCGTACTTTGAAAAGATCAGTCCTAAAAAAGGATACATCGAAGGCGGAATATTGTTTAGTCCGTTACAACCAGCACAACTAAATCAATCGACTAACGAATATGATTTTAGACCTAACATTACTAGTTTTCATATTCCAGTAGGCAGTGCATTAGGCAAACGTATTGCCAACGCTAAAGTTATGGTAGCTGCAACCGGTTATTACACACATATCGGGTCAGATGAAACACGGTATCCTGATGCAGAAAAACTATCAACACCAGATGTTATTGTGCAAGGTACAACGTATGTCGAACATCCACCTAAAGTAGATGATACTGGATTAAAACATGCAGAAGATTATATTAAGAAAAATAAATCGTTAATTGATAGTTTTATTGCTGGGCAGCCAGGTTTAAGTAAACCAGGTGATGTGTTGTATTCATTCTATAATCAAAATTTACGTGTTGCTGGAGTTAAACAACAATTTGCTCAATGGGCGCAAACTAAGTTAAGCAACAGCCAAGCTGAAAAAGTATTAACACATCCAGGATTAGATGCAGTATTAAGTGCTGTAGAATTACTAACACACGAAAAAATGAAAGTTATTAATTCATTAAGTTCCGGAACACATGGTGGGATACGACAAACTAAACCAGAGGGATATGTACAAGCACATCCTGGAGGTAAATTTAAACACGATTTGCCAGGACAGTTTGTCAAAACAATCGATCAAGCTAATTGGGCGCCAAGGAAAGACAATGCTGTTACGTGAATTTCTTAATCGCACCGGAGAAGGCAAATCCTGCGTAGTAGGATGGGGGCGCGGTATGGGTCATAAAGGCCATATGTACCTAGCTAGCAGTGTTATTACGCAAGCTAATGAATCGGGCGCAGATCCTTATTTTGTTGTTAGTCGTACCGTAGGAAAAGATGATCCAATAACTCCAGAAGAAAAGTTGCATATATACAAAAAAGTGTTTCCTAAACACGGACACATATTTCATACAGCAACAGAAGAAATGCCTGATTTAACTCGTGTACTGCGTAAGTTAAATGAAATGGGCTATAGTGATTGTACTGTTGTTGTCGGTGCCGATCAAGTTAATAGTTTAAGTTATGTTAAACAATATAATGGTGTGCCCGATAAACAAGGAAATATTCCATTTAATTTTGATAATTTAAACGTTATTAGTCGTCAGGAAACTAACGATCCTAGTAGAGAAGAAGAAGGCCCACGTGCTACACCAATGCGTGATATTCTTAAAAATCCTAACGCAACAGATGATGAAAAATTCAGTGCGTGGCGTGATGCTATGAGTCCTGAACTCGATGATAATGAGGTTAGAGACTTAATGCACAAAGCAGGAGTGCGCATGGCTGATCCTACTTTTGGTAAAAAGCCTAAAAAAGAAAAAGTAGCTGATGAAAGCCTGATGGGATTTTTAGCAAAATCTAATAAACCTGTTGTTAAAAAATCTTCAGCAAGTACTGAAGAAATGCGTAAGTATTTTGAAAAAGAAAAAGCTAAAGATCCTGAAAAAATTGAAAGAGGTGAAGGCTCTAAACAAGTTAAACAAGTATATACTAAGACTTCTGAAAATTCAGTTAAATATGCTAATAAGGTAATACGAGAAATGAGAGCACAAGAATTTATGCGTAAAAAACTAGCAGAAGGCGATGTACCATATGCTGGCAGAGGTTCGGAAGAATTACACCATGTACATATTCAAGCATTAAAAAATGCCATGAGTATTCCTAACATCAGCATGAACAAAGCCAACGGTAGTCCATACATGCAATATAGATTTGGTCTTGCTATGGCTAATCCAGACATGCCTCGCGCAGGTGCTATGAGCGGTGATCCATTAATTACAGCATACACTGATGCAGAAATGCAAAAGGTAAAAGACGCTGCTAAAACAATGGGGGCAGGAGCTATTACACATATAAGCGATAGCGTTAGTAATGAAGCAGACGGCGGTAATGTTACTAGCCCTGTAGCTAAACCTAAAAAGAACAAATACGGAATATAATGAGAGCTAAAGAATTTATTGTTGAGCGATCTGGCAAACCACACGAACATCACGATGCTGTTCATCAGGGGTTTAGTCGTCAACGTGATCCCGGAGGTTGGTTTCCTAGCTATCATCAATTAAGAACTGGCATGGCACTAGCTATGGCTGATGGTAGTAAAGAAAAATTAGACCTCGATCACGAAAGCTGGATGGGGACTATGTGGACTTTACATCCATATACAGATAAAGAGCACGAAATGATTCAACAAGTGCATAGTGCTATTCCTACAGAATATCATCAAGTACGCCCGCGTACACCTAGCCGTGAACCCGATGACACCCATACCGCAAGTCCTGTGGCTAAAACTAAAAAGAACAAGTACGGTGTATAATGGATGAATTAGCACGTCTTAAGAAGTTAGCTGGCGTTAATGAATTTAAAGGCCTGCAACCTTACGGCGGAAGTAATATCAGTATAACTGGTACAGAAAAAGCAAAAATCATGCGTGAACAAAATATACAACCGGGAACTGAAGAATGGTTCAAGTTGTGGTTTAGTTTACCTAAGTTTATGAATGGCGAACGTGCTGTCGGCACTGGATACAGAGGAATTAAGAAATGAAAATGCGAGAGCTAATGAACGAAAATGATATGATGTCATTTTTTAAAGATTTACAAAAGAATAATCCTAAATTTAAAAACTTACGTGTACACGGCGATCCGGAACATGATGAATTACGTCGTCAAGATCAAGAAAAACGTGATGCAGACCGTCAGGCTACACATCAACGTGCCCAAGATGCTACAGCAAAAGATCATGCTAATCTTCCAGAACTAGAAGCCGAATATGCTAGAATGCTAGCAAAATATAAATCATTAGGCGGCAATGGTTGGCAATACGCAGACCGCGAACAAAATCTTACTAGTGCTGAACGCGAAGCGCGAAGTATGGAACATGGATTGCATCATCTTCATGCACGTATTGCTGCCGCTAAAAAACATGGTGTAACAGAATCGGCTACAGTAGGTGCTACTAGTGCTGCTAATATTGGAACAGTAGTAAATCCACACATTAGTCCTGGTAAGGCACGTGGTAAAAAAAGTTATACAGGTAGTGTAGCAACTGGGTCAGGTACTAAAGCACCGCCGCAACCCAAAGTTAACCAACCTAAAAACTCAGATGGAACAGCCAAAAACGGTTTAGATATTAAAGGTACCAGCTTATTTGGTGGGCCCGCCGTTAAAAGAGGCTAAATATATAAAGATAAACGGAGTATACTCATGCCACCAGAATTAGATCAAGAAGCACCAGAAATGGATCAAGACATGCCAGATATGGGTGCAGACCCTAGCCTAGAAGGGCCAGCTGAAGGTAACGGCGACCAAGAAGGCGCAATGGCCAAGCAAGAGCTAATTAAGTTAGCTAACTATGCTACCAATTTACAAGAACATATCGATGATGACGAACAATTAGAAGCATGGGTACAAAGCAAAATTACTATTGCTGCTACTAATATTGCTAGTGTTTACCATTATCTAGCTTATGAAAAGAAAATTGGTGAGTACGGCGAAGCTGTTGATCATGCACCAATTAGTGAAAGTCAAAAACGTGTTCTTAAATTCCGTTTAAACGAGGCTAAAGAAAAACTTAAAGCTCTTAAAAAAGCAGATGCTGCTAAAATGGCAGAAAACGCATTTGATTGGAAGAACAAAAAATCAGATGATAACGGCGACTATGAAAAGCGTAGTAGCACAGGTGGCACGACTACTAAAAAAGGTAGTACAATTACTCACAAACATAATCCAGATCGTTTCACAGATGAGCCACACAGTGATAATGATCGTACAAAATCACATGCCAAAGCACGTAGTAGTGCTGATAAAGCAGGTGATCGTGCAATGGATAAAGCTGCAGAAAAAGAATCTAAAGCATGGGGCAAGTCAAATCCTGGTAAACAAACTATTCACAAAGATGGTAAAACAACAACCAATGAAGCCAAAATGGCTCCTGGTAACATGGCACATCACCATGCTTGCGAATATGCAAAACATCACAAATCAGGCAATTTAGAATTAGCAATGCATCACAAAGAAGCATGTGAATCATGTGGCGGTACTATTACACATGGTGCAATGGGAGAATGCTACCATCAACATCCGCACCTAAACGGTGGTGGCATTTACGAGTGTCCAGGTGTTGTAATGGAAGCTAAATCTAAAACGTCTAAGAAAGGCGACGGTAACCTAGCCAACAATGCTAAACCATATGACAAAATTACACGCGGTGATGTTATCGCCGGACGTCTTGGTAAAGACGAAAAGGGTGGCAAGGCTGTTAAAGAAGCCGCACCTCGTGGTCAAAGAAGTCAAGACTCTGCTATAAAAGTAGCTCAGATTGGCAAAAGCAAAAGCCCTGGTGCAAACTTAAAACAAGGAGCAGAGGACGCTCTTGAAAAAGGCAATCATAAAAAGATTGATCAAATACATCAATATGCAACGACTACTACTCCTACAGGTAGAGCAAAGAAAGTTTCCGAAGCTAAACCAAGTGCAGGTCTAAGCAAGGCTGAAAAGTCTGCTACAGTTAAAAAAGCTAAAGCAGGCAAAGATATCGGTAAGCCAGGCAAGAGTTTTAAAGATGTTGCTAAGAAAGCTGGTGGCGGTGAGAAAGGTAAGAAAATTGCTGCAGCCGCTATGTGGAAGAACATCAAAGAAACTACTGCTTATATGGCAGAGAAAAAAGCTGTTAAAGATTTGCCAGGCAATCAAGAAAAGATCGATGCTGATCATGATGGCAAGATTGAGAAATCAGACTTAGCTGCATTACGTTCTGGTAAAAAAGCAAAAGAAACCGTAAAAGAATCTACAGATTTTACACGTATGCAAGAACAACTAGCTCGTTTAAATCGTGCTGAAAAACCAGCGTTAGTTGAAAATCGTGAAGTTGATCAAATCCGTGCATTGACAAAGCGTCTATTGGGATAATCCGATGGACATGAAGCGCATACTACAGGCTATGGATAGTGTTGCTACAAAGCCTGTAGCTGGTGCTAATGACATGGCTAAGTTTTTATCTATTGTAGATAAAAATGCCACTGTGCAAAATTTGCACGAAGGTAAAGATCCACATAAAGTTGCATTACCTGTACAAATGGCAATGCAACATTATCAAAAGCAAGAATCTGCTCCCGTTACGGAACGTAAACCAAGTTTACTTAATAAATTTTTTCACGAAGTTGAACAAGAACAAGTAGAAGAAAGCACACGAAAACAGCAATTGATTAATCAGTACGCTGGTGTTATTGCTAAACGTGTATTAATGAAAGAAAATTTTGATATACCAATGAGCACACACGGTGCAATTAAGGCACCTACTGTTGGTCCTGGTATGGGTAATTATGTAGTAGACGAAGCTCCAATTGCTATGGATTCTGAAGATCCAAATAATCCATTAATTCATAGTCACGAAAAAGCTAATCCAGCAACACTTAAAGATCGTATCATGCGCACTCGTGCTCAACTAAAAGAGCTTGCTGAATTAGCAGAGTCAAACGATTTACTTGCTTGGGAACAAATTTGTGCAAAAGCCAAGGGTGGTATGTTCATGGGGCTAGAACAAAATTTGGAACAAATTCGCCACGGTATTAGCGAACTTGCTAAAAAACGTAAGCAAGGCGGAGTTGCTAGTCGAGGAATAGATAAAAATATCGGTGAAGATGTGTTACCAGCACCTAAAACAATTAAGCCAAAAAAGAAAACTAGTGTGTGTCGTGCAGGACAAGTTCAAACAGGCATGCAAACTAAAAACGGTAAACTAGTGCCTAAATGCTCAGTAAAATAAATATATCAAGTCGGGGAAAAATAATGAACTTAAGAGATTTAATGACAAGGTTGGATCACATTGCAGAAGAAAGCAAACCTCCTTCTGATACAGATCTGCAACGTGCTGCATACGATAAATTTAAATCAGATGATGCTAAATCAGCTGCGATTGCCGATGTTAAAAAAATAGCAAATACACCAATGAATCAAATTCCGCGTTTTGGAATAGCTATTAATCCAAAAACTGGACAAATTTTTTACGGAGACGATGGCGGTGAGATCGGTACTCCCCAACCTAAAGGATATCCATTTAAGTGGATGCAATCAGGCGGTCCTGGAGAAAGTCAAAAGGATGCAGCACGTATTCGTGCAGCCGGTTTACAAATTATTGACAAAGGAGGGTATGCCTATGTCGATCCTAAAGCATTGGTAGATATAGACAAACCAACTCCTGCTCCGGCCCCAGCGCCTGGACCAACTCCTGTTGCAAATGATGATGCTAAAAAATTAGAAGAACTAATTGCACAACTAGAAGCAACAATAAAAGGCGATATTGCGCCAATGCCAACTCCTGGACCAACTCCTGGACCAACTCCTGGACCAACTCCTAAACCTAAAAATAAATCACTTAATTGGAAAGAACTTGCACTGGCAACAGGTGCTAGCGCAATCCCTGGTGCTGTAGTAGGAGGGTTACCGGGTGCTGCTGTTACTGGTTTAGCCGGTGGAGGAACTGATTTGTATCATCAACTATACAGAGAAGGTACAGAATTTAATTCAGGTATTGCACAAAGCCTTGTTGAAAGTTTTGGCTATCAGTTAGATGAACTCGCAGATAATCCAAATCTTCCTGGATTTATGCGAACAAAATATAATGTTGCTGATCCATTGGATAAGCCGTTGACCGCTAGAGGTTCAGCTGGCGCAAATGTTGAAGCTGGCCGTGCTTCATATAAAGCACCAGAATTACCTGCTGCAGAAGTTCCGAAAGCAGAAGTTCCAAAAGCCGCTCCTAATTTTAGTGGCGGACAAATGCAAGGTAATGTGAGTAATGTAAAGTATGCAGCACCTGAGATGAAAGCTGCATCTACCGGAGTTGCAGATATAGCAAAAACAGCGCCAGCAGCAGCTGCCGAAGCACCAAAGATTGCCGCTGGTTTACAAAAAGCTGGCGTTCCTATTGCAAAGAGTGCTGAAGAAGCGGCTGCACAAGTGGCTGCTAAGGCAGGTGCAAAAGCTGGTGGTAAAATGTTAAGCAAATTAATTCCAGGTGTTGGATTAGTTGTTGGTACTGTAGATGCTATCAAACGTGCCCAAGAAGGTGATTGGACTGGCGCAGGAATTGCAGGTGTTAGTGCCGCATTAAGTCTAGTGCCTGGAGTAGGTGGTGCAGTATCAATGGGGTTAGATGCTGCTAATCTAGCACGTGATTATAAAGCTGGTAAATTTGGAGATGCTGCATCTCCGACAGGAACAACTGGCGGTGATGCAAAACTAATGCAATTACAAAAAATAATTGGTGCAAAACCAGATGGTATGATGGGTCCAGAAACAAAACAAAAATTAGTAGCATGGCAACAATCGCAAGGTCTTACTCCGGACGGATTACCAGGCCCAGCAACATATGGCAAAGCTGGAATCAAAGAATCCCAGCAAACAGTTGCCGAAGGTATTCGTAGTTTACAAGAACGTTTACAATTAATTGAAACTAAAGCTGCAATTAGAGAAACACTAGAACAAAGATATTATCTAGACGAATACTATTATATGTATAATGGTATCGGTGAACAAGTAACAGACTTAACTACTATATCAGTTATTAACGATGCTTATGAAAAAGGCGAAGTTGAAATTGTAGAAGGACTAGGAAGTGCATTGTGGAACATGGGTAAAGATGCTGTTAAAGGTGCTGGTAAATTTATAGGATCTACTGTTAAGGGTGGTGCAAGTCCAGCAGCTGCAGAACGACTAGCTAAGATGGGCGGATCCGGAGGCAAAGCATTATCTAGTGCTGAAAAAGCTGGGCTTAAGACCGGAGCTGCAATTGCTAAGAATCCAATTAAAGCTGGGTTAGGTGCTACAGCACTAGGTATCGGTGGTGCGGCAGCATTAAGCGGAGATGATACTCCAGAACCTACAACAACAGGTGGTGGCGGTGATAATAGTGGAATAGGATCTGCTGATACTGGTACAACAACAGGAGATACTCCTACAACTACTCCAGATGCATCGGCTAGTAAAGTAACTCCAGAACAGCAAGCAATCATTGACAAGATTCGTGCATTAGAAAAAGCACACGATCCTAAAGATGTAGATCCAGCCTGGACCAAAGCTGTAGCGCACGGTGATCAAGTTATCGCCAAAGTTGATCATTCTAACAGTTCTAATCTAGATCCAAACAAAGGCGGTAACGCTGCAACTACTATTCCTAGTGGTCCAGGAACCGCAGCAGGTCCAGTGTCAGATGCTGATAAAAAGAAAGCAGCTGAAGCAGCTGCAACTTCAGTTGCTGGAGAGAAAAAGGCTGCTGACAAATCTGGAACAGCATCAAGCCCTGCAGGAACTACTACAGATAATTCTGGTAAATTTAAAACATCTCCATCACCAGTTACAGGCCCAGATGGTAAAGATTTATTTGGTAGTAAATTGATACCTAGTGGAACAACTATTGGAAAAGATGGTACATCTATGCCAAATACAAACGGTGTTAAAGAATCATACCATGATGAACTAGCTCGTTGGTTAAAGATTGCTCGAGGTTAATCAAGTAAAATGGCAGATTAATTTCTGCCATTTTCACCTCTAAAGGTTGTGTTTACAAGATAATTAGTATATAATAGGCAATATAGTTAAGGAGATAATATGTCAGGTCGTAGTTATGGTCCCGAAGAAAAGGCAAAATTAGAACGTTTGATTGCAGAAGGTTCAACTGTTCTGCGTGAAGTTGAAGATTTACAAGAAGGTTTAAAAGAAACAGTTAAGGCTGTAGCAGAAGAATTACAAGTAAAACCAAGTGTTATCAATCGTGCAATTAAAATTGCACATAAAGGCGATTGGCAGGCTTATAATGCAGATTGGGAAGAAATTGAAGCTATTTTAGATATTACAAAACGTATCTAACTAAGTATACTAGGAAAGGTCGGCGGGCCATAAACCGCATGAAGGTGTTTGCAAGCCTCAAATTGCATGGAGAAGAAAATTTATGTCGTATGTAGACGCATGGTTTGACCGCGAGAATGATATCATTCGAGTTGTTGAACGTAACAAAAAAGGTGAACGTGAATTTCGAGACATTCCTGTCAAGCACACATTTTACGTCAAAGACCCTAAGGGCAAATTTCAATCAATCTACGGTGATACACTTACACGTATTGTTTGTAAAAATACAAAAGAACTACGCAAAGAACAAGCCATTAATAGCGGCAAGACTTTATATGAGTCTGATATTAATCCAATCTTTGTAACACTAAGCGAACATTATCTTAACCAAGATCCTCCTAAATTACACACAGCGTTCTTTGATATTGAGGTAGACTTTGATCCGGAGCGTGGCTATGCTAGTCCAGACGATGCATTTATGCCAATCACTGCGATTGCTGTCTACTTACAATGGTTGGAAACTATGGTATGTTTAGCTATTCCGCCTAAAGGTCTTAAGATGGAAGAAGCTAAGGAAATGGTTAAGGACTTTCCCAATACTTATTTGTTCGATAACGAAGCAGATTTATTAAGCATGTTCTTAGATCTTATACAAGATGCTGATGTTATTAGTGGTTGGAATAGCGAAGGATTTGACGTGCCTTATACTACTAATCGTGTCATCAAGGCATTGAGTAAAGAAGATACTAGACGATTTTGTTTATTTGATCAATTACCTAAAAAACGCGAATACGAAAAATACGGTCGTACTAGTACAACTTACGATTATGTCGGTCGTGTACATTTAGATTATCTCGAATTATATCGCAAGTATACATACGAAGAACGACATAGTTATAGACTAGATGCTATTGCAGAATATGAATTGGGTCAACGTAAAACACAATACGAAGGTACACTTGATCAACTATACAATAATGATTTTAAAACATTTGTTGAATATAATATTAATGACTGTAAACTTCTTGACGATTTAGATAAAAAATTAAAGTTCATGGATCTTGCTAACACACTAGCACATGAAAATACAGTATTGTTGCAAACTACAATGGGCGCTGTGGCCGTCACTGAACAAGCTATTATTAACGAAGCACACCGCAGAGGTTTTCAAGTTCCTAATCGTATTAAGAAAGACGACCGAGAAGAAAATACGGCTGCGGCTGGTGCGTATGTGGCAGTTCCTAAAGAAGGCATTGTAGACTGGGTTGGATCTTTAGATATTAACAGTCTGTATCCGTCAGCTATTCGTGCATTAAATATGGGTCCAGAGACTATTATTGGACAATTACGACAAACAAAAACAGAAGAATTTATCGAATTACAAATGGCGAAAGGCAAGAGTTTTGCAGCATCTTGGGAAGGTGTCTTTGGTAGTTTAGAATATGAAGCTGTAATGAATCAAGAGATTGGAACTGATATAACTATCGATTGGGAAAATGGCGAAACTGATATCTTAAGTGCTGCAGAAGTTTATAGACTTATTTACGAAAGCAATCAGCCTTGGATGCTTTCAGCAAACGGTACTATTTTCACTTATGAAAAAGAAGGTATTATTCCTGGGCTGTTAAAGCGTTGGTATGCAGAACGTAAGGAAATGCAGGCCAAATTAAAAGATGCAATTAAAGCTGGAAACAAAGTTGAAGAAGAATATTGGGACAAACGACAACTTGTTAAAAAGATTAATCTTAACAGTTTGTATGGTGCTATTCTTAATAGCGGGTGCAGATTCTTCGATAAACGTATTGGACAATCAACTACACTTACAGGACGCCAGATCGTCCGACATATGGCAAGTAAAGTAAATGAAATCATTGCCGGTGAGTATGATCACAAAGGCAAAGCTGTCATCTACGGAGACACTGACTCGTGCTATTTTAGTGCATATAAAACACTTCAAAAAGACATCGATGCTGGGAAGATTCCATGGACAAAAGAAACAGTTGTTGCTTTATACGACCAAATTGGTGAAGAAGTTAATACTACATTCCCACAATTTATGCTAGATCAATTTCATTGTCCAAAAACTCGAGGAGAAGTTATACGAGCAGGCAGAGAAATTGTAGGAAGTAAAGCATTGTTTATTACCAAGAAACGCTATGCAGTGCTTTATTATGATAAAGAAGGCAAACGTACAGATGTGGATGGTAAACCTGGTAAAATTAAGGCCATGGGCTTAGATCTTAAGCGTAGTGATACTCCAGAATTTATTCAAAACTTTTTAAGTGATGTTCTTGAAATGGTATTACTAGGCAAAGGTGAAAAAGAAGTGTTAGATATGATTAGTGAATTTAGAATTAAATTCAAAGGGAGACCTGGTTGGGAAAAAGGTTCACCTAAACGTGCTAACAATATCACCGACTATCAAGCTAAAGAAGCCAAAGCAGGTAAAGCTAATATGCCCGGTCACGTTCGTGCTAGTATCAATTGGAATACTCTTAAACGAATGTATAACGACAAATATTCTATGGGTATTACAGACGGTGCAAAAGTTATTGTTTGTAAACTCAAACCTAATCCGTTAGGTTTTACATCAGTTGCATATCCAGTGGATGAACTGAGGTTACCACAGTGGTTCAAAGACTTAGCATTTGATCACGCTGAGATGGAACAAACTATTATCGATAATAAGTTAGATAACTTAATTGGTGTATTAAATTGGGACATCAATAGTACAGAAGAAAAAAATACATTTAACAGTTTATTTGAGTTTTAATATGAAAATTATAATTGCAGGATATGGATTTGTAGGCAAGGCTGTTGCTAATGCCATAGATAAAAATAACATAGTATATATTGTTGATCCAAAGATAAGCGAACAAACAGTAAAAGATTATCCGGATGCTGAAGGAGTAATTATTTGTGTAGGAACACCGAGCACTGAAACAGGGGATTGCGATGTAAATCAAATATATCAAGTAATGGATACTGTTCCTGTGCATATACCGGTATTACTTAAATCAACAGTGCCGCCAAACTATCTAGAAAGATTACTTGTAAACTACCCCAATCATAGTATTGCCTATAGCCCAGAATTTTTACGTGCGGTTAGTGCCAACGAAGATTTTGCTAATCAGGAGTATATGATTTTAGGCGGAAGTAATCCCGGAAATATTTGGAGAGAATTATTCATTGTCTCGCTTAAAAACCTAAATAAGATCGAGCATTGTACACTAACAGAAGCAAGTATGGTCAAATATGCTACCAATTGTTTCCTAAGTGTCAAAGTAGCGTTCTTCAATCAGTTATATGACATGTGCCAAATGAATGGCGCAGACTATAACAAGATTGTTGAATTATTACAATTAGACGAACGCATAGGTAACAGTCATATGCAAGTTCCCGGTCCAGACGGTAGTCGTGGTTTTGGTGGAGCATGTTTCCCTAAAGATACAAATGCATTTGTACACTATGCAGATAGTTTGCAGATTTCACATACACTTGTAGAATCGGCAATAAAATATAATAAGAAAATTAGAAAAACATTGACATAGTCACGCAGAACCTATATAATAAAAACATGGAGAATATTATGAAAGACTTTTTACAAGACCTAGTAGCACATACACACAGTTTAGGATTTTTACCAATTGTAAAAATTACAGCTAATGAAAAAGGAGCGGTAATTGAATCAATGGCAGAAGATCGTAGTGTTATTCTTAACGCTAAAACTAAAGAAACTGTAGACTCACTTGAAGGCACGTTTGGTATGCCTAACTTAAACAAGTTAGACATTCTGTTGAAATGCCCAGAGTACAAAGAAAATTTCACAATTGATGTTGTAAAACAACAACGCAACGGTGAAGAAATTCCAACAGGATTACACTTTCAAAATGGTGCTGGTGATTTTGAAAACGATTATCGTTTTATGAATCAAGATATTATTAACGAAAAACTTAAAACTGTTAAGTTTAAAGGCACTAGTTGGGATATTGAATTTAAGCCAGCTATGGCTAGTGTACAACGTTTTAAATTTCAATCAGCTTCGCACAGTGAAGAACCAACATTCCAAGTAACTACCAAAGACAATAATTTAATTTTTAGTTTTGGAGATGCGACTACACATGCTGGTAATTTTGTATTCCAGGCAGGAATCGATGGAAAATTAAAATCAACATGGTCTTGGCCAGTTACTGCTGTTCAGAGTATTTTGAATTTGTCTGGCGATATTACTATGCGTATTGCAGATGCAGGTGCATTGAATATCACTGTTGATAGCGGTATTGCAGTGTACGAATATATTCTTCCAGCACAAAGCAAGTAATGGTCGAACTCCATAAAAGAACTATCGTTAGAGCAATTACTTACAGGGTCATTGCTCTAATGATTACGGCGATATGGACCGGATTAAGTGATGCAATATTAATTCATTTAATATTGACTGCAATCCATTACGGTCACGAACGTATATGGTTAAAGATTAAGTGGGGTAAAATTGAATAAAAATTTAACAGCAACACAAAACGATTACGCATATTTTTTGCCGGCTACTTCTGGATTCTATAGCACGTATATCGGTAAACAACGTTTTGGTAATTATGTAGATCCTGCTCGTATCCCAGCTAGCTTTGGGCACATGGGTATTGAAGCTATGAACTATTTAGATCCTAACGCAGCTTTTTACTACGATCATTGCTTGTATTCGGCTGGTCATGCTAATTTAGATTTATCTAAACCAGATCCAAGCGAAGATATGTTCCGTAATAGAGATCGTAGTACTAGTTGGGTGTTAGGCGACTCTGGAGGTTTCCAAATTGGTAAAGGTGTATGGGAAGGTGAATGGAATGATCCTAACGGACCTGTAGTTGCACAACGAATGGCCGAAGCCATTGCGAAAGGTGTTGAGTTAGTTCCGCAATTACATCCAACAGGACATCCTAAGACAGATAAAAATGGTAATCCTAAGTATACTAAAATTGATCATGTTAAAATTTATCAAGCAAAACTAGATGCTGCACAGAAAAAGCGTGAACAAGTACTAGCATGGATGGATGCTCTTATGGATTACGGTATGGTGCTTGATGTACCAGCATGGGTTGGACGAAGTCCAGTTGGTGCTAAAAATAGTGGTATTGCTAATTATCCACAAGCTGTTGCAGCTACCAAATACAACAACGAATATTTTATTAAGCATCGCACAGGTGCTTGTAAATTCCTAAATGTATTACAAGGTGAAAATCACGACCAGGCGGAAGATTGGTATCAACAAATGAAGGATTTTTGCGATCCTAAAAAATACGATAAACCGTTTAATGGTTGGGGTATGGGCGGACAAAACATGTGCGATGTCGACCTAGTACTACGTAGATTAGTGGCATTGAAATTTGATGGCCTTCTTGAAAAGGGTCATCAGGATTGGATGCACTTCTTGGGCACCTCTAAATTAGAGTGGGCATTATTATTAACTGATATACAACGTGCTGTAAGGAAATACCATAATGAAAACTTTACCATCTCTTTTGATTGCGCCTCACCGTTCCTCGCAACAGCAAACGGACAAATCTATGTCCAAACAGAAATTAAAGACAGGGGCAAATGGCTCTATCGTATGCTCCCAAGTCTCGACAACAAAAAATATTCCAAGGATACTCGTCTCTTCAAAGATGTGGTAGTACAAGATAAACATTTTGACAGTTTCACAACTAGTCCATTAATGGACGGAGTTAAAGTTAATGAAATTTGCATATATGGCCCTAATGATCTAAATAAAATAGGCAAAGTAGGTAAGACATCATGGGATAGTTTTACCTATGCTATTATGATGGGGCATAATGTTTGGTTACATTTGAATAGTGTACAAGAAGCTAATCGTCAATATGATGCAGGTCTTTGCCCAGCTATGTTAGTTGATGAAAAATTTAATCGAGTTTATTTTAGAGATGTAGTAGATGACATTTTTAGTGCTCCTGATCGTGCATCTGCTATTGCTATCATCGACAAATATGATAAATTTTGGCAAGCTATTCCCGGAACACGTGGTGCCACAGGAAAGAAAACCGTTAATTCAAGTGGTAAGTTTTCCGAATTATTTGTAGTAGTAGGAGAAGATAGTGTACAATCCGAAGAGCAAGAAGAATTTTCTGACGAAGTTTCCGATAAACTAGATGAATTAGAGGCTAGTATACATGACATTACCTGACGAAAGATTTCGATCTGTACTTCTTACGGAGGAATTTTTACAGGATTTAACTAATCCTCAAAAAACTCCACGTATACCAAAAGAAATACGTGAGCAAGCTCGTTGGTGCTTACGACATTTCCCATCGTATCATACTATGAAGCAATTAGAGCATGCAGCTCCAGAAGTTGTTCAAGAACGTATGGAAGATGTACATCGTATGATCAAATACTGGGAAGAAGGAAAGGAATTTAACAATGAAAACTAGTCTTGTTGTTGGCATGGGCATTGGACAATTATATGTAGATGTACTACATAATCTCGGGCACAGTGTTATTACTGTTGATACAGACCCTAGCAAAAATGCAGATTTTCAAACTGTTGACTCTGCTATTGTAGCATGCCGTATGTTCGATACTGTACATATTTGCACACCTAATTTTACACATTTTGAATTAGCAGCCAAACTAGCGCCCTATAGCAAAATTGTTTTTATCGAAAAACCCGGAGTTGCAAATAGTACTACATGGAAAAGACTGCTTGAAGCGTTTCCGCAAACACGATTTATGATGGTTAAAAACAATATGTGGCGGAGTAATATTGACGATTTAAAAAAATTAGCTACAAAATCAGCTAGTGTAGATCTATTATGGCTTAATAAGGATCGTGTTCCTAACCCTGGTACTTGGTTTACTACTAAAAAATATGCGTTTGGAGGAGTTAGTCGAGATTTAATGCCACATTTGTTAAGTTTATATATTGCATTAAATCCTGCATGGCGTAAAGACATACGCATTAGTAGCGGTACAAAGACAAATTGGAAACTAGAACAATTAACTCAAACAGATTACGGTATTGTTAACCCTAACGGTACATATGATGTGGATGATGAATGTTATATGACATTTACTGACAAATGGAATTTATTAGCAAACTGGCGTACTAATGATTTTGATAGCAGAGTTATCATGTTTACTATGCCAGATGGTTCGTTAGAATCATTTGAACTAGGTTTATGTCCAGAAGACGCATATCAAGCTATGATTGCAGAAGCTGTTAATCGAATAGACGATTACGAGTTTTGGCTTAAACAAGTCGACATCGACACATGGATTCACGAACAAATAGAAAATTTATGAAAATAAAATGTTTACAAACAACAGGTCAAGGTTGGTTTGAAGAAGTTGAATACGATAAACCAGAGCCTGGGCAATATGAGATTGAAGTTAAAGCTCTAATGACTGGCGTTTGTCGTAGTGATATTGACATGATGATGGGAGATTTTGGTCCTTTGCCCTTACACATGCAAGGTCACGAAGGGCTAGGTATAGTAACTAAAGTAGGAATAGGGGTTGCTAAAACTAATGTAGGTGATATTGTAGCAACACGCGGAGAACCTGCGTATGCCGATTATTATAATGTACGTATTGAAGAATTTGTAATAGTTCCAGAAGCTGAACCTAAATATATCTTAGAACCAGTTGCATGTGGGCTTAATCTTATTAATCAAGCTAAAGAACAATTATTAGACAGGCAAGGTCGTAGTGAAAATACACGTATGTTGATCATCGGCAGCGGATTCCTTGCATGGGTTGCTTATCATGCTATGCGACTAAATGGTTATATATTTCATGTAGATGTGTTAGGACATAGCAATAAAGAACTATGGGGTAGTAGGTTACAATCTAGTACTATTGAAAATTATGATGTTGTTGTGGATCTTAGTGGAAATTATGAATTAGGCACACAGATTAACCTAAATAACAATGCATTAATCATCGACGGTGTAGGTAAAGCTGTTAGTAAACAAGAAGCACAATCTCAACTTTGGAAAGCTGTTACTACTGTTAAACCTAGTCCTCGTAATCCAAAATTTATTGATTGTATGCAAATGGCCAAGTATTTTATTGAAAACGGTTACTTAGAAGTCGATAATTTCTGGACTAAAAGTTATGATCGAACCAATGAATGGGAACAAGCATTTGTAGACGGAGCTAATCGCCCAAATGGTTATAGCAGAGGGTATATTAAATGGTGACCTATGTCAAAAATTAATTCAGTTACTATAGTCGGTGGCGGGTCATCGGGATGGATGACAGCAGCTGCGTTTTCAAAAATATTTCCTCAGTTAAAAATTACATTAGTAGAATCTAAAAATGTTTCTATCATGGGTGTAGGCGAGTCGTCACTAGCAACAATTAATCATTATTTAGAAATGCTTGATATAGAAGACGAAGACTGGATGCCTCAGGCTAATGCTACTTACAAAACATCTATTAAATTTACAAATTTTTTAAGCGAATCATCATCTTATTACGATGTATTAAAACCAGAAGCATCTTCAGTAGAAAACTTTAGCCCTGTAGATTTCTTTTTAGTATCAAAGATATATCCCGATATAGATATTACTGAATTTTCTAAATATTTCGACGATACCCACGAAATGATTGTGCAGAATAAACTAACCGATCGTAACGATGTCCTTAATTGGAATTTCAAATACGATAAAGCCTATCATATGGATGCTTATAAATTTGGTTTAACATTAAAAGAAAAAGTAGCATTACCAAACGGAGTTATTCATTTAGAAGACGATGTAATAGAATGTCGTACAAATGGTATAGGAGAAATAGATTGTATTATTACAAAAAATAATGGTACATTAAAGTCCGACTTATACATTGACTGCACTGGGTTTGAAGCTACTTTAATAGAAAAAACACTAGAAGTTCCTTTTGAAAGTTTTTCTAACAAATTAATAAATGATAGAGCTATAGCTACTAATATTCCGTATGTTGATAAAGAAACAGAATTAAACTCGTGGACAGATTGTACAACATTAAAAAATGGCTGGTTATGGAATATCCCAGTATGGGATAGAATTGGGGCTGGTTATGTTTTTTCTAGCAAATTTGTCGACGACGAAACAGCATTACAAGAATTCAAAGAAGGATTACGCATCACATATGGGGACCGAGCCGATAATATCGAACCAAGATTTATTAGTTTTAAACCCGGAGTAAGAAAAAAATCATGGTATAAGAATGTGCTTGCTATAGGACTAACTTCTGGTTTTTTAGAACCATTAAGATCTACAGGTTTAATGGTAACTCATAACAACATTATGAGAGCAATATCTTTATTGTCAGTAAAAGATTGTTTTATCAATACTATAGACAAGGATATATTCAATAATCAATCGAAACAAGAATTATATAGCTGGAGAGATTTTGTTTCGGCACATTATGCATTTTCCAAAAGAAAAGATAGCGACTATTGGAAATATGTGACAGAAGAAATCGACTACTTAGAAGATTCTACCGAATTTAAAAATTTATCAACTGATTTAGATTTACATTCAAATCAGCTTAGTTTTAATATTAGAATTTTATCTGGCATGGGATATAACCCGTTATCTGATCTAAAGATACAACAATTAAAAGATCGAAATCAAATCAATTATGAATTTTTAAAACATATTGTCCAAGAATGGAAAAAGAGAAAAACCATAATTGACAATTATACCAAAACACTTCCATCTAATTTGGAATTTTTGAAAAAGAAAATTTATAAAAATCATTGACTTTAACCATTTAACCCTATACAATATCATTATGCTAGACACAAATAAAAGACAAGACATTACATTTTTTACAGGCTACGAAGTTGAGCATACCATTTGCCATGGTATGTTTACATTATTTGTAGTAGGTACTCCTCCGCTTGAAGATATTCTACGTATTGCAAACGATAGCCAAGCAATGATTGACGAAACAAAACGTATTAAACATATATATTTTGGCACTAGTCAAAGTTTTAACCCTAAAAGCATTAGCGTGTCAGAATATAAACCTTGGGATATTGTTATTAACGGATGTTTAGAAGCAGGTTACTGGGTTACCTTAGATTTTGATGTTGCTCATGCTGAAGGAGTTCTTGAATCAGGTTATAATGAAAACCCAAAATTTGTAAGCATGATCAGTGTTAAATTGCCTTATATTAATCAATTCAACTACAATACAACAGTTAAATTAGATGACAGAACTTGGGGCGCTACTAATCCCGGTGTATGGACACATCAGTTAAATGATTTATTAAAGATGGACAAGTACACGTATTGGGATCAATATACTCAAGACAAAGAAGTATGACCTCGCATTATATTTTACCTACTATTACTGTACTAGACGATTTCTTTGACGATCCACTGTGGGTTAAAAATTATGCACTAAGTTTATCTTATGCCAAGGATACACAAAACCAGTGGCCCGGTGAAAGATCAGAATTATTAGATGTAATTAATAAAGATATGCTAGGTTATATTGTAAATAAATTTTTAAGTTTATATTACGATCATTCAAATACTAATATTGTTTGGCATGCTAATGGTAGTTTTCAAAAAACTAATAAACTATACAAAGACGGGTGGATTCATACTGATGCAGAGCTAATAACAGTTATTATTTTTTTAAATGATGATGCTGATCCTACATCAGGAACAACACTATACGAGAAAAAAACAGAAATTGCAGTAGCTATGCATACCGATAAAAAGAAAGAATCATTCGATAATACCGACCTTATAGAAAGTATGGAAGAATTTAGGTTGGAGCATAATGCGCAGTTTAAAGAATCAATAGTAATTAAAAATAAATTCAACAGGCTTATTGCATTTGACTCGCAAATGTTTCACGGTGCAAATAATTTTGATGCAACTGATGAAAGATTGACTTTAGTAATTTTTATTGATAGACTCCAAGTTAATAATTATCCTATTCAACGTTTAAAAAAATTATGAGTTATCTTATTTTAGAAAATACTTACGAGGCAAGTACTTATAAGAAATTTTATCAAATTCTTAAAGATAGCCCATTTAAATATTTTTGGAGAGATATTGTAGGTTCATATTATTGGAATCAAAGTAATCCAGATACCCAATTAAATTCATTAATTGAAACTATGTGGGATCAATTTAGTAATAAATTTTCGTATGCCGGCAAACGTGGCAACACGTATATTAATGCACAAACATTTGGACTAGAACCTGGTGCTCATTTTGATACCGAAACAGACGACGGTGTTACTGTAATAAATTTTATCACTGATACATGGAACATTACTTGGGGGGGTGAAACAATACTTTATAATTTTTATTATAATGATTTAGGCAATGACGAACATATTCCAAATCATTTTAATAAACCAATTACCATTGACACTGCAATTATACCAGCGTATAATAAAACATTAATATTTCCAAGTAATCAATTACACATGGTTAAGCCGATGTCTCGATTTTATAACGGTATAAGATATACTCTTATGTATAAGATTACAGATATCACATTTGAACAATTAAAAAAGAATTATAATGAACATTAAACAAGATATTAGACCAAACAAAATGATCTGGGTTACTTTTCAAAAGGAAGGCATTCACGCTTATCCAGCAGCCGCAACAGATCCTAACCTAGCAACAGGAGATGAATATGATGTATCGTTTTTGGCTACTCCTCATCGTCATATATTCCATTTTCGCGTTTGGCTTTCAGTTACCCACAACGACCGTGATGTCGAATTCATCCAGTTTAAACGCTGGTTGGAAAATTTATACAAAGACAGTATACTAAAACTAGATTATAAAAGTTGCGAGATGATGTCAGATGATTTATATGACATGATTTCACAAAAGTATCCCAACCGCGAGGTTTGGATTGAGGTCTCCGAAGATGGAGAAAATGGTTCATTTATTAAATATTAAGGAAAGCTATAATGGCTACAAACTACAAGGACTTTAGTTATTTCGAAGCCCGCCCCGATATCGTTAAAATCTTTGAAGATCTCGAAGCATTTTTAGATTGGTGTAAGATGGAGGGGGCACCGTTCGATGAGGCTCATCTTTATAACAGAGAAAGCTGGCAATGGCGTAATTTTGATAAAACACGTCGCCCTAAAAAGCCTTACACAGGCGAACGTAAACCTTATTTAGGTAAAAATCCACGTTATAATAACAATGAACGTTTTTCTAATTGATCTAGAAGCGGTAGAAACTAGGTACACGGGTCAATGGAAGACTCATGTACCTAATCTCTTACGAAAGGCAGGACACAATGTTCAAATTCTATCTGGCCCTACGGATATTCCTACAGCCACTACTCCTGGTGCTTTCCTTAATTTTGGTGGTACCAATATCTATAAGTCTAGTCAAGTGGAACAAATGGGGCGTTTATTTTGCTCCGGATCAGTTCAGCCTGGCGATCATTTCTTGTTTACTGATGCTTGGCATCCTGGTATCATAAACTTAAAATACATGAGCGAACTGCTGAACATTCCAGTAGTTACACACGGACTTTGGCATGCTGGCAGTTATGATCCTCAAGATTTTCTTGGACGTCTTGTTGGCAATAAGCCTTGGGTTAGACATGCTGAAAAAAGTTTCTTTGCGGCATTTGATCACAATTACTTTGCTACTCAATTCCATATTGACATGTTTCATCATAATTTATTAAATGATGGAATGGTTGAAAATCCATGGGAAGAAGAGGACAAGGCAGATATGCTAGAGTCTGGCAAATATGTACGCACAGGTTGGCCGATGGAGTATATGGAAGATACATTAACTGTATATAAGAACATGCCCAAGCGTGACCTAATTCTTTTTCCGCATCGTATTGCACCCGAGAAGCAAGTTGAGATTTTTCGAGACTTAGCTACACACTTACCGCAGTATGAATTTGTAGTGTGTCAGGATCAACAACTAACAAAAAATGAATATCATAACTTGTTAGGCGAAGCGAAGATGGTGTTTAGTGCTAACTTACAAGAAACACTAGGCATTAGTTGCTATGAAGGTGCAGTAGTTGATGCTATTCCTATGGTTCCGGATCGTTTAAGTTATACAGAAATGTATTACGACACATTTAAATATCCAAGTAAATGGACTGAAAGTTTTGATGCTTATACTGTTTACAGGCCGGATTTGTGTCGCAAGATAATGGAACATATGGATAATTATGCAACAAGAATTCCTGTGATCCGAAAACAATCAAAGGACTTACATGACAACTTCTTCAGTGCCACAGAGTTACTCAATAACCTCAACTGATACAATAACTATCGATACTAGCACATTTGCTAATATATCAGTAGCAAGTGGCGGTATCAATAATGTAACAATAGGTACTTCTAGTTCTAATTATTACTATAATACAATAGCTGGTGGCGGGTATAATATCGGTTCAGGTCTTACCAGTAGCGGTACTATTAGCATTAGTTCGTTATCGACAGACGACATAAAAGCATATAGTTTTCAGTTACCTGAAGAATGGAAGGATCAATTTCCTGATTGGAATAAAGTACAAAAGATGTGTGAAGAATATCCCGGATTAAAAATAGCATTTGAAAAATTTAAGACAACATATAAACTAGTGAAAGACCACTATGATACTCCAGAAGATCAAAGACCAATTCCTTAATTGGCTTGAACGCCATGACCGTAAACGCATTATTATGGATCGTACAGAAAACGAGCCATACTTGGAACGTTACTATGTTCTTTTTAAAGAACGTGTAACATTTCCTTATAATGTATTTTTACACAAGTTCTTAAAGTCAGATCCAGATGACGTTCATGATCATCCATGGAATTACTTTACTATTATTCTTGCTGGTGGCTACTATGAGTGGATCGCACAGTTTAACGAAGACGGTACAAAGAATTGCGAAGTAAGAGTGTGGCGTGGCCCAGGTAGTTTCCGTTTTGGTAACACACATACCTTCCATCGTATTGAATTAAAAGAAGGCGTTACTCCTTGGACATTGTTCTTTGTAGGCAAACGTCAACGTGAGTGGGGATTTATTGTTGAAAATAAATGGATCCACTTTGAAAAATATCTAAGTGATAGAAAGAATGGCCTACTTCCCAACCACAACTAATACGACCGCTATACCAAACGGTGCTTACCTAACATCAACTGGTACAAATACTGTTTGGACTACTGGTACAAGTGTTCCAAACAGTGAAGTAATGATAATTAATCAAACCAATCCGCCTACCATAGAAGTTAAAGGTAACATGGTTATTAACGGAGTTGATTTAGAAGAACGGTTAAAGACAATCGAAACAGTATTGCAAATCCCTGAAAGAGATGTTAAACTAGAACATAAACATCCAAAGCTCAAAGAATTGTACGATCAGTACATAAATGCTTTGGGCAAATACAGAACATTTGAAGCAATTAAAGGAGATGACGATGGAACTACATGAATCAGTTAAAGATACTTATAAAGAAATGATTATCAAGGAACACGAAGGATTTCGTCTTGTGTTGAAAAAGCACGAAGTACTTGCCCCAAAAGGGTTGTTTAGTATTAATTTAGAACAACAAACTCTAAAGGATGGTGAAATAACTGATACGGCTACGTATAATTATTTCATGACTACAGAAGAATTACAGGCACTGGCGTACGGGTTAACTGCATGAAGAAAGTATATTATACCTGGCAACAAGTCGAAGGAGCGGTATTGGATATTGCTCGCCAAATGTCAGCACACGATTGGAAGCCTGACTATATTGTGGGTATAACCCGTGGTGGACTTGTACCAGCTAATTTGCTTAGTCAATATACTGGCATTAAAATGTCAAGCCTAGACGTTAGCCTTCGTGACGGTGGTGATTGCGTTAGTAATTGTAGCATGGCAGAGGATGCTTACGAAGGTACTAAGATATTAGTAGTAGATGATATCAATGATCAAGGCTCTACAGTAGCCTGGATCAAAAAAGACTGGCAAGCGAGTTGCTTGCCCGGCAATACTAGTATATGGGATCATGTATGGGGCGACAATGTTCGATTTGCAGTATTGACTCATAACTTAGGCAGTGAATTTAAAGATCCAGACTATTATGTTTGGACTGTAGACAAAAGAGATGAAGATTGTTGGTTAGTTTATCCTTGGGAGAATTTTTGGTTATGACTTCAGCATTAATAAAATTATTAATTGGCATTGCATTTATTATCATTGCTCTTGCTATTGGTCCAATTATCGGAATTTGGAGTTTGAATACCCTGTTCCCTCAGTATTTAAATATTCCGTTAACTTGGCAAACTTGGTTGGCCTTTAATATATTATTCGGTAGTAGTGTTGCAGGAAAATTTAGAAAATGACATTATCTGTTAAAGAATTAGAAGAAAAAATTGCATCTGTTAATGAGGATTTAAAAAAAATTAACGATATCAAAGCAATAGATACTTTAAATTTTTACAAAGAATATTTAGAAGAGCAACTTGCAGAAGCCAAACGTAATGAAAGAAAACTTTAAAATTACAATACCATGGCATAATCAAGATAATAATTGGTGGAATGACACCTGTGCTGATGTAGTAGAAGTGTTTGGTTTACCCGGAGAACGTTATACATATCATCCAAGATATGAAGATATGGCGTTTTATTTTAATTCTAAAAAGGATTATGAATTATGCAAGATTCTACTTTCAGACAGAATTTAGACTTTTATAGTGTATTACTACTAGGAATACTACTAGTAGTATTTGCCGTTTACTACAATTATACACATCCACATGTGGTTGTTAAGTATGATTGTTCAATAGCAGAAATAAGTCCAGATTATCCTATACCAGTTAAAGAAGCTTGTCGCAAACTTCGAGCAGAAAATATCTTGAATAAACCTAAATAAACCTATATAATATAACAGATAGGAGAATCAATTGACTACATTTACAACAGAAGATTTAAAAAATGTGTTAGCTGGTGCTAACCAGCAAGACGATGACAATAAAGAATATAAAGAAGCATATCTTGGAGATCATCTTCGATTTAAAATGAAACGCGAAGGCAAACGCTTTTGGGCTGGCGATAATATCAGCGACTATGTTAGCGAAGAAGACAAAGCAAAACTAATTGAAGAAGCAACTGAGGCATTTGAAACTGTATTAGATCGGTTGCTTATTGATCGAGAAACAGATCCAAACTCTAAAGGTACAGCAAAGCGTCTTGCTAAAATGTACTTTAATGAAATAATGGCAGGAAGATATGACACAGCACCAGACGCAACAGCATTTCCAAATGATTCGGTGGATCGTTACGAAGGTATGTTGGTTGTTCGTAGTGAGCTCCGCAGTATGTGTAGCCATCATCACCAACCCGTTGTTGGTGTTGCTTATATTGGTATTATTGCGGCGCAGAAACTCATCGGACTTAGCAAGTATACCAGGATTGCACAGTGGTGTGCCCGACGTGGAACTCTCCAGGAGGAACTTTGTAATGACATTGCCCGCGAGATTGGTAAAGCTACCGGAGCAACAGACTTAGGTGTTTATATTCAAATGACACATGGTTGCTGTGAGAATCGTGGTATTATGGCTAAGAGTAGTTTAACACAGACTACAGTATTAAAAGGTGCGTTTAAAGACGATATGGGTACAAAGAAAGAATTCTTTGACAATATCAAAATGCAACAAGAGTATGCTTCAAAATGATTAAAAAAGTATTTGCAAGAATACTAAGTGAAGTGTTATACTACTTAGGGCATTGGATTAGTTTTCCAATGCACTGGTTTGATTTAGGTTGGTTGTATCCAACCTATAATCGTTTAATGTGTTGGAGTTGTGATGTCCAAGATTGGGCAGGAAATGACAAGCCGTGGAAATGGGAGGACAAAAAATAATGACTAACGCAAAACAATTAACCGACGAATTAATTTATCGTATGAAAACTACAGACCTAAATAAGTTTGAGATTAAACGTGAAGTTGGTCCCAATTGGTTGCCCAATGGTACTGTTCCTTTTAATATCAGTGCTAGTAAAGGTATTGCTACATTTACAGTATGGGCCGAAAGTATACAAGATGCAGAAGATCAAGTAAGTCAATATTTAGAAAGAGACGAAGATGAGTAAATTAAAAATAGCAGAATTATTTTATAGTATTCAAGGTGAAGGACGATACATGGGAGTACCGTCTGTTTTCTTGCGCACATTTGGTTGTAACTTTAAATGTGCAGGCTTTGGTATGCCTCGAGGCGAACTTAGTACCGAAGCCGACGATATTGCACAAGTGGCGTTCCACTTTAATAAGTACGAAGAACTACCTTTAGTTAGTACAGGATGTGACAGTTATGCTAGTTGGCATCCTAGCTTTAAAGATCTCAGTCCAATGCTTACCAGTGATGCTATTGTAAATCGTATTATGGAAATTCTTCCTTACAAAACATGGTTAGATGAGCATCTTGTAATTACAGGCGGTGAACCTTTGTTAGGTTGGCAGAAAGCCTATCCAGACTTGCTCGATCATACTGACATGCGTAATTTAAAAGAAATTACATTTGAAACTAATGGTACTCAAAATTTAACACAAGAATTTAAAGACTATCTAAGTGAATGGTCTATTAGAAATAATTATCCACGTGCTGTAACATTTAGTGTAAGTCCAAAATTAAGCTGTAGCGGAGAAAAACGTGAAGATGCTATTAAACCAGATGTTGTTTTAGAGTATCAAGAAGTAGGACCGACTTATTTAAAATTTGTTATTGCCACAGAAGATGATGCATACGAAGCACTAGAAGTAATGGACATTTATCGTGCATTAGGATTTGAAGGTGCTGTTTATTTTATGCCAGTAGGCGGAGTAGAAAGTGTATATGCATTGAATAATCGACGTGTAGCAGAACTAGCTATGAAGGCAGGTTTACGTTATAGTGATAGACTACAAGTGCCATTATTTAAAAATGAGTGGGGTACTTAATATGTTCTTTATGTTTTGTTTTATAATTGGTTGGGTAATAATAATTTGTTTATTATTAAGATGGACTAAAAATATTAATAGTTCTTGTACTGGCAATTGTAGACAAGGCAGAGATTGTAATTGTATGGAAAAGAAAAATGATTAAAAATTTAATTAAAAAATGGTTCGGCATCGATCAACTGGAAGAAAATTTAAAAACTCTTAAAGAAATGGAAGCTAAAGCAGTTGCTGCAACTGCCGAAGCTCAAGTTGCCGAACAAGAAGCAAAAATGGATCCAAAATCTCGTGCTACAGCCAGAGGAGAGCCGTATGTAGCTGTTTTGGATACACATGTAAACAAAGATAATATACGAAATGGCTTTTTTGAACTTGACTGGAATGCGGAATTTATAGTACAATTGAAGCAAGCTGGATATGGATTTGATGGCGATCCTGATGAAGAGATTGTAGATCGCTGGTTTAGAGATTTGGCATCAAATATGCTAGCCGAGGCAGGACAAGATCCAGGTAGATCTAGTGCTGGTTTTATTAATGTGAGTAAACTAGGAAACGGTAAATCCGTCGTAGAATGACATATATAATTGTTGATACCGCTAATACATTTTTTCGTGCTCGGCATGTAGTGCAAGGCTCTGCCGATATTAAACTTGGTATGGCGTTTCATATCACGCTTAACAGTATTAAAAAGGCTTGGCAAGATTTCGGTGGCGGTCATGTAGTATTCTGTCTCGAAGGTCGAAGCTGGCGTAAGGACTATTACAAGCCTTACAAAGCTAATAGACAAGAAACTCGTGCGGCTATGACACAAAAAGAACAAGATGAAGATAAATTGTTCTGGGAAGCATTTGACGAATTTAAGAATTTTATTACAGAAAAGACCAATGCTACTGTAATGCAACATCCTAATTTAGAAGCTGATGATTTGATTGCAGGTTGGATACAAGCTCATCCGTCTGCAAAACATGTTATTATCTCAACAGACGGAGATTTTGCACAATTAGTCAGTCCGAATGTAAGTCAATATAACGGTGTAGGAGACTTGCATATTACACACGAAGGTATCTTTGATGCAAAAGGTAAACCAGTTAAAGACAAAAAGACAGGCGAGCCAAAGCCAGCGCAAGACCCAGAATGGATGCTATTCGAAAAATGCATGCGTGGTGATACCAGTGATAATGTCTTCTCGGCGTATCCGGGTGTGCGTACTAAAGGTTCTAAAAACAAAGTTGGTCTTACAGAAGCGTTCGAAGATCGTAAAGCCAAAGGATTTGCGTGGAACAATCTCATGCTTCAGAGATGGGTTGACCATAATGGAGTCGAACACAGAGTTTTAGAAGACTATCAGCGTAACGTGCAATTATGCGACTTAACAGCGCAACCCGAAGATATTAAGGTTAAAATTAAAGAAACAATCGAAGCTAATGCTAAACCTAAAGATGTTAGCCAAGTTGGTATCCGTATGCTTAAATTCTGTAACGCATGGGATATGAAGAAAATTGCTGAAAATATTCAGCAATACGCAGAGCCTTTTCAAGCAAAATATAAGGAAGAATAAAATGACACAGTGGACCGTTAGCACATATTATAAAAAATCTTGTCAAGAAGTCGAAACATACCATCAGCGTAACGGTGATGGAAAAGTTACTGTCACTAACGGTTTCCGTTATGGCGAATGGACCGTAGAAACTACAGACGATAATCCTCCCGAATTTGAATTTGTAGAAGTACCTGGCGGGGATGGTAAACGAGACAGTATTAATATGCTAGACTGCGAAGTCAACAATATTGAAAGCGTTGATCTTGTCGAAATGTTCGACGGCGGATGCTGGTACAATGTAGAATTTGAAGGGCTGTCTGAAGAAGAGGAAGAAGAAATTCAAGAATTTCTTGATGATAACAGCCCATATGAATTGGAAGAACGTGAAGACGATCCGTGGAGTCAAGGCGATACGGAATGGTGGATCTGGGGTCCTATTGAAATTAAAAACGAAGGCGGCGATACTGTCCGTATTATCTGCGCAGATGCTGACGGCAATGTTGTAGATTTCAAAGAAGAATGAGAGATAAATACGTATATTACTCGGGTGCCGTCAGGGCCTTTGTAATACTAAGGAGAACAAAATGACAGAAATACACGCCAAGCCTATAGTGGATGGTAAGTTTTGGATCGTAGAACAGGACGGTACTAAGATTGCAACACTACACAAAAAAGAAAATAATAAATTCGTCTTAAGTAGCACTAACGGCGAAGTTATGTTTAACAAAAAACAAGACTTAACTAAACAGTTTGGAGAAAGATTTTTCCTAACTAGTCCAAAAGTTAAAATTACACAAGCAGAGCCCAATGAATGTCACGGGTTTCCTACTAGTGTTACACCGTATAATACTATGTACGATGTAAGAAATAAATTACCATTGTTTACTAAAAGTCTGCAAAGTAAAAGTTTGTATTGTGCAGGATATTATACAATTCAATTTAACAAAGGTTGGGTTAAAAGTTGGTGTCCTAAACTAATTACACTAGAACGCAATCCTTACAAAGGTCCGTTTAAAACAGAATTTGAAATGAAACAGGTACTAAGTAATGTCAAATCAGATTAATTTATCACCTATTACTCAATTTATTCAGCAGCTACGTGCTGCTGAATTAAGCCAAAGTAAAGAAGTTAAGATACCAATACAACAAGCACGACTACTTAGTCTAGCATTAAACGAAATTCAAGACAAGTTAGTACAAGATTATGAAAATTTGTATAATAGTCTTAAAACTAGTACAGATAACGAAGTAGTTAGTGTTATGTTAGACGGTGGTGATTTTAAAAGCTAAATTGGATAAATATATACGTATATTATTAGGATACGTATATGAGCAGACCAAAGCCAAAGATATTACTTGAATACATAAACAAGAAAAATTACAAAGCTGAACAAATTCTCGAATCAGAAGCCATTTGGGCCGTATTCTATAAAAACGAGCCTTTCAACTTAAAGAGTTTTAACAGCCTTACGTCTTACCCTGGACCGAAGTATAAAAAAGTATCTTTTAGTAATCCCGGACATGCACATAATTTAGCTAAAAAATTAAATCTTACATTTGGTTGTGAAGATTTTCAAGTAATCAAGTTAACACAAGGTACTATTGTGAAATGACAAGTCGTAACACATTGACTAAAATATTTTTAGAGCAATGGGGGAAAAGTATAGACGATGCAAATGTACAACTATTTTCACGTAAATGGTGGAAAAGTACAAGAGTAGGTAAAGATAGTGCATTTAGATTAACCGAAGAAGGTTATGAATTTTTGGTTAAAGAATTGGAATTAAAAGAATATGAAGTTCCATTTACCGAACCAATTGAATTAAGTCCGCAAACTATTATCTTTTTGGAAAGATATGTGGATAGCCCATATTACTTAACCAATCATAGTATTACATTATTTTCTGAACGCAAGAGTTTTGAGCTAATGTTGTTTAGTGACGATATACGTAAGTTTGGTTTGATAAAAGCTATGAATGAACGTGAAAAAGATTTAGCCAAAACATCCTAAAATATTAAAAAACAGTTGACTAAGAATGTCTATGACATTATAATATACACATAGACAGCGTTATTCAACAACACTTTTTTAACTAAGATAGGAAGCAAAATGGCAGAAATCGTCAGTCGCACCGTTGGTCCAAGCGGCGCTAAAAAATCCTTGCGTAAAGCATTTAAAAATCAACGTCCAATTTTTCTATGGGGTCCTCCAGGAATTGGTAAATCGGATATCATTAAACAACTCGGTGATGAGCTTGATGCTCATGTAATCGATGTTCGTTTGAGCTTGTGGGAACCCACTGACATTAAAGGCATTCCATATTTTGATTCTAACGATGGAACAATGCGTTGGGCTCCTCCTAGCGAATTGCCTAGTGCTGAATTGGCTAAACAACATAAAACTATTGTGTTGTTTTTAGACGAAATGAACTCTGCGGCTCCTAGCGTACAAGCTGCTGCTTATCAATTGATTTTGAATCGTCGTGTAGGTACTTATAAATTGCCAGATAATGTTGTGCTAGTTGCTGCTGGCAATCGTGAAACAGATAAAGGTGTTACATTCCGTATGCCTGCTCCTTTGGCCAACCGTTTTGTACACTTAGAAATGCAAGTTAATTGGGATGACTATTTTGAATGGGCTGTTGAAAATAAGATCCATAAAGACGTAGTTGGATTTTTGAGCTTCAGTAAAAAGAGTCTGTATGATTTTGATCCAAAATCTAGCTCACGTGCGTTTGCCACTCCACGCTCTTGGTCGTTTGTTTCCGAGTTGTTGCACGATGACGATACCGATGCTGAAACACTTACTGACTTAGTGAGTGGTTCTGTAGGAGAAGGTTTGGCAATTAGCTTTATGGCTCACCGTAAACATGCTAGCAAAATGCCTAATCCTACAGATATTTTGAATGGCAAAGTTAAGAAAATGGATTCTAAAGAAATTAGTGCTATGTACTCATTAACTGTGTCACTGTGTTACGAATTGAAAGATGCATGTGACAAGAAAGCTAAAAACTGGAACGAACAAGTTAACTGTTTCTTTGAGTTTATTATGAATAACTTTGAAACAGAATTGGTTATTATGGGTACTAAATTAGCATTGTCAACTTACAAGTTGCCATTAGATCCAGATGAAATCAAATGTTTTGACGAATTCCACTCCAAGTTTGGTAAGTACATTAGTCAAGCAACCGAAAAGTAAATTGGTTTAGCATCAGTTGACACCTCCTTAGGGAGGTGTTATACTATATACATAGTAAAAACTTAGGAGCAAAGATGTCTAGTTTAGACCCAATCGTTGATAAAATTATTATAGCTCGAGTTAGCTTATTGCTTAAACATCCGTTTTTTGGCAATATGGCAACACGTTTAAAAATTCAAGAAGCAGACGATTGGTTGCCTACTGCAGCAACCGATGGTCGTACAATCTTTTTTAATCGTAAATTTTTTGAACCGTTGACAGTTAAACAAGTCGAATTCGTGATTGCACATGAAATTCTACATAATGTGTTTGATCACATGGCTCGTCGCGAAAATCGCAATGCACGTATTTTTAATATTGCTGCCGACTACTGTGTAAACGGACAATTAGTTCGTGATCGTATTGGCGATCACAACGTAGGTGATATTAAAATTTTCCATGATCCTAAATACTATGGCATGGGTGCAGAAGAAGTATACGACAAAATCTTTGACGAAATGGATGAGGAAGAACTTAACCAATTAGGTCAATTATTGGATGAACATATTGACTGGGGTGAAAACGGTAAAGAAGGCCAGCCAAAATATACTAAAGATCAATTAAAAGAAATTCGTGATGAGATCCGCGAAGCTACAATGCAGGCTGCACAAGCCGCAGGTGCTGGTAACACACCTGCAAGTGTACAGCGTATGATTAAGGAATTGACAGAACCTAAAATGAATTGGCGTGAAATCCTGCGTCAACAAATTCAAAGCACTATTAAAAACGATTATTCGTTTATGCGTCCTAATCGTAAAGGTTGGCACATGAGTGCGGTGCTACCCGGAACACAATTTCAAGAAACAATTGATATCTGTGTAGCAATCGATATGTCAGGTTCGATCGGCGACGAACAGGCAAAAGATTTCTTAACAGAAATTAAAGGTATTATGCAAGAGTATAAAGACTTTAAAATTAAAGTATGGTGTTTTGATACTCGAGTTTATAACGAAGCAGACTTTGACGGATATAATATCGACGAATTTGATTACTACGAGCCAATGGGCGGTGGTGGAACTGAGTTCGATGCCAACTGGAATTACATGAAAGAAAATGATATTCAACCTAAAAAGTTTATCATGTTCACTGATGGGTATCCTTGGGGTAGTTGGGGTGATGAAAATTACTGCGATACAGTATTCATTATTCACGGTAATGATACCATTGTTCCTCCTTTTGGAGAATATGCGTATTATCAGTTTGCTAAGGAAACAGCATAATGGCATTAAAAAATGGCAAACCTAATCCTTTAAATTATTATGATTTAAGAAGGGTTGAGTTTGCCTGTCCACATTTCAAATATACTAGTATAGATAGATACAATCCTAGTTTAGTCAAATCTATAGACTCTTGGATCAAAAAGAATTTAAATAATAGGTATTATGTAGGACAAGGAATTACGCTAGATAATACCAATACAATTGTTTATAATACACGTATTGGCTTTGAAAGCGAAAAAGAATTAAGTTTTTTCACAATTGCCTGTCCTCTTTTACAGACGAGATAACTAATTACGTACTCAATAAGGAGATATTATGGCTGACGTACAAAATACAAACGACGGTGCTCCGTCAAACGACCTTACAATTAATGACCTAAATGCAATGAAAGTCATTATTGATATTGCTAGTTCACGTGGTGCATTTAAACCAAATGAAATGGTAGCTGTAGGTCAAACATATACAAAATTAACAACATTTTTAGATGCTGTATCAGCACAACAAGCAGCAGCAGAGAAGGCAAATGCTGCTCAACCTGCAACACAACAACCAGCAACTGACGCTCTTTCATCAGCTGTAGCAGGAGCTTAATATGGCTCAAGAACTTAAACACGTAGGGCGTGTCATTGCCACTAACAAAAAATGTATAGTGGCATATCGTACATTACCCGGTGATGCATATAATTGCTTAATTGTTCCAACCGAGAATATGCCTGATATCTATCACGATGCTATTATTAATTTAGTAGAAAGTGGTGCTGGTCAGGACTCGTATGAGTTTGCCGAAGTATTAGATCGCACTCAATTTCCAGACGGTTCACGCATGTTGCCTTGGTTGCATGTCAATAACAGATTAATTAAAGCACCAACAAGCGCAATTGAAATGACTCCGAGAGCCGGTGTAAGTATTCAATTATCTGAATTAAATCAAATTATTGCTGAACAACGCGGTGTTGCTGTAGACGAATTATCTATTAAACCGACTACTGGAGAAACTAATACCGAAAAAGCAACAGCAACAGTTACAGAAGAAAAAGTTGCCGAAATACCTGCACCAATTTCATCAGTAGCATTAACTCCTGAAGCCCAAGCTAAAGAGTATCGTAGTCAAGCAGATAAACTAGCTAAACAAGCAGCTGAGATGCGTCGAAAAGCAGAGGAATTGGTTCCGACCAAGAAGAAAGTGCAGTGACAAAATCTGGGAAGATCCTTCCCAAAGATGTCGTAGCACATTGGCCAGAAGTATTCGAAGATGTTCAACTTAATGTTTTACCCATTAAGTATCTTAGTACAGTTTTGATTAATTTTAAAGACGGCAAAACTTGGGAAATAAAAGTAACAGCAAAGGCAAAACGAGAAGGTTGGCCGGTGTTTGAAAGTAGCCTCAGCGAGTTATGTAAGAACTATGAAGATTCGATCGATAACGTAGATTTTAAATTGGATTCGGCTCGAGTACGAAAAGATATCGAAAGAACTACTCAACAATTTTTAAAGAAAAAGAAGTTATAAATGAATGTTAAATTGCTTAGTTACAGCCAGCCAACTGAAGAATTTGCTAGCATGGGAATCTCGGATGCACAAGAACTCATTGCCTACTGTGCAAGAGTCAGTAACCCGAGCAATCAGCTTAATACAGAAACCTCAGAAAAGCTCATTAGATATCTTATTAAGCACCAACACTGGAGTCCTCTCGAAATGGTGTCCGCCTGCATCGAGATTACTACTACAAGAGATATCGCAAGACAAATCCTTAGACATAGAAGCTTCAGTTTTCAAGAGTTCAGCCAACGTTATGCTGACCCAACAAAGGATCTCAACTTTGTACTTAGAGATGCTCGCAAGCAAGATACCAAAAATAGACAAAATAGCATAGAACTAGATCCTCATAATAATGATGAAGATCGGTTTTTAGCGTATCAATGGGAGCGTATGCAGGAGCTTGTTATTAAACAAAGTCGTGATGCATACGAATGGGCTATTAGTAAAGGAATAGCCAAAGAACAAGCACGTGCTGTATTACCAGAAGGACTTATTGAAAGTCGGTTATATATGAATGGTACGTTACGTAGTTGGATTCACTTTATTGAATTACGTAGCTCAAATGGTACACAAAAAGAGCATCAGGAAGTTGCAATAGCTTGTGCTAAAGTTATTGCTAAAATCTTCCCGATGACTACAGATCTTATTTAAAAGTTTCTGGAGGGAACAATTCAGTGTGTGCATTAAATTGTTCCTCTAGCCAATCAAAATCATTAATTTTTGCAAGCGATACTGGATCATCTTTATATGTTGTTCCGTACCATTCTCCTGCACTTGCACCACCTCTTGAATATTCTGCAAAGGGCGCCTGACTCCCATTAAATCTCCACACATCTAATCTATGCTGTGTTTCTTCGTCTAACTGACCGACGATAATTTTACTAGATAATTTAACACACTCTCTAAAACTACTACGCCACGTACTTAATGGATCAGTGTTAAATCGAGTTATATTACTAAGTTCATTTATAATTTTAAATCGAGGACTGATACTAGTGGTCATATCAGGATTAGAAATATTCATATTAATGGTTAAATTTTTGGGTAATAATTTAACTCCACCGTACCCATATTCTAATCCATTGATAGGATTTATGCTACGCCATACATGTACAATATCTTCTTCGCTTGGATCTAACTTAATATTAAATTTAAAACTAGGTAATATTTCTGCATCTGCATCAACAACATAAAACATATTAGAGTTTGCCTTTTTAGCAGCTTCAATATGTGCATTATGTATTCCTTTAATATTTTGAATTCTATAAAATTTATTATAAGGATAGGCTTTTAATAGTTCAATATATCTATCAGTAGCGTGTGATTCATTATAACTTATAAATGCAATATCATACATTATATTTTTTCCTTACAATTCTAGGGCTATTGTTAAACACAGTTTTAAAAAAACTACTAGAGTCTTTGCATGGATCAAAAAGTTCCAAACCACATTCATGTTTAAGTGTTTCTCCTAATCCAGATATTTCATGTCTTAACATGTCATCTGTAACTTTGCTGTATTTGTTCTCCCACTGGTCAGTTAACCAATCAAAATCGCGCACATTGCTATAATCCCAATCAGTACAGTTGGTCAAATAAGCTCCTTCTCTGGCACCGTATATACTCCATAATCCATTTGTAACATCTGCTCCAATATTACACCATACTAATAATCTATGGTAATTTTGCCACCAAACTTTTTTAAGGTCTTTTACTTTAGCGCCTTGATCCAATGACATCTTTACACCTTCTCTAAAGCCGGCACGCCATGCTTGGAATGGACTAGCGTTGGTAAAACTTTCACTATAATTTTCATTGAACTGATAGTATTTTTCATCAAAACAAAATTCAACAAGCCCCTTAGTATCATTAGGATCTGAATTTTCATGTGTACGCATGTTATTAACAAACTCAGGCGTCCACATTTTAAGGCCTCCATTACCGTACATTAAATGATTAACATGAACTTTTCCGCACCAACTAAAAACATAATCTTTAGTCAAGCCAAGCTCATCTAAGTCAATTTCAACTTCTAAAAATGCAGGGTCGATAATATTATCGCCATCAACTGTAACAAAATATTCTGTTTCGCATTTTGCTGCACAGGCTTTATGTGCTGCATCTGAGCCTTTAACACCATGCACACGTTTTGCCCATGGTACTTTACTTAATAGATCTGCATAATTTTTTTCGGCGTTAGGTTCATCATAACTGAGAAATATAATGTCCTGTTCAATTACCTTAATTTTACTCATGTATTCTCCAAATTTTTAATGCGTAATTAATACTAGCTAGATTAGTTGTAATAGCAATTTCATCTATATTTTTTTCCCATTTTGTTTCAAATGGCACTATAATTTTATCGTAGGTAATTTTTTTTAAATCTATACTAAATGTTTTAATTAAAAAGTTAGGGTCTTTTCCCAATGTTAAAAACAATGTTAAATCGGATATAGGCAATTTATTGTCATAATATTTTTGTCTAAATACATCCGATGCTACAAATATCCATCTATCATTAAACTCATCCCAATGAATATCTATATCTGAGTCATGACAATCTTTATCAATCCATTTTAATAATCGATTTTTAAAATTATGTTCTTCTATAATACGTGTCGGTATAAGTCCAATCGACGGATTACCTTTATCATCTATAATAGTTCCAACTCTAAAATCTGTAAATTGTTCTAATCCAGCAACTAATCTATGATGTTGTTCTAATGTAATTTCAATTGCAAGACTATATGCATCATTTCGAAAATTATTTACAGAAAGTATAGTTCCATCATCATTATAGTGTACATAAAATTTATGTTCAGGAAAAGAATTATTTTGTATTTTTTTTTGACGTTTAGCCACGACTTAACTCCTGCAATTTATCAACTATGTAGTCAGATAAAAAATCTTTTTCTATATAGTGAAATATTTTGTGTTGACGAATATTACCAACAGTAAGTATTCCATTGAAATTACTAAGGACATTCGATTGCCAGCTTTCTGTGGACACATTCCAATTTTGCAATGGTGTTTTCATATGCACAAATTTCATTGGATTATTACTATCTAATACTTGTTCTTGAGCACACATTATTTCAATTGTTACAGCAACAGCTAAATCCATGCTGAGCCAATTTTGATAATTTTCAGAGGCAAATTTAGTCCAACACCATTCCCAATTTTTAACAACAAATTCTAATACTTTAAAGAATTCATAAGTGTATTGGCTTTTTTTAAAATAATATAATGCACAATATGGACTGGTAAGATTATTGCTTATAAATGCTCGACGATGTATTGTATCAACTACAGTTTCCATTTTATAATTTTGAATACTATTACAAAATTTAATATCATAATTGCTACAATAGTTCCACCAACTAGTAATGTCTTCTAACACTAGCATATCGGTATCTAGTACAATAGTTTCATCGTAGGGAGTTGCATAATATACCTTCCAGCGATTTTCTGTTCTGTATTTAGATAAAGTTGTATCAGACCCGAACGGTATAGGAATAATTTTATCAAATGCATGTATATATTCTTTAGGAACATTGTCATCGGTAACTAATGAAACATTGGTTGTAATCCGCTGAGTTGATTTAATACTTAGTGCTAATGCATAGGCTTGACGTATATAATCTACATCGTCAGTATTTTGTGCTAATAAAAGAAATCCTTTAGACACCCGAACCCCCATCGATAAAACGACTTAAACTAAATTTGTTCATAACATGTACATCCAATCCTTGTGTCTTAGCAACTATATATTCGCCTTGATAATCTTTTTTTTCTAATAAAAAATGCATAACATCATCTTGCATGTCAACAAGTATATCTTTATCTTTTGTATAGATCATACTTCCCGGTAGTTCTATAGCAAATTTTCCGTCTGTGTTGCCATTCATTATATGAATAGCTATACTGAAAGCAAAATCGTTTCGATATAAAGAAGTATCTATATTGTATAACACTCTAAAATAATTCCAATTAGATTTAATATAAGCCACTATATCAAAAAAACTTTGCATTGATTGATTTTTTTCAAAGATAAATGCAGTTGCCCAATAAAACGGAATACTATAAGGATTTATTCTTTCAAATTCAGTAGTCGATCTCCAACTAGCTAGATCCATACTCGATGAGTAAATTTGTAAACCATAATCTAATTGAAATGCTGGTGCTAACACACTACTGTTTATGATATAATCACTATCTATGACCAATGTGCGATCATACGGTGTAAGATCATATGCTTGATTTCTAGCATAGTTCCTCCAATCAAGATCTTTAGAACTTAAAGAGCCGTCATTAAATCGCCTACGCTGTACTATAGGAGTATAGTCAACTTCAATTATTTGATCAAACGGATGTGTTGGATAATTACTTTCTAACCATGTACGACCATCTGTAACAATACTTACAGGTAAATTCAAATATTTTTGAGCTTGTTTGGCAGAAAACACTGCTAGTTTAATGTAGTCAACTTCTGAATTATTTTGAGCAAAAATTAAAATTCCAGAGCTCATAGATCAACAATATCTGCAATTTTTCGCTTAGTTTTAATTTCATTAAAACGTATAGCGTAAGTGTTAGTAGCTGAAACGTACACATCAACTATGTCTTTTAGAAAAACATTTAAATCTTCTATTAGCACAGGAAAATTATTACTGTCTACTAGGACAATATCTGTTGTATTTCCTAAATCGATTAATGTTTTAATAAAACTTATAAGATCAGTGCTAATTTGAAATGTTGCACCATTAATATAATGTATCAATTGTTGATTATATTCTTCTAAAATTATGCGTTTTTGATTTGATAGTGTGGCCATGAAGTTAGCCACACCAAATGCTTTTTCTATTCTTTCATCCATAACAAACTCCGTAGTGTACAATAATACAGTACAGTAGTTAGCTTGTCAATGATTTAGGTTATATAGAACCTGATTATCCTATTGTAGGATTAGCACTATTAATTGAAGGAGGAGTTACAGACACATATGATCCAGATGCATAATATCCTTTGACAAGGCTAGTCAAAGTACCTTCTACATTCCAATCAGTGGAATAAGGATTTCCAGAATGGGCTGTTGATAGATCTTGAAATTGTATACTAAATGTCAATACCGCACCAGTACCATCGACATAAGCATAAATGTCATATTGGTTTGGCGTATATGTCGAACTACTTGTAACTTTTCTATAGATATTTTGACTGCTAGTAGTTAATTGATAATATCCTACATTAGACAAAATTGTCTGGCCGGTTCCGTTTCCACTATTGGTAGTACTATTGTAGCCAAACGTAGTAGTTCCCATGTTACTTAATAACATGTTCCAGTCACTATTTTTTGTATAGCTGCCGTCTGCAGTGCCGTATCCTGGATATCCTGGATAATTTATTAAACTAGCTTGGAATGTGATATATCCGCCGGCATTAAAATAGTATCTAGCATGATTTGCATCAGAGAATGTCATTACAACTGTATGAGTAATTGTTCCATTCCATGCTGTAGTTCTAGTACCAGTCGAAAATGTAACTGCCGATGCTTGTGGACTTGGCGGAATTGCCAATTTATTAGATGTGCAGGCATTACTAAGAGCCAGATATAATGCATAATCGCTAGCTGTAACTTTATTTGATCTAGTAGGAACAGATGGTATTGTCAAAGACCCTGGAGATCCTTGATGTGTATATGCGTTAATTAAATCTTGTCGTAAATTACTCCATTGAGTAGTAGTAATCGTAGGATTTCCAATAATTTGTGAACTGTTAAGAGCAGGTGTTGTTGAGCTAGTTAACCCATACCCAGATGTGCCAGAACCAACACCTAGCACAGATGCGATTGCTGATTGAATAATATTATAATCAGTTGCATAAATTTTTGATCCCTGACTTGCCATCTTTTAACCTTTTAAACTTTATTGAACTTTATTTAGTTTTACAAAATTACACATTCTACTAAAGTGATATCTGTACTTGTGCAATCTGCAAGAGCTACAGCAAAGCAAATTGGCTGATTATCGTCAGGACTAAACATGACATTTATACTAGCTGCCAAGCCGTCGCCATATGGAGCCATCGTATCTCCTTTTGAGCATCCGCCAATTACTTTAACTGGAACGCGGCCTTTTAACGCAACATACACGCCATTTTTTAAACTTTCATTCATTTTAAAAGCAGGGTTAGTACTAATTGCACCAATTGCTTTATCACCATATGTAGCTGTACAAATTTCTGCAGGACCGCCTATTTTTACAACAGTACCTTCATCTAAAGTTGTGTTTGGAGGAGGAAGATATTTTTCTGCTAAATCGGCATAATTGGCACTTGTTGCTGTTCCATAGAATGTATTAGCATATATATTTTGATTGCTATCTCTAGCAACAATACTAGTTGCTGAACTTGCTGTAGTTGCACTTACAAACTGTCCGCCTAAATTTAAATAATTTGCATTTGTAGCAGTACCTACAAAATTAGTAGCATAAACATTATTCCATACCAAGCTAGAACTTCCTAAATTACTAGTTAAAGTTGCACCTGGAAGTACATCGGTACCCTTTAACGTCATTGGAGTTTTTGTAATCGATGATACAGATGTTTGGAAAATAATTGTATCATTATAAATGTTTTGAATAGTTGGATAGCTAGTATTCGAATTATTAAATACCTGTAATTTAACTGGACTACCTACTGTATATCCTACATCAGCAAAATTTACAGTTTGTGAAAATGTTGCATTACCAGCTTGTAAAAAATTAGAAGCAGGTATACCACCTAAACGATCTGAGTTTGTTGCTGTGCCCCAAAATCTGTAGTTAACATTATTTTCTGTAACACCGTTATCGGCATTTTTTGTATAAGCTAGTGTAACACCTTGTTGAATCTTATCAAATCCTGTAATAGCATTAACCGAAGGGTCTAATGTAAATGCTCCATCTGAACTAATAATAAAAACTACATTTCCATTATTAACAGCTTGTATAACAGCGTGGTTTGCTCCGTTTTCTAAATCTTTAACACTGATAGATTGCATCTGTGTTAAACCTTGGCCAGCAACACCCTGTGGTCCAATTAGTTGGAATGTTGACCCAGTATACGCAAACAACTGATTAGTTGCTGTATCAAACCAGAAATCGCCTTGAGTTAATCCGCTCGGCTGTACTGATCCTACTTCGGCACCGCCGGTTGTTCTAAATTTACTGCCATCCCAGAATTTTAATTTACTATTTCCACTATCAAACCAAATTTGACCTTTTAGCGGGTTAGGCGGTTGTGTTGTATTTGCAAAATTTTCTAGTAGCCATACAAAATTATCGTTTTGTGACTGTCCGTATCCAGCATAATTCTTACCAATTAAGGTAAGATCCGTAGACGTATCAACAGTACCGTCTGCAACTGTAGTTAATAGTGTACCATTGTAGTGATTAATCGTATATGACATCTCGCTCGTTCCTTATTCCTAGTATTTATGCTATTTTAACTTATAAATTAGTTTGATAAGTCCAAACTCCGCCCAATAGTTGGTACTGTTTTATAGTACTATCGCTACATTGTATTCTAAGTATTGTGCCGTTTTGGTGCTCTGATACTGGAAAAATCTTATTAATTAAATTTGTAGCAATTTGCGCTGTAGTTAACCCTGTTGTAGTCAAACTTAACCCTAAATTTATACTAGATACTGCTGTATCTACATAGCTTTTGTTAGATGCATCGGTGGCGTTGGAAGGTGTTGATACATTTGTAATCCTAGTACTACCAACATCGACAGTGCCAGATCCCTTAGCAACCAAATATATTGTACCATTAGCTGATCCAGAGTTTACATACGATACTGTACTATTTGCAATATTTAAATACGCGGCTTGCAGTCCTGTTAATGCTCCAATACTAGTTAGCCCAGGAGCCGATGTAATGCCAGTGCCCAGTGCTGTTGTACTCAATACGCTAGTGCCATTAATATAATATCCGGCACCGCCATTGGAAGTAGAAATATTAACGAAATCCGATAAATTCCAATAACCGCTATTTGCTGTAGAACTTGAACTAGCAGTAGCTGCCCAATCTATAAATTTAGTAGTTGTGCCAGATAATGTTATTCCACCGCCGCTAGCTGTGATATCTGTCGGTACCGATGTAGCACCAAGTGTAATATTTTTATCAGCAATATTAATTGTAGTACTATTAATAGTTTCAGTGTTACCTTGAACTGTTAAATTACCTCTAATTACGGTATTTCCATTAACGTCTAATGTTGCAGTTGGGCTTGATGTATAAATTCCCACAAATTGATTTTGTGCATTTATATATAAACTATTTTGTAATGTACCACCAGTTTGTAAATTAATACCAAAATTTAAATTTGTAGTATTAGAGTTAATCTGGAAAGTATTACTATTATTGTCAATATTAAATTTAATATTAGATCCGGTACCTAGTATCAAAGGTGTGTTATTTTGAATACTAATTTGTCCAGATGTAGTGGAATTTGATATTGTTGATAGGAAACTAGAAGCTGTTTTTAAACTTCCATCAGCTGCTAGTAGCGATTGTGCCTGTGTTGCCACAGCATTAAACAATACTCCCGGATATGTTCCAGTATTAAAACCAATATTAACAGTATTACTAGATGCTGTCATTGTAGTCGATGCTACAGTTGACGCATTACTTAGTGTATAAGTACCTGTACTACCTGTACTGCCCGTAAGCTGACTAGTAATTGTAGTTCCTGGAACTACTCCAATACCTGAAATAGTCTGTCCTACACTTAAACTACCGTTAGATATTGCCGTAACCGTTAAAATATTTCCAGATTGGCTAGCTGTAATTTGTGCAGAACTTGTAAATCCTGGAATAGCTGTTGCCGGAGTAAATGTATCTTTACTAAAAATTCCAATAATAGTACGAGCAACATATAAAACTACAACTGTATGGGTTACACCGGCAATATCAATAACATCCTCTACTACAAATCCGCTAGTTCCTTGAGTAGTAGTATATGCAGGACCTGTTAAAATAGTGTTCAATCCGTCATTAAAATATAACTGGCCTGTTGAATTATTAATCCACAAATCACCACTGCTGATACTACTAGGTACTACCGATGATACAATTGTTCCGCTAGTTGTAGTAAAATTATTTCCGTTATATACTTTTAAACGATTTTCATTTGTGTCGTACCATAGTTGCCCAATTAATGGATAGTTCGGCTGACTAGTGCTGGCAAAATTTTCTAATAACCAAACAAAATTATCATTAAAAAATGCACCGTAACTAGTAGTATTTTTACCGATTAAAGTTAAATCAGTAGATGTTTGGTTAACAGTTCCATCATTAATAGTTGTTAACGTATTTCCATTGGTAAGTTTGATAGTATAGCTCATTATATAGCACCAGTAAAGATTATGTAATTGATAGTTTGATAAGGATTCATTACATTAACAGCTACACCGGTTGCACCAGTTACTCCACCACTGTTAGGAAGTCCTTCACCAGTACTACCGGCTGTAATACCATAACCACTAACAGCTTGTCCATCTGCAGCACTGCCTGGAGGACTCGATGCATAGTATTGAATACCGGCATTACTTTGTAAAGTATGAGTATGCTGTGGTAAATTCGTAGATGCTAATGTTACAAACCCAGTTGCACTAGTATTTCCCGCACCAACGCTAGTAGCCGATACATCATTTACACGGTGAGCTGCTGTACTAGGATTTCCATTTAAATCAGTTGTTGTTGTAATAGATGTTCCTCCAGTTTTACTAGGAACCGTATTATAATTATTCATGTTATCTGCACCTAACGGAAAACGCCCACGTAGGTCAGGTAATGCAAATGTGCCTTGTCCTAGCAAATAACTTGGATTTTTATAAGAATATCCAATAACACTGTACAATTGAGAATATGTAGAGATTAGTATCTCCGATCCGTCGCATAATAAATATCCAGATGGTATAGAAATTCCTGCAAATGGCAGTATTGTTCCAATTGGAATTACAGCCAAATGATTATGCAATACAGATTTCGCCATGCTTACTAGACCTACCCCTGGTCTATAAACTAATAGTGTATCAGTTGTATAAGAATCAGTTGCTGCTGGTTTATTAGCAATAAAATTAGGATCTAATGTTGTTGTAAAGACAGCTGTTCCTGTGCTCGATTGTCCATTAAAACTAACAGAATTACTTGAAACATCTCCCGTCAAACTAAAAACTGTTGGGCTAGTTAAAAAAGCTGCAGAACCGCTAGCACTTCCTTCTAAAATTCCAGTAAATGTTCCTGAAAAATTTCCTGAAAAATTATTAGCATACATATTCCTAAAAGGTCTAGTGCTTGTACCTATATCATATAGTCCAGATGTAACTAGTGGAATATTCAATGTTGATGCTTCTGTAGAATCTGTTGAATAATTTGGAACAATTACTGCACCTGCACTTGGAGTATTAGTTCCATCAAGGTTATTCAAAATAGCTTGTCCATAAACTGTCAAATCATCACCAACTATTGCACTCATTGCAATAACTGCACCACCTTGAGTTGTTATACTGCCGGAAGATGTTGTAAATAATGTGCCTACAGTATACGATGCGTCTGCTGTTCCTTTTATATTAATACCAGTTGCTACTGTCACTGTACCAGCTACATCTAATTCCGAAGCCGGAGACACATTGTTAGTACCTATTCCTACCAATCCTGACGGATCTACGTGAATAATAGTATTCAATGCTCCTGCAAGATTAGTTAATTTAATATTAAAATTCCCACCGGTATTACTAGAATACAATGCAGCAGATCCACTGGCTATACCTAATGTTAATCCTAAATTAGAACCAATGTTTATACCAGAATCTGTTCTAATATTGACTGAATAATTAGTTGTGCTGATCGTGTCTGATCTCAAGAAGTTTGATGCAGCTATGGATTTATTACTAATTAATAATGAATCTGCAGAACTAGCTGTTCCCCAAAAGCGACTAAGACTTGTTGTTGTTGCAGAATCGACTGTACTTAAATTTATACCTTGATAGATTGTGCTAAATCCTGTTATTGTAGATTTAGGAATAAATTGTTCTTTACTAATAATAACTATTCTATAATTATTAGCATACATTGACACAACATTATGAGTAATATTACTAGTATCAACTATTGTTTCAACAATCGGTCCTGTTTGTGTTCCAGCACTATATTGAGGACCAACTAAAACCCAACTGCTACCTGTGAATAAAAATAATTGATTAGTATTAGTATTAGCCCACAAATCGCCGGCAATACTATTTGCTACAGCAGGCGCTGTAGCACTTTTCTTTAAACTTCCAGCTGTTGTCCAATTAACTCCATCATATACTTTTAAAATATTAGAGCTGGTATCGTACCACAGTTGACCTTGAACTGGGTTCGATGGACTGGTAGGTGCTGCAAAATTTTCTAATAAGTGCAGTAGATCTTCTGCAATAGGTTCACCGTAACTAGGGTATGCTTGCCCTACAAATTTTAAACTAGTTGTAGTATTAATTGTACCGTCAGCAACTAAAATTGGTACTTTATTTGGATTAGTAGTATCAGTATAAGGAATAGAATATGGCATAATTACTCCTTAAACTGACACTAGGCCAGTTAAACTTTGAATTCTTACTGTATAATCAATTTGAATTAATCGATTCAAACTTTTTAATACAGGATGAAATACTACATGGGTTAATAATAAACTTTGGCCAGTAGTACTATAACTTACTAATCCTAATTCGTCAAATGTAAATGTACTAGCATTATTATTCGTAGTATCAAATGCTGTTTGTCCAGCAGGTTCACCGTAATCTAGTAAACAAGTTACAAAAATATCACTGTAGTTTGATCCAGTAGTATGTCTTGTTTCTGTAAAATTTCTTGTTGGATCTGTATTAGTACTACTATTTCCGTCAACTACTTTAGCATACGTTTGATTATATAAACTTGCATTACTTCCTGTACTATTTGGAGTCAAATATGTAATAATTCCAGTAGGATCAATAGCTGTACCACCATTACCAAAAGCCATTTGATAAACATATCCACCGGTTGTGTTATTAGATAACGATTGTGCAAGTGCAATACTCATATTTTCATAATGAATAGCATTACGTTTATTAATAAAAACTTCTTGAGAAATCGGATCATATATTTTAATATGTCCTTCTATATGGATTCCTGTTTGATCTTGTGTCTGCATAATTAACTCTCTTTATCTAATATTTATCAATGTTTAAAATGTGCTAGTTTAATCTACCCTTACACCCGTAGTTATACGTGGATATGCCGGGCCTGTTGTAGATCTAAATCCAAAATTTTTCTTAGGAAATGTTGAACCTGTGTGAAAATAACGATAAATGTTGCTAGCTGCCGGACTTCCTAATCCAGTAACTGCATCCCATCCTGTAGTGCTAACATAACCTGTAGTATAACCGTCTCTATTATTACCAGTAGTTACATCATTACATAGATTTAATGAAGGTATCACTCCTGATTGAGAAACTGAATTAGAATAAAATGTTGCCATATTAAATGGAATCCTATATCCTAATAATCGAATCAATCTTACCCATAATCCAGCTAAGAATGGAGCAGCCGCACTAGTCCCACCATATTGAACAAATGATCCTTGAGCACTACTAGTGCCGCCAACATAGAATTGATACCCCGTCGATGGATCTGCTGGAGCACTTATATCGGGTACACCCCGATAAGTTAACGCTGTCGCGGTGCCTAAACCTGATGTATTACTACCTGTAGTAGTTGTATATTTTAATCCTGTTTGCCAACTAGGAACTGCAATACTAGCACTCATTCCGCCGCCACTTGCACCACCTGATCCACCACCTCCGCCTTGGCCTGTACCAGCAGAATTTCCCCATCCTACTTCAGCTGTAAGCTGATTTGACCCGTTGAGTGTCACATTTGTTCCGCCAGCCGACACTACGTACTGACTGCATACTGTTGCTGCCATATTTAGATTAACAGCGCCACTGTCTCCTGAACTAACAAAAACTGTTATTCCTTTTGCTACACAGGCTTGAAACGCTGTGTCTAAAGATGTACCATCTCCTAACCCCCAACTGATACTCAAAACATCCGGATTATTAGTTGTATCATTTACTGCTGCATTGATAACGTCTGTTAAACTTCCGCCATTTTGTCCAATATAATAAACTATTTTTGCTTTAGGTGCTGCTGCACCTGCACAATAAATATCCAACATACTTTCAGCTGTTGATGTAGAATTTAAAGTAACACCATCGACTAGTACTGTAGTTATGCTAGGAGATGACAACCCAATACGACTAAAACTTGCTGTAACATCAGGTTGCTGCCATCCTTCGGGACTACCGCTATATGTTAATTCAAATATTCCAATACAGCCTCCATACCCGTCTCCGGTAGGTGCTCCGTATGCCGTACACATTTGTATAGGAGTGACCGCACTGCTTCCATAGGAACTTCCTAAATCAGGAGCAGATCCATCATGCTGTACAGCATGATTTATTGCAATAAAACTTTGATCAAAACCAAATAAATCTCTGACTGCCGATGCGATTGTTGTCGGTACTACAACTGGCGTTGTATTTTTTATATAAGTTCTGGCGTCGTCCACTATTTCTTCAACCGTTACAGAAAATAAATTGCAAAGCTGACCTAATGTTCCTTGGACTTTTATAGTTGCTATAGCAGATTCTGCAGAAATAATATTTAAATTATTTGAAATTGCCCAATCGCTTACTAGTTTCATATTTTCATCAGTTGTACCAAACTGATAATTAAATTCGTCATGGCCTAATATCGGATGTGTCCCGGCTAGTACAGCATCAGCATACTCTTTTAATGTCATTCCATTATCATGGATATCATTGTTAAGATAAATGCTAATTTGAAATGTTTGTGTATAGTCCATATTAATTTTCTAATTTTAAGTACGTCACTGTTACCGTAATAGCTGTAGTTGATCCGCTATTATTATAAATCTTTAAATACATGTTCGAACTAATGGTGCCATCAGTATTAAAACCAAATACTGCTGGAGTAAAATAAGTTGTAGTAGCGGTAGTTGTTATTGCTTCTGCAATTACTCCGCTTCCTGGTGTTGGATCGGTTGTTATACTTCTACTAGTATCATTTGTTTGAGCTGTTGAACTAGTATATACTGTTACCCATGCCCCTGCTGAAACTTGAATACTGTACAGAGCGTATCCTTTTGCAGCTGTCACGGTTGATGTTGTGTATCCTCCAGAAGCTAAAGAACTAGTAGTAACTGAAACTGTTGTTCTACTACTCAGTGCACCTCCACTTGCTGATGCAACTAGTTGACCGCTACCATTAATTGTAATTGTTGAGCCATCAATTTTAACACCACCCAATTGAGTAGTTGAGGCTGTGGCAATTCCAATTGTACCACTTGTATTATTAATACCACTTGTAGATACTGCTGGTATAATTACTGCACCCGCTGTACTAGTTGTTGCTGTAGGCAAATCAGCAGAAACTAATTGTCTAAATGTTGGAACTGCATTTGCACCAGTACTCGGACCTGCTAGTACTACATTAGCATTCTGAGCACTAAATGTTGGAGTAATACTAGGAGGTGTATATGTAAATACTGTTCCATTTAATGTTAAAGATCCGTTTCCGCTTGCACTATTAGTTGTGATTGTATATGTTGGAATTGTTGGAATGACTGGCGGAGTAAACGTAAATGTTGATCCGCTTAAACTTAATGAACCACTACCACTTGCACTTGCTGTAGTTACCGTGTAAGTTGGAATTACTGGTGGAGTGAATGTAAATGTTGTTCCATTTAAATTTAATGAACCACTACCACTTGCACTTGCTGTAGTTACCGTGTAAGTTGGAATAACTGGAATAACTGGAGGCACAAATGTGAATACACCAGTAGTGTTACTATAACTTAAACTTCCTGATCCATTTGCGCTATTTGTTTGTACACTAAACTGAGTTAACTGTACCGGAGTATATCCTAGTGCGGTTGTTACTTGCGTTCCTGTAATACCTGTTAAATAATTACTTAAATTTGGCGGAGTAAATGTAAATGTTCCGCTAGTATAAGTTAAATTTCCATTGCCGCTTGCATTTGCTGTAACTACGCTAAGACTGCTACTTGTAATATAATTTGCAGGATTAGTTGCATTGTAAGGAGTGAATCCTAATGCAGTTGTTATCTGACTACTGTTAATTGAAGTTAAATAACCGCTTAAATTAGGCGGAGTAAACGAAAATACTCCACCACTATAACTCAAACTTCCGTTTCCACTAGCAGTGTTTGTAGTAACACTAAGACTAGTTGCTTGCAATGGAGTATATCCAAGAGCGGTTGTTACTTGATTGCTAGTGATTGAAGTTAGATAACTGCTTAAATTAGGCGGTGTAAATGTAAATATCCCTCCGCTATATGCTAAACTTCCGTTGCCGCTTGCACTATTAGTTGTAACGCTAAGACTAGTTGCTTGCAATGGAGTATATCCAAGACCTGTAGTAATTTGACTACTAGTTATTGCACCACTATATATTCCTGTAATAGTATTTGCGGTCCCGCTTACATTACCAGTTACATTACCAGTTACATTACCAGTTACATTACCAACTAAATTTCCTGTAAAAGTACTGGCAATAAATGGAATATTACTAGTAAAACTACTAGATGCAGCTGTATATAAAATACTTGCCGGAATAGTTGGACCATTTACTACTAGACCACTACCATCGCTTGTTGCACTACTAGCACTTCCGCTACTAACAATAATTGTTTTATTTGTTACAGTAAGTGTACTAGTATTTGTAGTAGTAGTTGTTCCTGTTACTGTTAAATTGCCTCCAATTACAGTATTACCTGTGACATTTAATGATGATAATGTACCAACACTAGTTAAATTTGAAGAAACAACTGTTGAATTTAATGCTGTTCCTGTAAGTGTACTAGCCGATGCCGGTACAGTAATATTGCTACTACCATCAAAATTTACACCGTTAATTGTAACAGGTACAATTAATTTAGTTGTTGTACCAGAATTTCCTGTAATATTAGTCGGAGCTACTGCAGATATGACACCTGCACCAATTGTAATTGTTGATCCGTCAACTTTTACACCTCCAAGTGTTCCAGTTAAACTAGTTCCAACGGTTGCTGTTGGCAATGTGTATTGAACTGCGCTTATTTTTCCAGTACTACTATTCATAGTAATTGTAGTACCATCAACTAATACTCCGCCAATTTGTGTAGTACTCGCTTGTGTTAAACTAATTGATCCGTTAATTCCGCCTGTATTATTTGTAATTCCTCCATTTGTAGCAATAATAACTCCACCGAGTGTGTTGGATGAAGATGCAGGTAAAATATATGCTGCAGGAATAGTAGGTTTGTTTATTAAATCTAAATAACTTCCGCTTGTTGCTACAATAGATAATGCAGGTGCGTTTAATAGTTTGCTATAGGACAAACTAGTAATCCAACTTGGATCAGTGTAGTTCCCAGTGGTCAAAACCCCGTTAGTTGCTGCTATCGGTTGCCAAGATACTACAAGCCCATTAGTAGATAATACTTTACCAGCATTATTTGCTTGATTAGGAAGGATGAATAAATCTGAATACAGTTCAGAAAAATTTTGATTAATTTTTATACCAGCGGTTCGTAAAGTATCACCTGTACCATCGTTGGCTACATTTCCTGTATTAATTATCTGTTGCGTCATTTCATTATCCTTGATCGAATGTTGTAGTGTTGCTATCTAAGCTAGCTGTTCCGTTATCAAATGTTCCTAGAACTGCTTGTTGATTTGTAGCGGTTACTGTATTACTTATTTTTTTATAAGTCGAATACCAGATACCAGTATTAGCTTTAATAAATGATCCAATTTTACTATTATCATTTAAAATACTTGTATTACTATCCCAAGGTATTCCTGTACGTTTAATTACAGTAATCTGAGTGCCTACGTCTACCAAATTAGTTAATCTAATTTGATTAGTAGTTCCGTTAACTGAGAAATCTGCATCAAATCTTATATCACCGGCTGGGCTGTAAGGAGCTTTGTTTATATTGAATACGCTATAAGGACGTTTTTGTAATCTAATATTTCCTATAAAGAATGTCCAGTTATCTGAATCTTTAATAAATGTTGTACCACTTGTATGTGTAGTTATACATTTATATGTGTAGTTACCAACATTGACAATTGTGCCTGCAGCATAATTAACTCCCGATGACCAAATTGCTGTATCGTTGTATCCGCCTACAAAAACTTCTAATTGATCACTTTGCCCGTATCCTACTGGAATTGTTGTAGAATATGCAGACCAATATGCGGTATTATCAGGACTATAATCATATCCCATTACTACTGTTGATAATGTTGTTGTGGATACATTACCACCAGTTGCTGTTGCTATTGTTTTATTTGCATAAGTGACAGAAGATGTTGTTGCATTAGTAACAACATAATACCCATTATAACCGTTAGGTGTTATTCCTGTAACATAAATTCCTGTGCCTATTGTAAAAGGTATTGTTAATTGTGTTACAAAGTTTAATGTTACAAATCCGCTATTTTGCGTAATTGAACTTATTGGCAAATTAAAATTAGATACCGATGTGCTAACTGTGTATGTTCCTAATCCACCGTATGATCCGGTCAATTGATTTACAATTTTTGTAGTAGTATTTTTTATTACTTGATTTATACCAATACTGCCTGATATTATTGATATAACTGTTAATACGTTGTTTAATTGACTAGTAATAACAGACGCGGTGGTTGTTGTAATTAAAGCCCTGTTAGATACATTTAATACTGGAGTTATACAGTAATAATAAGAATTGTTATATACAACTACATCATTAAGAACATAAGTAGACCCAACATCAAACATTCCTTGATATGCGTACCCATAGTCTTTAAACCAATTTAAAACTCCAATAGTATCTTCTGCATTTCCAATCGTAGGAGTGAAATTTAAATTTACAAGATCAGTACCGTCAGATATTACCGTAGTTGTTTGTATTGTATCAGAATATGGTATAGTTTCACCTGAACTAATATCTTGAACAAATGTTCCTGCATAATTTACAGTATGTACACCTGTTCCTAAAACACCTCGGCGCAATCTACTTAGAATATTTCCTGTTTTTGCAAAATATTCAATACGCTCTCCACGAATTTCAATCACACCGGGTGTATTACCTGGTGATTGAAAATTGCTACCATCTTTTAAAGTTATGGTTGTATCATTCCAATGTAAATCTGTAGCTAGTTTAGTTTGTTTATTTAAACTTAAACGTGTATAAGAAGTTCTGTTAAGCATGTCTTTAAATTGCATATATGCAATTCCATGCCCTAGAACATTACTACCAAATGTCATTAAGGTGATTTGATCATTTAATTGAGGAACATTTGTTAATTGAATACTAGTATGATTGTCTAATAAAATATAATCAATACCTGGAACTAATAAGGTAGTATTCTTAATAACCCAAATATAATTTTCGTTTATTACTGAACGATCTAAAGTTATTAATCCGCCGCTGATTAAATTATAATAGTAATATTCTACAGATCCTTGCACTAAATTTGTAGCAGATGTAACTGTGATTGCAGTACGTTGAATGTCCAGCGTGTCATGTCTGTATGAACTAGTAACTTCAACAATGTCATTACTAGTATATGGTTGACTAAATGTTATTTGTCGAGTATTAGGATTATACAAATAACCTTCGTTAGCTATGATACTGATTAATAATGTTTTTCCAATATTTTTATTATAGATATTCTTACCAATGTTTATAGTTAATCCACTCAAATCAACACTATAATCTGATCCAGCTGATAATAATTTTCCATCAACTAATACAACTATATTGTTTGCTGCAACAGAATAAGGTTGTGCTCTATTAGGATCAAGTATATATGCTAAAATATTATCTTTAATTGTATAATAAACATTAACAGGACCTTTTAAAATTTGCTGATTAACTCTAACAATCATGTTAGTTTCATTAGGCAATGATGATCCTATTGGGTTATTCAGTGTATATGTTGTTCCGCCGTTAGTTGCTACAACTTCAGAATTAGTTACTGAGAATGTTTGTGTAGACCCACTAACTATGATATAGTTAATTAATGCTCCGCCAGCAACTGGTGCTGGAAATTTAATACCTATAGCATTATCTAATGAATATGTATTATCTGTTTTGAAAAACACTGGATCGACCGCTGTACCGTTGACATAAACTAACGGAGTAAACGCATCTAACCAAGGTGCTTTAGTAACAAATTCTGTAGTTATTCCGTCACCGACAAAATAATCAAGATCTAATAAATTAGTTCCTGAAAATCCTATAACAAATATACTTACTACTTGGTTTGTCAATGGAGTTGCTGCCAATGTTAGTAAATTGTTTTTATAATCAATTTGATAATCCACATTAATAGTTTTAATAGTAGATCCAACTCTTACAATGATTGCCCCGTTACTACTTGGTGTTGTTATTAATTTAAAAGAATTAGTAAATCCATCTGTAATATAATTGTCTACTTTAATATTAGCAGAGCCAGAATTAGGTCTATCATATACTTTTAAAGCTAATGTATCAACAACTTGTCCTGGAACTACTTCTTCTAATGCTGGGCTTGTTGTTGGTGTAACAAAACCGTCACCATCTAACACAATATCATCTGCGGCAATACCTGTTGCTGTGGTATAAGCTAAATTTCCGCCGTCTAATTTTGTATCGTATTCAGTTGGTGTTTCTGAACCATCGCTTGTGCTTTGACGTAAAATAAATGTATCGTTAGTTTGTACAACGAATGTATTTGGAATATTAATTGTATATATTCTATCACCACTTGCACTTACTGTTGTCGTCACTGTTGGTGCAGGAGTTACTCCCATAATGGGAGTTGTTATAATAGCATTAGGATTTGTAGGAGATGTCAAAGATATTGAATCAAAATCAGTTGCATCAATACGCACAGGATCGTAACTTCCAGTAATATTAATATTACTTCCAACTGGTATAGGAGTAAACAATGTAATTTGTCCGTTATTGCCAATTCTAACTGTATAATGCAACGTTCTAGTAAATGTAACTGTAGTTCCGTTAGGAATTGTTTTATATAAAATTTTACTTAATTTTACTTGAGTTGAATTTACTATACTTGTAACAACTATATTGTAACTTATAGCTGATATAGCACTAGTAATTATATCACCAACTTGTAAATTAGCGGTAGAAGATAATGTTAAAGTTAATGTTCCAGCAACATTAGTGACAAATGTTAATGTTTCGTTTAGTGTAGGAATGAAATCGGGTTGTTGATTAATATAAACATAGTAAGTTGTTACACCGTTTACTGTCGAACTTAATACTTCTGTTACTGACTGAACTGAAAATCCATTACCAATAACGCCCATCCCCGCTGAAATTCCAGTAATCGATGATACTGTTAATACCGTACTTAATACGTAGAAAGAATAATTTCCAGTAGCATCAACTGTTAAATTATTAGATAGCACCACTGCATTGTCTATAATTTGTGTTACTGTAGTATTTGAAGGAACTCCTGCACCAGAAACATATTGACCAATTACTAAATTTAAAATATTTTCAAAAATTATTGTTGACGACCCAACAACTCCTCCGATTGCCGTTAATGTCGATTCTACAGTAGTAGAATAATTCAATAAAGTAGCTGTTGCTGTTGAAGAACTAGTTGTTGTTACATCTGTTGAGATAGTAACTACTGGATTGTTTACAAATAAATCATAATTCCATTTTAGTGTAAATCCGTCTGACGGATGTGCTATAGAGTATCCTTGTTTATAATAAACATTGATATTTGTTCCAACATCAGGTGTATATGGTAAAGTGAAACTATGAGTATTCGCTGCAACTTGAACGATGTAATCTGTATATGTACTATCGTAAGAACTCCAAGTATCTACCATATAAGGCAATACACCCCATCCACCGCCAGGTGCGAATCCTAAATTACCAACAATATTTCCTCCGTAATCTACACCAGACATTAATTGATTTAATTCTTTACCTATCATACCGCTAGTAGGATTATAATAAAAATCAATTCTATCTGTAGCATTTAACATTGAAATATCTTTTATATAATTAACAACTATAGTTGCACCGATAGGAGGAGCAGATACAAAAGTTATAGTTCCTGAATACTGAGTATAACCTTTTAATGTCGATTTAGCTATTGCTAATGTATAATTTTCTCTTAATTCAGGAATTCCATTTATATAAATTGTAGATTGGCCTACTCGAATATCAGGTGCCCATGTCAACGGAAATTGTAAACGAGAGCCTGAACCAGTAAACGTGTCCGTAACAGACAAATCAACGATATAATTTTTTTGAGAAATTCTATCAAATTTAATTCCAACTAAGCTCGATCGTACTACACTTTCACCTATAATAGCAACTACTGATGCAGCTGTACCCGTGGTAGACAATCCACCAACAATTTCTATAGTAGGAGCTGACAAATACCCACTACCTGGGGATGTTAATATGACACGATTTATAACGCCATTAGTGAAAAAAGCTTCAGCTGTGGCCTGCACAGGGTTAGGGCCGGTTGGCGCACTGATAATCACTGTCGGTTGCGTAATATAATTATTACCGCCAGACACAATTATTAATTCAGTTATACTAAACCCAACATTATCTAACCAAAATTTCCAAGGATAAGATTGGATAGCTGGCAAGTCTGCTGTTACAGATCCATTTGTAACACCCGTGTTTATAGTAGTGGATCGATTATTTTGTATAACTGGTGGTAAATCAAAATCTGATACTGCTGTTGGGCCTAAATCTGTGCTAACATACTGACTAATATACTCTCTTATTTTAGTTCTATAAGGCTTAACTTCTGCAATATAATCTTGGAAATTACTTAGATTATCTACTGGATAGTATACTGGTTGGCTTAAAGATCCAACATTGTGTGTTGCCCTAACAAAACTTGTCTTAAAGATCCAATCAATATATAACTGTTCACTATGCGCATATCTTATACTACTAAAAAATAAATCTAAATATGTTTGTTTAAGATCAGGACCAATAAAAATATTATTTTTTAATGTGTTAAGAATTATTCTTAATTCGGTACTAGCTTTAACATCAAAAGATCCGTTATCAAATGTACTAGCATCGTATCCTACAGCAGTAAATTCAGTACGATATAAACTATTACTCAATTGTATAGTTCCGTTCTGTATACCAACTACATTATAACTTTGTGTCCAATCTGTACTAGTACTATCAGCATATTTTTCTATCAATAACCAACCACCTGAATTTACCTTAAGAATTTTTACCAATTGGCCTTTTAAAACAGTTATTGAGTTTAAATCAAAAAATGTTTGAACTGAAAAATCAGGGGAACTAAATTGATTGTATCCGCTAGCATACCAGTCAGCGTAACTCCAATAATTTCTTACATCGTAAGACTGTGTTAATGTCCTAGACCACATAATATTAACAGGATCGTACGAATATATACTCCAACTATTACTTGCTTGGCTATCACTATGCACTAATACTGAATAGTTTCTAATAGAGCAGGTAGTAGTATTTGGGTCATAACCTTCTCCTGCACTTATTACTTGTGCCGAGACTATACTTCCCGCAGAGTTAAGAATTGCTTTTGCAATAGCACCTTTACCAGTGCCAACAATTTCAATATAAGGTGCTACACTATATCCTCTGCCTGTTGATAATATTTTAATTCCTGTTACTTTTCCGTTAGTTATTATAGGTGTTGCACTAGGACTTTGGAATAAATTTATATTAGCATATGGTAATTCAGTATCTGTATCTAGCACAATATCATATAGTGCTGATATTAGTGTAGGTTCTTTATCGTAAGATTCTAAAGAACTAATATTATAGTTGTTAACTATTTGATTTGCCAACAAACTAATATTAACTTGTTCTACAAATTCTTTTAGTGCTTCTACACGGTTAACAAACATACTTTGACGTGGACGATTTTCAATACCATAACGCAATTTAGGAGCTAACGATGTATCAGGTACAGATCTGCCTGATGCATCAGTTCCGCATAAACTATCAATCCATTTTTGTTCTATTACCGCAGGAATATCAACAATAGTATCGTTACTAATTAATTTCCATTGAGAGTGAATATTTTGTTCAATATTATCTACAGTCCAGTATTCAATAACTAACACTACATTAGAATCTGACAAATACGGTGCAGCGTTTACTAAACTAAAAGAATTGGTTCCTGTCAATGCTAGATATGTATATGCTTGATTTCTTGGAGAAGAAATTAAACTTGAAACAGCTTGAGCTGAAATGTTTCTTCCTATTATATCCGGTGTTATAGATTTATTTTTAACCCAGTAATAATATGTATTTTTAAATGTTTTAGTATTAGTATCATAACGTTTTCTAACGCTGTATGCATTATTGCCGTAAAGAGATGTTCCGCTGATACCTTGTGCAATTCCCGATACTGTATCAGCCAATGCATCCCAAGCTGCTGGTAATAATGAACTAGATACCCATTCATAGATATCTACACTTGCGCCAGGTGCAAGTGTATTCCATAAATTGTTTCTGTAAGTTACATCTGAAAAATAAGGGTCATAAAATTTAGATGTTCGTAAATCCCACCATAATTGACCAACTTGGTTAGTAGACCAACACACACCATCATCAACATTTACGGTATCAACATTAGTTGAATAAGAATATATCGCTGGATCATAAAATGATTTATATTTTATTTCTTCGTCAGCTGGCCCGGCAATTTTTCCTTGTATTGGATCAATAACATCTAGATAAGTCAATAACTTACTAGTAGTTTTATTATATAAAAATGCTTTCTTTAATTTTTTAATATCTACTACTGGAATTTGTGTTCTATAAGGTGTCCAACTATATGACTTAGGTGGTTTAGTATAAACATATACTTGTCCAGTTAAATTATTATTGATAGCGTAATAAGGAGAACTTACAAAAACATTATTAGATCCAACTGCAAATCCTATACCGTAACCATCCCACACATTTTCAGAATTTAATAGTGATTCGCTCAATACCCATTGAGTATTATAGTTGTCGTATATATCAACTTTGCCGCCGCTGATGTCTTGTGAAATAAATCTTGTAGCTCTTTCGTCAAATGTTGTTTCAAAACCAGATTCAGCATCTATTGTTGTTTGGGTTACTGGAGAACCTGTTTGACTATAAATTACCAAAGTACTAGTATCATTCATAAATGCTAGTTTATTTGCAAAATTAGAGCCGTTAGAACTAGAAGCGGTATCTGTTATTGTTTGTATTACTGAATATTGATTAGTAATGTCATTATATTGATAAAGATTCACTTGTCCAATATTTGACATAACATTAATTGTTGCAGAAGGAGATGTTTTTTCAGTAATTGTTTTAAAACTTCCAATTGCAAAATAAGTTCCAGTATCGGAAACAGTAAGAGATGTACTAGTTACTGGTATAGTAGATAGTAATTGTGAGCCCAAGCCTGTGTTTTTATAAACATATACATTATTTTTAGAAGATGCTAAAAATGTAGATCCGTCACGGCTTACTGTTATTGTATTACCAAACGCATTATTAGAAGATAATGCAGGAGAAGTAATTAAAGAACTATATCTCCAACTAATAGTTGTAAACTGTATCGGGCCAGCAGGAGTGGAATCAGGAGCCGCTGATAGCAATACAATACTCGGACTTGAAATTGTTCTAACATTGAATTGTAATGTTGGATCTGCTATTGTTCCGCCAGTTGCAGATGTTGTTGTTGTATTATTATAAAAAGTTACAGATGTTGTTGTAGATGTAACTACGGTAAATGTACCATTAAACCCTGCAACTGATACACCTGAAACTATAATTTGATTTCCAGTTTTAAAAGGAACCGCAGGTAATTTATTAAATGTTATTGTAACAAGCCCTGCACCTGGTACTGAAGGGAATACTCCAGTTATACTAATAATAAATGATACTGAAGAAATTGTCGAAATAGAATCTTCAGGCCCTGCAACTAATACATAATTTACAGTTGATTGTACAGAACCAGTATTTGCTGTGGCTACTCCTGTTGTAATATTTGCGTATGTTACATAATTTTTGCCAACATCAGTTACTGTATAAGATCCATTGTACCCAGATATTGAAACTCCAGATATCGATATCTGATCTCCAACTAAGAAAGGAGCAGCGGATTGTTGGGTAAAGTTTATAGTAACAAATCCAATGCTAGGACTACTTGGTGTTACCGATAATACATTAATAATTATCGGGTTTGTTCCTGTTGAATATACTGTTACTCCTGGCAATACCTGAGAACCAGAAACATTCAATCCAGCTGTAATATTTGAAAGACTTACTGCAACACCTAAAGAATTTAAAATATAATTTGGAACATTAGCAACAGAGTTGAATGTAATTTGTGTTAATACAGCCGCTACTGTTTGATTTGTTGCAAAGCCAATTCCCGATACTGACATTCCAGATTGAATACCAAATGTTGAATTTAAATTTAATAATGCTCCAGAACTTCCCACACTATCATAATATGAAATTATTGGTGTGCTAGATGCATAACTCAACGAGTATACTCGACCTTTTGCAGAGTCATACCCGGGAGCAGAAATATAAAGATTATTGTTGCTATCAAATACTAAAGAAGAACCAAAATTTTCAGTTGATGCCACTGACAATGTAGCCGATGGACTAATAATTGTATCTATTAACTGATATATGTTATTAGAATCTTTCTTGTACAATGATACTAACCCAGAAACAGCAATATTAGATCCTGCTAAACTTATAGGAATATAAGAAATACTGTTCCAATAACTTGAAGTTAGACTAGGTATAGCTCCTGAAGGAACAGCAACGATAGCCTTATAGAAATTATTCATATAAGATACTATTTGATTAACTGTATAAGTATTGCCCACGTTATACGCACCAACATACAAAGTCGATGCATAAGTTGCTGCTGGAGATCCAGATGCCATATATGTGCCGTCGGGACTAATAGCAATAGTAGTAGCTATAGAACTAATAGGATTTGCTGAACTTTGAGCAGTAAATGGTGTTGGGACCAATTGTCGCTGTATCCAAGATACAGCAGATCCAACTTTATCGTAGGTACTTATTTGACCAGATGTCATTCCAACAGCTGCAATATTTCCTTGTGTGTTAATAGCTACCGATCTACCAAATTGTAAATTAGTCGATTGAATATTGTTATTAACTATGCTTTGTGTAAAGACAGAATTATAAATCCAAGCTGCCGGAGTTCCTGTACCAGCATCATCTGTCCAAATAAGATCTTTATTTTTTAAATTAGATGACAGCATACCTGTGATATTATCAATAGAACTAGCTCGTTGACTAACAAGTCCATAAATTAATAATTCAGTAAAATCTGACGGCAGGCTTGCCAGGCTTGTAGACACTGTGAATGTATTTAAATTAACAGTTTCTACTTGATAAAATCCATTTAATAATGTAGACTGTAGTATACCAATATATGATCCAGCTTTAAAAGTTATAAGATCATAAGAAGTAATTGTCAATATGTTGTTTGATATTGAGGCTGATTTAAATCTTACATGTAAATTTGTAAATCTATAAACATCCCATCCTTTAAAGCTATCAAAAGAACACCAGACATACGAACCTTCTTTGAAAGTTGTTATGTCAACTTTTACAGTGCCCGTACCATTGCCCGTAGCCGTTGCCACAAACGAAGTGCCTACCGTATTGCTCAATGCGCCTGCAAGGGTAAAATCAGTCGTTCCAAGTGTTAAAATTGTGTAACCAACTCCTGGGGTTAAATTAATAGCTGGTTGAGATTTCAATGCATCTAAAGAATAAATGCTTATAGTTACATCGTTAGAATTAACATACCCAGAACTTCTTAAAAATTGATTAGTTGCCGCAAGCGGTAAGAAAGGATTACTGTCATAGCCTAATGGTGCTACATAAATGTCGTTAGGAGTTTGTTGAATAATAAAAGGACTTATTGTAGAGTCTAGTTTATTAACTAATACAAATCCTTGAGGATTATTTTTAAATGAATTCTGATTTAATACAATTTCTATTTCGTCAAATGCAGATGTCGCACCATAACGTCCAACACGTACTGCCCACTCTTCGTAAAATGTTAAACTTTCTTGTGCATCCGAACTTAAAACATTAAACAACTTGTTCAATACGTTTTGTGTTCCTTTCTCACGGATCATACCTTGATAGAATTTAAATTCACTTACATCATCTTGAATAATGTTTTCAAGGTACTGACGTTTCTGATACCCTATTAAGTGTTGTGCCATTTTTTGTTGGCCGTTATCAAAACTATCTACTTCTGTGCTATAAAAATCTGTAAATTGAGTTGCAATATTAGTCCAATTTGGTAATATTTTGTCAGTTGGTTTAGCAGACAATCGTGTCCACTGGGTATGATCGAGTACAGCAGACCCTGCAATTAAATTTCCGCTTGTAGGGTCAGCTTGTAGATAATAAGGGCCATATTTAACAATGTCACCTACATTATAATCTTGCCATGGTTGCCAAGATTGTACTGCCGCAGCATCATAGATAAATCCTGGAATGTCTAAGCCACCGTACCAACCTGTAGTAATATATCCGCTTACTTTTAATCTTTCTCTTCGATAACCGCTAGTAGGGTTATAGATAATATCATTAAAAATTGTAGTATTATTGATTACAATTATATGTTCATTTTGAACTAGATAAAAACTTGCACCATAAATTCCCTGCAGGGTCGTAGGTATATAAGTTATTTCGTTGCCTTGTCTATAGCTATGTAGATGATTTAAATCAATAGGAGTGCCATCTACTTTAAAAATTTCATAAGCATTAAAATTATTAGTAATATCATCAACAACTGTTAAGTTGGTAGTAAAATTAATACCATTTGCACTTGGACTTAAACTAATAACACTAGCACCAACATTACTTAAACCCGGCAACAATTGCCATTTAGTACTATCAAAATGATCAACGGCTGGCAAATTGTAAAGTGAACTATAGTAATCACCATCATATCTTACAACAGTACCGTATGTATATGGTTGATTTACGACCCAGTCACTCCATTTTTCTTGTCCAGTACTCCAATTTTGCGTAGTCCAAAATAAAAACTCGTTTACACTAGTATCCCAATTATTAACAGAACTATACAACGTATTATAATTGTCAAATGTAAATCCTTGATCTTTTAAATACTCTCCGTATCCTTGTAAGAAATCTACTACACTTTGTATTGTATTAAACAATGTTCCGTATGGAACTGATAATACTTTAGACTTATCCCATTTATTTTTTAAGTATGCTGTGGCTCCTCCAGTCATCGGAAGTCCACTTAACTTTGCAAAATTATTTGCATCAAATGAATCGGTAGATGTAGAAGTTGTTGTAGCTCTGTAGAATACCCCGTTATATTGAATTACACTACCAACCACGTATAATTGTCCTGAGGTCCAAGTTGAGTAGTTTTCTGAGATTCCCCCAACATTAATTTTACTGCCTGTACCTTGTGGAAAATAGTAATTAAAATAAGGTTGTGTTTTGCTATAACCTTTAATTTCAAATCCAGTTGATAATTTTGTAATAATTACACCACTATATACTAATTTTTTTACAGTTGTTGACTTGTTTAAAAAAACTTTATAATCGTCGGTTGGAACAAAAACATTTCCAGAACTTGCAGGTGTCTTTGACTCTAATAATAAATTAAATTGCGATTGATTTGTAAATGATCCAACCCTATATGCTAATTGAGGTGTCATCGTGGACAAATCATTTAGATAAGAATTATACCCAGCAACATTATTACTAAAGATATAATTAAAAATTAAATCAACAATCCAATTGACTAAGCCTGCGGTCTGCACACGATTGGTACTAGAGAATGTGCTGGGTAAAATAATATCTTTAGGTCTAATACACAATCCGGTTTCAGTATAAATTAACTGATTTGCAATGTTTCGAGTTATTCTTGATCTATCTAATAAGATACCAAAAGTTTGTCCAGGTGTAAGAATTAAACTAGCAGCAATTACACTAAATGAATAATAACTACTTCTAACCCATGCGGTTTCTACAGGACTACCGTCGCCAAACACAAAGTTATTATTGATACTAGGCTGTACTGTTCCAGAAGCCAATCCAGAATTCAATGGACTAATTAAATTTCCTGATTCATCGACAGGGATGTGTTGCATTAAAAATGGTTTAGCATATTCTTCTGCATAAATTGCAGGCATGCCTGGCTCACGGATCATACCGTCGGTAATATCTTGCCACATTATTAAATTATCACTAGTATATGGTGCTGGGCCATATACCGTTGTCCACCAACTAGGCTGTTGGCTAAATCCTAACATTTCCCAAGGACATAAGTTAGGTCGATCAGTATCTAAAATATAACGATATATTCCTCTCCAATAACCTGGCAACGGTGTATTATTAGGCGCAGCATTTAAAGAATAATTGTATGTAAAACTATTAGTTCTATCATAATTTAACGGAGTTGTTAGATCTTTTCCAACAAATCCAATCCAAGAATAAAAACTAGGAGCTATAACTTTATTAAATTCATTTAAAGAATAGTCGTTAGATCTATTATAACTAGGAATTATTTTTGCTATATCAAATATGTTAGTATTATATTTTACTTTTATGTTATTAAAAATTCTTTTTTCAAGTTCTAAAATTAAATCGTCTCGATAATCATTGTAAGCAGCAATAATACTACCATCGTGTCCTTGAATTACATTCACTGGATTTACTAATGTAGTATCTAAATATTTTTTTGGTGCAAATGCAGGCCACATACCTAACTTAGTAGGAGTTGCTGGAATAAAAGACCCATCTGTATTTTCATACTCGTAGGTACTGATAATATCGCCGTTTGCCAAAGCAACACTTGGATCTATTATTACAAATCCTTGGTTGCTAAAAGTATAATCTTGACCATAAATTAATTGTTCATTGTTATGGTAAACTCCTACAGCTTTATTACTCAATGCTTCCAATGTAAACACAGAAGTTAATGGATAATTTTTAATTCTATAGTCTACAACTGTAAGATTAGTTATTGTACAAGCACCATATGGTACCATATCACTAAGGTAATAAGGTGCAACTGTTGGTTTATTTTCATTAATTTTTGCTAATACTTTGTTAACAATAGTAATCGTATCACCGTCAACTCCTAGAGAATTAGCAACATTTATAAAATTTTGTTTAAAATTATTATAATCAGTTTTAGCTTGTTCTACAGCCTTAATCACATTATTAACTTCTGATGTGATATGATAAATTCCAAGACTTAATGGACCACTATGTTGAATAAATTTAGTTCCGTACTGTGCGATTTCTCCTAGATCCCTTAGATTACTTGATCCTGGAAATGATCCTTTAAATGTTGTCAAATTATCAACAATACTAGTTACATGATCGATTACTTCACCTAATGTGAAATCTTTCATTGTGTCATTTAATGGATTGTTTTGTAAATTTAAAGGTATTTCATAGTAGCCATTTGCATTAATTGGTTGTGATGCAAACGCTCTAATAGTTAATACATCTGTACTAGCAATCGGAGTTTTTAATCGAATTTGATAGTAAATCGGTTTGGTCACTAGTTTCCATAAACTTGGATCTAATCTAATTCCATTAACATAAATTTTAACAACTAAATCGTTTAAATTCTTAATATTGTCAAATATATCAAGTGGAAAATTATTAGTAAGACCTGAATTTTTGTAGATTCGTACTGCGGCCTGAGCATTAGTAACTTCGCTAACTTTCCAACCATTTACATACACAATGTTTCCTGCATAATCTAAAGTAGACAAGTATCCGACATTTATATTAGAAGATTCAACAAAATCTAATTTTTTATATTGAAAACTGTCTGTTACTAGATTAAAATTAAAGACAATATCACCTATATTGTTTACATTTTGATAAGATAATGGAAATCCTAAAACAGAATCTGCTACACCGGTACCTATTGCATAAGAAAAAATACTAGTACCGGCAAAAGTACTACCGGTATAAACTGACTTGTTGCCAAAACTTATACCATTATTATCAACTACATCAAACAAAGGATTCTGATTAACTTTAGTTTTTTGTTGTCCTTGTATCCATGTTGTACCGTCATACCAAAACATCTGACTCTGATATGCTACACCTTGTTTTACTAATGTAACTTCATTTAACAAAGGAGATGCTACTTCAACTAAATGCAGTTGATTACTTCCGCCAGTTAAGTGTTTAACATCGACATACTCTACTCGATAAATTTTATTTTTTACTAGAGGATCTAGATCTGCTGTGAATAATACAAGCATACCAGGTACTAGATTTATACCATCTATATTGTATCCAATACTACCTTCAATTGTCGAGAACACATCGGTTGTGAAAGTATCAATTAAATCAACGTCAAAAATAGCTTTATTGCCAAAATTATATAATTTGATATCCCTGTTAAATTCTATGATAGGTCTATTAGCTCTAGTTTTTTGATCAAGATTTGCTGTATTTTTATTAAATGCAGCACTAGTGTTAATAACATCTTTATGGAACCAACGATTATATCTAGACCATGGATTATGGTCTGCACTGGCTCGATTAATCGTAATATAATCCAGAGATCCTGCATAACCAACTGCATCATCAAATGGCTCTGAATCCCAAGGTAAATTATCAAATTCGATAGATTGCTCTGTAGTATAAGGACTTACTACTTCAAGAATAGAAGTTAATACTAATTTAATCGAAGATCCTACACCTTCAACGTAATACTGTCCTTTAGCATATTCTGCAGGAATAACAGTGCCACCAAATTGTAATTTCATTCCATTGCTTAGTGTAACACCATTATCTAAAGTAACAGATTTTTTACCTAAGATAACTTTTTCAACATCAATTAATGTATCAGTTGTTATATTAAATATTTCAATTGCACCGCCTAGATTTAAATCTGTTTCGCTTTGATAATATATTATACTAGGTGCTGTTGTTGGAACTGTAAATGTTATTGTACCCGATGTAACTCCGTAATTATCAATACCTGTAGTTTTATATCTGTTCAAAGAACCTGTAGATCTTTGAGTCATGAAACTAAAAGGATTGCCTGGACTATTAATAATAAATGTGTATGTTTGTCCTCTGTATAATCTTAGAACTGGGTTAGGTGTGAACCCATTAGGTGTGAACACATATTGATTATTTGATCCTTCTGCTTGCAATTCTACAGTATATGTACTGTTGATTGCCTGTTGAGAACCGTAAACAGTTATTGCGTCTGGCCCGTAAGGCAACCAATAATAATTCTGAAAATTAACAAATTTATCCCAATCTATATGTGGATTCCAACTATAAAATTCTTCTTTGTTTAACCGAGGGTGATTGTCAGTATTCCCTCCAAATACTCCTATCTGATTGATATAATCAATGTAGTCTTTATAAAAAGTTACATTGCCCAATGCATCCTTAATTGTAATTCCAGGCTCTAGTTGATAATTTTGTCTTACTTGATCTGCTGCTTCAACATACACATCTGCACCTGTAGATGCTTTTGCATTTTCTCTTCCAATAAGACCGCTAATTTTTGTTAACGATCCCGATTGGAATAATTGATCAATTGTCGACTGTAAAAACTTTTTGTTAGCAGAAGTTTGATAAAATTTTGGTAAAAGATTTGCACTAAGACCTTTATTTCCATTAACAGCGTTAGCATCATTACTATTAGCCATTAGGCTTTACCTCCAAATACTGAACTTGTTATTACCTGATTAGTAGTAACACTTGTGGTTGTAGCTGTAATTGTTTTTAAATTACTACTTGTAAATCCACTAACAATTGCAATGTCGGCTGTAGTAGCACAACTTAATAATATACGGTCTCCAGGACATTGTATTTCAAATAAACTACCAAAATATAAACCTGGTTGTTTAGGAACTATTGCAAAATTTATAATGTCGGGTGACAATTCATTCATAACGTAAGTACTCAATTCTGTAAAATAAAAGGTATCTCCAAAATTCCAATTTTCTAAATTGAAAAATGTATTAATAGCTATTAGTATTCGTGCTTGGACATCCGCTGTTGAAACTGCACTATTTGGATTAATCATTACATTGAATGTAGCTTGTAAATTTGGATCAGCTTGTGCTCCAAACAATAGTGTGTAACTAACTGGATGATAAACAATTTCATCAGAAACTGTTTTTATTAAATTTAAATTAGAAGATAGTAAAGTGGTCAATTCAGTACTACTAGGAGGAAGTGGTTCTGTTCCGCCAGATGTAACCCAAGTACGATATGCAGTATCGTAACTAGTTGTTAAGACATAAATGTCAATAATATTACTTGTACCTGGATCTATTCTTGAATCGTAATCTGCACTATGTTTGTATTGAAATTTTAAATTAGATCTACCAATATAAACTTTGTAATTTAAACTAGGAAGTAATTGTCCTATTGTTAAATCTGATTGATAAACAGTATCTGTATCAATAACATAGAAATAAGATCCGTTTGCATAATTTGATAATGAACCAATTGCTGCTTGATTTGCAACAATTATTACAGGTCCAGTTACAGGATCGTTAGCAACATATTTGTAATCCTCTTGTCCTTCAGATATTTTATAAAGTTGTTCAACAATATAAGTCGAACTACTAGGATTAACAATATCTAAAAATAATTGTGGATTATCAGCAATACCAGTCCCGTTTGAATCTAAGAATGTAATTACTAATTTTTTAGGATCGATATAGCCATCTTGACCAAAATATTCTGATGATATTTGCCAAACTAAATCTTGTGTAAACGGAGTGGACGCAGGATAAGGTTGTTGATTTATGCTTAAAACACTAATTGTATCAACAATAGTCTGCGATGATACTGAATCATATATATTTGAACTACTATCAAAATAAAATGTTACTTCTTGATCACTTTCAAATACATATCGCAATTTGCGTGAAGTAATTGTATATGTTTCTGTATTAGTGGTAAACAAAATTAACCAACTAGAATCTAATTGTAAATTTGCCTGGCTTCCTTGATTTGCTAAATTAAAAACATTAGTTGTATTTAAATTAGTTGTAAAAATAATTTGCCAACTTTGTGTAGCAATATCGTATCTTAATCCAAAATTATCATTAGCAAACACCAAATCAATCATTGTAGTTATAACAGATGGTGTTAGTGTTGTTACAAATTTAGGAATAATCTGCGTAGCTGTGGGTGCATGTACTATACCATTTATTGTTACATCAGGTATAACTTTATCTAATACAATAGCACCGCTAGTAACATTATTAATTGTAACTGTTCCTAGACCGTTTCCAGTTCCATCATTCACTACACTTACCACAGATGCCCATAAGTAAGTTGTCCCACCATATGGTATTCCAGAAGTAGGAATAGCAGCCAATGTTGTTGGTGTTGCATTAGGATTAAAATAATATCCTGTTGGGGCTGTAAATTTAATTAATGCGCCAGGAGTAACATATTGTAAATCTGTAGAAGTATAAGAACCGACCTTGTAAGGTGTTCTATCTAAAATACTACCGATGTATCCACTAACAGAATTACTATCTGTTGTTACAGTATACCATGCAACATTAAGACTGACACTTAAATAATCTAAAAAGTTTGAATAATAAAAATTCTTTAAATCCGCACTATTCAAAATATCATACAATGTATTATAGATGACACCTTCGATATCAGTTTGGGTCACATATGTAAAATTAACAGATGATGTATAAATGTCTTGATAAACTAATCCGTCATTTGCATATAAAGTTGTAGAACTATATTTTCCAGTAGGATCAATAAGATCAAAATATCGGCTTATACCACTACTGGTTCTATTAATAGATTTTACTTTGGCAATTTGTAAATTAGCACTTAATGGGCTGATGTTATAATCTTCTCCGGTAACCATACGATTTTGTGTATAGTATGTTTGTGGAGCATTTGTTTTAACACTAGCATTAGATTCTGATGTCGATGCATTGGTTACACTTGTTGCAAGATTAAGACCAATACTTAACGTTTCTTGTTTACCAGATGCACTAATATACGGAATATTAACAACTACGTTGATAATATCTGCAGGATTGATTGTATAACTCAATCCATTACTTACTCTATAATAAACTCTAAAATCGCCTATTGGCAAATTACCAAAAGTGCCGTCGCTGAATGATAATGTAATAGCATCACTAGCTCGGGTAATAACACTATAAATGTCTTTAATATTAGAATTTAAACTATTATAGATAATATTATTGCCGGTAGTAGAAGGTACTTGTGACCATAATGTACTTTCTAACCCTGTACTTTGATTTAATCCATACAACCAAACATCAGTATTGTTAATATTTTGTGTATTAATATCTATTGTTTGATTTGTTGTAGGTTGAGAAACAGTGAATGTACCTTGATTTAGTGTACCTTGGGTAAAATTAAAAAAGAAACCAGTACCTGGACTACTAGCACCATATCCATCATCACTATAAATGCAGGCTATTTGATTTGCAATTTTTGGTGCCTCTTCGTAAACATAGCTTTTTCCTTTGAAAGTAGTGCTTGTAATTTCAAAGTTCATACTACGACCTGCAATAGTTTTACTAAAAAAGTAAATTGGCACATCGTTATTATTGGCATTAAATCTATACTGAGCTGTAGGAATATTATAGATAGTAGCTTGATCGACAGGATTTCCAAATTGCTGTGTTTGGGGCAGTGCAGCGTTAACCACTTTAATAAATTGATCATACCAGTTAACATTACTAGGATCGTTCCAAGTTATAAACTGGCTCGCTAAATTTCTGCCGTTACTGTCTAAAACAGATTCAGTAGTTTGTACAGTATTAAATTTTAATAACCCTCTAGCAGAAACTGTTCTGCTAGCATTATAACTGACCATACGTGCCAGGCGTAGAACACTATCACGACGTTCTGCTAGCTCTAAAAAGTTTTCACGAGCGTTTAAATCAACACGGAAAGCTATGCTTTGACCAATATATGCAATAAGGTCGATAAGGGCCAAGTACTCGCTTGACTCAATATAATCGTTGAAATCTTCAGGAAAATTTGTACGGATATAATCAATCATTGTACGACGCAAGTTATCAAAATCGTAACTTTGAAAGTTTGCGTTCTTAAATGACTGATAAATTTTATGCCAATCTTCAGCGATTAGCAAATTATTTTGTCGATCCGTTGAGCTCATGATATGTCCTAATAAGTATATTTATTAGATTAAATTAAGTGGGTAGTTTATTATGTACTAGTATGTTAATAAACCGTTGGCTTGATCGAATTGTAATTTCATGCTTTCCTGAATGTTATAAAGCAGATATTTTAAATCACACTTAATTTCTAATCCAGTATCATATGGCGTAATAACGATATTGCCAGCTTGAATACGCGGGTCACTGTTAAAAATCTGATTTACATTTTGCAAAATTAAATTTTGTATTTCAGGTGTTAACGGTTCAAACAATAGATCCCATATGATTGTGCCAAATGCCGGTTGCATCAATCTTTCACCTTGACGTATGTAAAAATGATTCAATAAATCTTGCTTGATTAATTCAAAATCATACAAAGCAAAATTTTTAGTTTTGTGGTTAACTGTACTAAATCCTTTGTAACGCTGAACTCTAGACTGCGCATTATTATGTTTCTGTGGTATTACTGTTTTAGTATATAAATTAGCCATAATTAATTATTTCCTTTTAAAAACGTGTCCTGAGACAGACTATAAGTTTTCCAAGCATTTGGAGGATCTATTGCACTACCAGTTTCTCTATCTGTTTTACTGTGAGTAAAACTCGATGGATCTAAATTTTCATGGCCAGGGTAAGGCTCTGTGGTAGGAACTCTCAACATTATACTGTTAATAGTACTACCATCATCTGCAGGATTATCAAATGTAGTTAAAGGAGTTGGTGGAGTTGCCGGGGAAGCTGACCCTGCATCTCCAGCTATTCCTGAATTAAAATGGATATTTCCACCGTCGATTGCTGTGTTAGAAGCTTTAATTGTAAAGTCGCCTGAACTAGAAACTACACTAGCACCGCCAATATTTAAATTTAGCGCATCGCCTGTTGTAATATTTACAGCCGCGCCTGTTGTTAAATCAAGTGTAGCTCCGTATGATTCTGTAACTGCACCTGCAATGGTTTCGTCTTGTGTTCCGTCAACTTGTATAGCAACTTTACCGTTAACAATAGTAATTTTATCTTTTCCAACTTCTGTTTGATGGCGCTCTGCTACTTTAAGATTAAAATTTCTACCAGCTTCCATATTAATGTCACGGTCAGCATATAAATTTAAATCATTGCCGGTATGAATACTAATACTATCTTCTGCATAAATGTCTATTTTGCCATTACTAGTTAGTTCTATCCATGCTGTGCCACGGCTATTAGTAATGTAAATCAAATCTTCAGTGTTGTGTAATAAAATTTGATGGCCAGTACGTGTGCGAAGTCTAATTAATTCATTAGCCGGTAAATTTACATTACCGTCAGTGTCACCGGCATCTATACTAGCATACTCAGGCGGTGCTGTATGAGCAGATTTTTTTCGTAGCCAGTTGGCATCGCCGTCATCCATGACAAAAGAACTACCGCCTAATCTGCTGACAAATGTGTCAGCAAGCCATTCTGCTTTACCTATTTTAGACTTTTTGGCTCCTGGATTTTTATCAATTGGGCCTGGAGTACTTATTCCAAATACATTACTAGGACTTTCTCTCCTAGCACTACTAGTTGTAATTCCTCGAATGTCGTCTAATAATAAACCTTGATGTTTTAGATAATTTACAGAAGGATGCGTAGGTTTTTTTAATTTTTCTGGATCTTTTGAAGTATTATTTGCTTCTATAGATTTATTATATTCTGCTGCTGGTGCACGGCCGGTATTCCCTGCCATATCGTCAGTCGAAGGATTTTCTAATGACTGCGTAGCTGCAAGACCTGGAACCATAAAATTCATATTATCGTCTTGAACACAACCTATCCAATAACCGCGTTTGGGATCGCCGTCGATAAAAATTACAACAACTGTAACGCCAAGATCCGGAGGCACCATCCACATACCATATGACTTTTGTGTATCCCCGTAATCATTATTTTTACCGTTGTAATTTACATTAGTAACTCCATAAAACGGGCTCATGTATTTTACTTGGTGTAGTTGACTTTCACTCGATCCACCACCCGATGGTCTTAAAATTTCAACTTCTAAAATACCCATATAAGACGGATCGAGATTACTAACTACCTTAGCCAGGAACGGACCTGGCTTAGGTTCTTTAGGTGTATTTGTATAGTCTTCTCTTTGATTATCTAAATTTGACATTTATTATCCGTTGCTATTGGGTTCTGTTACTGGATCAGGGTCTTTCTTTTCATTTGAAACATTTAGTACGTCTGAAGAAGCTCCAGCGCCTGTATTTTCTTGGCCATTTATGCGTGGGCCGGATAGTTTTTGTGTAAAAGATCCGCCGTCAAAGTTACTAATAACTTTAATTACTTGATATATACCGCTCCATTGTAATAGAGGAACGCTATTTCCTGCACTCTTTCCAAAATCATATAATCCGGTACTTTGATTTATATCAACAGGGCTTCTAAAATCTACAGACACATGAACTTCGCCGTTTTGATAGTTTACAGTTCCATCATTATTTAAATTTTGATATTGACTAGGAACAGATGTATAATTTCCCATACCGCTGTGTGCAATCCAATAAGGATCCCCGATAATTTTCATGTCAAGCTGTACCATACTTGCAGCGCTAGTGATGGCATCGTGGAATTGTTGAGCAATACGAGTCTTTTCATTACCAATACCACCACCGCCACGATTATCGCTGCCAGTACTAGTTGCAGAATAATTTACTTTAACCGGCTGTATTCCTAATTTCTTTTCTGTCTTCTTTCCGTCTGGCATTGGAGCTGTATTGTTTTTATCTGCTGCACTATCTGCACCGCTAGCAGATTCTTGCACTTGATTATCAATAGTACGTTTGGTAGCAGATGCTCCCATGTATGTTGCAAATCCAGTTTTAACTTCAATATTAAAACTCATAACATCTATGTTTTTGCCTGTATAGATATAGTTGTATTGTTTAACACATTCTTTTTTAAGATTTTCAAGTCCCGGAGCTTTTCCACCAGGAGTTACAGTTTTAGATGTATGTACTCCGTAGGGTACTATTCTATAAACTATTATTTTAGGTTTATCATTTGTTGAACCAGCATTACTATCGTTATCAGTAATGTTATAAACTTGTGTGTCAATACGCCACCATTTACGTTGACCTTTATCATCTATATTAGTTTCATCTAATTGTGTAGTAGCATAATCACTGTTTAGCAACACTGTATCAATGGCCGTAGTAATATCCGTATCTTGACTAAATCTTAAATCACCTACTTTAGGATCTACAGTATTGTTGCTACGTATATTATTACCTTTATCATCATATGTTTTATTATCTTTACCAATAGGAGCATCGCCTTTTCTGGTATCGCTAAATCCCATTTTAGCTTTGCCAATGCCGTTTACATTAGCAGGATCTTGAACTAATGTACCGTTGCCTGGAACTGAACTTTGTGTTAATCCCAACTTTTTTGCTACTGCATCTACACTAGATGCATCAGTTTGTGTAGTTGCTCCAGTGCTGTCTTCAGTATCGCCGCCTGTTTTATTAACACCTGCAGAACTAACATCTGTTGGAAACAATATAACAATCTGATCTGGTTTTTTAACAATTTTATCTGTTTGTAGTTGTTGTAATCTTTTATTTAAAGCGGCTTGTAAACTTTTTTCTCCAGTTTGTAATACTTCTTGTACAGTGATTCCTTTGACACTGGCATCATTTTTTATAGCACTAGTATGCCCGCTTAGTGCTGTACTATTCCAAGGAAACCCTTCACATTTATAAACAGCACCTGCTTCGGTTACTGTCATGGTTACATTTCTAAATCTAAAAGGAATTCTGCGTGAAGCGTTTGGTATATTTGCCATCACACCGTTTTCTTTAGAACCCCTAAATTCAATTGTTAATAAAAAAGGAGCTTGTGTATAATTAGGAGGGTCATCGGGGTTGGTATTCCAAGCAGCTTGTTGTAAAGCCATCATGAATGTACCCATACTGTAAGGTTCTGTAACTTGAAAGTTTAACGTATGTACGTTAGTATTGTTGCCTTTTTCTAATCCGATAGTGCTGTCAATTTCTAATTTGTCTATAAAATAATCAAATTGTCCGTATGGAGTAGTTACACGATTTTTAGGATCAGCATTTGCATCTTTAGCTATAATTTGATAAGGGATAGCACCTGACATATACCCTTTATCCGGATTATTCAGTTGCTCGTCTGTTAAACAAGCAAGTCCCAATACATAATCATAGCTTGCATAATCAAATAGTGGATTTGGCAAAGGTAGTTGAATGTTTGGTATCGGTTTAAATGCTGATCCGAGACTACTAAAAAGTCCGCTAACAGCATTACCAACTGCAGATAATGCACTAGCTGCTCCAGATACAATTGAACTAACACCCGAGCTAATTGAATTAGATAAATCTGTTGTTGCAGAATCAATTGTATCTGAAAGATTATCAAGACTCATGTTATAATCCCAATGTTCTTCTTAAACTACTATTTTTACAAATATAAATTTGTTTTCCTGGTACAAAATCGAGAATTGGATCTTGAATACTATCTAAATTTCGCTGTGTAAAAACCCACCAAAGACTTGCTGTACCATATAAATCATATGATAATAAATCAGGTCGGTAAGCATACTGGGGTTCAATGGTGTACAAATAATCATCCACTTCTGCACTTACTGGTCGTATAGTAAGGACATCTAAATAATTATTTTTTACACTTGTATTGTACCAAGGGCTAGTATTTGAGTAGTTTGCTGTCATATTAGATATATCCAAAACTATTATTAAGATATCCGCCGCCAACAAATCTATCTAAACTAAAGTTTCTAGCACTAGTTCTACTGTAGATCGGTTGTAAACTTACAGTGAAAGAACTTTTTGTTGGAACATGGCTAACTCCGCCGCTTGTGGTGCCATTTAGTCCTAATGAACCTGCGAGCCCTGCAATAGATCCAACAGTGCCTGCTACACTACTTACCGTATTAGTAATATCTCCTATTCCAGGAATGGCAGAGCCAAGACTACCTGCAAGTCCGCCTACACTATCAGCAACACCTTCTATTGCACCCGACATACTACCAACAACGTTAACTCCAATATAGTCACAACTAGCATCTAATGTTGTTGTAAATCCGGTAACCACCACTGGAACATTTTTAAAAACATAATTACCATATCCATTTAAAAACACTATTGGTGGAGGATTGCCTGCTTTCGGATCATTTCCAGCAAACATTTTGGTTAAACTTCGTAAATAATGAACAGCTGCAATCCAGTATAATCCTTGAGTAGCGTCTTCAACATTCATAGGAGCTGTAATAGTTATTGCACCTGGTTCAGTATTTTTAAATGCTTGGAATGTATAATTGGTATGCGTTGTATCAATTTTATTATAAGTGGCAGCACTTGCCAAACTAATAGTAGGAGTGTAAGGAAATATGAGACCACCTGCATCTTTTAATGGTTGTAGTACCGGGCTTCCTTTAAAACTAGTCCAGTTAGCAAGACTTAATCTTACACGCCAATCTGCAGGATTAGCATCGCCTCCGAAACTAGCAACAGCACTTACAATATCGCCAACTGCTTCACCTGCTTCTGGCAAATTGACAGCGCGAATTGCGCTCATTACTCCACCCGGATCTCCATTGTATCCTGTGCTAAGTGCGCTAGACAAGTTCCTAGCAACATTAACTCCGTTACTAGCCGCACTGATTAAATTTTCAGAACTAGTTACAGTTTGCATTAACCCATCGCCGAAAGCCATAATATTTTCCTTTTTGGTATAATATTTAGTTGACTTTTTAATGTGCGTACTTTATAATACGATATAAGAGGACTCTTCAGGATGACAGCAAAAGTAAATTACCTAAACAACAAGGATATGTTGTTAGAAATACATAGATCAAAAACATCATATTGCAGTTTCACCCAACCAGAATATCATCAATACGATTTAATTCTTCCAAGTATTGATAAAATCAATGTTCGAAGCATTGCCGAAGCTAAACGTGTACAGGCTAAACGTTTAGGGCAACAAGATTTTGAACGCAGAAAGAAAGAAGGTGAAAAGGTCAAACTTGCAGATTGTGAAATTGATTATAAAAAAATAGCTAAAACAGATGTTATCTTTAGGATTATGACGTTTGATCATATCCCATTAAACAACACCCGTAAGAAAAACCCTAAAAGTCTAGCCGATCACAGAGATAAGGTTAATTTTCCGCCATTTCAACATTGGAAATTTAACGAAAACGATGAACTAATATGTGTAGGTAAAAGCCACTGGAAGGGCGATCTTGAAAAAGGTCATTTTGATAAGGATGCTGGACAAATTACAAACACACTTGCCCGCATGATGATCAAACTGTGTGAACGATATGCTACTCGAGGTAATGTTCGGGGGTATACCTATAACGATGAAATGAAAGGTATGGCTATTTTGCAACTAACACAGATTGGATTACAATTTGATGAAAGCAAATCAGATAACCCGTTTGCTTATTTTACCGCAGCCGTAACTAACAGTTTTGTTCGTGTAATTAATACAGAAAAACGTAATCAGAATATACGAGATGACATCTTAGAAATTAATGGTATGAACCCTAGCTACAGCAGAACCGGTGCTGGGGAACATGCAGCCGCTATAAAAAGATATAATGAGGATACAAGTGAGTAATTTATTTAAAAAAGTAGCTTGTTTTACAGACATTCACTTTGGTCTTAAAAGTAATAGTTCAACACACAATCAAGATTGTGAAGATTTTGTAGATTGGTACATTGCTAAAGCAAAAGAAGAAGGATGTGATACAGGAATTTTCATGGGTGACTGGCATCATAATCGCAATAGTCTTAACATTACCACTATGGACTATTCGCTTCGAGCACTGGAAAAGTTAGGTCAAGCATTTGATCAGTTTTACTTTTTCCCTGGCAATCATGATTTGTACTATAAAGACAAACGCGATATTCATTCAGTAGAGTTTGGTAAGTACATTCCCGGTATTACTGTTGTGCATGAACCTACTACAATTGGAAATGTTACACTTTGCCCGTGGTTAGTTGGAGAAGAATGGAAATCAATTAGTAAAAAAGGCGGCAAATATATATTTGGTCACTTTGAACTTCCTAGTTTTTTTATGAATGCAATGGTACAAATGCCAGATCACGGTGAAATTCAACTAGATGCATTTAAAACATACGAGCTAGGATTCAGCGGGCACTTCCATAAACGCCAACAGCAAAAGAATATGATTTATATTGGCAATGCATTTCCACACAATTATGCAGACACATGGGACGATGATCGCGGAATGATGATTTTAGAATGGGGAGGTCAGCCAGAATATTACAGTTGGCCGGCGCAACCCACATTTAGAACAGTAACTCTTAGTAGGTTAATTGACGGAGCAGATTCAATAATCTTGCCCAAGAGTCATCTACGTGTTACACTAGATATAGATATCAGCTATGAAGAAGCCAGTTTTATTAAAGAAAAATTTATGGCAGATTATGATATTCGCGAACTAACTTTAATTGCAGAAAAGAAAGATATCGAAATTAACACTAATATCGATATTCAAGCCTTTGAAAGCGTAGATCAAATTGTATCAAGTCAAATTATTAATATCGAAAGCGACACATACGATAAGAATATCCTATTAGAAATTTACAACAATCTATGAAAATAAAAGAACTAACAGTTAAAAACTTCATGAGTGTGGGAAATCAGACTCAAGCAGTAAACTTTGCACAAGAAAACTTGACCTTAGTACTAGGTGAAAATTTAGATCAAGGCGGAGACGATGCTGGAAGTCGTAATGGTACAGGTAAAACTACTATTGTTAATGCACTAAGCTATGCATTATTTGGTAATGCCTTGACCAATATTAAAAAAGATAATCTTATTAACAAAATTAACAACAAAAATATGTTAGTTACACTAGCTTTTGAAAAAGATGGTGTTGATTATAGGATAGAACGCGGACGTAAACCTAATATATTACAATTCTTTGTCAACGATCAAGCTCAAGATATAGAAGAAACAGATGACGCACAAGGTGATCAGCGCGAAACACAAAAAGATTTAGACGATCTGCTAGGTATGAGTCACGATATGTTCAAGCATATTGTAGCATTAAACACTTATACTGAACCATTTTTAAGTATGCGGGCTAATGATCAGCGAGTTATCATTGAACAATTATTAGGTGTTACACTATTAAGTGAAAAAGCAGAAAGTCTTAAAGAGTTAATTAAACAAACTAAAGATAAAATTACACAAGAAAGTGCAGATATAGAAGCTGCAAAGCGGTCTAACGAGAGTATACAAAAAAGTATTGACAATTTACTAACAAAACAAAGTGCGTGGAATACTCAACATGCAAATGATCTTGAAAAAATTGGGCGTAGCATTGTAGAACTTGAAAGTGTAGACATTGAATCAGAACTTGCAAAGCATGCAGAGCTTAAAGCATATGATGACAAATCAGCAAAGCTGAAGAGCCTAAATAAGGAGCGGGCTACATTAGATAGCGCGATAGCGCAAGCGGAGCGAAGCGTAAAAAAGTACGCAAGCGAGCTTGCTACGTTGCAGGATAAAAAATGCCACGCTTGTGAACAGGATCTTCATGATCATAAACATGAAGAAATGATGACAGAAGCACTTACGCATCACACAGATGCTGTTACTTACTATGATAAAGTATCAGGGGATCGTAATAAGATACAAAAAGAACTAGATGATATCGGTGAATTAAGTAAACGGCCAGATACCTACTATGATACTGTTGAACAAGCACTCAAACATCAAAACAATCTAAAGACATTGGAAAATCAGTTAGTACAAAAATCGCACGATATAGATCCTTATCAAGAACAAATAGACGAATTGACTGATACCGCACTTGTAGAAATATCGTGGGACAATGTAAATGCTTTGAATAGTCTTAAAGATCATCAAGAGTTTTTATTAAAATTGCTTACAAGTAAGGACAGTTTTATTCGTAAAAAGATTATTGATCAAAATTTAGCCTACTTAAACAACAGATTAACCTACTATCTTGACAAGATGGGCTTGCCACATAGTGTATTATTTCAAAATGATCTGTCAGTTATCATCACTCAGTTGGGTCAAGACTTAGATTTTGACAATTTATCACGTGGCGAACGCAACAGACTTATCATTAGTTTAAGTTTTGCCTTCAGAGATGTATGGGAAAGTTTGTATCAACAGATCAATTTGTTGTTTGTAGACGAACTAATCGACAATGGACTAGATGCATCGGGTGTAGAAGGTGCGTTAGGCATACTTAAAAAGATGTCACGTGAGCGAAAAAAGAATATTTTCTTAATTAGCCACAAGGATGAACTAATTGGCAGGGTAAACAACGTACTACGTGTGGTTAAAGAAAATGGTTACACTAGTTATGCAACCGATTTAGAAGTAAATGAGTAAACACGTTGACCCTGTTAACTATCAAAATGAAGAGAGCCATGAACAACTCATGGCTGCTTTTCGCGAATATTTCAAGGCAAATCAAGATTGGCAATCAAAAGGCACACGTGTAGCAGGAGAACGTATGCGCTACTGGCTAGCGCAGATTAGAATAATAGCAAAAGATCGAAGAACTCACGTACAACAGTACAGAGTCTATTTGGATCAAGCTAAACTAGCTCGCAAAACAAATCAAAAGGCAGGTGGTAGTAGGGACAAATAATATACATAGTTAATGTCCTGGTACTACAACAATGAATTAATAACAGAATTGCCCGAAGAGTGTGTTGGGTTTGTATATCTTATAACAAATACACTCACGGGACGTATGTACATAGGCAAAAAACTAGCAAAATTTTCTAAAACTACTTATAAAACAGTAAAATTAAAAAACGGCACTAAGAAAAAAAAGAAAATCCGCAGTAAAATTGATAGTGATTGGCAGGACTACTATGGTAGTTCTGATGAATTGCTCAAGGATATTGCGCAGTTAGGTCAAGAAAACTTTCGTCGAGATATACTTTATTATTGTAAATCTAAGGCAGAAACGTCATACATAGAGGCACGAGAACAATTTACACGCAGGGTATTAGAATCTGACGATTATTACAACGGTCAGATATCAGTTCGTGTCCACGGCTCCCATATCAAAGGCAAACAAATCAACGGTTAGTAGCTAGCGCAGGCCAATTTCATGCGCCCAAGACAACTCGATAATAAGAGGGACGGAATTCTCCAGCCGTAGGAGTACTCAACCACTATCCTTAACAGGACGAGGATCGCAAATAAGCCGCGGTTTGGTTGTTTTAAGAATTAAAGGCAAAAGGAGAAGCTGTAGCTTCACGTACACAAGTATGTTAGCGTATATTTGTGTGCCGCCGTCATATAAAGACTCTGCTCGTGGTACCGGATGACCGCCACTGTAATGCAGTAACGCTAGGTGATATTGTTCGACTCGGATAATGTTGTTTACTTTGCCCTGCCTGGGCAAAGTGTGACTGAACGATCTGGATAATATTTAAAACGCTTCGCGTTAAATATATTTTAAAACTAAGATAAGTTCGAGCGAAAGCGAAGAACAGAAGAACGTTAGTTCTTCTTATAGCAATGGCATCTTAGTTTCTTTGGTCATTTCAATGTTATCATTAATAACATTATAGATCATTTCACGATCTTCATAAGAATAAAGAGTTAGTAGCTCATCTACAGTAACACCACCTCTCATGTACCAAGAAATTTTAAATAATTCTTGCTTGAAATTTTTAACTTCGTTGTCGAGCCTAACTAATCTTGTTTCGATTTCTTGAGGTGTGAGACTAATTAGGCTTTTACGAAAAAATTTGCTTGGTCTAGTTCAATAGTTAAGTTAGCATCAGTTCCGCAAGTATCGCATTTGACTGGAAACTTGGGCATGGTCCATGCATCATTGTTTTGTGCGTTCTTGGCTTTAATAGCATCGAATACTGAACGGTCAGCATTTTCTAACCATTCTAAGATCCAAGCACGCTCAGTTACTACTTGACTACCGGTGCTGACACTTTCAATAGTGATTTTATAAATTTCATTTTGTACTAAAGCCAAGTCTTTAAACAAAGCTGCCACTAAAACTTGACGTTGTTTTTCATCATCCATGACTTCGGCCTGAGCAACTTGTTGCTGTAAACGAAAATTCTTTAGATTAAACTCGGTACTTTGACGGTAAGTCATAGGCACTAGCTGTATTGTCAAGTCATTTAGCACAATTCTACTGTCATATTGGCAGTTCATATAGTGTTCTATCACACGATTTAATTCTAAATCATAATCATTTTCAGTGTTGCAATTGGTACAAGTATGTGTTACAGCCATGGTATTACCGTAGGTAGCAATACGAATAGCTGCCAAAATGATAGTTAAATCAATAATACTTAATTCCCATGGATCCTTGATGTTAGGACAACAACTGGCTATCAAAGATGCCGTGCTTTCACCGGTTAACAGTGCATCTGGAGTTTTACTAATGATTTCATCCATGCCAGTCATGCCAAATATAGGCATGTGTGTAACATCGCCTTGTATAGTTCCAGGCTTGCTGTAGATACCGCCCGAAGGTAGCTTGATAAAAACTTTTGGTTGTCTAAAATACTTTTGTAACGGGTTGTTTGACATGAGAATGCTCCAGTTGTCTTGTATTTATATACGCACTTTTTGGTGTATTTTTTTATTGATTGCAATTTCTGGTAAATATAATCATGAAAGTTTATGAAATAATTGCAAAAGAGCCTTTAAACGAATTCAGTTTAAAAGATTTAAATCCTTTTAACTGGGGTAAAGGCAATGAAAAATCTGACACGCTCGGTAAAGCTGGTGGTAGAAGTACTGTTGCTGGCGGTGTTGTAGGTGGAGGAATTGCGGCCACGGGCACAGCAGCTATGATGTGGAATACCATTGGTAAAGCTGCAGACAAAGGTGCCAGAGAAGCTGTTAAAGCCAAATGGGTCAAAGGGCTTGGTACATTTGCCACAGTATTAAAAATACTACAGGCATTTGAAATTTGTGCTGAAACCAAATATAGATTATATGTCCTAGAGCAAAGATATATTGCTGGCGAATTAAACAAACAACAGTTTGCTGACTATGAAAAAGCCTTTTTAGGTCTTGCAGAAATACAATTTTTTACTCCTTGGTTAGTAGATCTATTGGCCAACACCAAGTTAGTTATGATTTTAGCTCGGGTTATTTGGGGTGCTGTTACCCTAGGAGTAGGTTTTTTCACAGGCGGATTTACAGCAATCATGGGTCTAGCTATAGAAACAGCTATATTCACAGCACTTGAAACATTTTTGCGTAGCCAAGCATTTGAAAATTGGATGTTTAATCATTGTTTAAATTATCTGATTATGGCTGGAGAAATTCCTTATCAGTCTTGGAGTTTGCTAAGACAGTTATTAAGTGAAATACCTATTTTAGGCAAATATATAGACAGCGGTGGCCATCCTGGTATGGGTTATGCTGATGCTATGGCAGCTACTAAGAAAGAAAAAAATCCTAAAGCCGCCGAAGATGATGAAAAAGTTACAGATTTCGGTAAAATAAACAGGCCTGAAGATAATCCTAATGCTGTATTCATAGACGGCAATAACATAGTAGGAGCAGATGGCAAATTAGATGATCGAATGATGATGAAACCCGATGTACAAATTTATATTAAACAACATCCAAACGATCCAAATGTTAAAAAGATTGCTAGCATACCAAGAGGTCCTAATAGCATCTATTAAACATAAAGTACATACTTTTTAAATCCTATAAATATAGTATATTTCTAGGATTTTTTTATGGCTGATAAAGATAATACCGTTAACCTTAGTGACGAGTCGTTAGACAGATTAGCCGCACGACTAAAAGGCGCAGGCGGTGGCAACAGTTCTGGTAGTAGCAGTGGTGGCGGTGGCACTGCAGCAATGGATAGCGCATTAGAAAAAACAGCCAAGAATTTTAATCCACTAAGCGAAGCACTAACAGCAGGTAGTGCAGCTGCATCAGCACTTAAAACCGCATATAGTAAAGTAGAAGGAACAATCACTGACGGGCTTGGTACTTGGCGAAAATTAAGCGATAGTGGTGCTAGTTTTAGTAATGACATAGTTGGTATGAGTGCCGCGGCTGCTGGCTCACGATTGACATTAGAAGAATTTGCTGATGTCATGAAAAAGAATGCAGGTAATTTTAGTGGCATGGGCGGTAACGCAGCCAAGGGTGCTGAACAGTTTGCTAAACTAAGTCAAGAAATGCAAAACAATGGCGAAGTATCAGATAATCTTCGTCGGTTAGGTTATACTAGTAAAGACATGAATGACGTTCTTGCATTGCAAATAGGCATGCAACAAACGGTCAACATGGATAACGAAGTACAGCGTAAAAAAGCCATAGCTAGTGCAACAGCTCTTGCTACCGAAATGGACAGCATGGCCAAGTTAACTGGTATAAGTCGTAAAGAACAAGAAGAAAAAATGAAAGCCGCACAGGCTGACATGCAAGCTGAAGCTAAACTTCGTTTGCTGACCATGGGTAAGAGTGAAGAAGAAGCTGCTGCTATTCGTGAAAATTATTATAAAGCACAAAAAGAAGCAGAACTTCGTGGCCAAGGCCAAATGTTTAAAGAAGTGTTTGCTACAGGAACTATACAAAGTGAAGCAGCTGCAACACAAGTTGCAATGAGTGGTAAAGAAGCACAAGCTACTATGGCAGCTGCCAGAGCTAGTCAGCGTGGCGATGCGGCTGCAACTACTAAAGCATTAGAAGAAGCTAGAATACAAAATAGTTTAAATCAACGTGATGCAAATAAATTGCAACTAGCTGCCATAGGTGATTCTACAGCAGCCGGTAAGTCACAAATGGATAGTATGACAGCTAATTTAGCTTACTATAAAGCTGAACAAGCAGTAACTCTTAAAATGGAGCGAGAAGGCAAGTTAGATGGTCTTACTAAAGAACAAAAAGCCAGAGCTGTTCATGACGAAACAATTAAACAAGTTGAATTAGAACAAACAAATAAAAATGCAGACGGTAGTAAAAAAGCAGGAAGCGAAAGTACGGATGCATTATTGAAAGTAGGCCGAGCAGCAGGTGATGTCAATAACGCTTTCATGAATCAAGTTGTAAAACCGTTAAATGAAAAAGTAGGACCTGCACTTAATAAAATTGCCAATGTAGTTGTTCCAGGTTCAGTAACTAGAAATAAATCAGAAGCCGAAGGCGGCGGTAAAGAAACAGTTGGTAGTGGATCAGCTTTAGAAAAAGATACACGCATTGGATTTGAATCAGGAGCAAAGAGTGGATCTCCTAAATCTAAAGATGAAGCAATCAAAACTAAAGACAACGATACCGGATATGCATTAGGTGGTATTGCTAAAGGCGGTGGCGAACTTGCTGGTGCTGGCGCTGGTGTAATATCTGATATGGCAGACGGAATAGTTAACAAAATACAGAAACATGCAGAAGGAACTACAACTAAAGGTGCCGAATTAGCTATTATAGGTGAAGCTGGTAAAGAGCATGTAATTCCTGATGATAAGATGCAAACATTAATGCAAAATGTTAAACTAGATGGATTATCTAAAGCAACAGAAGCATTGAGCAAAGGAAATGAAAGCGGTAGTGCAAATATTGGTGCATTAAGTAATATGGTTAATACTACTGTCAGTTCTGCAACAAGCCCAGGTAAATCGTCGGTAACTGAAGATGATAGCAAACAATATACAGAGCAATGGAAGAAAAACTACGCTGAACAAAGTGTTATAAAGATTGGCGAAGAAAAAAGACAAGCTAAAGAAGATATTGCGTTCGATCAACAGACTATTGCTAATAAATCACAAATAATTAAAGATTTAAAAGACATACAAGCTACAAGAGAATTAACTGACGAAGAGCAAAAAGAACTTACTAAAGCTGAAAAAAGAAAAGCTCGCGCTGAACAACATTTAGCTAGCGATCAAGCTCGACTCGATGTATTAAATGATATTGATAAAAACGGACTTAACAATCAAGCTAAAATGGCTGAAGAATTCCAAACAGCTCAGGCTAGATATGCGGAAATTCAAGCAGCATCTTCAGAAGAAGAACAAGCCGCCAAAGAACAAGCCGCCAAAGATTTAACAACATTATCATTAGCACTGTATGAAGATTCTGCTAAAGAAGAAATTGCCAAAGTCAAAGATGTAAAAGACATGACTACGGATGAGTTGATCAAACGTGACATGGAAAATGCGCAAAATTCAACAGCTAAAATTAAAGATGTAAAAGACATGACTACGGATGAGTTGATCAAACGTGACATGGAAAATGCGCAAAATTCAACAGCCAAAGTCAAAGATGTCGGTAGTATGGACATGTGGGGCGATATGTTTGCTAATATCAAAGCTCCAGATGTTAAAAGTATTAGCGCAAGTGCAACTAAATTAAAACCCACAGACGAAGAAGTTAAAAAGAAAGAAGCAGAAGAAGCCAAAAAAGCAGAAGAAGCCAAAAAAGCAGAAGAAGCCAAAAAAGCTAAAGATCATCCTGCTGAAAAAGCCACTGGAGAAATTACTCTAAAAGAAGTTCACAAGAGTCTAGAACACTTAAATACAACTATGACACACTTGTTAGCAGCTACTAAAGAAACAGCGTCGCATGCTCAAGCACAAGTTAAGGCAACAAAATCTATAAGTGGTAATAGATTCTAATAAGGATATCAAATGAGTTGGAAAAAATATTTCTCTCCAGTAGCTATTAATGGCCAAGTGAGCACTATTAGCGGACAAAATAGCGGAAACCGTCCAGGACCTGCTAGGAGCAATTATTCCAGTTATTTGCCCGATGTGTACTCTGGAAGTCCAAATCGTATTGAACGCTATCAACAATACGAAGTAATGGATAGCGATCCAGAAGTCAATGCAGCTTTAGATATTTTAGCAGAATTTTGTACTCAGAAACTTAAAGACAGTAAGAATCCGTTTGCTATTAAATGGCGACAAAAAGCCACTAACAGCGAAGTTAAAATTTTAAGCGAATATTTGCAACAATGGAATACCTTACAAAAATTTGACACAAGAATATTTCGTATTGTTCGTAATACATTTAAATTTGGCGATGCATTCTTTATCAGAGATCCTGAAAATCAAAAATGGAGTTACATCGACGCTAGTAAAGTTATTAAAGTGATTGTTAATGAAAGCGAAGGTAAAAAACCTGAACAATTTGTAATTAAAGACATTGCTCCTAACTTTATGAATTTGATTGCGACTCAAATTACACCCAACGTAAATCCAAGAAATCATGGCGGCGCTGCAGGCGGAGGCGGCACTGGTCCACAGGCATATACTGGATCAGGTTCGGGCGGTGGAGGCGGAGCTAGCTCAAGTAATCGTTTTGGTTTACAACAAACTGAAAATGCTATTAATGCAGAACATATTGTACATTTAAGTTTGTCTGAAGGATTAGATAATAACTATCCATTTGGCAACAGTTTGTTAGAAAATATTTACAAAGTTTACAAACAAAAAGAATTATTAGAAGACGCTATTCTAATTTATCGTATACAACGTGCTCCAGAACGTCGTGTTTTTCACATTGACGTAGGTAATATGCCTAGTCACTTGGCTATGGCATTTGTAGAACGTGTTAAAAATGAAATACATCAACGCCGTATTCCGTCACAAACAGGTGGCGGACAGAACGTCATAGACTCTGCATACAACCCTCTAAGCATTAATGAAGATTATTTCTTTCCTAAAACAGCAGACGGCAAAGGTTCCGACGTAACAATGCTAGAAGGCGGTAAGAATATTGGCGAAATTGATGACTTGAAATACTTTACCAACAAATTATTCCGTGGTTTACGTATTCCAAGTAGTTATTTGCCTACTGGACAAGACGACAGTCAAAGTAATTTCAATGACGGTCGAGTAGGTACAGCATATATTCAAGAATTACGTTTTAACAAATACTGTGAACGTTTACAAAGTCTAATGACTAGTGTATTTGATGAAGAATTCAAGATGTTTTTACATGGAAAAGGACTTAACATTGATTCAAGTTTGTTTGAATTAAATTTTAATCCTCCAATGAATTTTGCTAGTAGTCGTCAAGCTGCCATCGATGCAGAACGTATTAATACATTTAATACAATACAAGCTGTTCCATTTATGAGTAAACGTTTTGCTCTTAAACGATTCTTAAGTTTAACAGATGAAGAAGTAGCAGAAAACGAACGCTTGTGGGCAGAAGAAAACGGCAAAGGACAACCTACAACTACTGATGCCGCTGGTGAATTGCGTAGTGCAGGTATTAGTGCAAGCGGTATAGGTGGCGATATGGATGCTGCTGGAGATTTATCTGCACCAGATGATATGCAAGCAGAAACAGGTGAAGAAGGTGCAGCACCAGGTGCCGCTCCTGCTCCTGGTCCCGGTGGTGCCGCTCCTGCACCAGGAGCATAAATATAATATGATTTTAAGAGAATTGTTTTATATTGATCCAGATACAAGGCATGTAGCAAATGATTTGCGATACGAGCCAACCCGTGACTCGAGCGTTTTACATCGAGACGATACACGTAAGACTAGATTAACATTAAGACAAATTAACGAACTACGTAAAAGTACAGAAGCACATATACTAGAACAAGAAAGCGAATTAGAATTTATTCATTCGATGTACGCTGCTCCACCGGCAGCACCTGCACAATAACAAAAAAAGGCTAAAAAAGGTCGTTTTTTGCCTATATCCATACTCTTTTTTAATAAAAGTGTAAATAATAGACAGCCTTGAACCATATCACAGGAGATTAAACATGACTGACCGCGCTCAATTTGAAGCAATGCTAGAAGCTTTGATCAATGAAGATCAAGAAACAGCAAAAGAAATTTTCCATAATATCGTAGTAGGCAAAAGCCGTGAAATCTACGAAGAATTATTAGAATCTGATTTCAATCAAGACTCTGGAAATCCTTACAAGAAACATGAAGAGGAAGAAGAGGAAGAAGAATCAGTAGGTGATGAAGAAGGCGAAGAAGAGCCAGAAGATGATGCAGAAGATGATGCAGAAGACGACGGTGAAGAAGATGGTGAAGAGCCAGCATTCGGTGACGAAGAAGGCGAAGAAGACGGCGAGGGTGAAGGCGATATTGAAGATCGCGTTATGGACCTAGAAGACGCATTAGAAGACCTAAAAGCAGAATTTGAACAATTGCTACAAGGCGAAGAACACGAAGAAGAAATGGACCCAGGACATCACGGTGACGTGCATGCAGCTGACATAGAAGCTGATTTAATGGGTGCTGGCGAGCATGAGGAAGAGGAAGAAGAAGGTGTAATGCACCATGTTCACCACCACATGAACGAGTATGTTAACAAAGTACCACTACCAAAACACGGTGATAACGGCGTTAATACAAAGTCAACTATTGACAATATGAAAAATGATATGGGCGGTTCTGCAAAGAACATTGCACAAAGTTTTAGTACAACAAGCGGTGGTACACAAGGCGGGTTAGCTAGTCCTAAAGTAACACCAAATCCAGATGCTGCTGGTAACTTAAATGTTCCAGGTGGCAATGCTGGCAAAAAAGGTTTTACTAAGAAAGAACCTGGACATGGTCCAGAAAAGAAAGGTGCTGGTGAGAAATCAGTTAGCGCTAAATCTTTGATTAGTACCAAAGTTCGTTAATAACTAATTGAAAAATATGTTATACCTCCGAGAGAATCTCAGTTTCAACGAAGCAAAAATGATCGTTGAATCTGATGACAAAGAAGGAAAAAACTTATACATGTCTGGGATTTGTATCCAAGGCGGTATACGTAACGCTAACCAGCGTGTTTATCCTGTTAATGAAATTGGCAAGGCTGTTAAGACCCTTAACGATCAGATTCAAAACGGTTATTCAGTTCTCGGAGAAGTGGATCATCCAGATGATCTAAAAATTAACCTGGACCGTGTCAGCCATATGATAGTTAATATGTGGATGGACGGTCCAAACGGTTACGGGAAGTTGAAAATACTTCCAACACCAATGGGACAACTAATTCGTACAATGCTAGAAAGCGGAGTAAAGTTAGGTGTTTCAAGTCGCGGATCCGGAAACGTCAGAGATGACGGATCCGGTGAAGTATCAGATTTTGAGATTATCACAGTAGATATGGTAGCTCAACCTAGTGCTCCTGGAGCATATCCTACACCAATTTATGAACATCTTATGAATAATAAGGGCGGATTAAATGCCTTACGTATAGCGCAAGAGGTGAAAGGCGATCCTAAAGCACAGAAATATCTCAAAGAGAGTTTATTAGCAATAATAAACAAACTCCAATAATAAGGAGAATCACATGTTGGATGCACTAAAAAGTTTATTTGAAAATAATGTGATTTCTGAAGAGATCAAAGAGTCAATTGAGTCAGCATTTGCAGCTAAGATTAACGAAGCTAAAGAAGTTGCTGCTCAACAACTACGCGAAGAATTCGCACAAAAATACGAACACGATAAGAACACAATGGTTGAAGCTGTAGATCGCATGATCTCAGAACAACTAGCTGCTGAGATTGTCGAATTTGCAGATGATCGTAAACAATTAGCTGAAATGAAAGTTAAGCTAGTACAAGAACGTAAGAAGATGGCTGGAGTAATGAAGGAATTTGTTACTCGTCAACTAGCTTCAGAAGTTCGTGAATTACACGAAGATCAAGTAGCAATGGCAAGTAAATTTGGCAAATTAGAACAATTTGTAGTTGAGGCTCTAGCTCAAGAAATCACAGAATTTACACAAGATAAAAAGGATCTAGCTGAAACTAAGGTACGCTTAGTTCGCGAAGGTCGTGAAGAAATCAAGAAGGTAAAACAACAGTTTGTACAACGTGCAGCTCAGATGGTCGAATCAGTAGTGACTCAGAATTTAAATTCTGAAATTCACGCATTGAAAGAAGATATCGAAGCAGCTCGCCGTGCAGATTTTGGTCGCAAATTATTCGAAGCTTTTGCTACAGAATACCAAGCGTCTTACCTAAATGAAAAATCGGAAACAGCAAAATTACTCAAAGTCATAGACTTGAAAGATCAAGCAATGCAAGAAGCAGCTCAGGCTGTTATCAAAGCAGAACAAATTTTAGAAAGTAAAGAAGCTCAAATCCGTACTCTTAAAGAGAGTCAAACAAGAAAAGAAATCATGAGTGAGTTACTTGCTCCACTTAACAGTGAGCAACGTGAAATCATGAAAGAGTTAATGGAGACTGTGAAAACAGAACGTCTAAACGAAAGTTTTGAAAAGTACTTGCCATCAGTAATTAATGGTAAGGCTCCGCAGAAGAAACAGGCACTAGTAGAGGCTAAAGAAATAACCGGAAATAAGATTTCCAACACCACAAATAGCAGCGGGTCAGCTGATATCTATGATATCCGTAAACTTGCTGGACTAAAAATTTAAGGAGAATTTAAATGTCAGAACTATTAAACGGACGTTGGGCAGAAACTAAGGAAGCCCTATTAGAAGGCTTACAAGGCACTAAAAAATCAGTAATGGGTGTAACCCTTGAGAATACTCGCAAGTATTTGATGGAAAGTCCAACTGCTGGTGCTACTTCTGCTGGTAACGTTGCAACATTAAATCGCGTGATTCTTCCAGTAATCCGCCGCGTTATGCCTACAGTCATTGCTAATGAACTAGTTGGTGTACAACCTATGACTGGTCCAGTCGGTCAAATTCACACTTTGCGTGTGCGTTATGCTGATACATCTGCTGGTGCTAACGTGCTAGCCGGTGAAGAGGCATTAAGCCCATTCAAGATTGCGGCTTCTTATTCTGGTAACACTAGTGATGCAGCAGCTAAAGCAGCTTCAACAGCTACTTTAGAAGGCCAAGCTGGTAACAGAATGAGTATCCAAATTTTGAAACAAACAGTTGAAGCTAAAACTCGTAAATTGTCTGCTCGCTGGACATTTGAGTCAGCACAAGACGCACAAGCCCAACAAGGTATTGACGTTGAAGCTGAAGTTATGGCTGCATTGGCTCAAGAAATCACAGCTGAAATTGACCAAGAGATCATTGCATCTCTAACAACATTAGCTGGTACAGCTACACAAACTTATGATCAATCACAAGTTTCTGGTACAGCTACATTCGTCGGTGACGAGCATGCTGCTCTTGCAGTTCAGATCAATCGCGTAAGCAACTTGATCGCTCAACGTACACGTCGTGGTGCTGGTAACTACGCTGTTGTATCACCATTTGCTTTAACAATTCTACAATCTGCTACTACTAGCGCATTTGCTCGTACAACAGAAGGTACATTCGAAGCCCCAACAAATACTAAATTTGTTGGTACATTGAACGGTGCTATGAAGATTTATGTTAACAGCTACGCTCAAGATACAGCAAGTATCCTAATTGGATACAAAGGTGCTTCAGAATCTGATGCTCCTGCTTTCTATTGCCCATACATTCCATTGATGAGCAGTGGTGTTGTTCTTGATCCATCAACATTCGAACCAGTCGTTTCATTCATGACACGTTATGGTTATGTTGAGTTGTCAAACACAGCAAGTTCTTTAGGTAATGCAGCTGACTACTTAGGTCTAGTTGGAATCACTTCAGCTAACGTTAAGTTTAGTTAATTTGATAACCTAATAGAAATATTAGTAAAACAAAAGGACTCTTCGGAGTCCTTTTTGTTTGGGTAAATATAATATGACTACTACACAATTTTTATTTCCAACTACTATTGCTAATGTATCAGTTCCTAACACTATAGTTCCACAAAATTCTAGTATCGATTGGATATTTGATCCTACAGCAATTGCTCCAGGATCGTACGCTACTAGCAGTAAACCTCTTTACACAATCAGCGGAATATGGATGGAAAAGTTTTTAAGTAATACAAGCCAATTGTGGTGTACAGGATATAAATTTCCTAATACAGGTAAACCTGTAACAGGCATAGAACTTCAACTCAATATACAACGTTCAGCTAGAATACAAGATTTATTAATACAATTAACACTTAATGGTCAACTTATTGGCGATAATTATGCAAGCGGAGTTAACGTAGTACAAAGTGATATGTATACTGGAGATTTCACTATACCATTGCACCCTGTAGGGGATCTTAATGTGTACGGTAGTTCTACAGACCTATGGGGAACAACAGGACTTACTAGTGCTGATATAGCAAATCCTACATTTGGTGTTGCAGTAAGTTTTAGTAGTAATCCAATATATCCGCATAGAGATATTTGTTATCTTGACCAAGCCAGCTTAAGAATTACCTACGCATAAATACATAGTACGATCCACATGGGGTGGATTTTATGCGGAAATCCAACCGCGTACGGCCTAGAACGCCGTGTTTTCATAAGGAGAAAATAAAATGGGACGTCCTTTAAATAAGAAATATTTTGGTGGCAGAAATGCCGGAGTTACTGGCTCATTTCGTCGATCAGTAGATCCAACAGCTAAACTAGCTGGTACAGGTGTTAATCAATTGGGTGTAACAGTTAGTAATGTTGGATCATACACAACAGCATTTCCAGGTTTAACATTTCCAACACCGACAGGTAGTGAAGGTATTACAGCTGCAACTGCAACTGGTACATTTGTAGGTAAAGCAATTTCCGCTACAGTTAGCGGAACTCAAACTGGCACTTACCACGTAGGAGACTTGTTAACATTTACAACTGCTTATGGTACAGCTACAGCTTATGTTGCTACATTATCTGGTAACAATGTTGCTACAGTTAATTTTACAGGCACAGGCGCAAGTGCTGGATCATTTACAGGCGGGTCAACTGGCGGACAAGCTACTACATTAACTACAACTCAAGGATCAACAGGTGCTGGAGTATTATTAACAGTTACATATGGTATGTTGGGTGTTACACTTACTGATTCAGGCGCTGGTTATGCTCCAGCTCAAAGTCCATTAACAATTACAGTATCAAGCGGTACTGCTGCAGCTACAATTACATTAGATGCTGAAGTAACAAGTGGTTACAGTACAAATGCAGATTATCCAAGTATTGTATGTTATGCTATTACAACTGGTTCAACAGTTCGACAATATAGTGATATTGCTAAACAAGAAGGTTCACGTAGTTTTAGAGTTATCAATCAAGACTCTAATGTACACCCTGGCACATTCTGCAAATTAGTAACAACAACTCCTGCATCTGCTGGACAAATGGCTATTAATGCTACAGATACTAGCGGAGGAACATATTGGGTTCAAAAACTTACTAATCGTAAAGCAACATTGATCCGTTCTGGTGCAGGTCCTTGGACATTCCCAACACAAACTCAAGTTGTTTGGAACTTCACAGGTGGTGTAGCAACACAAGTACAGTTAGATAACATCTAATAGTTAAGTAGGAGCCCTTCGGGGCTCCATTAACCTTATAGGATTTTAAATGTCAAGAATTACTCAAGTCAACGGGGACTACAGAATACAAGTAACCGCAGGTGGAAACATCATACTAGATTCTAGTAATGCTGGTGTCGGACCTATTGGTAATGTAACTATATACGGTAATCTTGATGTAAAGGGTACAACTACATATGTAGAAAGTACTAATACAGAAATCAAAGATAATATACTTCAACTTAATTACGGACAAACTGGTAATGGTATCAGTAGTACCAATAATTATGTTTCGGGAATAGAAATTGAACGTGGAAATTATAGTGCTGCTCAATTATTATTTAATGAAACAGTTAATCACTATAATCCAGTAACTTCTAGTACAGTAGCTGGAACTTTTGTAATGCGTACAGCAGATGGTACGTTAAGCGGATTACAACTAGCGTCTTTAGCAAATTCAGGTACGACTAACTTTGTGTTTGATTTACAAAACACAGGATATGCATTGTCATTAGTAAATACTGGAAACGATTCGGGCACCACTGGTGGCCAATTAGGCGAAGCTTATGCAGATTCTATGGATCCATTGGCTGGCCAAACTATAACGACCCACAATAATTATATTCCTAACAGACGATTTGTAACAAAATATGTTGCAGCGACAGGTGGAGTTGCAACGGTAGATAGAATTTATTTTCCAACAACTGGTACAATTTCTACATCAACTAGCAGTATTGAAGCGTTTGCCAGCAGTATTGTATTTCAAATTAGTCAAGTTACTAAAGCTGTTATCAGTGCCGCAGGAGTCACTGTAAATGATATAAATTTATATCAAGACACAATTTCTAATGTAAGTGCAAATAATTTAATTTTAACAGCAAGTAATAATAATGTAGAAGTTAATGCTGTTTTAAATTTAGACAATCAAACAAGCAATCCTAGTTACCCAAGTTCTGCAACCGCATTGTATAGCAAATCTACAATTGGTCCAGGAAAAACAGGATTGTATTTTACAAATGCTGGCGCCGCACAAATACCGGACGAATTAGTCAGTAGAAGTCGAGCAGTTGCGCTAAGTATTTTATTATAAGGAAAGATCATGGCATTAACCGCGGCACTAATACAAACACTTCAAAGTCCAATATCAAATAATACAGTTTATACAAGCACAGCATCTAGTCCTGTATTAGGTAATGCTATTACCAGCATAATTCTTTGTAATACTAGTGGTAGCACAACAGTAACAGTTACATTGTATGCTGTTCCTAATAGTGCAGGATCAGTTGGATCTGCTAGTGCAACTAATATGATTGTTAATGCACTTAGTATTCCACCTGGCGAAACTGTAAGTTTAGATCAAGAAAAATTAGTATTGAGTAATAACGATACATTGGTAGCAGTAGCTAGTACTGGGTCAACAGTATCGATTGTTATTAGCACATTGGCAGTATAATGAGATATTTAAAACGTCAAACTATTAATCGTAGAACAGCTAATCACACAAGTGTGTATGTGGATTATACAGACACGAATGTAGTATTAGCCCCAGTTAACACTGGTAGTGTTATTTTACCAAACGGAACAACTGGAACTGTTCCAAGTAGTCCAGTTGTTGGAATGATGCGTTATAATACTTCAAACAACGAAGTAGAAGTATATCAAGGTGCAAGTCCAACGTGGAGAGCATTGCGCTATAAAGAGTCTACAGGTATTACACAACAAAATTTAGGAGCAGGTGACGGATTAAATTTATACTTTGGGCCGTTGAATCCAGGACCTCCTAGCGTTGTACAAACAGGTACAGGAAGTTCAGTCGGACAATACAGTACCAATGCAGCTTGGGGCGGCCAGAATATTTTAGTAGTAGTTGAAAATGTTTTACAATTAAACAATATCAACTACACAGTTGTTCAAAATCCTAGTATTGCCGGCGAAACATATATTGGATCTCTTAGTGTAGCTGCTGGCACAGGATCATCAATATTGTATTTTAATACAAGTTTAAATGTGACCTCAGCAAGTTGGACTAGTAATGTTGCTACGGTTACAGTATCAAATACTGTTTCTACACAACCTGGATTTGCAATTGGCGCAACAATAACAGTTGCAGGTATTGCTTCGTCTGGACAAACTCCTAGTGCGTTTAACGGAGTATTTACAGTTACTGGATCAACAGCAACTACAGTTACTTACGCATTAACAACTAATCCAGGAACTTATCAAAACGGAGGATCAGTTACTGCAAGCGGTAGCACTCCGGCTGTATTTCCAGCTGTACCTCTTACTGGCGCAACTGTTAGCGGATCTAATATCTATAGTGGAGCACTTCTTACTGGTGTTGCAATAACTGATCCCAATACTGGAGCATTGGTTAGTATTTCTCAGAATCATGCTCCTACTGGTTCTATACCTGTGAATACAGCTATCACTATCGCTGAAGGTTCTCAATCAGGATCTGGTTATTATTTGAAATTTAGTACTCCAGTACCTTACGGAAAAGTTGTAGTAGCACTAATTGGTTTTGATCAGTAATTATTAGGAGACACATATGGGGCGAGAACTTGGTAGAATAAGTGGCCCGTTACTGTCAGATAATCTCCTACGTAACGGTAATAATCTTGCCTTTGAAACTCAATTATTGTATTTTGATGTAGTTAATAACCGAATTGGTATTAACTCTAGTAGTCCAAATAATGATTTGTTTGTTAATAGTACAACAAATACTATTAATTTAAATGTAACCACACTGGCTAATCTTGGCTCGAATATATCAGTGTCAACTAATCAGATACAAAATCCGATTAGCAGTATTACAATACAACCTAATCAAAGTAACAATCCTACAATAATAACTCCAGGTTTAAGTACAGCAAATTTATATCTGTACACAAACACTATTAGCGATACAGTTACTAACGATAGCATTTATATCACAGCCAATGGCACTGGTGCTATTAATTTAAACAATAATACTACTATATCTGGCAATTTACATGCTACTGGAAACATCACATGGGATGGGAATATAACATTAGGTAATGCTCCCACAGATACTATTACATTCGATGCTGAAGTCAATAGTGACATTTTGCCCAGTGCTACATTGACAGATAATTTAGGTAGTGCATTATTAAATTGGAAAAATATCTATGTTAAGAATGCGACTAGTAATTTTGTACTTCCTGACTTTACTATTTCTGGAAATACAATTGCAGGAACGGTTACCAATGGGACTGTAAATTATACAGCTAACGGTATTGGAACAGTTAATGTTGAATATTTAAATTTTGCTAATAATAATATTACTAATATTTGGCCAGCTGCCACTACAAACGCACAAAAAAGTATTATTTTTACACCCAATGGCACTGGTAATGTACAAGTAAATTCTACAACTAGTGTAATATTGCCCATAGGTGACGATACAACAAGAGTATTATCTGCAAATGGGGAGATAAGATATAACGATTTAACTAATAATATAGAAGGCTATAGCAATACAGGCTATGTTGATTTTTACAACTTGTATAGTCAAAATCAGCTAACATATATTACCGGAGAATTAACACCTGGCGCTGCAGATAACACACTAAGATTTGGAGTAGGAGGTACTGTAACTACTACTATTACAAATAATGCGTTGACCACAGTTAAACTACTGGGCGGCAATGTTGCTATTACTACTAATTCTATACAAAATAATAACACAAACGGTAGCTTAACATTTACAGCAAACGGCACTGGTCTTATTAATTTAGACAATTCACTAACACTTAGTAATTCTGCTGTTGTTAACAATACAACAGGATCTGCATTTCAATTCATATCTTCTGGTTTTGGACATTACACATTTACTGGAACTAACGGATTAGTTATGCCTGTGGCTTCGGCAAATACAACACCAGTTCAAGGTGATATTAGATACAATCCCACTAATTCTACTGGTGAGGTTTACTCTAATATCTATGGATGGATGCCATGGGTAGGTGCAACAAATAGTACAATTCAAGCATCCGATGGTCAAGATCTATCAGTCATTTATACCCTTATGCTAGGGTACTAATCAAAAATCGATAAATACTTTTGATTACAGAAAAGACCAATTTTCTGTATGGTTAAACTGTGGTAAACCCGCAATGTAAGGTGGTTAACCGTGAAACACGGGGTATACGGGAGCGTAAATGGCTGTTGGTCGAATTTCAGGTCCGCTCTTAAAGGATAATTTGCTTCGTAACGGGGTCAATTTAGCCTTCGAGACGAGCCTTCTTTACTTAGATGTTGTTAACAGCCGCGTAGGCATTAATACAACAACACCTCAATACGATCTAGATGTCAACGGCACAACTCGTACTACCAATTTAACAGCAACTACTAATGCTAATATAGCTACATTTACCTTTAATGGTAATACTGTTAGCAGTTCTAGTAATACAATTAATTTTTTACCAACAGGTACTAATCCTACAGTATTTTCAGGTGTAGTTTCAGTTGGAAATTTACAACTTACAACTAATACCATTAGTGCTACTAATACTAACGGTTCAATCAATATTACAGCCAACGGCACTGGCGGGATTAATTTAGGAAATGGTGCTGGCAACGTTCAAGTAACAGTTAATGGTAATCTGCATGCAACTGGAAATATTACAGCAGACGGCAATATCACACTTGGAGCAAATGCTGGAGATACTGTTACATTTGACGGCGAAGTTAACAGTGATATTATTCCTAGTGCAAACATTACTTATAATTTAGGTTCAAACAGTTTACAATGGAATAATTTGTATGTTGGAACTGTAAATTCAACAACTATAAATGGCGGTAATGTACAGATTAGTGGAAATACAGTTACAACAACTAACACTAATGGTAATTTAAATCTTACAGCAAATGGTACCGGTAGCGTCCAAATAGAAAATTTAAGTGTGTACAACAATACAATTAGTAGTGTTGGTGCCAACGCAAATATTGTACTAACTCCTCAAGGTACAGGTAGTGTTACAATTAACAGTACTCAAAGTTTTATAGTTCCAGTAGGCACTACAATACAACGTCCAACTGGTTCAAATGGTATGGTTCGTTATAATACTTCAACAAATCGTTATGAAGGTTATGCTAACGGATATTGGACTAATTTAGGTGGAGTACAAAGTGTTAACGGAAATACTTATATTACTCCAGAAAGTAGTCCAGGAGCAGGTAACAATGTTATTAGTTTTGTTGCAGGCGGAGTAAACACCGCTTATATTGATAGCTCAAAACTATATTCAACAGATTTTAAAACATCAAATATTGACATTAGCGGAAGTACAATTAGCACATATACTACTAATACTGATTTAAATTTAACACCTAACGGTACTGGTAATGTTGTGTTAGGACCGATATCATTTAACAGCAATAGCATCACAAACACAACAACTAATGCTGTTACACAATTTTCATCTACTGGCAATGGCTACTATCAATTTGCTGGAACATATGGTGTTGTTATTCCAGTAGGTAACGGCACCACAGATAGACCGCCGACTCTATACAGCCAAACAGGTATGGTTCGATTTAATACTGATCAGCAAGCAGTTGAAGTATATAATGGAGCGGCATGGGGAAGTATTGTAGGTAATGCTGGTGGTATTAATAGTTCACAAGCTACTGATATAAGTATAGCAATAGTATTAACACTTGGATAAACGATGACAACAGTATTTAAAAACAGATTAGTAACTAGTGTAAGTGGAACTACTACTACCTTATCAATAACATCGATTACTGCTAGTAGCCCTTCTGCTGGATCAGTAACATTGAGATTTTCAACTCAAGCAACAATTCCGTATCCAATTGGTAGTTACATTTATATTTCAGGAATTAGTGTATTAAATTATAATGGTGGTTATATTGTGACTGATGCAACAACTAGCAGTGTAACTTATTCAAATTCAACTACTGGTGCAGCTACCGGCGGTACTATTGTGAATACTATATTAACTTCTAATTCTTCGGCAACTACAACAGTTATTGGGCTTAGTTTAACTAACACAAGTTCAGAGACAACGCTAGCAACTATTCAACTACAAGACACTCTAGCAGGAACAACAGCATATTATATTAGAAATATTCCAGTACCTGCTTATCAAAGTTTAAGAGTAGTATCTAACGGAGAAAAATTAGTATTAGGTAATGCCAATAATGTATTTGTAACATCTAATATTTCTAATACATTAGATTTGGTAATGAGCTGGGTAGAAATTAGTTAAGGATAAAATTATGTCATATGTAGGATCAAACACACCATCAACTGATATTTTAGGCGGCAGACCTAGATTTTTTTACGCCCTTCGTAGAACAGATCAAGGTGATTTATATTTGACAAAAGTTGATCAATTAACTGGAACAGATAGCGTGTTTATAAATAACCCTGGCGATCAAAACGGTAATTTATTATCATTTGATGAAGGTGTTGATTTTTTTGAAGGTAGAGATGTTTATCATAATTTGATAAATGCAAATTTAAATTACGAACAGTTTAGATGGGACGACATTAGTATTAACTATTATCTAGATCCTACTAGCGGAGAATTTGTTGCACGAGTAAATCAAACATATACATACTCAACAAACCCATAAAATTAAAGGTTAATAGTAATGGCTCAATTTAGATTAGACAGAATAAGATTTACATGGAAAGGTACTTGGGCTGGCAGTACCACATATACCAAAGATGATATTGTTCGATACGATGGAAAAAGTTATGTGTGCTTAGTGGGACATACAAGTACTAGTCCTACACAAACTCTTACAGTATCTAGTGCGACTGCATCAGGTGGTACTGCGGTATTAACTTTCACAGCAACACAAACAATTCCAACAGCACCATTTTTAGTTGGGCAAACAATTACAGTAAGTGGGTTTACGCAAACAGCATTTAACGGAACATTTATAGTAACAACATGTGCAATTACAACTATCAATAATGTTAGTACAACCACAGTTAGTTACAATTTAGCAGGAACATACACTGGTGCTTCGGGATCAGTAACTGGACCAGCTGTTGCTACAGTTTGGAACGGAGTCAGTTACTCTGGATTCTATGCAGATTTAAATACTATTAATACACAAGTACTACCTAACGTACCAAATCCTTATTGGCAATTATGGTTTGACGGTTATTCATGGCAAGGAAATTGGCAACCAAATACAGCCTATAGTTTAGGAATGATTGTTAGATATAATAGTTTAATTTATATTTGCAATTATCCGCATACTAGCGTTAATTTATCAAACCCAATTGTACCTACAGGTGTATCAGGAAATGGCACAAACGTAACTATGACGTTTGCTAATCAAATATTGCAACCTTATCTTGTAGGATCAACTATTACTATAGCTGGTATGGCTCCTAATAGTTATAATGGAACATATACTGTTTTAAATTGCAGTTCATCATCTGTAACTTTTGCCAATTCTTCAGTTTCAGCATTAACGACTATTGGAACTATTACTGGTACAAGCCAAGTTGGTCTAGAATATAATCAACCTTATTGGACTGTATATGCTAGTACAGATAATTGGACTGGCGGCAATTGGACCAACAACACAACTTATAGATTAAACGATATTGTAAAATATGGCGGTACTGAGTATAGATGCACTGTAGCACACGTAAGTGCTCCGGCTATTGCATATATTAATGTAACAACGGTATCGACATTTAGTGGATCAGTTACGTTATCTTTTCAATCTCAAGCTATTGCACCATTTATAGTTGGTAGTACAATTACAGTTGCCGGTGTATCTGTGAGCGGATATAACGGTTCTTATGTAGTTACAGCATGTACAACTTCAAGTGTCACATATGTTAATTCAACAACTGGCGCAGCAAACGGCGGCACTATTACAGGCACAAGTCAGTTGGCACTAGAGGCAAATCAAAGTTCATGGGTTACACTTGTTTATACTGATAAATGGACTACCGATTGGACAGTTAGTACACACTATAAATTAGATGACATTGTAAGATATGGTGGTATTGTATACCGTTGTATTGCAGCACATCTTAGTGCAAGTACTATTGCTCTAGGTTTAGAAAATGATATTAATTCATGGCAAGTTGTAGCGCAAGGTGTTGATTATAAATCATCATGGAGTGGTAGTTTTAGATATAAAATTCAAGATGTAGTAAAATATGGAGCAAATGCTTATGTTTGCACAACATATCACACATCTGGGATATTGTTTGATGCTAGCAAATGGTCTATATATGCTCCAGGTCTCGAATATAGAAATCCATGGGATGTAAATACACGATATGCGCCAGGCGATATCGTCAAATACGGCGGATACAGTTATTATAGTAATACAAATAACACAGCACAAGTTCCTAGTACCGATGCAACTGATTGGACTTTGGTTACGTTTGGTTACACTATTAATGGCGATTTTTCGTTAACGACACAATATTATGTTGGCAATGTAGTCAGAAGAGACGGGCAAGTGTATGTATGTCTTGCAGATAACATTGGAAATGATCCAAATACATCTGCAAGTTATTGGCAATTGATTGTATCAGGCAGTTATTGGTTAAACAAATGGATATTAGGTACAGTCTATGTTATCGGTGATACTGTAACATACTATGCAACATCTTATAGATGTATACAAGGACATACTGCAAATAGTTTTAATAATCCACAGTTAGATGTATCTAATACTTATTGGGCTGTTTATATTCAAGGTGATCACCTTGAAGTTATGACTAATCAAGGTGACATTACAACTTATGTAGCAAATGCACCTACTGCACTGCCAATTGGCACAGTAGGTCAAGTATTAAAATCAACAGGCACACAGATTCAATGGAGTACTTTTGGATATATTAATAATGTCTATTATGTTAGTAACACTAACGGAATTGACGCACCTAATTATGGTACTTCATTAAATGCACCATTTGCAACCATTGCTTATGCTTGTAAAGTGGTGCAATCTGGTGCATATTATCAAAACGCAGCTACATTGATAACAATTAATAAGCAATGGATTATTGCCGAAATGTATAATTGGATGACTTATCAGTCGACAAATTCAAACTCTCCATTTAGTCCAGGTGCTGTTTATGATCCTAATAAAACACAACGTGATGCAGAATATATCATTGACGGTGTGATATATGATATGACTAGGGGAGGCAATAGCCAATCGGTTGCGTCTGCATATTCATTCTTCCAACCAGGAACAAATAATTTTTATAATTCTAATGTTGCTGGAGAAATAACATATTTTATTGCAGCAATAAATCAGTTATTATCTTTAATGCAAAATGCAATAGCACAATCTGCACCTTCGCAAAATTATCAAGCATTAACCGGAGCATCATCGGCTGTTGTATCTATAACAGGCGGCAGTGCGACTGGTAGTTTGATAACATTAACATTTGCACAACAATCTCGAGTTCCATTTGTTGCTGGAGAAACAATCACAGTTGCTAATGTTAACCCTGTATCATATAATGGAACATTTATAGTAACAGCGGTAAGTTCTACTAGTGTAAGTTATGTATCAACTACGACAGCAACTTATATCAACGGCGGAACTATTGCAGGTTCAGCCATAACACAAACATACAGCGGACAAATTGCCGCCGAATCCGGATCAAATACACTTGTTAGTTCGCTTATTGGAATTATAACATCAGCATTAACTAATCAAAGTACTGCTGTTATTCCTCCAACTAACACCGGAGTTACTAGCACTATCTTTATCAAAGATGGTACATACAACGAAATACTACCAATTACTGTTCCTGAAAATACAGCCATTGTAGGAGATGAATTACGTAATACTATTGTACAACCTTCCCCTATTAATACTTCATTTACAGGAACTATTGCAGGATCACAATTAACAGTATCCGGTGTATCATCGATTAATATTACTGGATTTACTGTCAATAATGGTATTGCTACAGCAACTTACGCTAGTCAAACGTCCGCACCTTACGTTGTCGGGTCTTCTATTACATTATCAGGATTTGTACCATTAGTAACTAGTACATCTGCAAATGTTAATGCAACATTTACCGTACTAACATGTACCCAGACGCAACTAACATTTGCACTTTTAGGTACATATACTGTTTCGACATTGGGTGTATCAACTGGCGGCATTGCTATAGGGATGTGGATATCGGCAGCAGCTGTGTTATACCCAACTCAAATTTCTGCACAAGTGTCTGGAACACCAGGAGGACTTGGAGTATACACTGTTAGTTATTCACAAACTGTTGCTACTAGTACTATGGTCGGCGGATATACAACAGCCAATATGTTCTATTGCAGAAATGGATCTGGTATTAGAAATATGACATTGTATGGACTAGCAGGTGGGCTCGGCCCGCTTAATACATATCTAACACAACGTCCAACAGCTGGTGCATATGTTAGTTTAGATCCTGGTAAAGGACCTTATGATACTAGTGCTTGGATTTTTAGAAAATCTCCTTACATACAAAATGTAACAACATTTGGATCTGGATGTGTTGGATTAAAAATTGACGGTTCGCTACATGCTGGCGGAAATAAATCTATTGTTGCTAACGACTTTACACAAGTATTAAGCGATGGTATTGGTTGTTGGTGTACTGGCCCAGGATCATTAACTGAATTAGTATCAGTGTTCTCTTACTATTGTCATGCAGGTTATCTTGCAGAACTTGGCGGGAAAATTCGTGCTACTAACGGAAATAGTTCTTATGGAAAATACGGAGTAGTTGCTGAAACATTTGATATTACAGAAGTTCCAATTTCGGCTTCTGTTAATAATCGATTCTTCCAAGCTCAGGTATATTCTGCATTTGCTGGGCAAGCACAAAATAAAATTTTAAAATTAGAATTTAGTAACTGCGGACAAAATTATAGTTCTGCAACTTATACATTTGCTGGCGCAGGTTTATATGCAAGTGTAATTGCCGATGAATTTAGAGACTATGGTATTTTTGAAACACACTTAACTGGATCAAGTCTTGGACTTGGAGGAAGTGGTTATCTTACAGCAGGTAATCAATCAAGTGGTGGTAATACTACTAGTATCTATCTTGCAACCAGTGATACTAATACTGCGCTTAACTATGTAGGATTGCGTCTAGTAATTATAAGTGGTACAGGTGTTGGTCAATATGGATATATCCAAGCCTACAATGCATCAACTAAACTAGCAACTATCTATACAGAAAGCACAAATCAAAACGGATGGGATCATATTATAGCCGGTACTCCAATTGTATCTACTTTAGATACTACTACACAGTATCAAATTGAACCTCGTTTAACATTTAGTAGTCCAGGATTCACAGCTACTGCAAGGACTATTGCAGTTAATAATTGGATAAGTGTAGCATACGGTAATAATTTATATTTTGCATTAGATAATGCCGGACTAACAGCTACATCTACTAATGGTACTTCTTGGACATCAAGTACAGCATTATCTGCTGGAACATGGACAGCATGTGCATACGGTAATAATATATTTGTATTTGTTGGAACAACTACATCTGCAGCATATTATTCAAGTGGAACTTATGGTTCTTCATCTATGCCAACAAGTGCAAGCTGGTCAGCAGTTACATATAATTCAATAGCAGGACAATTTTTAGCAATAGCAACTTATGGGTTGACAACAGCTACATCATCAAATGGTAGTAGTTGGAGCCCTGCAGGCTCTTTGGTGGGACCTGCTGCTTGGAGCGGAGTAGCTTGGGGTAGTGGACCAGGAGTATATGTAGCTGTTTCAGGTTATTCTGTAGGAACCGGTTCTATTTTAGCATCAAATATATCAGCATACAGTACTAACGGAGCTACTTGGGTTGGTACTACCATGCCAAGCAGTGCCTATTGGAGTTCAGTAGCATATGGCAATGGAAGATTTGTATCAGTTGATGCTGGTAATGTAGGAACTGCTACAACAACGAAAGCCGCATATAGTTTAGATGGTATTACATGGTATGCAAGCACATTACCACAAGCAGGTAACTGGGTTAGTGTATCGTACGGTCAAGGATTATTCATAGCAACAGGATTAAGTAGTTCAGTATGTTTGACAAGCCAAGACGGTCTAAACTGGACTGTCCGCACTTTACCAGGCAGCACTCAAGCATACAATGCCGTTGTATTTGGTAATCCAACAGTTACTGGAAATATTACACCAACATGGGTTACTGTAGCAGGTAACAATGTCGGTGTTGCTGTGTCAATAGCAACAGGAGCAACAGCATTTGCTCGAGCAACTATAAGTTCTGGCGGAATTGGTGTTATTAAAATGCAAGAGCCAGGAAGCGGCTATCTTGCAACTCCTACACTAACTATTTACGACCCTAATGTAGTATCAGGAACATTGGCACAAGGTACTACAACATTTACAGTTAGTGGTACAAGTATTGCAAGCGCGGGATCATACAGTAATGTTACACAATTAACTACAAGCGGAGTTGGTTCTGGTGCTGTTTTCACTATCAATAAAACTGGATCAGGTACAACGTATACTAGTCTTAACACAACTGTTAGTATAACTACAGCTGGTTCAAATTATGCTGTTGGTGATACTATTACAATTCCAGGAACAAGTCTAGGTGGTGGTGGCGGAAATAATTTAATCCTAGTAGTTGGTACAGCGACTGGCACTCAAGGTACATTTGCAACAACTCTATGCAGAACTGGTACTGGTGTATTAGCTAATCCTAGCTTTGTAAACAGAGGTACTGGATATCAAACTAGTACAACAACTGTAACAGTATCTGGTAATGGGTTTGCAGATATTTTACAAGGACCCCAAAATCTTATTTGTTCAGGTATAACTGTAGCACCAACTCCAGGAGCTAACTTAGTTATTGCAGGAAGTGCTGTACAATATAATATAGTATTAATTACACAATTGTCAACAAACATATATCAATTCCAATTGAGTATAAATCTTGATAATAGTTTACAACCTGCGCATGGCACATCTGTTACTATTCGTGTAAAATACAGTCAGGTGCGTTTGACAGGACATGACTTTTTATATATTGGTACTGGTAATTTTGGAACAACAAATTATCCAAACGTTGATATCAGTACTGCTTTACAAAATCAGCAAATACAATACAACGGTGGCGGGCGTGTGTTTGTGGTTAGTACTGATCAGGACGGTAATTTTAAAGTAGGTAATTTGTTTGGAGTTCAACAAGCAACTGGTACAGTTACAATTAGTGCAAGTTTGTTTAATTTAAATGGTATTACCAGTTTGGCAATTGGTGGATTCAGTGTTGGAACTAACGCTGTAATTATTAATCAATTTTCAACAGATAGTTACTTTACAGCAAACAGTGATACTATTATTCCAACACAAAAAGCTATTAAATCTTATATGTCACGAGCCATTGCTGCTGGAGGTTCTAATGCATTTACATCACTATTAACTGCAGGTACAGTTGCAGTTGGTCTTTCAAACGGACAAAATGAAATCTTTTCGACAACAGGCGCCGCAGTGAAAATATCAAATAAAGCATATTTTCCACAAGCAGGTGCAGGAAGTCAGGGCGTTGATGGAAGTATGATAGCTCAAATTTTCTTTAATAACAGTAACAGTGGATTATTGTAAAAACATGATTTACATTTCACATAAATACATCAGAGGAATGAAATAAAATGGCAGAATTTAAACTTGGTAGATTGCGCTTCGTATGGCAAGGCACATGGACTACAGGAACATCTTATGTAAAAGACGACATAGTAAGAAATAGTGGTAAAACCTATGTTTGCACTATTGCTCATACGGCATCGGCTAATTTTGTTACTGATTTATCAGCAATACCTACTAAGTGGAATCAGGTTTCAGATGGTTCAACTTGGACTGGTAACTGGACTATTAATACATACTACAATGTAAACGATATTGTAAAATATGGTGGAATTGTATATATTTGTAACACTGCACATACAAGTAGCAATTCTGCGAATTCTGGACAAAGTCCAGATACTAGTGCCGGTCTCGAAGCAAATTTATCTAACTGGACCGTATATGCTACTAGTTTCAACTGGTTAGGTAATTGGGCAAGTCTTTATAGATATAAAGCAAACGATGTAGTAAAATATGGCGGCGAAACTTATATATGTAATACAGGACATCAAAGTAGTGCGTCAACTACGACACTTTCTGTATCGTCTGCAACAGCAACAGGCGGGACTGCTACATTAACATTTGCATCAACACAATCTATTGCGCCGTATTCAGCAGGAACTACTCTTACAGTTAGTAATTTTTCAACAACTCAATTTAATGGAACATTTACTGTACTAGCTTGTACAACTACTTACGTAACGTATGCTTTGGGTGGAAGTTATACAGGAACAACAGGAACAATATCAGCAAACGGTACTAAAGGTTTAGAAAACGATCAAAGTAAGTGGACTGTTTTTGCTGATGGGTTTACTTGGACTGTAGATTGGTTAACTTCGACTGCATATCGAGTCAATGATGTAGTAAGATACGGCGGATATTTATACGTATGTAACACCGCACATACTAGTGCTAGCTCAGCCACTAGCGGTCTAGAAGCAAATCAAAGTTATTGGGATTATTTACACAAAGGTTTTAACTACTTAGGTTTATGGAGCTCAAGTAGTGTTAGATATAAAGCTAACGATATAGTACTTTATGGTGCGGATACTTATATTTGTACAACTCCACATACTAGTTATAGCACATTTGTCGAAACTAATTGGAGTAAATTTGTAGAAGGATTAACTTATTTCAATACCTGGAATAGTAGCACAACATACCAAAATGGCGATTTGGTTACCTACGGCGGTTTTAGTTATATTGCAGCAAGTCAAAATTCAGGAGTAGTTCCAACTACTGATGTAAGTTCACCTAATACAATTACTATCACGGCTGCAAGCACAGTTGGTAACACAGTAACTTTAACTTATGCCACACAAGGTTCAGTTCCGTTTACGGCTAACCAAACAATTACAGTAGCTAACGTGGTTCCATCTAGCTATAACGGAACATGGGTTGTAACTGGTACTCCTACTACAACACAAGTATCTTATACTATTCCTAATGGCCCGCTGTCTGCAGCTACCGGGTTTGGAACTGTGGCAGCAAATAATTGGTTCTTGTACACTACCGGTTGGACATTGTTAGGCGATTGGACCACTAGTCCAACAGGATTACAAACAGGCCAGACTGGATATCGAGTAGGTAATGTTGTCCGTAACGGTGCATATACATATGTATGTATTTTAGATCACACTCCAAGCTCGGGCAATCAACCGCCTAATACAACATATTGGAGTCGTTTAAATACTGGGGTTAGATTCAATGCTCCAGGTGCAACTTATACAGGTCTTAGTACAACTAATGTTACAGTAACAAACGGATCAGCAGCAGGCGCACAGTTTACAGTAACATCAACTGGAACTGTATACAGTTTAAACAAAACAGCTAACGGTACTAACTATACCGCAGGCGATATTATTAAAATATTAGGAACATCTGTAGGAGGTATATCACCATTTAATGATATTACAATTACAGTTGGTACGGTTACTGGCGGTGCAATTACAACATATTCATTCATTGGATACTCATCTACTTGGATAACTAGTACAGCATATGTTGCAGGTGATATTACAGTTTATGGACCAAATAGTTATGTTTGTATTTTAGCACATACTGCATCTTCTTTAAACAGTCCACCAAATGATTTAACAGGAACTTATTGGAATTTAATTGCCGCGGGTGCAAGTACAAGTATTTTAACTACTTCGGGAGATATTGCATACTATGGTCCAACAGGTGCTACCCGTTTAGGAATTGGTTCAGTTGGGCAAGTCTTAAAAGTAAGCGCCGGAGGTCTTCCATCTTGGGGATATTTTGGTTTAATTAGTGATGTGTACTATGTTAGTAACACTAATGGTGTAGATAGCCCTGCACCTAATTACGGTCAAACATTAGATCGTCCTTGGAAAACTATAAAATATGCGTGTCAACAAGTGTTAAATGGAACTTACTATCCTAACACTAGCTATTTGTTAACTCAAAATAAAAATTGGGCTATAGCCGAAATGTATAACTGGATGATTTATGAAAAAACAAACAGCATATCTCCATTCAGCCCTTCATCAAGTTATGATCAGTATAAAACACAACGAGATGCAGGATATATTGTTGACGCTGTAATCTACGATTTAGTAAGAGGCGGCAACAGTCAAACTGTAGCAGCTGCATTGGCATTTTTTCAACAAGGATCTACGTCGACATTTATTACAACTAACGTAGCTTCACAAGCAGCATTTTATATTGCTGCTCTAAACAAATTATCAAACTTGTTAACTACTAATGTTATTGCAAATACAGCACCTGGTACTATCTATCAAAACACAACTGGAGGTAGCGGAGCTGTTACATCTTTGACTATCACAGGTGCATCTGGATTGAACGGATTAGTTACATTTACATTTGCAACTCAAACTAATAGTCCATTTGTAATCGGCGAAACTATTACAATTAGCGGAGTATCTCCAAGCGGTTTCAACGGATCATTCAAAGTTATTAGTTTGTCAACTTCTAGTGTGACTGTTGCAAGTTTAACTACAGCAACATATTCAAGCGGTGGATCTATTGCAGGTTCTGTAATTAATCAAACTATTGATACTAATTACGTTGCAGAAGCTGGAGCAAGTGCAAATATTACTAGTTTAATCAGTATTATAACAACAGCACTAACTAATGTAAGTACAGCAAGCATTCCTTCTGCAAATGCCGGAGTTACTAGTACTATCTTTATTAAGAACGGAACTTACAATGAAGTACTACCAATTAGTGTTCCAGAAAACGTAGCATTAGTTGGAGACGAATTGCGTGGCGTAATTGTTCAACCACTTTCAACTACAGCACCATTTACTGGTTCGACTTCCGCTGGAACATTAACAGTGTCGGCTATGACCAATATTTTATCTAATATTAGTATTACAAGTACTAGTATTAGCACTTATGGATCAACAGGAACAGGCGGTTATCTTACAGTAGCAAATACCACTGGGCTATTAACTGGACATCAATTTGTTATTACTGGCGCAGGCGGTGGCGGTATTAGTGCAGGAACATATTTTGTTGGACAAGTATTATCGGCTACAACATTAACACTAGCAACTAGTTATACAAATGCGCTAGCTGGTACATATATAACATTAACAAGTAGTAATCCCACAAGTACTACATTTACAGCAACTGGTAACATCATTGTAGGAATGTATTTGACTGGAAACTCTGCTATATTAAGCCCTGTACAAATTACAGCTCAATTAACAGGAGCATCAGGATCATCAGCAACAAGCCAAACATTCAATGGTACTAGCGGATCGTACAATATTACATTAAGTTCAGCTAATGCATCTGTTGTAGTTGGTATGTTTGTATCTGGTAATGGTGCAACTATTTCAGGAATACCTACTAATACATTTGTTACAGCTGTCAATGGTACTACTGTTACATTAAGTAACGAACTAACTACAAGTTTCACTGGAAATACTACTACTGCATATTTCTTTTATGCAGGTAAAGCTGGAACTTATACAATTTATAATACTGGATCAGATGCATTATTAAGTGCTGCTAGTTCTTTGAGTATTTCAAGTACAAGTTTAACAGCAGGATATTTAACTGGAAACATGTTCTATTGCAGAAATGGTTCTGGTGTTAGAAATATGACGTTATACGGATTGACTGGAAGTGTTGGTACTCCAGTAGCAATTAGTACTGGATCAATTACTGCTACTACAGTGGCCACATATGGTACAACAAATACAGGCGGAACTATAACTGTAGGAAGTACTACAGGTATGGCAACCGGAAATCAATTTATTGTAGCAGGAACAGGCGGTGGCGGACTTACAGCTGGAACTTATTATATTGGTAGTGTATTAACTACAACAACATTAACGTTATCTACAACTTATAATAATGCTATAGCTGGTACTTATATTGCATTTACTGGTGCTAGTTTAAGCGGAACAACTTATAGTAGCAACTATGGTACAAGTCGACCAACAGCCGGCGCTTATACTAGTTTAGATCCAGGAGTTGGCCCCCAAGATACAAGCGTTTGGATTTTTAGAAAATCTCCTTACGTACAAAACGTGACAACATTCGGAACCGGGTGTGTTGGATTAAAAATTGATGGAACATTACACAATGGCGGTAATAGAAGTATAGTTTGTAATGATTTTACCCAAGTTCTAAGTGACGGTATCGGAGTGTGGGCATATGGAACTAATGCGTTAACAGAGTGTGTGTCTGTGTTCTCGTACTATAACCAAATTGGTTATCTTGCAGAAGCTGGTGCAAAAATTCGTGCTACTAACGGTAACAGCTCATATGGTAGTTATGGAGTTGTTGCAGAAGGATACGATCTAACAGAAACCCCTGTAACAGCAACCGTTAACAATCGTTATACATATCCAATTATTGCAAACGTATTAACCGATGCAGTAAATAGAGTTTGGAGATTAGAATTTACTAATGCTGGACAGACAGCAAATACAGCAACATTTAATATTGCAAGTAGTGGCGGTTATAATGTGGCAACAGTTGGTAATGAATTCCGTGATAATGCGGTATTTGAAACACGTTATCTAACTGGCGGTGCAAACTATGTTATTATCAGTAACGTAGGCCAAGCTGGTACATTATATCAAATTACGATTGCTGCAACTGACACAAACATTAGTGGAGTATATGTAGGTGAAAGAATTGTATTAATCGGCGGTACCGGCGGCGGACAAACTGGTTATATCACTAACTATAATAACGGTAGTAAAATTGCTCAAATTGCAAAAGAAACTATTCCTACATTGCCTATTTCAGCAACAACTACAGCAACATCTAGTGCAACTGGTGTAATTATAGCTGTTGGAATTACAAATATACCTGCTGTGTTTGTTCCAATTAGCGCAGTTACTGGTTCTGCATTTGCTCCTGGCATGTTCTTAACTAGCTCAGGTACAATTACAGCTGGTACATACATTTCTGCAACTTCAACTGGTGCAATTGGCACATCAAGTTTGGCAAGTAGCGTAGTAAGTACAACAGGTACAATCGGTTCTATTACTGGTGCAGGTCCTTGGACAGCAACTATTACAGGTATGAGCTCAACTAGCAGTTGCGTTGTTGGTATGCCTTTAACAGCAACATCTGGTACAGGTACTCTTTATGGTGGTAGCCCAACTAGTGTAGTTGTTACAAGCATTGTTAGCCAAACTAGTATTACATATACTGTAACAGGCGGTACAACACCTACAGCAGGTACTGTAACTAATATTTCAAGCACATTGTTGTCAGCAACAGTAAGTGCAAGTAATCTTATGACAGGTGGATTACTAAGTGGTGGTAGCGTAACTAATTACACTTATATTACTGGACAAATTAATGCTACAGGATCTACCGCGCAAGCAACTTGTACAATAACAGGCACAAGTGGGCAAAGTACACTTACATTGAGTTCATTTACTGTTGGATCTATTGGAACAATTGCTCCTGCAATGTTTATTACTCCAATATCTGGACTTCCAGCTAACACATTTGTAACAGCTATTAATTTTAATGCATTAACAGTTACACTAAGTCAGCCATTAGTTGGTGCCGTATCTGGTACAACTAGTTTTTATATTCCAGGCGGATTAGGAACTTATAGTTTGAATCAAGCTGCTACAGGAACACCTACAGCTACAGCAAACTATATTGTAAGCGCAAATCAAACAAGAGCGAGTGCTACTATTACGGGTACACAAAATACTATAACAGTTTCTAGCACAGCAGGCATGTATAATGGTATGCCATTTTATCTAAGTGCTACTACAGGAACTAATTTAAATACAGCCACACTATACTATGCTGTTGGTGTTACAACAACTGCAACAACAGCAGTTGGTATGACTACGTTTACTAATTCCGTGTTTAGTGCAGCTTCATCTTCGAATGCTACAGCTGGACTAGCTGTAACAACTACAACAAGTCAATCGATTACATGGTATCCAGCAGGATGGGATCATGTAGTTACAGGATGGCCATTGTTGGCTAATTTGGATGTTACTACAAATTATATTATCGAGCCAAGAGTTACATTTACAAGTCCAGGATTCACTAGTGTATTGGGTACTCAGACATCTGGAACATGGATAGATTGCGCATACGGAGATATTAACGGAACATATTCAAGTATTGGTGTTACAGGCGGCTCAGGAACCGGTGCACAATTTAATATCACTAGAACTGGTATTGCATATTCAGTAACATTAGCAACCGGCGGTATTGGTTACGCAATTGGTAATACTTTAACTATTGCAGGTGCAAATTTAGGCGGAACCACACCGACTAATAATATTACAATCACAGTAACTAATACTGTTGGTGGAATCATCAATAACTTTACCTACAGTGGACAAGGTGCAGGCGGTAACTTTGTTGCTATTGCTAATGCTGGAACATCAACAATGTATAGCACCACTGGTTCTGGATGGAACGCAGGTGGCGCATTGCCAGCAAGTTCAACTTGGTCAGCTGTTGCATACGGTGCAAATGGATCAGTTGGTACATGGGTTGCAGTTGCTAACGGTTCAAACACAGGAGCTATTAGTACAAATGGCGGTGTTACTTGGACCGCATCGGGCACGTTAGGCTTAACTACTAACTGGAGTGCCATAGCATATGGCGGATCTAGCCAGTTTATAGCTATTCAATACGGCGGATCTAGCGTAATTATTAGTACAAATGGCGGATCTAGCTGGACAACTGGAGCAGCATTGCCACAAACAGCCAACTGGACAAGTATTGCATTTGGTGGTGCTACCTGGGTAGCTATAGCATCAGGCGGAACTACATCTGCTTACAGTACAAATCCAACAGTTGGTTGGTTAGCTAGCAACGGATTGCCAAGCAGTCAAAACTGGACTAGTGTAGCATTTGGTAAGAATAAATTTGTTGCAATTGCGGCTAATACAAGTGCTACAGCTTATAGTTTTGATGGTATTACATGGTATGCCGGTCTTGGATTACCGAGCACCCAAACATGGAATAAGGTAAGATATGCGCAAGGATTGTTCATGGCAACCAATACCGATGCTGGCTCAACTACTTGTGCTACTAGTGAAGACGGTATTTACTGGACTTCAAGAACATTAAGTACTACAGCATCTGCAGGCGTTGTAGCATTTGGAAATCCAAACAGTGTTCCATATTGGGTAGTACTGACATACGGTACAACAGGATATAATTTAATTACAACAGGTTGTACAGCACAAGCTCGTGTGACAGTTGCCGGTGGAGCAGTGACATCATTTAAGATGATTGAACCAGGTAGTGGATATGCAAGCACACCTGCTGTAACAATTATTGATCCAAATCAAACAACTAGTGCAACCTGGAGTGTTAGAACTGGAACAGGCGCTATTGCAAATCCAACATTTACTAATAGAGGTTTAGCATACGCTACAGCCAGTGCAACTGTAGTAACTAACGGAATTGCAGATATATATCAACCAGGTACTTACATTAACGTAGCTGGAATATATACAACACCGGTAGCAGGATCAAATATAATTTTTAATGGAAATAGTACTATTTACAAACTGGTGCAAGTAACTAACTTAATTGGAACTGGTGGCGGATTATATCCGTATACCGCACAATTCCAAATTAATCCAAGTTTAACTACAACTAATGCACCAGCCAATGGCACAGCAATTACATTAAGAATTAAGTATAGTCAAGTGCGTTTGACAGGACATGACTTTTTAAGTATTGGTACTGGTAATTTTACTAATACCAACTATCCAGGAACTCCGTTATTAGTGGCTAACGGTAACTATCAAACAGTTAGCAATAATGGTGGTCGTGTATTCTTTACAAGTACAGACCAAGACGGCAATTTTAACGTTGGTAATTTATTCAGCGTACAGCAAGCAACTGGTACTGCTACTCTAAATGCTAGTGCGTTCAACGTAGCTGGTTTGAATAGTTTAACTATTGGATCAGTAAGTTTAGGCAATAACAGTGCTACAATTACTAGTTTTTCAACAGATCCGTATTTTACAGCAAATAGTGACAATATTTTACCAACACAAAAAGCTATTAAATCTTATATTAGTAGCCAAATTGGTGGCGGTGGTAGTTCATTGAATGTAAATACACTAACGGCTGGCTCAATTTACATAGCAGGAAATAGTATTAGTACTACTACCCAAGTGCAGATTAAAGTGGCAAACAAGATGTATTTTATAGCAGGGGTAGATGGAAGCCCATTAGCTGTAAACTTCTTACTAAATTAACGAGGATTTAAAATGGCAACAGGACGATTAGGGGCGGTAGATATTGGAACAATCAACGTAGATACGTTATTGTATACTTGCCCGCCAGGCAATTTTGCAGTAGTATCTGTAACATTAGTTAACAGAACAAATACAGAGTGTACAGTACGTCTAGGAGCATGTGCCGCAACTAGTTCAATTGCTGCAGCCGAATTTATTGAATATGAAGTTATATTGTCAGCGCATGGTGTGCTAGAAAGAACTGGTATTGTCCTACAAGCTGGCCAATCTGTGCTATTTAGAAGTAGCCTACTTGGTGTTAATGCTGTGGCATATGGCATAGAAACAGCAACATCATAAAATAACGGAGATTTAAACATGGCAACAGGACGATTTGGAGTATTAGACATTCCAGCAGCTGCAACAGATACATTATTGTATACAGCACCAGCTGGGTTTTTTACAATGGCTACAGTATCAGTGTGCAACAGAAGTAACAATGCAATATCAGTTCGTATAGGAATTAGTACTTCTACCACAACGATTGGAAATAACGAATTTATCGAATATGAAACAGAAATTCTATCACACGGGGTATTAGAACGTACAGGATTGGTTATAAATCCAGGTAATTCCATCCTAGTTAGATCTAGTGCAGTTGGAGTTAGTTTTGTAGCCTACGGAATTGAGACTTCAACAACGTAACTATTAAGATAAATAAATTACTAGAGGAATTCAACATGGGACGATATATCACAACAACAGGAACAGCACAATCGGTAATACGTTATAACGCTGGTACTAACTACACTATGCTAACAAATGATCGTGTAATTTGTACTGCAGGCGGTATGACTTTAACTTTACCTCCTACAGCAGCAGCATTAGACGGAGATACTGTGCAAATTATTGATGCTACAGGTGCATTTGCTGCATCTAACGTTACAATAGCACAGAACGGTGCAGCTAACATTGCTAATGCTAATACCAGTTTAACATTAAACATTAACTATTGTGCTGTAACACTAATTTATAGCTCAGCATACGGTTGGTTATTAGGCGGACACTAAGAGTAAAATATGGCAACATCACTCGTAAATTTAAATTTAATATCTGGCGCAAAAACCTACTACAAAATTAGACAACAGATGGTCTGTGGTGGGTATTTTGGAGTCGGTACTCAGTCTGGCGGATGCTGTTGTTGCTGGATTTGCCCAACTGGTACACAATATGTTCAGTTTGAAGTGTGGGGTGCTGGCGGAGATGGTGCTGGGTCGTGTTGTTGTGAAGGCCCTGTACAAGCTCCAGGTTCAGGACAATACGTTAAAAAAACAGTTTCTACTAATATATGTCCTTACTACAATATTTGTGCTGCAGGTAGCGGTTGTTGTAGTCAATGTTTCAATGCAGGTTGCGGATTCCCTAGTTTTGTAACCAATAGTGCTGGTACAGTTGTGGCTTGCGGCGCAGGCGGCGCAGGCGGCTGTACTTATTGTGGACACATGGGCGGCCAAAGTTGTTACGGAAACTGTTGTGGCGGAATTATGTGTTGCTGTAATTTATGCGGCGACTTATGCATGGGTTATATTCAAAACAACGGCGATCATGAAAACAATTTCTGTACGCAAGAACACTATCCATGGAAAAGTGGAAGTTTAAAATATCAACCAAACTCGATGTTTGGAAGTAGTAGTTGCGCTCAACCAATGACTGTAGCAGGTTGCTACTATTACGCACAACAACAAATTGGATTTCCAGGCGGTCCTGGTAGTTCAGGTCAAGCATGTGCTGGCGGCTGCTGTTGGGGTCAATGGGGCGGTGCAGGTCTAATAGTTATTACATACGGTTAAAAGAGGTTAAAAATGGAAAATCCACCAGAGTTAAATATGATAGAAGTTACGTTTACATACGATCTTCCTGATGCGTATTTGTATCAAACAAATAATTTGAAAAAAACAGCTACATGGACTTATCGTGGTTACGATAAATTATGGATATATGCTGATAAGGCAACAGGAAAGATCATAAGTAAATTTCATCACCACGAAGGTGATAACGGTGAAGATGTACCTACTCCTGAAAATATGTACAAGATATTCATCGATGCCAATGTTAATCCGTTGATAGCTAGCATGGTACACAGTGATTATGTATATGGTGAATTACCACATACTGAAGAAGCATTACCAGATAATACTTGGTATGGTCATCCAGATCCAACTCCTCCAGATCATACATATGAATTAACAGAAATTACATGGGATCCAGTTGCACAAGATTTTGTCAAACCACTTCCATGGAAAAAACCGCATGTTACTTGGGATGATTTGAAAAAATGGCGTGATAGTACTCTAGCAAGTTCAGACATGAACGTTAGAACATGTGCGCCACAAGATCGTGCGGCATGGGAAGAATATCGTCAAAAATTACGTGATCTTCCAGAAACATTTAAAGGTGTTGATCCTTGGAAAGTTAGTTTTCCAGTAATGCCTGGATCGCCTCCAAGAAAGTGGACATTAGGTCAAGATCCAAAAATCCATTCAAGAGAAGGGTAATATTTAAATGGCAACTTCATTATCGTCGCTTTTTCCTGATAGTCGTTGGACTATTAACGCCAGTACTACCAACTATTTAAATACAATTTATGTTTATAATACAAGCATCAATAGTGTAAGCAACGGCGGCCAATGTTGTTTGTGGACAGTTCCAGCTAACGCGAGTTGGGTAAGATTTGAAATGTGGGGCGGTGGCGGCACTGGTGCCGCATCTTGTTGTTGCATGAGCCCAATGCAAAGTGGCGCCAGCGGATCCTACGGAAGAAAAACAACTCGTGTAGTTCCAGGCGAATCGTATACAGTGTGTGCAGCCAGTTCTGGTTGTTGGGGATGTTGTAATAACGGCGCTGGTGGATACACTTCGTTTGTACAAGGCGGTTCAACATACGCAATAAATATCTGCGCAGGCGGCGGCGGTGGTGGATGTACTGGTTGCGGAACATATGGTAACTGGTGTAACTGTTTAAGTTTTGTTTGTCAAGCAGGTGTGTGTAACGTTGATTTTGCATTGTGCGGAGTCAACGGTGGTATGCATAATGGCGCAGGTTGTGCATGGGATGGTTACGGTTATGTTGCTGAACCAACTTATATCGGAACAGGGTTACGTATGCAAACAGATAGCTGTAGTAACAACAGCGGATATAATAGTTTGAATAATACTTACGCAACATTCCCAGGCGGTGGCGGCGCAAGTGCTATTGCAAACGGTGGAAACTGTTATTGTGGTGCATTTGGTGCTGGCGGCCTAGTAATTATAACTTACAAATAAACGGAATAGAATAATATGGCAACAAGTTTAGCAAATATAGCATTTACAGTTAATCAACCTGTATATTCTACCAACTATCCTACAGAATTTTTAGTTTATAACGGAAGTTATTGTAGCGGTCAAAATGGCGGTCAGTGCTGTTATTGGACAGCACCTGCAGGTACAACATGGGTTACATTTGAAATCTGGGGTGGAGGCGGCGGCGGCGGTGGAAGTTGTTGCTGTCAGTCTGGAAGTGGTGGTGGCGCAGGAGCATATTCAGTTAAATCAGTGTGTGCCGGTACAGCTGGTGGATTAGCAGGTCAAGGCTATACAATTTGTGCAGGTAGTACAACATTTTCAACACCTTATTGTACAGGTTGTCCAGGATATGTGTCGTTTGTAAACGGATACGGATTAAGTAATTTTTGCGCACAAGGCGGTTGCCAAAGTATTAGTACTTGTTGGCAATATTTTTCATGCTATACAGGATGTAATGTAATTTGTTGTCAAAGTTCTGCATGCGGAGGCGATATCACAATGCCAGGTTATAGTGGCGGTGAACTCCAAACACAATTCTGTGGAGCAAAAGCTCAAGGATTTGCAGCAGTAGCACCAGCTACAGTATCAGGACCATGGACAGGACCACATGGATGTCAATGGGGCGGATGTACAAGTTGGGGCACAGGACCATACTTTCCAGGCGGCGGTGGCAGACCAGGAATTGGATCAGCTAATAACTGTTGCTGTGGTGAATACGGCGGTGGCGGCTTAGTCTCGGTAACTTACGGATAAAATAAAATGCCAAAAACAGGAATAACACAACAAATTTCAGTAACATTTACTTACCCAATTCCAGATGAATATCTAGCACAAACTGGAGTTTTAGGTAAAACAGCTACATGGACATATAATGGTCCAGATTTTGTATGGTTGCGTATGAAAAAAGCAACCAATACATACCATGGTGATTATATGATTGCCGAATGGGATCCAGAGGATTTTCCGGTACATCCAGACGAGTATCTAGTAAAATTAGATTGCGCAGCTAATCCATTGGTTGCACAATTATTAGTTGACCCGATCGGTAAAGTAGATTATGCAACACTAGTTCAGCATACAGAAACATTACCAGACGGTACAACATACACTCGCCCACACGATGATAATATGCCTCCAGACCATGCTTACAATAGAATGGCTGTAGAATATAACCCTACAACACAAACTTGGGTAGAACCATTCCCATGGCAACAACCACACAGCGATTGGCACGATTTAAGACACTGGAGAAATAGTGTACTAGATCATGCTAATCATAGAACTAATCCTGTTAGACTAGTAAATGTAGTTTATGGTAGTCCAACAACACTTAATTTTGATGCAGAACCGGATCCAATTCCCGATGATGCTATTGTAGTGATCGACGGTGCAGATAGTACAACTACAATTTCAATTAATGGGCTTACTGGTGAAGCGTTAAATCTAGTTAATTTTTATGTTGTTGGAAATCCAACAACAACAGCATGCCAACTGGCCACTAGCAGAGGAGGTCCAGCTGTAGCTATTACAACCGGATCAATTGGAGATTTTGCCAAAGTATATTACCATGATAGTAGTATGCCAGCAGATATTTTGGATCAGTGGGTATTATATCAACGAGATTTAAAATTATTGCCGCAACTACATGGAGCAACATCAAATGTTTGGGTAGATTTAGATCTAACAGCACCTGCTCCTATCAACACTGAGGGACACAGAGTTATTCAAGTCACCAATGTAACTGGTATCGAAGTTGGCATGGGCTTAGATATGCAAGATCATTTAGTAACAGATTTGTTCGATCACAAAACTGAAGTTGTTTCAATAGATTCAGCTAAAAAACAAATAGTATTAGATGATCCATTACAAAATACACCAACAGAAGGCAATAAAGGAATTAAGTTTTTAAGTATGCCTACTACTGGATCACATAAAATTAGTGGACCAATACATCCAGATAGACCTGATGAACCAAAAATAGGTCATGACAGACCAGAACCAGATAGAAATCCAAATTCTGGTATGGTACAGCCAGAAGGGCATTAATAAAAAAGGAGCTTAACGCTCCTTTTTTTAATTAGCTACTTTGACCAATTTGCCATATTCTGGCAAATACAGATATTCAATTTCACTATTAGATAATGTGTGTATAGCATCTTTAATAGTTTCAACTAATGGTTCACCACCTAGGTTAAAACTAGTATTGAACAAAATAGGAATACCTGTTTTATCATAAAATGCTTTAATTAAACTATAGTAGTGTTTATTTTGTTCTTCAGTAACTGTTTGAATACGACATGTACCATCTACGTGAATAATAGCAGGAATTTTTTCTTCAATACCTAGTTGGCAATTTACAGCATACATCATATAAGGACTATCTTGCATACCACGTAAATCAAACCATTCATGTACATGTTCTTGTAAGATGCTACCAGCAAATGGACGGAAATATTCTCTATGTTTTATATTATTAACATAGTCTTTTCCATCTTCATATGTCGGATTAAATAAAATACTACGATTTCCCAACGCTCTAGGACCGTTTTCACTACGTCCTTGATATAAGGATACAATGTTTTTATTCATTAATAAATCAACAATATCGCTATCAGTAGCATCTGTAATTTCAGCATTGTACTGTTGAACTATACTGTTCAGACTATCAAAATCCACATCATATTTAAATCCTAAATATAATCCATCCTTGGTATAATCAATTGGCATGTGTGGATATCCATATCGTTTAAATGCCAATATAGCAGCACCAATGGCAGTTCCAGCATCATTGCTAATTGGTTCTACATAAATTTCAATACCGTCGTCTTTTAATTGTTCTAAATAGTAATAATTAGCAACACAATTTAATCCATACCCGCCTGAAATAACCACTTTTTTATGACCTGTTTTTTCTACAGCTAGTCTAATTAACCGTAGCACTTGTTCTTGTGTTTGTGTTTGACAAGCATAGGCTAAATCTCTACGATTATCTCTAAGAGTTACGTCGTCGTCTGGCATGTCTGTTACTTTATCTTGTAAGTACTCAAACAAATTATAGTTAACTGATGCACCGTTAGGATATGTAGGAACTATTATGTTTCTATTAGCAACAGGAGCGATACTGGTTTTATCAAATAATGTCGGAATAGCATCATTAGGTTTTCCATACGGAAATAATCCCATAGTTTTTCCTGCTTCAATCGACTGCCATCCGCAATATTGTGTTACAGCTTCGTACACTTTAGTAATACCGGCTCTGTCAGTAACAAATGCTTCATGTGTCCTGCCCACTTCGTCGTACTGTGCGCTGTCAAATTCTTTGACATACGCACCAGGCATCGGTCCTCGGACACCAATATGTTTATATACTGTATCAAACCATGCAGGATACGAACAATCAAAAATACTTTCAGTTTCCCAACCTGTAATAGTTTCTCCCGAAACATTAAGTGGAATAAATGTTCCAGCACCGTCGACAATTAGTGCTGCAGCTTCGTCAAATCCTGAACGATAAAACGCACATGCAGCATGCAATTTATGATGGTGTATACTATAATCTAACACTTGGGGATGATTATATGGATTTTCATTGCGACTAATAAGCCCTAACTTTCTAGCAAGACCTGTATAGATATCGTCTCCACTAAAATCTACCCTACCTGCAGTTTCTCTTAGTGTTTGTGTATGTGCAATTACTAGATAATCTAGTCTATCTGTATAATCTAAAATCTTTAACATAGCCGCAAATGGACCGCCATCGTATTTGCTTCGACTTAGCCTTTCTTCTTCGATACTAAAAACAATTTCTCCGTTTTTAAGTAAACATACACTGCTATTGTGTCCTCTTGCAACACCTGCAATCCAGATGTCTTTTCTTAAATTTTTCATATTAAAATCCTTGTGTTATTCCTGGCCAAATCATTTCTTCTACAATTTTTGGAAATTTTTCTTTTTTCGTAAGTGCGAACTGAAAAGCATCAAAGTTAGTTATGTATTTTCTATGTATTAAATCTATATAGTTGGCTAGTTCGTATCCGCTATCAATTACACGTTGAGAAACTGGCAACTTTTTACTTAATTCTTGTTCAATCCACATAGTGTGTTGTCGAGTGGTAGGATGTAAATCAAACCATGGAGTACCTCTCGAATCTCTAAAACTGTACGTAAGTTCAGAACAAGTTTGTGCAAATAATTCTAGCGGCATAATCCATTTATCTGCTCGATCTTCCCATATAGGTTTATTATAAACTTCCAATTCTGGCGTTATAGCATATACAGCATATCCTGGTTTATTGACATTTTTAACTAGATTTGTAAGTTCTCCGTATTTGTCATTATGCTGACGAATATCGTTACCCATATTTCTAATGTCGCCGATGCTAGTCATAAACCACTGGCATCCAATACTGTCAAGCATTGACTGTGCTAGCATGATACTGTTAAATGTATGCATCATATATGCAGGTTCAAAAAAGAAAGTATCTACCCAGTTTTTATCAAACAATTTTACATTGTGATAATTGAAAATACTACCATAGGTTTTCCAGCCTATTGTTCGATCAGGTAAGGATGTTTGATGCCACCAATCGTGCCTAATATGTGAACTCCATTGCACTATGATTGTGTCATCTTTGGTAAATTGATGTTTACAATGTGCTTCAGCTAGTCGTTCCACTATGGCGCGATTACCTAATCCTGACATAGCCCAATTGCCATTTAACTTATTATCATATTCTAAGGATAACAAGTTAGCATAGCTTGGCCAACAATAACTAGAATAACTGCATCCAAATGTAAAAAGTCTTGCCATAGTTTATTCAGTATCGGCCCATTTTTTAACACCATTGATTACAGATTCTACAATAGCGTCTTCTTGCAATTCATTCATACGCATGATACCATCATTACCTCGATCTGCTACATCATCCATAGTAATTCTAATAGGGCTATATTGTCTAATAGTATCGCCCATATCTAATAAATCAAATTTCTCATTGTCTGGGTATGATACATTAGTAGGAAACGTAGAACCAAATACTACTGACCCAGGTTTATCAACAGCATAGGCTAAATGCTGTCCTACACTATCGCACCCTAAAAAGTAATCAGCATTGGCAATAATACCGCCCCATTTTCTTAAATCAACATTTTGTGGCATAGCAACCGGATCTTTGCAACCATGTTTTTGAAAATCAATACCAATTTCGCTCATGAGAACTACAGCAAACCCTTTTTTCTGTAGTTTTTTAACTATGCTGATTGTATTTGACCCTTCAAAACTACGACCGCCTGGATCCATGATTACATTATTCTGCGAAATTACTCCCCGACCAAACGGTTGAAAAACTACAACTTTTTCTTTTTTGGTTTTTTCTCTAACTTCAGATGTAATTTGATGTCCTACTAACATTTCCTCATTAGATAGACGTAATGTGGGCCTTGGCAAATCTCTGATACCTTTGTTGTTAATAATGATATCAAATGCCTGTGCAATTGAACATTTTTGATTAAAATATTCCCATGCTCTATAAGGTTCAGGACTGACCAAGTCCATATGAATTAACTTTTCCTCAAACAAATTTTTGTGCCAATGATCGTATACTTTGCTGTATAGCAACGGATGGCCTTTAAACATATCGGTTCCGCCTTCGCATACAATTAAAAAATCTTTAGTTACTTCTTCGGCATATTTTTCTAAAGCCGGGATAGCACAAATTGTTCTTCCTGCGCCACCGTTGATAAAAAAGGCTTTGTTTCTTTGGGTCATAAATCTTCCTATAATTATAGTATGCTATAATTTAGCATATTTTAGCGGTTGGTTGCAACGGAATTGGTAACAAAGCCATAAATATATGATACTATGGTGTCTACATGAATTTTTTCGATTATTTTACCCAGGGCTTGCGCAATACTATTAAGTTTAAAAATAGAGCCAATTTTTCCTTTAGAGGAGAAACGGTGCCGGTGTACCCCAACACAGTATTGGACACATGGTACATGGGAGATTTTACCACAGCAGAATATGATATATCTGTAGAGTACGGCCCCGACGATATTGAAAAATTAACAGTAATTGTGACGGCCAAAGTTAACCAAGCTAGTTTAACAGTTTATGGTCGTACAAATACTGGTAGAGATTTAGTGCAATTTAGTACTACTGTAAATACTTCAAGTGTAAGTTTACTAGTAAGTCCTTTATATTCTACAGATAATATAACACCGTTGACTGGTGTATATCTAACATGGAAAGCTACGTATTCAGAAAGATTGACTCAACTAGCACCCCCAAAAATAACAGGCGAGTCTAACAATACTGGCGGAGAAAATGGAGTATTGGCTAATTGGAACAACTCTAATCTTACCAATGGTTTTATGCAAGTTAGCGATTCTGGGGGTGTTACTTTAAGCAACATTGGTAATATTGCTGTTCCTGTTAATACAACATTATCAGCTAAATTTATTTTAGATTCAGTAAATTTTGCAAATACTGATAAAACTATAAGCATTGTTTCAGCACCAGTAAACAATACTATTACATTTAATCTAGCAAACTTGCCAGGACTATCTGTTACAGGATCCATAACATCTACTATCAGTTCAGGGGCATCGGATAATGTAGTTATAGGACAGTATACAGCAGTTGCTGGCAGTTTTAACACACTAGTAACCACCGTACAAGCTAATTTAAATTCAAATAATTCAGCTGTAAGGATTAGTCCATCAGGAGCTGGAATTTTAAAAATTGCACCTGCATCTGTAGTAGGTGGTATGGATAATATGAAAGTTGGATCAATCACACCAGGTACTGGCCGTTTCAATAAATTAACTTTGAGCGCAGCGCCAAACCTTAACACACAACTAGTATCGTTAGGTAGTATACAAGGACGACTACTAATGGGAGCAATTTAATGAATGGATATACATATATAGCAGTACCGGGACAAAACCCTATAAGTTTAACTCCTACGAATAACACACTAAATGTAACGGGGACAGGAGCATTAGTAGTTACTACTAATCCACTTACAAATACTTTAACATTTAATCTTAATAGTACTAATTTTTCTGTCACAAATTTTACCGTATCTGGAACGTTAACACTGGCTCCGACAACAACTGGAAATTTAGACAATATCATTATTGGTGCGACTACTCCTGCTGCAGGCACATTTACAACATTAACTGCTACAGGTGCTGTAAATTTAACTCCTGCTGGCGGCAACGTTACAATTAGTCCATCGGGATCTGGTACAGTGATTATTAATCCAGCGGTTACAGGTACAGTTGACAATGTAAACATTGGAGTAAACACTCCGTCAACCGCAAACTTTACAGCTATTACATTAACTACCACTCAACCTACTAGCAGTAGTTCTGTAGTAACAAAAGGCTATGTTGCCGCATTAAGTGCAGCCTATGGTGTAGCATTATCATAATAGAGAACATATATGGGTAACGTAGTCAAACAATTAAGATCTAGTTATGGATTTGAAAGTCCGTATTTTATTGTCGATAATGCTGGAAATCTAATAACTCAAACAGTTACAGTTACTGGCAGTCGCATAGAACTTACAGCCGGATCTTATATTAGCTATAGTGGTGTTCCTTTATTGACTCAAACTTCATTAGGATCGTCTGTTACTTCAATCCCGGGAGTTCTTACTGGATTATCAGTAGGCGGCACATTAGCTGTTACTGGAAATTTGAACTTAACAGGCGGTACACTGATATCAACAATTAAACCTGCCTTGCAAGGTTCAATTGATAATATGACCATTGGTTTAAATACACCAGCAGCTGGAACATTTTCCAATTTAACGGTATCTGGTACAAATAGCACTGCAAGTATTTCACCTAGCGGATTAGCTACTATTGCACCATTAGGTGTATTAACGCTAGGTACTAGCAGTGTCCAAACCAACATGGTGGGTAACATAACTGTTACTTCTCAACAAAATATAACTATCAGTCCTACAGCAGTAACTGTAAACGGTGTAATATCACCAAATACCGGTATAGTCACTATAAATCCACAAGCTGTTGGAACTATTGATAATATGATTATAGGATCTAAAACTCCTGTTGCAAGTTTTTTCACTCAAGTGACGCATACTGCACCTGATGAAACTTGGAACGGTTTTCAAAGAAGTTACGGTTCAACTAAACGTTATACTGAAAAAATTGCAATTGCAATGTCTTTTTTCAGTATGGGACAGTAAAATAGGTAGGCAGATAACCTAAGCTAAATACACATAGAAAGATTCGGAGAATTATTAAATGGCAAAAGCCCAACTTAGACAATACGTTTTTAACCCAGCATTGGGTACCATTGAAGTTCCTGGAAAATGGGATTTGCAACAATTGTTGGTCATTACAAATACCACAAAAAACACGATTCTTTATAATTTTGCAGATGTTACTTATACCGGAACTACTGTTGCTTTTTCTAGAAATAACGACCTCAACTATCCAACAGTATTAGATAATTTTGACGGTACGACTACGATAACACTGGCTACTTCGCTAGTATTAACTGGTATGTTGTCCACAGATGCTATCCAGATTTTTGTAGAAAATGCAGAAACAACCACTCGCCCTTGGCCAATGGGTACAGATGCGTTTGAACGTACTCGTGTTGCTGCTCCGCAATCGTTACTTGACGCTGACTTTGAATACGGTATGCAACCTACAAAGTGGTTGACTATTAGTCAAATGCGAGGTTATCCTGCAATTTATGAAATTCCAGGAACTGATTTGGCTGTTACAGCTGCAACAACAGATGCAAGTTCATCAACAGGCGGACTAACTACAGCTGAAAGTCAAATTACAATTACTACAAGTGCGGCGCATAATTATACAGTAGGACAACCAATCACTATTCGTGGATTTAACAGTGCTATTACTGGGTACGATCGAGCTGAAGGCAGTTTTCTTGTTTATAACGTATTAAATGCTACACAATTTATCTATATTGCCAAAGGTAAAGTAGGATTTAATAACGGTGATAGTATTTTTACAGCATTTATTCAACTACGTCAAGGCGGATTTTACACAGGTGCAGCAATTAATGCTGTATTATCAATAACAGCTACTGGTACTAACGTGGGTAATGGTAGTGTTGTTGTTAGTAGTACCACAGGACTTGTTGTAGGAACAGCTATAACATTCAGTTCAATCATTACCAATGCTGTTGCTACTACGGTAAATGGACAAACATCAACAATTACACTTGGTACTACTGTTGGTATGATTTCAGGTATGCCTTTATATTTTAGCGGCACGGGTTTTGGAGGAATTGTTAGCGGTAATACGTATTATATTAAGACTGTAGTTGATACAAGAAATGTTGTTCTTACAATCGATAGCGGGTTAGCAACAGTATTTGTACCATCTGCTACAGCAGTCAACGGTAATATGAATGTAACAGGTGGCGCCAGTTTCGGCGGCATTACTAGTGGTACTACATATTATGTCACCAGCATTGTGTCTGGCACACAGATTACAGTCAGCACTAACAACACATATACAACTACTGTACTTTCTACTAATGCGTTAACTAACAGCATTAGGTTATCTCCATATACTTTCCAAGGGCAACAAGTAAACGGTACATACAACTTAATAGTTGGCGAACCAATTACGCTGAGCGGAACACCATTTGGTAATTTAACAGCTACAACTTATTATGTAAGTCAAATTTTAGATGCTTTCAGTTGTGTTGTTAGTGCAACGCCCGGTGGAACACCATTTGTACAATCGACGGCAACTGGTAGCATGAGTGCTCAAGTTGGTGTTAATATTTCAGTAACAGGAGCTAGCGGCTACTTATGGGGTGTTTCAGCAGGACTTCCAACATTTACCTACAGTACACCACCTACGACAGCTGTAGTAACAGGAACTATTTCAGGTAACAGTTTGTCTGTTAGCGGTGTAACATCAGGACAATTAACAGTTGGAATGGGACTAAGCGGTACTGGTGTACCTAGTGGTACAGTAATTACAGCATTTAGTGGCGGTACTGGCGGTACTGGCGGCTATACTATCAGTACTAGTACAGGTACTGCTAGTGGTGCGACTATTACAGGAGTATCTACTCAAGCTACTATTACAGTTAATACATATAGCCCACACGGACTTGTACCAGGACATACTATTAATGTATTATGCACATCGGATAACGGATTTAATAATAACATATTATTAACCGGACCATTTTTTGTAGAACAAGTACTTACACCTAGCACATTTACCTACACAGCACGTGGTGTTGGATTAATAAGCGGAAGTGTTATTGCTACATTGTATCCAAGACCAGATAGTTTTTATACACATAGACCATTTGATGGCGGTGTACAATTAGGAACAGGATTACCAACATACGATGCACAAGCTATACGTATGAGTAAAAAGTATATGCGTTATCAGTCAGGTAAAGCTATTAACTTTAACACTGGTTTTTTAATGGCTCCTAACTACTTTGTCAGACAAGTAACATCAACTAATACAACTTATGTTACAGGTTTGGCCATTACTAATATTACCACAGCAGGCGTTGCCACAATTACTAGTGGTACATATGTAGTAGGACAGGCGATTATTGTTTCGGGTACATTAGTTACTTCTACAGGATTTACTGCAGGCACATACTTTGTGATGACAGTAACTAATTCAACCACTATTACATTGTCATCAAGTTTAGCAAATCAAGTGGCTAATGTGCCAATCTCATTGGGAAGTACAGGAACAGTGAGTGGATCAGTGGTAACGGCAGCTGCTGTTATAACTATTGTAACAGATGACGTGGACCATGGATGCCAAATTGGTGCTGGACTTAATTTATCTGGAATTACAACTAACGGATATAACGGAAATTATGTTGTAGCAGGTATTCTTGATGAACGTACACTACAAGTTGTTGCCAATGGAGTTTTAAACTCAGGTCTAGCTACTTTAGCTGCAACTATATCAGATCCAACGTTAGTGAGTATTACAAGCTGGTACGGTGCTGTAGTACGCAGTGGTACATTTGATGAACAAAATGGCGTATTTTTCCAATACGACGGTCAAACTATTAGTGTAGTAAAACGTGCAAGTACATTCCAACTAGCTGGTACTATATCAGTTGTTATCGGGTCAGGTCAAATCATTGGTTTAAACACACGTTTTACAAGCCAATTATGGGTAGGTGATCGCGTTGTTATTCGAGGCATGAGCCATGTAGTAACACAAGTAGTTAGCGACACACTAATGTATGTTAATCCTCAGTATCGTGGATATGCAAACGTAAGCGGCATTAAGATTACTAAAACTATTGATCGTATCATTCCGCAAAGTCAATGGAATTTAGATAGATTTGATGGATCAAATGGTCCTTACAATGCCAGCGGATACCAGTGCATTCCATACAAGATGCAGATGGTTGGTATGCAATGGACATGGTATGGTGCTGGCTCTATTGACTGGATGATGCGAGATCCAAAAGGTAACTATACTTTTGTACACAGATTGCGTAATAACAACTTGAATAATGAAGGTTGGATGCGTACTGGTAACATGCCAGTACGCTATGAAGTTCAAAATTCTAGTGCTAGAAGCTATATTGTAGGTACAGTAAACGTATCAGTTAGCGATACAACTATTCCAATTAACGATGCTAGTTCATTCCCAACACCAGTTACTGGAAATACTGCTACAGTTTACATTGATAACGAAATAATTACATATACTGGTAAAGTAAATACACTAGCTACATTATCGACAGTCAACGGAATTACTGTAACTAGCACAGCTAATATGTATGTTGGTATGCCAATTGTGTTTACAAATCCTAATGCGTACACATTTGGTAATCTTGCAAATAATACAACATATTATATTTTTAGCATTACTGGAAATATTTTACAACTCAGTACTTCGTACCCAACAACAGCAGGCGGCAGTGGTACTGTAATGGTACAGGCTATTTTTACTCCGCCTAATACTAGTTATTACATGAACATCAATGCATTAACTGGCTGTGCAAGAACACAACCAATTGTGCCTTGGGTAACTGGTGGATATCGACAATTTTTAGGTGGACCAGTTGCAACACATACTCCAAATACTGGAGTAGTGTTGATATTGCCAAGTGCAAGTCCAATTGTTAGCCACTGGGGTAGTGCATTTATTGAAGACGGCGGATTTGATTCAGACCGTTCATATATTTTCAACTATAGTCAGCCCAACGTTAACATTTCGACTAAAAAGACCACAGCGTTTGCTGTACGTTTAAGTCCTAGTGTAAGTAATGCGTTGCCAGGCGATCTAGGAGCACGTGAACTTATTAATCGTGCGTCGTTCTTGTTACAAACACTTGAATCATGTGCGGGTAACACAACTAATGCTAATACTGCCATTGTTATTGAAGGTGTATTAAATCCTAGCAACTATCCTGCTTTGACTAATATACAATGGAATAGTTTAAGTAGTGCGGTTAATCCAACGGGACAACCAAGTTTCAGTCAAGTTGCTCCAGGTGCAAGCATGGTATTCAATAACAGTGTAACAAACTCAACAACTATTACAAGTAGTCCAGGTGTTGGCGCAACACAATTTACAGTTGCTAGCGTTGCAGGTGTTCAAGTTGGTGATGACGTATTCTTTCCAAATAGTACCGCAGCATTGCAAGGATTAACTAAAGTTTTGTCAATTAGTTCTTCAACAATTACTGTTAATCAAACAATATTAGTTGCGCAAACAAGCGGTGCAATTATTCAGTTTAGTCGAGGTACATATGCATTACCAGGCGAAACTGTATTCTCATATGTTAATTCTCCAGCTAACAAGGATTCGTTAGATTTAACTCCTTTTAAAGAATTGACTAATACTCCAATTGGTGGTCGTGGCACATATCCAAATGGTTGTGATGCATTGTTTATTAATGCATATATTACACAAGGTTCTCCGCTTAACCAGAACTTAATTCTACGTTGGGGTGAAGCGCAAGCGTAAAAACAAAAAAGCCGCTATATGCGGCTTTTTTATTATATCAATTCAACTAGATCAAATATTGTTTGTAATTTAGTTCTAATAATTTTACTACTAAAACTATTGCGCAGACCTTGATGTAACGGTTTAGGTGCGCGATCTATAGTTGCCCACGACCACCCTTGATGTTCGTTGCTTAGTATAGGTACAAATTCTTTTTCTACTACACACAAATAAGTATGAAAATTAAACACCTGATCGTTACTAACAAATGTTTCTAATGGAATAGTTTTGATTATGTCAGGAATGATTCCAATTTCTTCTACTATTTCTCTTTGAAGACCCTCCCATGGAGTTTCTCCGTCAATAGTAGTACCGCCTACTAACCCCCAAGTACCTTCGTGTTTACCGTGAGCTTTTTGTAGTAGCAAAAATCTGCCAGTAGTCTTGGCATAAAATAATGCACCACTACATACAATTTGTTCTTTTATAGTACTATTTTCCATTGGCTAGCCGTATATTCACCTTCGTAGCTCTTGACCCAAGAAACTCCGTTCCATAAGTACTGAACTCCTGTGTATATATTAGTTTGCCATATCATACTAGTAGTTTCTTGGCTAGCATTAAAAATTACATTCCATCGAGAACCGTCCCATTCTATAATGTCATTAGCAACCGCTACTAACGCTCCCCATACTGCTGTGGTATTTCCAGCAGATCCAATATCTTCTATAATTAAATAACGTGTGCCTACAGATAAATTTGCAGGAGTATACGATTGCGGATTTATGATAGCATCAAATGTTCCAGGGCTATTGGGTCTGTGACTAGTTGATGCATTATAATGTTCGCTGCCTTCTTGATTTCCTTGACTATCAATACCAGTATTAGTAGTCAATGTATCTGGATTCCAATTAACTTGTAACTTAGTGTTATCTAAACTATTAATTGCAAATGTTCCTACTACAAATGAACCGTTAGGTTGTTGTAGATAAATTGTACTGCTTCCAGCAATATATTTTCCTCCAGCCGATGCAAATATTTCTAACCAGTTAATTGGTGCACCTTGACGTACTGGTGTTGCATCTATTGTAGGTTCATTTGGATATAAACTTTCTGCTGGATGTAAAGCAATTACTTGTGATCCATATACTTCTATCTTATAATTGTTTATAGTAGTAATTGATAAATCTAAAAAATCACTGAAAGAAGTAGTTGGACTTATAGGATCTGCACCTAATCCTTCGATATATGTGCTATTGCTAGTAGCAGAACTATTGTACATACTAGTAACAATTTTTGTAATAACGCCAAGACGTTTAACTTTAACTGGAGGACTTATCCAAATAGGTGTATCTACAGTCAAAGTTCCAATTTCAATTGGTGTATCATTGCCGACTGGTACAGTTTTACTTGACCAATTAATGTCATTAAGATTCAACACACTAAGACTAGTCCAATCTAAATAATTGTCATTAGTTTGCAATTCTAAACTAGGATTAAACAACACTAAAATTTGTTCAAGTATTTGTAACTTTTGTTCTGTACTGCTTGACCAAATATCAACTTTCATGGTTAGTTTAAAAGGTGTAGGCATCAGTCTTTCAACCGTATAGTTTCTACCCTGACTTTGTGTGTAAGCTCCACCGGCTACATCTCTTTCACGAATATTAACTTTGCTTACAAATGTTGCATCAGCAAGTCTGTCTCTATCTAACGCCAACTGGGTAACATATACAGCTATTCGTGGAACGTTGCTGACTTTGTTTTCGCTATTATTTCTAATAATACTAGCTACTTGACGATCAGCATCTCCATACATAACTGGAATACGAACCAAGGTACCATCGCCATATTGTACTACAAAATTGCTAAACACACGAATTACCTGTGTAATATATCGTCTAATTTGTCCGTCGTAGAAAAATTCCATTATAAATCTGCCCTTGGTTTAAGTGCCTTACTAAGACTTTGTTTTTGTGTTTCTCTAGCATTATATAGTGTAATAGTCCATTGCCCAGCATATGGAATGGTTTGTTGCACATTGTTAATTACAGGTAAATTAATTTGCACATTATTAGTTTGAACTCCGGTAGGACTGGTATATTGGTACACTGTAAATAAGTTTGGATAATCTGAAATTACATATTCTAATGCTTGTACATCGGTTTGATATTTCAACACCAAGTAAACAGCGCTAGTATTAAAAGGTATCAATGTATTAATAGAAGTGGTGCCTACATCTAAATTTGCGTAATCAGAAATTACAGCATCATTATACGTATAATAATCATTATTAATAAATCCAGTTTTCTGTGTTGCTCTCGTATCAGTTTGAGTCATAGTCATTCTTACAGCATCTTCTACAGCAATCCATGCACTTTGCTTCCCGTCAAATCTATACAACCTGTTAGGCATCATGTCTGATCTAAGGAAAAAATCATCAGGAGCAGGATTTGCCGGAAATTGTATTCCAAATCCAAATTCGTAACCGTTAACTGGAAAACCGTCACCTAACAAGTAACCAGCATACCCACTACGTTTTGGCACACCATCCTGTACACCAGCTCCAGTGTTTAAACTATTGTTACTAGCCAGCAATTCTGAACTTGAAGATGTTTGTAATACAGGTTTTCCATTCGTTGGGTCAACAGCAAGTGTATAGTATTGACGAGTTTCATAACCGCTCTTAGGAGCATCTGCTTCCGCTTGTGCAATTACTTGATCATTAATAGACAACTCTTTGTTATATGTACTCAATAAATCTCTTAGTGTCAGGTTAGTAGGGTCACCGTTAGCATCCTTTGCTGGTTCATTGAAGATACTTGCATATTTCTGACTGTCAACAATCTTTTTAATTTTTAATCGATATAAATGTGGATACCATGTGACACTAAATCCTTCACTAGCACGCCCTACATCTTCAATAACATAGTAGCGTGGCAAACTTACGTCAAAATCATTAAGAGCAAAATCGTCACGCAAGTGCGGCAACTCTATTACATCACCACTGATCGGTTTACGACCTATATATTTGATAAAATCGTTAATATGCACAGTCATGTAAAGTGTATCGTTGTCGATGAACAAGCCAAATTGACTTAAATTAAAGTCAATATTTTGTACATTATACATTCCTCGGATTCTGTATATTTCTTTATCATATGTGCTATCTCGATTTTCTAAGAATAGTAAATCCTGTATGTTTGTGACACTAGTGTTGGCGTATACTGGTTTGTCTGCAGTGGCATTTTCAGCAGTATTATTAGTACCTAAATATTTGTGCAAATAAACATCAGTACCGCCAGCTTGAAACATCTCGCTAGCATTGCGATCTATAAATTTATAGTCGGCACCTTTTTCTGGTTTGTAAAGTGATAAACGTGGCATAGTAACATATTTATCGTTAGCTAAATATACTAAGAGAGTAAACATTATGGCTGATACCTTACCAACAAGCACTCAAAGTACATCAACTGACGAAAGAAATGCAGTTTTTTCTTATGTAAAAACTATGCTAGGTGATGGCATGGTTGAAGTAGAGCTAGATCCGATACACTACGAAACGGCACTAGATAAAGCACTTACAAAATATCGTCAGCGTAGCCCAAATGCTGTGGAAGAAAGCTACTTATTCTTAGAACTAATACAGGATCAAAACGAATACAGATTGCCAGATGAAGTTATTACAGTTCGTCAAGTATTTCGTAGAGCTATTGGCTCAAGAAGTGGTATTGGCGCAGGCGGCACTTTATTTGAGCCGTTCAACTTAGCTTACACTAACACATATCTGATGTCAGGTAGTATGATGGGCGGTTTGGCAACTTATGATGCATTTGCTGGCTATCAAAAATTAGTCGGACGTATGTTTGGTAGTTACATTGAATTTTTATGGAAACCTACTAGCCATATTTTAGATATTTTACAACGTCCGTTTGCGCAAGGCGAGCAAATTTTAATACAAAGTTATAATTATCGTCCAGATTGGGTTTTATTACAAGATCCATATGCTAAACAATGGTTAAGAGACTATACACTTGGAACTTGCAAACAAATGTTAGGTCAGGCCCGTAGTAAATTTGGTTCTATTGCTGGTCCAGGGTCTCCGATCACATTAAATGGTACAGCTTTGATAGCCGAATCGAAAGAAATGATTGAAAGTTTGGAAAAAGAGCTTATCACTAACGAAGTTAATGGTAGTAACGCCTATTACTTTATAACTGGTTAAGAAAAATCTTGACCTTGTAATAAAACTGTTATATACTAGAGCTAACTTAGGGGGCTCTATGATTATAGGTGTGTGCGGTTTTATTGGTTCTGGCAAAGATACTATTGCCGATTATCTTACTAATTTCCACGGTTTTAGACGAGAGTCGTTTGCTAACAGCCTTAAAGATGCTGTCAGTATGGTATTTGGTTGGGACAGAACCATGCTAGAAGGCCGTACAAAACAAGCCCGAGAGTGGCGTGAACAAGTAGATCATTGGTGGGCACATCGATTAGACATGCCCGAACTTACTCCACGCTGGGTACTACAATACTGGGGAACTGAAGTTTGTCGTAAAGCATTTCACGACGATATATGGATTGCAAGTCTAGAAAATAAATTGCGTAATAGTAAGGATGACATTGTTATTTCAGATTGTCGATTTCCGAATGAAATTAAATCAATTAAAGATGCTGGCGGAATTGTTATTCGTGTAAAGCGCGGCCCTGAGCCCGAATGGTATAAAGATGCTGCAGATATGAATGCCGGAGATCGCTGTATGAACTACGCCTTGGCAAAAAGTCGTATGGCAAAACTTAATATTCATGCTAGTGAAACCGCATGGGTAGGCACCAAATTTGATTATGTGTTTGCTAATGATTCTAGTATAGACGATTTATATGCTCAAGTACAAACTCTTATAAGTCCGGAACAAGATCTCCCTGACGCCACCGAACATTCTCTTTATGTAGGACTCGAGCGCAGTTAGAACATACAGTTTTTAAGTTAGTGGAACGGCAGTTGTTTAAATCGCCGTCTACATGAAATACAGCAAATACTTCTTTATGCGGACTTTTAAATCCGCATTTATCGCATGAGTTTTTCATGCGATATCCTGAACGATACCAACGTGGCACTCCAGCAGCTGCTCCATGTTTAGAACAGACATTACACATACTTCTATAAAATGTTTTACCGTTTTTTTTATAATTAACGGCGGTTGGGCGTAATCCGCATCCACATAATGGTCTCATATTTTATTTAATTAAACCTGGCCTTTTCTAGACCTTTTCTGTGGGGTATAACTAGTGCATTTACTCAAAATGCTATAAATACATTACAGAACATGTTCACATGGAGATTCTAATATGGCCCAACTAAGTTCACCAGGCGTAAGCGTAACAGTAATCGACGAGAGTTTTTATACTCCCGGCGCTCCTGGCACAGTACCTTTGATTATCGTTGCTTCTCAAGCAAACAAACAGAATTCAGCTGGAACCGGCATTGCAGCAGGAACAATTCCAGCAAATGCAGGTCTAGTATACCTTTTAACAAGTCAGGCAGATTTAGGAAATACATTTGGTATTCCTTATTTCCAAACTGATGCAGAAAACAATCCAGTTAACGCTGGTGAACTGAACGAATACGGTCTACAAGCAGCCTATAGCTTTTTAGGTGTGAGCAATCGTGCATATGTAGTACGTGCAGATATCGACACTAAACAACTTGTTGGTACATCAGTAATACCAACAGGTGCTCCAGCAGATGGTACATATTGGTTTGATACTACTGATACATCGTTTGGTATTTTTGAATGGAACGCAAATCAAGCCACTGTAACTGGTGGCCAGACATTCACAGCACAAACAATTACTGTGATTACTAATACAAGTTTGTTAGTAGGCGGAATGGCGGGCAATGCTCCGTTAGCTAGTTTTGGATCAACAGGCAGTTATGCTCTAGTAGCAACAACAACTTTAAATAAATTATATTACAAGAAAGGTACAACTGATGGTGTTGTACAACCAGGTTGGGTTGAAGTTGGTGGTGCAAACTGGACAGCAAGTCGTCCAACTGCAATTAGTACAGCAACAAATCCAACATTAACAGCAACAGGAACAAGTATTTCTGCGGCTCGAATCGGTGATGGTACAGCAAGCCCAGGAGCTGGTACTATATTAACTGTTACTGGTACTGTTACTGGCGGAACTTTACAAGCAGGCGAAGTTTTAACGGGTGGCACAGTTGCTGCTGGTACAGAAATTACAGCAGTTAACACAGCAACATTTACTGGTACTATTAGTACAACAACTTTAAATATTAGTTCATTAACTAGTGGAACAATCAGTGTTGGTATGGCAATTACAGGAACTAGTGTAACAGCTGGAACATACATTGTTTCAGGTAGCGGCACAACTTGGACTTTGAACCAATCAGCAACAGGTACTCCTACAACAGGTACAAGTTATACAGTCAGCACAAGCCAATTAGTAACAACTACTGCAATGACTACAGGTGGCAGTGTATTGACTATCAATAATGGTTCAAGTACTGTAAACGTATCAGGCGTAAGCACAGTTGCAGCATTAGCAACAGCAATTAACTCAGTTGGCTTATCAGGTGTAACAGCAGGTGCAAGCGGTACAACATTGAACATTTATTCAACAGGTGCTACAGTAACATTATCAGGTACAGCAGCAACAATTCTTGGATTTAGTTCATTACCATATCTTGCTCCAATATACACAGCAGCTCCGCACTACAATGTGCCACAGTATCCTATCGGCGATCAACCTAGCTATGCTAACGGATATCCAACAGGTAGCGTATGGTGCAAAACAACTAATGTAAACTTAGGTGCAAATTTTGTTATTAAAGTTTGGCAAGCATCTACACAATCTTGGGTGCTTGTTCCTACACAATTGTTACCAAACAATGGTACAGCATTAGCAACACTTGACCCAACTGGCGGTGGCATTAACCTTGCAATGAACGCAACTTATGTTAAATTTAATGATAGCGAAGTTACTTCAAACACACTAGCAGATTTTAAAATTTATTATCGTACAGCGGCTGGAACAACTACTATTACAAGTAGTCCAATTACATCAAGTACATTTACAGCAAGTACATCTTATAATTTTACAATTTCAGAAACTACATTAAGTAAAGGTGCAGCAGATGCAGATGGATGGTATCACTATTTGACTACTCCTGTAACTGTATCATTTACAGGTTTAGGTATTGCTACAAACGATGCTCAAAATTTAACAGCAGCCATCCAAGCAGCTCTAGTTGGACAAAGTGCTGTGTCTGTATCATTAAACAGCAATAACACTATCACAATAACACATAACCAAGGTGGTGATATTGTGTTTGTTGACGGCGCTAGTACAGCAGCTACACTAAGCAAAATATTTTCAGCTGGTTCAACTACTAACTATTATTCAAACCCAACTGGCACAGGAACAATTGCTACACTATGGGGAACAATGATGGGTAACTCTGCATTTGCCACACCAAGTGCTACTCCATTAACAACTACTCCCGCAAATGGTACATATTGGTATGATAACTACTTAGGCGATGTTGATATTATGGTCAACAACGGAACTAGCTGGGTTGGATATCGTAGTTTAGACGTCACTGTTGGCAGCACAATTATCAAAGGCGGTAAATCAATTAATAATCCGTTAGGTACACAAGGTACTACAGATATTAATGGTCCTATCATTAGTGCTACACAACCTACTACACAAAGTACAGGTGGTGCATTAGCCAACGGCGATTTATGGATTTATACAGGCGATATTGAAAATTATCCTATCGTATACAAGTGGAACTTTACAACTCAAGCATGGGTATTAGTTAATAATCAAGACCATACTGATAGTAACGGTATTGTGTTTGCTGATGCACGTTGGAGTGATAATAGTACTAACGGATCACTAGGTTTACCATATGTTGGTGCAGGCGCTCCAGATACAATTGCTAGTTTATTAACCAGCAACTTTGTAGACTTTGATTGCCCAAGCCCAGCATTGTATCCAAAAGGTACATTATTGTTTAATACACGTCGTAGCTCATTCAATGTTAAAAAATATGTGTCGGGTTATATAAACACAGCATCTGGACAAAATAGTTTATTAGGTAATGCATCGATGGCATACTACTATCCAGATCGTTGGGTAAGTGCAGCTCCAAATGATTCATTTGGTGTAGGACAATTTGGACGTAAAGCTCAACGTGCTGTAGTATTGCAAGCACTAGAAGCTACAATTCAAAGCAATCAAAATATTCGTCAACCTGATACAGTAATTTTCAACTTATTAAGTTGCCCTGGATATTTAGAAACAGTTAGCTCGTTAGTTGGTCTAAATACAGACAATGGAACAAGCGCATTTATTATTGCAGATGCTCCAGCACGTTTGAATCCAAGTGCTACTACATTAAGCAACTGGGGTAATAATGCAGCAGGTGCTACAATCGACGGCGATGTTGGCCTAATTGAAAATAGTTCTTATAGTGCTGTTTACTATCCATGGGCTGAAACACAAGATTTGCATGGTAACAACATTGTTGTTCCTCCAAGCCATATCATGTTACGTACAATTGCCTTAAGTGACAATGTAAGTTATCCATGGTTTGCACCAGCTGGTGTACGTCGCGGTGGCGTAACTAATGCAAGTAGTGTTGGTTATGTTGTAGGCGACACTGGTCAATATTATACAGTAGCATTGAACCAAGGTCAGCGTGATACACTAGCAGCAATACATGTTAATCCAATTACATACATTGCTGGTACAGGACTAGTTGCTTATGGACAATACACACGTCAATTGGCAGCAAGTAGTTTAGATCGTATTAACGTTGCACGTTTGGTAATTTATCTACGTTATCAGTTAAATGTAATTGCTAAACCATTTATATTTGAACCAAATGATGCAATCACACGTAATGAGATCAAACAACAAATTGAAAAATTGATGCTTGATTTGACATCTAAGAGAGCGTTGTACGACTTCTTAGTTGTTTGTGATTCATCAAACAACACACCGGCCAGAATCGATGCAAGTGAACTACACGTCGATATAGCTATTGAACCAGTAAAAGCTGTGGAATTTATTTACATTCCATTGCGATTAGAGAACACTGGTGCAATTAAAGGTCTTGGCAAATAATTAGGAGAATATAAATGGCAATCGCAGCTCTATCAAATTTTACAGTACCACTAGCATCAGACCAGAGCGCAAGCTCGCAAGGTATGTTGATGCCAAAATTGAAGTATCGTTTTAGAATTACTTTTGAAAACTTTGGTGTCGGTGGTGCAACAGAACTAACAAAACAAGTTGCAGAAGCGGCTCGTCCAAGTGTTAAATTCGCAGATCAGAAAATTGAGATTTATAACTCAGTTATTCACTATGCTGGTAAACCAGCATGGGATCCTATTGCAATTAAATTGCGTGATGATGCATCTAACGTAGTTACTACACTAGTTGGCGCACAAAATCAACGACAATTTGATTTCTTTGAACAAAGTTCAGCAGCGGCAGCTGGTGATTATAAGTTTACAATGCGTATCGAAATTCTCGACGGCGCGAATGGTACAACTCAACCACAATCACTAGAAACATGGGAATGTTACGGTTGCTACTTAGTTTCAACAAACTATCAAGATTTAAAATACAGCGATCAAGGTCCTGTAATGATTGATCTTAGTATACAGTTTGATAATGCAGTACAAGTAACACCAGTTAATGCTTTAGGTTCACCTACAGCAGTTTACAAGTACACAGATAGTCCAGGCAACGGCGGCAACGCTTTAGGTTCTTAATTATTAAAACCCACTTCGGTGGGTTTTAATTTAACGTTTCATTAAATGCGTACTTTATTATTTCGATAAATATTGTTATGGCCTTTACTCCTCAATCAAATTTAACTTGGACAGGCGACCCTGGACTAGTAGCTGGCAATCTTGTAAATTTACGAGATTATCAACACGCGGCTAAACTGTTTAATGTAGATCAGTTTAGATTAGCACCTAAACATTCTTTTTTATTTCATGTATCATTTGGAATTAATACCAGAGCACTTTCTAATAGTCAACTAGTAAGTACGTACGGTCAGGAAATTAATATGCTAGTCAAAAGCATCGATTTACCTAGTTTTACCATTCAAACTGAAATACTGAATCAGTATAATAGAAAAAAAGTAGTACAACAAAAAGTAAGTTATGGTGAACTTAGTGTTAAATTTCATGATGACAACATGGGATTAATCAATCAGTTATGGCAAGAATATTTTGCATACTATTATGCAGACAGTAATACGTCGACAATTCCAGGTGCATATTCAAGAAATGCTACAAAATCTTACAGTAGTATTCCAGCGAACTATGGATTCGATGCAGGAAGTACTGATCCATTTTTTAATTATATTAAAATTTATCAAATGGCACGCCATGAGTATGTGTGCTATCATTTATATAATCCATTAATTACTAGCTGGAATCATAATAAATTAGATTATAGTCAAAATACCTTACGTGATTTTGACATGAAATTACAATACGAAAGTGTAAGTTATGATGTAGGTTCTGTTCAAGCAGACAGTCCAGAAGGTTTTGGAGTTACACATTATGATACTACGCCTAGTCCACTGACTGGATCAATTCCGGCTGGTACTTCCGAAGCTAGTTTTGTTTCTAGCATAGATACTACCGGACTAGCTGCTGGTGCATTATCGCATGCACTTGCACAAGTAAATACATATCAAAATAGTCAACAGTCTAGCGGAATAAATGCTGTAGCATCGGGCCTGGCTATCGGCGCAGGAATTGCAGGAGTATTAGGAGCAACAGGAGCATTAAGCGCACTAGCTAGTGGACTATCCGGAATTAGTTTTCCTAGCCTTAAAGGTTCTGACAGTGTATTAACTAATGAAGATCAAGGAGGCGATCCACTAGGATCAAGCCAAGATGAAAATTCAACAGAAGGAGATGATCCAAGCAACGAAGAAAATTCAGATAATACTTCGCAAGAAACTAGCGATGACGAAACCGATACAACAGCTGATCCAAATCCTGAAGATACTCTTACCGAAGATGAACCGGCCGGCGACAGCGGAGATGCTTGGGACTTTTAAAATATGACACCATCTAATTTACCACAACAAACTCAATCTGGTCAAGCCAGTGTTAAGACATTTTTTGGAACTAACTTAGCCAAGTCCCACAGCTTTACAGCTAACGAAATAGATGCTACGACTGGTTTCTTTTTAAAACGTGGGTTTGACACAAATAGTTCTAATAGTATAGCAATCATAATGTTAAGTCAAGCACGATCAGAGAATGTACCTGTATTTAAATTACTTGATACTTTAAAAACATTAACAGATATACAATTAAGTCAAGTAGTTGCTCAAGTATTAAACAGTACGAGGGATAGTACTAGTTTTTTAGGTTATAGAACACAGCCTGTAACAAATACGTATGAAGCACGTAATATTTTAGTATAATATGGCTAAATTTGCACGTGGTAAGTTTATCATGAAACATCCTGAAAAATATGTTGGTACCAAAATTCCAACATATCGATCCAGCTGGGAATGGAGTTTTATGAATTTCTGTGACAACAATCCAGGTGTACAAAAATGGGCTAGCGAAGCTATACAAATTCCTTATAGAGATCCATTAACCAACCGTCAAACGGTATATGTACCTGATTTTTTTATACAATACGTAGATAAAAATAGTAAAATACACACGGAGCTAATTGAAATAAAACCAGCAAGTCAAACTATTTTGGAACGTGTAGGCAAGAACAAATACAATCAAGCACAATATGTTAAAAATCAAGCCAAATGGGCTAGTGCCAATTTATGGTGCAAACAGCAGGGCATAAAATTTCGTATTCTTAACGAAAATGATATATTCAGCCAAACATAAGCATAAGTAAATGTATGACTAAAAAACTTGAAGAAATTTTAAATCTGCCTGAAAGCAAAAAAATTGTAAAACAGGAAGAAAAGAAACAAACCAAAACCGAAGTTGCGCCTTTGTTGCGAGACATCAGCGAGTTTGACAAAATCAGCGCAGCATTGCCGCAAGTAAAAGGCTTAGGCGATTTAGCTGACAATGAATTAGATGAGCTAGCACAAAAAGCTAAAGATGCATACGAAGACTTAATGGATTTAGGTATGAATGTTGAAGCACGATATAGTGCTCGATTATTTGAAGTTGCAGGTACTATGTTAAAAAATGCTATCGATGCTAAAAGTGCAAAACTTGACAAAAAACTCAAAATGATCGATTTACAATTGAAAAAACAAAAGTTAGATCAAGATGCTAATACAGCAGACGAAGGCATTAACATCTCAGGAGACGGCGTTATCATTACAGATCGTAACAGCTTATTAGAAAAATTAAAGAATTTGAAATAAATACAATACTGGGATTACACTATGAAATCATTTAAAGAATACTTAACAGAAAGCAAGAAAATTTACGAATTCAAAGTAAAAATTGCTGGCGATTGCCCTACTGATTGTAGTGCATTGATTAAAGCCGCCATTGCACAATTTCATCCAACTTCTGTTAGTTCAGGTAAACGTACACCTATCCAAGAACGTCACACAGAATTTCCAGAACACAAGAATGTTAACATGACTGTATTTGACGTTACCACAGATTATCCAGCAACAAACAAACAAATTCATGATAAATTGGCCGCAAGTTTAGGTATGCCGGCAAGTGCTATTAAAGTTAAAAATTTAGCAGAAGAGCGTGAAGATGAAATTAATCATGAACATGATGAGCGCACACATAAGGCGCTTGTTGGAACCGAACAAGATCCTAGCAATAACGGCAACTTGGTCAACGATGAATACAAAATGAAATTTTTGCAAGAATTAGGAAAAGAAAAGCATCAAGGAACACAATATAAAGGTGTTAATGATGCAATACTAGCAGACAGTGTTCCAGGTGTTGCTAAAGAATATCGCAAAGAAAAACAGACTACAGTAGAGAAAGCACATGCTAGCCCTATTGGCACAAAACAAAACAAAATACCTAGTCCAATTAAGGGGTAAATCATGAACTTTGAAGAAATTTACAAAAAAATACGTGCAATTGAAGAAGGCGCACCAGTTGCTCCAGTGCATACTGACAGCCCTGCAAGCCAAGAAGGTATTGAAATCATTGGACCTATGGGCGGTATGCTTGGTGGCCCAATGATGCATAACGAACCTCCAAAACAACAAGATAGCGTTACAATGAATGTTACCATGAACGGTAGTGGCGCAGGCGGTATACGTGATCTAATGAGTGTATTAAAAAATATTGAACAAGGTGGGTTAGGTGATATTGATCCAGCACAACACGATGAGCCATCACACCATGACAACGATGAGGAAGAACCACTAATCGGCGATATGATGCAAGCTGCTGCTCATCACGAAGAGGAAGAAGATCTAAGTCCACTATCTCATTCTCCTGATGAAGAGATGGAAGAAGTTCAAAATGATGATGAGCAATGGGCAAATAGTGCTCACGGAGATGTTGGTGCGCATACCGATGGAATCGATGCCGTAACAACAAAGGGCGACGATATGAATTCAAAAGGTGGAGAAAGTCCTTTAGCCCGTGCTCCAGGAACAAATAGTTTGATTCGTCATCACTATCATGTTAATGAAGATCTAGTAGAAAAACTACAATCTATGTATAATGCTATTAAAGAAGAGCGTACAGAAGAAAAAGATGAACACGGTAATGTTGTTCGTTGGAAAGAAGAAAGCGATTGGAAAAAAGCTGAAAAGAAAGATGGGCGCGGTAAAGTAACTAACCTAAGTGACAAAGCTCGTCGTGAAAGCGAAAAAATGTCTAAAAAAGATGTAAAAGAAAACGCTCATCACGAGGACGACGAAGAGAAAAAAATCAGACACTTAATGCGAAAATACGGTTGGAGCCATCAAGAAGCATTAGAGTACTACCACTATGAAGAGCATGATCCTAAAGATTATGAAGACATGGAAGAATCTGCTAAATGGCGTGATCCTAAATACAAAGGCCAATTGTTTACTCAAAAGAAAGGCGACAGTGAC